>Ga0137415_10001201_pt1 | contig 25748 bp, 23 predicted proteins | sample CZODoug3_1_1_16f_FD_183082 | JGI IMG/M metagenome (GOLD analysis project Ga0137415, IMG submission 183082) | Vadose zone soil fungal communities from Angelo Coast Range Reserve, California, USA - CZODoug3_1_1_16fungal (Hybrid Assembly) | ecosystem: Environmental > Terrestrial > Soil > Vadose...
CCGCATGCAGGTGACTTGCGCGTTGGCGAACCTGTTCATGGTTCGACGCCGGCTGTTGACGGGATAACTCCAACACGAGTGACCACAGGGTGGACGACATGGGCCTATCAACCGATCGCAACCCAACCAAATCTCCCGATTTGGTGAAAGCCGAGTGCCCGCGGAGCAAAACGGGAATGTTGGATCTTCGCATCGTCAGTTCTTCAGACTGTCCCTAGACTCGTAAGTTCAAGCGTGTCCGCTTCGGCGAATTCCGGATTCCCGCCCGGCACTCGCCGCATGACGACACCACTCTGGTGTGATCCCGGGACAATCCACAGACAGCCATTCTCCACGGTCGCGTCGTCGATCGCGATCCACGCCGCGCCGAGCGAACGATCTCGCGTAGGAATGTAATACTCATCCTGGTGCCAGGACTGTCCAGGCTTTCCCGGCCCCTTCACGAACAGCATCGATTGCATGCACTTGATGTTCGGGCCGATGATGCTCATCAGCACCTCGAGGACGCCTGAATGCGAGAGAGTTCTGGCGATGACAGCTGAAATCTTGTGCGGGAAGTGCACAGCTAGATACTGGCGAAGTACTTCAACGTCCGGAATCCGCGGATCGACGCTCAGCAGGCCATCGATCGGACCACGCTGGCCGCGAAAGATGCTGACTGCTTCCTCCTTCAACTCCTTGAGCTCGGTCGGGCTGAACACGTCCGGCACGACCAGATAGCCGCTCTCGTTATACAGTTCACGCCAAGTGCTCATGAGATGTACTCCGCCGCTTGAGCGCCCGAGTTCTCGGCCTTTCCGGCAGCGAGTGCGGCGACGAAGCGGATGGTGACGACAGGATGCGTAGACTGCACGGCAATCTCAAAACGGAAGGACACCAGATGGCGAATAAAACATCGCGAACGCCAGGAAGCGGAGTGCCGGCACCAGACGACCGAAGGACACTGAAACTGAGAAAGCATCCACACGCTCGACGTTTGGAACGTATGCCAGCATCTCGGCTGCCAGCTGCGTGGTCATGCTCAGTTCCATCACATATGGGCCCTTTAAACGAAAGGGTTCAGGGAGCGGAGCCGCAAAGGCTGAGGCTGCAGCCCGCTTTAGGCCTTCGCAAACTCTCGCGGGCGATTCTGACATCTGAGATCGCCAGCCCAACGATCTCTTGGAGCAGAAACGTGTGGCGGCGGCCGCAAAGGCCGCGGACTCCCGGACAAAGGCATCATCCCCTGACACCAATACAACGGGTTTCCCGAGCTCCCCTGCGACTGCCGCTCCAAAGTAGCCTTCGGAGCAAGGCTCGCCATTCAACTTGATACTCCGAAACGCCGGTCCGCTGAAACTATGCGCCAGTGTGCCCGAAACGGACGTCGATCCGCAGTGATAGCCAATCATCGCGCAGGCGCAAACATCCTCCATCTCGATGCCTTGAACATGCAACAAAGGCCTTGGCCAGGACCGGATCAGATGGGTGCCGGCCGGCAGCAGATCTGGATCAATGTTATGGCCATTACCGTGTGAGTCCGCAACGATCACCTCGTCGTACCCATTCTCCAATGCAGCATCAGCGACGGCCCTGACTTCGTTGGCCATCCATCGGCGGGCTGCAATCCATTCCGGACGGTCCGGCGCCAGCGCGAGCTGCGAGGAAACCCCAGCGCAACCCTCAAGGTCTGCTGAAATAAAGAGTCTGCGCATGACGACTCCTCTAAACGAAAAGCTGAACGGCTGTGCTCGTCATGTAGGCATTCATGCCGGCGATACCTCCCTCGGTGCCGATTCCGGATTGTTTGTGACCGCCGACTGTCATGACGTCTCCCCCGGCATCGCTTCGGGGCATATCGGTCGCATTCACGGTAATCCACCCTGCCCTGATTCTGTGGGCCATCCGATGGGCACGACCGAGGCTTTGAGTCCAGACGATGGCTGAAAGTCCGTAGATCGTGGAATTTGCAATACGGATGGCTTCCTCCTCGTCGCGGAAGCTCATCACGCAGAGCGCTGGGCCAAAGATCTCCTCTTGTGCGACGCTGCTCGTGGGGGAGACGGCATCGAAGATGACCGGCGGCACATAAAATCCCCCCGCGAGTGGCGCTGCGGCGTCTGATCGGTATGCAACACGAGCACCTTCCTGCATACCACGCTCGATGTAGCCGAGCACTTTGCGTCGGTGACCTTCGCTCACCAGGGCGCCAAATTTCGACTCCGCGTCGAGCGGATCTCGAGGATCGAGTGTTGAAGTCCTTTCGACGAGGATCGGCAGGAGCTTCTCCTTGATGCCTTCCTGCAGTAGCACGCGCGAGCTCGCCGTACAGACTTGGCCCTGATTCCAGAAGGCGCGCTTGACGATGCTGTCAGCAACGCTATGGAGGTCCGGACAGTCATCGAACACGATGTTCGGCGCCTTTCCCCCACACTCCAGGATCAGCCGCTTCATGTTGGATTCGCCCGATGCGATCAGGAGCTGCCTGCCCGTATGCGAGCTGCCGGTGAAACTCACAAGGTCCACCTCGGAATGCCGCGCCAGCGCAGCGCCAAGCGCGCCCGTGCCGTGGATCACATTGAGGACACCTTCCGGAAGGCCGGCCTCCATCGCAAGCTCTGCGAGCCTCGCGGCAGTCAGCGAGGTGAGCTCCGAAGGCTTCAACACCAGGCTGTTTCCCATCGCCAGCGCGGGCCCGATCTTCTGCGCCGCCAGCAAGAGCGGGAAATTCCAGCCGACAATCCCACCGACAACACCGATCGGCCGGCGCAGCTGGTAGGTCAAACTCGAGTGGTCGGCGCCGTACACATCGCCAAAACATTTGTCAGCCATCTCGGCACTGAGGCGGATAACGGCGGCCGCGGACGGTACATCGACCGTGAGGGCATCGGTAATTGGCTTTCCGACATCCATTGATTCGAGCAGGGCCAGCTCTTCCAGATGCCGCTCAATGAGCGCAGCGAGTCGGAACAGAACGTCCTTGCGCCCCTGTACCGGACGGCCCGACCACCGCCCATCCTCAAAAGTACGCCGCGCACTCGCAACGGCGGCCTCGACCTGACGCACGCTACCGGATCCGAATTCGGCCAACGGACTTCCATCACGCGGCGCGGCTTTCCTGAGCAGATCTCCGCCCGTCGCATGCCAGCGACCGTCGACAAAATCTCTGACTCGAGGCCGTAGCTCTCTGGCCCTCGCGATCCAGTCGATGGGCTTTGTTGCATCCGCGCCCTTGGTAACCATCATCATTTCGGCTCAAACGTGTCGCAGCCGACGATTCCGCCGTCGACAATGAGCTGCGTACCCGTCACGTGACGCGCGTCATCCGAGGCAAGATATGCGGCTGCGGCCGCAACATCCTCTGCGCGCGTGAAGTCCCCGAGAGGAATGGCCGCAGCAGCTTCTTCGATTGAAGCGGTGGCAGACACACCCTGCTGTCGCTCAAGCTCTGCGGCGTAATTCCTCCAAAGGTCGGTCATCACGTTTCCCGGATGCAGCGAGTTGCAGCGAACCCTGAGCTTCTGCTGCGCGCAGTACTGCGCGACCGACTTCGTGAGCTGCGTGACTGCGGCCTTACTGGCACCGTAGGCGGTCGCGTGTGGCGAGGCCAACAGACCTGCGATCGAGGAAACATTGATAATGGATCCGCCCCCGGCCCTTCGCATTGCCGGGATGGCGGCGCGACAGCCGAGGAACACGCTATTCAGATTCACATCGAAAATTCGCTTCCAGCTTTCAAACGGGGTGTCCTCAGGAGTAATCGCCTGGACGGACCCGAGAATCCCCGCGTTGTTTACCAAAATGTGCAGCGCGCCGAGTTGCGCTTCCACCTCGCCGATCACCTCAGTCCAGCGCCCCTCGTCCGTGACATCCTGTTCGAAGAAAAGGAAGCCACACTCGCCGGCAGTTGCCGCTCCGATCTCGTGTTGGATATCAGTGATGACGACTCGCGCGCCTTCCGCCTTGAGACGTTGTGCGATGGCTTTGCCGAGCCCGGATGCACCACCGGTCACCAGAGCAGACTTGCCTTGAAGCCGCATCATGCACCCGCCTTGGCCAACATTCTTATGAGTTCCGCGTTGGTCATTGGCTGCCAGCCGTGCTCCTTCATCGGTCGCCCGTACTGGAAGGACCCGCCGTAAGAGGGCGCTGTGGTGCTCTTCAGGAAGTCTTCCATCAGATACACGGCGAGATTCAAATAGAAATTGTCAGAATCACCGCAGTAGAAATGCAGTTTACCCACGAGATCTGGACCGATTGTGGTCCAGTGGGACTGCGCAAACTCGCGCAGGTCATAGCCGCGATCCCGCATCGATCGGGCAACCTCCGGATCGATCGTTCCCGTGTCTCCATCCCAGAGCGGCCGCGGATAGCCGTCCGGACCTGCAGGTGCAAAAACGGCCTCCCAATTTGCCAACACCTGGCCTGATCTTCCGTGGCTCCCCAGCACAGCTTCAAGCTGCCCGAGCTGACGTACAGACACTCGTGGCTGCCCGTCGCCGCCGCGCATGAAGGGCCGCACCGGCTGAAGCCACTCTGTGTGATCTGATTCCGAGAGCCCCTTGCCCTCGTCAACGAAGGCATTGGTATCCCTGTAGATGTCTACGAGCATGTACCGGCGAAAGTCGACCGGATCCGGATAGAAAATCCACGCGCCGCCGAAGAATTTCGGGTGATGGAGCTGCAAGGCGAGCGCCTCCCAGCCACCCGCCGAGCCGCCGGTGAGGAGACGCGCGTGAGACTCGCGCAGGATACGGAAGTGCGTCTCTACATAGGGAATCAGCTCGGTCATGAGGGCATCCCCGTACGGACCGTTGTTCTCGGAGTTTACCGCATAGGAGTTGTCGTAAAAGGGCGTCGGGTGCAAGAGGGTGACCAAAACCACGCGCGGAAAATCATCCGAGCTCCAGCTGCGATAGAACTCATATCCGGTTTCAAGACCGAGCGCTTCGCGCTCCCTGCGCTCCTCGTCGGTTTCCGCTGTCTTCTCGGTGCTGAAATCGAACGGCGCGTTATGGCTGAAGTGCCCCTGTTTGTAGACAACCGGGTAATACTCATGCGTGCGCACGGCATAATCGCGCGGCAAGAGCACCACCCCGCCGAGATACATCGGTTGTCCCCAGAATGACGTCAGGAGTTTGCTCTGAATCCTGACGTGCTTGACCCAGGCGGTGTCCGCCGGAACTTGCACCGGGGGAATGACTTCGGTGAGATCGAGCCTCGTTGTGCCTGTCCGCGCGGAGACGATATGCACGCGCTGTGGCTTGCTGTACAGATTTCCCGGTGAGCGGTTGAATCGCTGACCTTCCCACTGGTCATTGTGTGCCCAGAGGACGCGCCCATCTGACCGGTGAAATTCCGTGTACACGTTCAGCACTGCCTGAACGAAGTAATCGCCGGTGGGAATTTCGCTGAACCTCCGAATCGGATAGCCCGGAACATCATGTGTGAAAACCGCGATCTGCCCAGGCCGCATGCCGTGGACGTCCAGCCCGAAGGTTGGTGGAGAATTGACCCAGCCGACCTGATAGCGCACTTCGGGCACATTCTCACGGCTGAGCATCAGCAGGAGCCGCCCCGTAATGGGCTCGGTGTGGGCCGATGCCGGAAATGAGACTTCAAATACGGGCGCGGATGTCACCTGAGCGGCCCGCGCACCGCTGATCCCGAGCAGCGCAAGCCCAAGAACACACATCTCACGCCAGCGAAACAGCGTGTTCATTCTAGATACAGGGCTCGCAGCCTCGCGCGCTGCGGGGGACCGACGCCCAGTGACTGGGTCAAGTAGTTGTCGACCGAACCCCATCGGGTATCAATTTGATCCAGGAGCTCTGCCAGCATGGAGCGTCCGGTATCGGTGTAAAGGGGCGAAGGCGTCGAATAGCGTACCTCGGTGAGCAGGGCAGCCGCGGGGTTATCGGAACCGTTAGTGAGATCGGATGCAGGTACCTCATACTGCGGACGTCGATATCGAGTCGATAGATCGTAATCCGCAATGATGACCTGCCGCGGTACCCCCAACGCGGAAAGGATCAACGCGGCGGCGACTCCACTGCGATCCTGACCCGCCGTACAATTGAAGCTGAGCGGCGTAGAACGACTCAGGAGGTCTTCGAACAACATCCGATATTGCGGCACCAGCTTGGTCAAGATCTCCGGGTACGTTTGCGGCAGGTCCTTGAACGGATAAGCGATCGTCATGAACCGAACGCCATGGTTCTCGAGAACACTGGGCGCCAATGCGCGCTCTTCAGTCGAGCGCAGATCGACGCTCTCCCGTATGCCGAGGGCCTGGATTGCTGCGATGTCGTGCGCGGAGAGCACAGGTGTCGCGGCCGATCGGTAGATGAGGCCCCAGCGCACATGCTTGCCGCCAGTGGCCGGATACCCGCCGATATCGCGGAAGTTCGATCCCTGCTCGAGGGGCAATGCGCGCTCGGCAACTCGAATTACACTGCCATCGCGCCGGTCACGCAGCAGAATGTACGGCCGCCGCTCGCTCGTGAGCGCAATCTGGAAGGCACCGTCATGGTTGGCCGCCGAGACGAGCCTTGCATGCTCGCGCTCGGTATCTGACCGCTCGGCGAGATACACGTCGGCAGACTTTGCGCCGCTCCAGCGGACGACCACATGCTCTGCATCAGATCGTTCTACCCGCGCATCGGTTACTGCAGCGGCACCGAGCTGTGGAACGATACAAACAGCAAGGGCCCAAGACGCGAAGCTCGCTCGCACTCTTGCCGACATGCTACTTGAGCCCTCTCGTCTTCAGATAGGAATCGAGATCGGAAGCCCGATCGGTCAGCACCAACGCGACGTTTGCCGCGAGCAATGGACCCCAGAGTGCATCAGGGTCTCGTAGTTGGTCCTCGCCTTCTGCGCTGGCAATGATTCTGGCGCCGGCCTTCTGAATGACCGCCGCATTGCGCTCGAGGACCGCATTACTCTCGAAATTCAAGAGATACGCTTCCGGATGCAACGGCCGATAGTCCTCGAACGCGCGGCTCAACTCATCGATACCGTAGCACTCCGCAGTGCGATCGGGAGGTGCGCATTGAAAGATGACAGGGAAGTACGCGACCTTACCAACAAATCTTGCCTTCCGAAGCGCTGGATCGCGGGGCGAAGCTTCTATGAGCATAGCAACGTTATTTTGCATTCCTGCGGCCAACACTGCGGCATAGATTTCGTCGTAAGCCGGCTTCTTCACATGTAGCAGGAAAAAAATTCGGCCACGCGCGGCCTCCAGAGCATCGGAAAGGCGCGGGATCGCCTCGTTGGTCAGGGCCGTATCTTTTCCACCGGAGCCGGCCCGTAGCCTCGCCCTCTTCACCTCAGAATAAGTGTGCTCATTCAGGAGACCTGTCATGTCGGTTGTCCGATCGAGCATCGCATCGTGCAGAAGCACGAGCACGCCGTCCTTTGTTGCACGGACGTCGCCTTCAACCATGTCGATGCCCATGGCGATGCAGGCCTTGAGCGCAGCCACAGAGTTCTCCGGTCCGAATTCGACGCAACCCCGATGAGCAACGAGCACGGGTTGAGGCCAATCGAGTCGTTCGGTCAGCGAAGGCAACCCCGGCGCAACAGCGGACCCAGCGAAGCCCGCACGGGAGAAAACAACCAATAGCGTGAACAAGGGGATGATTGAGGTCAGTCGTGCGTTGTGCACCCTCATTCAGGCCTCCAGCTCCTGCGGCAGAGTTCGGCCGGCCGCATAAAATGCAATGGCTGCAGGCACCAGAAACCACACCATCACGAGTAGGGCAGAGCGGAGGCTGTCGACGCCGCGCGCTGCGCTTAGTAAGTCGCTCAATGCGCCTGCAATGAGTGGACCCACGCCAGCGCCGACCAGGATGAAAGATAACTGCAGGATCGCAATCGCTTGTGCACGGCGCTGACTGCCGCAGACCGCGTGCACCGGCGCGAAAGACACGGAAATGCCGAGTGCGAGTATGAGCTCGGCGATGAAATCCAGGATGATGAATCCTGTGACACTCTTGGTCCCAAGCGCCGCCCAATACACAGGCGCTCCCACCGCGCAAGCCGCAGCGGGCAACCAGGCATACCAACCCAAATGCCGTTTGCCTAAGGCGTCTGCGATTCGTCCGCCGACCAGCGAGCCAATCAGGCTCGCAATCGAGATCGCCAGTGCCCATACGCCGCTGATTTGCGCAGTCGTCGCGTGCAAGTCGCGCATCAGGAATGACGGCAGAAACATTGCAATGCCAAATGCGAAAATCGTGTACACGGAAGCGCCGGCTAGAGTGAGGACAAAGGTACGTTTGCGGCGCAGCACCGCGAGCGACTCACTCCAGCTCTCGGGACGATCGCTTACGGGACTACGCTCAAGAACCGCCCGGGGCTCTACAAGCCCGAAATGCACGATCACTGCGAGCAAGAGGCCCGGAAGCCCGGCGCAGACAAACGCTGCACGCCATCCGTACCGGGCAGCGATCCATCCGCCGAGACCCAACCCGACCAGATAACCGGCGGCGCTACCCGAGTTCAGGAGTGCCGTAGCCGTCCCCCGTCGCTCCGGTGGAAAGTACTCAGCGACCAGCGACTGCGAGGGCGGCACCGCACCCGGCTCGACCATCCCCACACCGACGCGTGCGAGTGCCAGCTGCCAGAACGAGCTTGCCATCCCGCCCGCGGCGGTCATAGTGCTCCAAATGACCAGCGCGATGGTGATGATCGTGCGGCGATTGCCGCGATCCGCCCAACGCGCAATCGGCAGTGCCGTCACTGCATACAGCACGGCGAAGGAAAAGCCACCTAGTAGCCCGAGCTGCGTGTCGGAGACTTGAAACTCGTGCTTGATCGGCTCGAGAACGATCGACAATACGTAGTAGTCAAAGTAACTCGAGGTGGTCACGAGAAAGAGAATCGCGAGGCACACCCAGCGCCGTCCAGGGCTCAACAACTCCCACGTCGTAACGGAGGCGCCGTCCGCCTCGATCGCACGCAATGGCCTCGTTAGGGTATTCACGGCTCGCTCGTCTGCAACAACTCGAAGGCGTTGCCGTCCGGATCTCGCCCGTAAGTTGCCTTCTCTGCACCCGGAAATTCGATCGGCGGACAGTGAAATCGCACGCCTGCGCTCTTCAGTCGCACGTAGGCTTCGTCGATGTCTGCGACGTGGATGCAAAAATGGCTAATGCCCAGATTTGACACGGGCCGGTCCGCCTCCGCATGTATCGGTGTGGGCACGGAGAACTCAAACAGCTCCACTTGGAACTGTCCCTGTCGAAGTACCGCAACTCGACCTCGCGCGCCGCAAAGGCCGAGAATCGCATCATATCTCTCGCCGCCGAATGCTTCGTCCGCCAACACTTCCATGCCCAATAGATCGCGATAGAAGTGCAGTGATCGATCGATATTCGAGACCGAGATCCCCACGTGGTTCATCGAGATGTTCAAAGTTGCAATCCGTCGGTCAGCCAAGCGTCAGGACGTGGAGGACGCGTCGTCGATCATTGCGATACACGTGTTGACCGGTACGGTCTGCCCATTATCGACGAGGATTTCAGCGATCACACCGCTGGCGGGTGATGCGACCTCCTGGAGGGCCTTGGCGGTTTCGACCTCGACGATGATCTCGCCTTGCTCGACTCTGTCTCCGGCCGATTTGAGCCAACGCGCGATCGTACCCTCGTCGATCCCCATACCGGACTTCGGCAAGTTGACCTTGATCATAGGAGTTTTCTTACCGCTGCAATGATCTGTGACTTTCCAGGGTACATCGCTTGTTCCAGCACCGGGCTGAAAGGAACATGCACGTCGGGCGCGGCCAGCCGAACGATCGGCTTCCTCAGGCTATCGAAGGCTTCTTCGCAAACGATTGCAGCGATCTCCGAGCTCGCATTCACCATGCGATGCGCATTTTCCACAAGCACCAAGCGGCCGGTCTTCGCAACAGACTGAATGATCGCCGGCATATCGAGGGGTTTCAGTGTGCGTGGGTCGATGACCTCGACAGAGATCCCACTGGCTTCCAACTCTGCCGCTGCTTCCAGCACTGGGCGCATGGCTCCGGCAATCGCAACGATGGTAACGTCTGAGCCGGCTCTTCTGATGTCTGCCTTTCCGATTGGAACCAGCGCGTCCGCATCGCTCGAGACTTCCCCCTTGGTGGTCCAGAGCTTGGTATCTTCGAAGAAGAGCACCGGGTCATCATCCCGAATAGCCGACTTGAGAAGCCCCTTAACATCTGCCGGTGTTGTCGGGCTGATGATTTTCAGCCCAGGAACATTCATGAACAACGGGTACGGGCGATCAGAATGCTGCGCAGCGATGGCCGCACCGTAATACATACAGACGCGAAAGACGATGGGCACCTTGACCTGGCCGCCCGTCATGAACCGAAGCTTCGCGGCCTGATTGATGATTTGATCCGAAGCGAGGTACATAAAACTTGCGATGTTGAGATCGATGATCGGGCGCAAACCCGAAATCGCTGCACCGATTCCAACACCAGTAAAGCTCGTTTCAGAAATCGGCATCGCCCAGATTCGATCGGCGCCAAAACGCTCGAGCAGGTCCCCACTGCCGTAAATCGCGATGTCTTCGCCCATCATGATGACACGTTCGTCCCGTTCCATCTCCTCGATCTGGGCCTGGACGATCGCGTCCAGATAGTTCATCCGCGCAGGCGAGCTCAGCTCCCCGGTCATCGCGTAGCCCGCCGGGATTCAGCGCCTGGATTGAGCGGTTCGCTATACAAATCGTCAAACAGCGACGCTACGCTTGGGAACGGGCTACCCTCGCCGAACTCAATTGCCTGAGCGACCTCGGCAGTAACTTCCCTCTCGATCGCATCGAGCTCGTGCGCCTCCATGCCTGAATCCAGCATGACAGAGCGGTATAGCGCGATCGGATCCCTTTGCGTCCTATACTGCTCAACCTCGGCTGCTGTTCGATAAGGTTGCCCGGGCACTATCAAGCCGACCTGATGTTCGTCGAACCGATACGTCTTGGCCTCGACCAACGTTGGGCCCTGGTTCGCTCGCGCCCGTGCGACTGCTTGAGCGGTTGCCTCGTAAACAGCGTCGATCTCCTGTCCGTCCACGACGACTCCCGGCAAACCATACCCGTCCGCCCGCTTGGCGATGTCGGTTTGGCCATGACTGCCGGCAAGCGATGTCGTGATCGCATAACCGTTATTCTCACAGAGGTAAATGACAGGCAATTTCCATAGAGAGGCCATATTCAGCGACTCATGAAAGGTGCCCTGGTTGACTGCACCATCACCGAAGAAGCACAGGCAGACCTGGTCGGTCCTACGCACCTTCGCAGATAACCCCACACCCGTCGCCAGCGGGATCCCCCCTCCGACAATAGCCGATTCTCCGATGATACCGACACTGTTGTCCGCGAGGTGCATCGAGCCACCGCGTCCCTTGCAGATTCCCGTCTGCTTTCCCATCAGCTCGGCCATCAAACCGTCAAGCCGGGCCCCTTTTCCAATAGGGTGGCCATGCGAACGATGCGTCCCCGTCATGGCGTCGTCATTTCGCAGTGCCATGCAAGCACCGACAATGGTTGCTTCCTGTCCGATGCTTGCGTGGTAGGCGCCGGGAATGACACCGGCCAGGAAGAGCCGCACACCCTCCTCTTCAAACTTCCTGATGCGCAGCATCCGACGATAGGCTTCCAACCGCTGCACCCCTAACAAGCCCATTAAGTCACACTCCGTTCTTGCATTGTTCGCAATTGGAAACCACAGACTTATAGCTCCGATGCCTGTGTAACACTCAGAATTCTCTCGCAACTGACAGGCCAACTGTCCGAGGCTGGATAATGTCGAAAACCGTGGGATTGATGGCGCCCAACCCGCCGTCCAAAAGACCCCTTTTGTCCGTTGCATTCGTTAGGAAGGCCGTCACAGCCCAGTGCTGAAAGCGAAGCCCAGCTCGCGCATCGGTCGTTACGTATCCTCCGTAATTTTGACGAACCGGGACAGTCCCTGGATCACCTAGAGGTTGAAAGGTGCCCACACGAGGCCCGAGGTAGTTCTCAGCTACGTTTGCGAAAGCGGTCAGGTCATCAGATATCACAATGTCCTGCTGTACCGTCAGCCCACCTGTAATGCGGGCGGAGAAAGGTAGTCGATCGCCATCAGCTCCAGAGACAGTACTATTCGGAGGCAGTGGCTCAGTGAGCTTGGCATCGCTCCACGAGAACTGTGCGTTGATCGTGGTACCTGATAGCGGCCTTGCGATAAGGGACAGCTCCAAACCCTGGCTCCTTGCCTTGCTTCCATTGGCGTAAAAAGTGGAAAAATTTCTGGAGGTGTTGAGCTGGATATCCTTCCAATCGATGTAGTAGAGCGAGGCATCGTACGAGATCATACGGTTCAGCAGGTCGCCCTTTATCCCGAGGTCGTAGTTTTGAGTCTTATCGGGAGAAAACGCGCATGGTACATTCAAAAGAGTACAGGTCGCATTCGGACCGCCCGGACGATAGCCCGAGGCAAAGCGGGCGTAGATCATCATATCCGGCGACAGCTTAAATGTGGGTGTCAGCAAGTATGTGAATGAGTTGTCGTGGGTCTTCACCTCAGGTTGGATCGCGGGCTCTGCTGCGCCGTAGCCAATGTCGACTTCTGAGTAAGTCTGCCGATTGTAGCTTTCCCTTCCGCCGACCTGAAAATCGAATCGATCCGTGAGGTGAAAAGTTAGATCCGAGAACAGTGCATATTCCGTGTAGGTCGTCGGCCACCGCGCGCTGCCGTATACAGAGGCTGGCTGGCCCGTGTCATCACCGAGGATGAGTAGCGCCTGGGAAACCCTGGAATCTTCGTGCGTAAAAAAGAAGCCAACGAGCCAATCCAGGATGGTACCTATGTGCATCGAAGCTCGAATTTCCTCCGAGACCTTCGAACTGCGTACATCCTCGGGTAGCGCGTAGGGTGCGCCGAGATCGAGCGAATCAGTGAGTGAGTAAATGTTATAGCCAGTCAGACTCGTCAGCTCAATTGAAGTCAGCTTTGCAGTGAGCGTCGCCGTGTAAGTCTGAACTTTCTTCTCGTATTCGCCCGTTCCGTTCTGAGTGTCTTGTTGTAAGTCACCAAAACCCGGGCCAATACTGACGTCTTGCGAGCCAAAGCCTTTTGTGTCCTGGAAGAGTGCGGAGACCTTCGCTGAGAACATTTCAGACGGTCGCCAGAGAGCGGCAAGTCGGCCACCGCTGACCCGAACTTTGTTTGCATCCTCCTGGCCCGTCACGACATTGTCGATAAAGCCCGGGTCTGTACGAGTGAACGCACTTGCTCGAATCGCCACTGTATCTCCGAGCGGGACATTGATCCCTCCTCGCACGTTGTATCCGAGCTGAGATCCATTGTGGACATCACTCAAGCCTGTCTGCACCCGACCACTGAACGCGTCGGTTGATGGATCGACGGTCACGAACTTCAGCAGCCCTCCGATGCTGCTTGCGCCGTAAAGCGCCCCTTGTGGGCCGCGCAGCACCTCAACGCTGCGAAGCTCACCCGGGTCAATGTCCGGCGCAGGCGGATTGAATCCTCCATATGTGGATGATGAGCCGTAAGGCACGTCGTCAACCGTGATCCCCACGGTCGGATTGCCGCTGCCCGGCCCTGTCGTAATACCTCGCACGGCGATGAATGCGTCGCCCTGAGAGTTCGTTGAAAAGCTCAGGCCAGGCACGCTGGAAAAGTAGTCCTGAATGCGCAACTGATTGCGATCGACAAGCGTATCCGCGTTCAGCACGGTGACAGGCACTGGAACATCCTGGAGCCGCTCATCCCGCTTTTGCGCGGTGACAATCACTTCCTCGAGCGTCAACGACGAGTCGGTAGCAACGTTGTCCGCTGCATGGGCGGAACCCGATGCGAAAAGAACCACAAATGGCGCGCACAAAAGGGCCGGCTTTTGGTCTCGACAGGTCCAGTTGGACATTCCTAACCCCTTAACCGAACGATGTTTATTTGGCTTTCGTCCGGATCAGGATAGAGAAGGACTCGCACGGGCGGCTTTGCGATGGGCTAAAAAGACTTTGCAATCGTCTGATTCAGAGCCGGCCGCCGCGTACGGCCTGCGGCGTGTGCCCAAAATAGTGGTGGAATGCGGTGGAGAAGTTACAAGAATGACTGTATCCGACGGCCTCTGCCGCCTGGGCGACGGATACACCCTCGTTCAAAAGAAGCTCGTAGGCGCGCTCCATCCGCTGTTTCTGCAAACAGTCGAACACCGACATGTTGAAACGCTGCTTAAACCCCGAAGTCAGGGCTGCTCTGCTGAGTCCGACTTCCTTGGAGATCTGCTCCAGGGTCAATGCCTGGGCATATCGCGAGGCGATGATCTCGCGCGCGAGCTGTAGACGCGCAGCCTGGCGCTCACGGGTCGCCACGCTATTTCGACGCGGAGCGCTTGGCGTAGTCATCAGGTTGATGAGCAAGCACATCAGTTCCATGCACTTGGCTTGACCGTAAATTGTATTTCGACGCACAGCGAGCGGCGCCACCAGAATCGCACGTGCGGCGGCGGCGAGATCAGGCGTCAAGGGGAAGCGGCAGAAGGTATAAGTTCTATCTTTCGGCAGAAAGATCCCGCGCAGTGGCTGCGGCAACTCGTCCAGCGCCATGCCCATATGTTTCGGAAAGAAATCGCGCAGTAGACATACGGCCACGACGGCAAATCGCGATTCCCGGTTAATCACATCTACCTTGATCATTTCCTCTGGACAGGACGTGATAAATACTTCCGGTCGGTCATGGTCGTGCTGCCCATGGCCATCCAGAATTGTCGAATGCCTCCCGCTTAGCCAGAGGTTAATCTTGACATAATCTTCGTGCGCCGTGTATCCAATGTCATCCGCAGAGGCGTGATAGCCCTCGTACATCACCATCGAAAATGTCTTGTCGTGATAGACCTGATGTCTGTCCCAGTCCTTCCCGTGCTGGACAACGGTACCCTCCGGCTGCTCGATGCTCATCGTGCTAATGCGCAGCGCATTAGCTCGCGCCACTTTCGAAGTCCAATACTGCTGCTTGTCCATCTTATCGTAGGTCATGTTGGCCGACTCCAATAGTCCGAACAGTAGCCCAAATCGACCACCGTTAAAATAGCGCTGCGGCCCGTAACCGTCACAATTCGCCTTACAACAGCTTGCTAAGCATCACCGGGCATTCGGGTTTACCGCAATACCGTGCCAAATCGATCTCGGACAGTGGATGAGCCCATCGCGATACTGAACTGAAGGGCTGCGATCTCTTCCCAGAGTGCCCAGGCGCTTGCAGCGCTTAGCCCACGCAACGTCGGAGATGCTGTCGCATTGCCTCAATAAGAATGCTTAGGCGGGAAAAGTGGAGCGAAGGAGAGAGATTGGAACAAGGGAGGGGCTACCAAATTCCACTCAAGCGCCTGATCGACTCGGCAAAACTGGATGGGAGATTCAGACTTGCCCCAAAACCCGCCCCGTGACGGAACTAGCTGGAATTAGACTGAATCTCCCAATCCCCGGAGGGCCAGAGGGCTCATATGACCGAGTGCTGGTGGGTATATCTGCTTGTGTGCCGCGATGGCCGGACGTATGCCGGGATCGCGACCGATGTTGCAGCCCGCTTTGCCGCTCACAGCAGCGGCAAAGGGGCGAAATTCACGCGCTCCAATCCTCCTGTTCGGGTCCTTGGCGCACAGTCCTTCGCCAGCAAGTCCGATGCACTCAAGGCGGAAGCGGCATTGAAGAAACTCGACCGCACAGAGAAGTTAGCCTGGGCTCGAAAATGTGCACCGATTTCTGATGGGATTCCAGAATAGGTCAACAGGTGGCCCGAAGGACCAGATTGAGTGCTGCGACGCCAGGGCGGATCGCATCGGTAATACTGTGAGCGCGATTCGATGCAACTCAAGGAAGCATGGTCACACTGGAGCACTGTGTTAGGCGTGGCTCCTTGCCCCGAAGCATTGGGAGAAAGCTCCAGCTCAAATCAATGATTTCCCGAACCGATGAGCCGCACAATGATCCCCAAAGATGATCCCAATAGAAACGCAAGTCAACCCAGAGACAATGTTCAAGTTATCCATAGAATAGCGATAAGGTTCTAACTAGCCCGGGCTCGCTAAATTACAGATCCCCGCGGGCCGAGCTCCGGACAATTTCCCCAAGACATCTTCGAGCAGTCAATGTGTCCGTCAGCGTAGTGGGCGCGATCAGCACGGTCGGTGCGGAGGAACAGGGGTCCATCCAAGTCGACGATTTCACACCCCTGCCCCAGAACGAAGGCAGGCGCCATCGCCAGTGACGTTCCGAACATGTTACCGACCGTGACATCGAGCCCTGCCTCTCGCGCCGCGTGAATCCACCGCATTCCTTCCGTCAATCCGCCGGTTTTGTCCAACTTGATGTTGATCATTTGAAAGAGTTCCGCAGCACGGAGGATGTCCTCTCGCAAAGTGATGCTTTCGTCTGCGCAAATTGTGATGGGCGATTCAAGATCTTCCAGTAAGGCCTCTTTTCCGACGGGAAACGGCTGTTCGATCATTGAGACGCGCGCCTCAACCAACACCGGCAGCAACCGATCGAAGGAGGATCGAGTAAAGCCCTGATTGGCGTCCACGCTCAGCCATTCGGTGGTTTTGACTGTGCGGACGGCTCGGACCCGCTCAGCATCCAGTTGTTCACCTGTGAGCTTGAGCTTTATGGCACGTGCATCTTTATACCTGCACGCGGTGGCGGCCATGCGCTCTGGCGTATCCGCGCCACATGTTAGCGTTGTCATTATGGGGCGTGGACTGGGCATCCCTGCCAACTGCTAGACCGGATGACCACTCAACTTCGATTCAAGATCCCATAACGCGCAATCCACTGCGTTTCGCGCTCCGCCGTGCGGTAGCCATTTCAGAAGGCCAGTTTGGGTTACTCCGCTTTCGATGCGCCCGTGAACGGCTTCCACCTGGGCCCACATCGAGGCGGCGGTCTCCCCCTTAAAATACACACCCGCGGCCTCCCCTTGGCCCAGGCATCCCTGCTCCTCCAGGGTGACCCTGAGTACCTCGAGATCATGCCACGTGTGACCTGTGATCCTGAACGGTTCGGTCAAGGGCCATTTCTCAATGGTCGCAGTCAATTTCACCGGGAGCGGATCATGAAGCATAAGGGCGCTGTCCTGTCATGGGGCTTGTTGGAGCGCTGCCGCCGGGACGGTCGGCTCATCCGCTGCAATCGGACGCCCGATGGGTATCTTCAACACAGTGGGGCGCTCGGCATCGTGATAAAGCCGCACCGTCACCCGCCTGGCCTGCGCAGCGGATTCTTCGGCAACCACCCCGCCGGCATTGAAGTTTCGTTGAGTAAAGCGGGCCTGGATCGCACGCCCGATGGGTGCAATGATTAATCGCAATCGATGTCCGCAGCGAATGAGCCGAGAGACAAACGTGAATCGCTGGAAGTCGTAGAGCAACGGCTCGGTAGTCGCTATGAGCTTGGGGATACGCAAGCCTTCGCGATAGCGCGCACGCATGACATCGGTGGAGAGACGAATTGCAGTGCCCTGCTCTGTGATCTCGAAGACAGACACGTACAAGTCCGTATCCGGACAGTCGATGGCAATCCAGGCTGCCAGCTGAAAGAATCCACTGACTTCAGTGTCCTTCTCAAAGGGCGCACTGTGATAGACGAGTTGGTGTGCGCCCAGAGCCCAGTGCACGCGAGTGTCAACCAAGCTATCGCTGAGCACCTGGCTTTCCGGCCGAACTTCGGGTCCGTCGGAAATGCGGGGATCGTAGGTAAAGACGTCCGGCGCCCCTTGTCCGGGCTCAACGCTCAATGAACCGGCTGCAAAAAGTTCGTTGGCGGAGCCTTCTGAATCGAGAAACAATCTCTGGTGGCGATCCGTGATCTGTTCAAGTGACTGCGCATAGCGCCAACGCTCAGCGCCCATGACGTAGTACGCAACGGGCTTGCGCAGAAAGTCCGGTTTCGGTGCTCCCTGCAAGGCCCAGGCATACCATTGCAGATGCAGCTTCTGCAGATCGAGCAGACTTTCGGGGCCGAGCCGCAGCCCGCCAAATTCAAGTTGCGGCGTGCCGCATCGGTAGTGGTCCCATGGCCCGATGATCAGGTAGTGAGGGGCGCGTTCTGTGTCAGCAGCGTTCTGCAGGTGTTGGCGATAGTGCTCGAGCGCCCCGGGCTGATCATCGTCATAGCTTCCGGTGATGCTCAGGATGGGGATCGTGATATCTCGGTACTGCTCGGGCTTGGGATTGTGGGCGTCCCAGAAGGGGCCGACTTCAGGATGGGACAGCCATTCCTGAAACTGAGCTGAAGCGTTGCCCAGCATCGCATCCAACTCTCGAAACGGCCTACCGGAGGTCCACCACCGTCGAAAGCACTGTGCCCAGAAGGCCTCGTCGGTGAAGAGTTGGTCTTGTGCAGCCTTACCCGCCGTCAACATGATCCACTGCATCAGGTACGGATAGAACACGTTGTTGCGCATTGGAAAGTCGAGCCCCAGGTACGGAGCCGCGACAGGGACTAGGGTGGCCAGATGCGGCGGACGCGTCGCCGCGATTGTCCACTGAGCGTAGCCAGCGTACGAGCCGCCCCACAGCGCCACCTGACCATTGCACCAGGGTTGATTGGCCACCCATTCGATGACATCGTAACCGTCTTCAGATTCCTGAATGTAGGGGCGGAAGGTCCCTTGAGAGTTTCCGCGGCCGCGTACATCGACGGTCAGGAAAGGCCAGCCATTCGATGCGAAATACACTCCGCGACGATGGTAGCGATCGCAGATGTACGGCGTCACGGCCACAATACAGGGTAAAGGACGCGCCCCATCGAGCGGTCTGTAGAGCGTGGCATTGAGCTTTGCACCATCCCGCAGCGCGATTTCGACTCCCCATAGAAAATCAATAGGAGATGACATCTCGTTGCTCACGAGTCGGACCGTTCCGCGCGGGGAGTGAACAGAAACTTGAGACCTTGGACGAGTGCCCGCGGAACGCCCGTGACGTGGGTCTCCTCATCCAAGATGCGGGTGCGCCAATTGAGGGATGGATAGTGTTGGGTACGCAGCCTCTGCGCGAGACGCTCAACGTTGCTCACCATGCGGCTCACGGCGACCGGCCCCTCCTCTTCGAGCGCGCCCACACACAGGAAGAGGTCTTTTTTGGGAGCAGAATGCGCACCCGCATAGTCTCGCTCGATGTCAAAGATCACTTCGTGATCCCACCAGAGCGAAGGGCTGCTGGCGAGATATCGGCCATAGCGCCCGGGGGAGCGAAAAAGTACGTCGAGGACGCACAGGCCGCCGAGCGAATGACCGGCCAGCGTCTCATCGCCAACGTCCACCCGATAATGCTCACGCACCCAGGGCTTCACGTGGTCCTCTATGAGTTGCAAATACTCGCGGCCGTGGCCGGTGTCGATCCCGGGTGCGATCGGCTCTGAGGCGCCCGCGCGGCGCCACCAATCGTCCTCGCCGCGTGTCGGTGTCAAATCGCGACAGCGCAATCGCAGGCAGCGGTTGTATTCTTCTTCCGGCGAACCTCCCAGTGGCTCGTAGCCGATTCCGACCACGAGGAGCGGTGGAAGCTCTTGCGCCCTTTCCAACAGTCGGACCATGCTTGCCAAGGCCGAAAAGTACCAGTGACCATCCAGGAGGTACACGGCCGGATAACGCGTCTCAGTGTGTCCGTACGCTTCTGGCATCGAGATCTCGAGGCGCACGGACTCATCCCGTTTCGGGATGCGAAGTACATGGGCTGCCGTGCCCGGCAGGCTGACGGGCGTGTCCTGAGTCATGGCCATTCGGAACTGCGCGGCCAGAGTGGAACGAGCCACCGGTCCCGCATGGAGGCCACCTTCAAGACTGCTCCACGAGAGCCAAGTCGGCGATGACGGTTCGACTGGCTTTCCAATAGCTGACCGCCACCAGAAAGTAGCCAGGAGTACAGGCGAGCAATGCGATGCGCAGCGACTCAACACCATAGTGGGCGGACAAGCCATCGCTCAAAGCGCCCACCACGACGGGGCCGATGCCCAGCCCAATGAGGTTACTCAGCAGAAAGAGTACTGCCACGGCGGTCGCTCTCATCCGCTCGGGCACCAATGACTGAACGAGAGCATAGGCGGGCGCGGTGGCGAGAGCATTCACGAATGCACCCACGAACAGGCAACCTAATGCAATCCGATGGTCCGAGAGAACCAAAGCCAGCACATTGATGGGGACATAGATCGAGGCAATCAGTGTCATGATCTGCAGTTGCCGGCGCTCGGGATCGATTGTTGTCCCCCGAGTCAGGTAGCCGCCCGCGAGTGTTCCGAGCGCATTGCCCAGGCCCCAATTGAGAGCCAGCCAGGTACCGAGCTCTCCTGTGGCCATGTGATGCACGCGGATGAAAAACACGGGTAGCCATTGCAGCAGGCCGTTTCCACAGAGAGCATCCAGTACAAAGGAGATCAGAAGAATGCGGAATGTTGCCTGCCGACAGAGGGACTGAACCCCCGCCCACAGCGGGGTGCTCACTGGAAGGGATGCGGAAGCGAGCATGGCCGCCGAGGGTGACAATGCGCAGCCACCGTGCGAGCGGGGGTCACGGACGGTCGTGCGCACCAGGACTGTCAAGATCACTCCTGGAATTGCAATGGACAGGAAAGCCATTCGCCAGCCAAACCACTGGGTGATCCATCCCCCGGCAAGGTAGCCGACGGCCATGCTGAGGGGGCCGCCCAGAAGGAAGATCGACATCGCCCGCAATCGCTCGGGGCGGCTGAAATAGCTTGCGATGAGAGAATGCGCAGGCGGCACGATGCCCGCCTCTGCGGTCCCCACGCCCACCCTAACGAGCATCAGCTGGACAAAGTTGGAAACGGTGCTGCACAGCGCAACGGTCACACTCAACAACGCCAACGATAGTGCAATGATCGAGGCGCGATTGCCCCGATCGGCCCACCGCGCGATCGGCAAGCCCACGATGGAATAAAACACCGCAAAGGCCGCGCCAGTGAGAATACCGAGTTGTGTATCGGACAACTCCAAATCGTGCTTGATGGCTTCCAGTGCAACCGCAATGACTTGCCGATCGAGAAAGTTGTAGGCGTATGCCATCAGCAGGATCGCAAGCACGTATCCTCTGTAGAGCCGCACCGACGGGCCCTCGAGCGTCGCGGCGCTCACACTATCCTGCGGCATACCGATTGCAATTCAGTGATGTCAGAAGCGCTTGGAGACGGACACACCCCCGGTACGCGGCTGAATGTAGTTAGCCACCCAAGTCGTAAATCCAATTTGCCCGGTTGAAAGCAGGCCGCGTCGGTCCGCAAGATTGTTCAGAAAGAGATTGATCGTCCAGTCGTCCAGATTCACCCCGGTGCGCAGGTCGGTCTGCGCATAGCCCGGCAGATCGAACCGCGCCACGCCTGTGGGTTCAAACATATCCTGGCGGTAACCGGTGTAGGTCACCGATGCACCGGCGTACAGCGAGAGTCGATCACTCAATGTCCACTCCTGCTGTAGTGACAAGTTACCCGAGAAGCGAGTGCTGAAGGGGAGCCGATCACCGGATGCACCTACCACCGGGCTGCCCTTAGGTAAGTCGTTCACAAGCTTCGCATCGTTGAAAGCAACCCAGCCTGAGAGGGTCAATCCTTTTACGGGACGTGCCTGCGAGGACAGCTCAATACCCTGGCTCTTCGCCTTGCTGGCATTGGTGAAGTAGGTAAATCCGGTATCTGCTTGTGCGACCTGCAGTTGAATATCGCGCCAATCGATGTAGTAGGCGGACGCGTCGAAGGTGAGACGGTGGTCCTGCGTCTGGCCCTTCACACCGAGCTCGTAATTGCGGGTCTTGTCGGGCGCATACTGACAGGGCACGGGATAAAGGACGCAGGTGGGATTGGGGCCGCCAGGTCGGTATCCCGAGGCTACGCGGACGTAGACCATGAGATCCGGCGAGAATCGGTATCGAGGGGTCAACAGGTAGGTCACCGAGTGGTCTTTGGTGTGTTCCGGCGGATTCACGGCGGGCGGATCAAACACCGGACCGCTGTAGGTCTCCTCGTAGCGCTGGCGGTTCTCACTGGCGCGCCCACCCACCTGCACATCGAATTTTTCCGTAATGCGATAGGTCAGATCCGCAAACGCTGCGTGTTCTGAATAGGTCGTTGGGTAACTGTCGTCAAACAACGGACCGGCCGTCGCGAGCGTTTGAGAGTCAACCGCGAAATAGCGGTCCACGGTCGGCGTGTCCTCATGGGTGTAGAACAGACCCGCGAGCCAGTCAAGCTGCTCGAAGACCGTGCCGCTGAAGCGAAATTCCTGGGTGAACTTCTTGGTCTGCGCGTATTGAAACTGAGGCGTGCCCGCAACCTGATAGAGGGCATCTGACAACCCGCCGTAATATCCGGTCAGATCGTTGGTCCCATGGTATTTGTCGATGCTATAGCCACTGATGGAGATGAAGTCGATCCCCGCAAATCGTCCCTTCACAGTGGCGGCAAAGGAGCGGATCTGGTGGTTATAACCGCCGGTGCCACCGAGAAGATTTTGCTGCAGATCGCCCAACTGGGGCTCGTAGGAGACATAGGGGGCCCCATGAGCCGAGGTGTCTTGCAAGAGCGCACTCAATTTGACGGACCAACTGTCCGACGCCTTCCAGAGTGCGGAGAGTCGTCCGCCCGTGACATCGGCGCGATTGACACCCTGCGCAGGAAGCGCCGGATCGTCGATGTAGCCAGGATCTCGGCGCACAAAGGCGCTGGCGCGAACAGCGAAGGTATCTCCGAGCGGAACATTGACCGCGCCCCGCACACCGTAGCCGGCATCGTTGCCGTTTTGAACACCACTCACGGTGCCCTCGATTCGGCCGCTGAATCGGTCCGTTGACGGCTCGAGCGTCACGAACTTCAGCAACCCGCCCAAACTGCTCGCGCCGTACAAGGTGCCCTGTGGACCGCGAAGCACCTCGATGCGATCCAAATCGCTGGGATCAACGTCGGGCGCGGCTGTCCGACTGCCCAGAGCCGTTGTCGAGCCAAAGGGAACATCATCGACCGTGATGCCCACGGTGGGGTTCGTCAGTCCGCCGGTCGTGACCCCTCTGATGGACAGGTTGGAGTCTCCGAGGTTGTTTGAATTGATGCTCAGCCCTGGAACGCTGGCGTAGTAGTCGCGTAGCCGCAGTTGATTTTGGCCGATGAGCGCATCGGCGCTGATGGCGGTGACGGGTACCGGCACATCCTGTAGGCGTTCTTCGCGTTTCTGTGCGGTCACCACGATCTCTTCGATCACGAGACCCTGCCTCGCCTCGGCGCCCGCGCCTGAGGTCACTGGCGATCCAGAAAACCCTTGAGCCACCTGAGCCAGGCGAAAGCGCTCGAGAGTATTTCTCGAGTACTCCTTTGGGGCCATCGCCGAATTGGATGCCGAGTGGCTATCGGCGGTTGCCGGATTGAGACCAACGGACGCCCCCGATGCCGACACAATGGTGACGGTCGTCTCATCCAGATACCGATAGGTCAAATCCGTGCCGCCCAACAGCTGTGTCAGTGCTTCGTCGCTCGTCAACTCGCCGGAAGCGCCTGAGGTTTCGCGATCCGCGACCACTTCGGAGCGATAGACCATCACCAGACCGCGTTGATGGGCCAGCTCCTGAAGGGCTCGATCCAGCCTTTGAGCGGGAATGTGAGTGGTTTTGCGGATCGAAGCCTGCGCATCGGCGCCGGCCGCTAGACCTACGATCGAAAGACATACCGCCGCTGCGACAATGGCCACTCGCATGAACAGTCCCCCGGCCTCGATGAGGCCTCGCATACCGGCCACCCACTGTGACCGATTCAGGGACCGTAGAGCGATGAGGTGGAAAAAGCGGCTACCCCTATTTTTCACTGATCACAATCTGCTCGGCCGACTCGGACACCAAGACACCGGGTTGAGCTCGTAGGAAGTGCACGAAGTGTGTGAGCGAGGCGGGATCGAGCGCCGGAAAGGTACCGCTGACGAGCAGTTGTCGTATCCGTCCGTCCTGAATGATCAGTTTCTGCGTATTGAAGCGATTGAATTCTTCCGCAGCCTCCAACAAGGGTGTGGAATTGAAGATCAGCTGTTGTTGGGTCCATGCGGTCGCCATGGCCACGTTGGCATGGATCTTTCTTGGAAGAGCGCGGGGTGCCACATCCACCTGCTCGCCCGCGGCCACTTCCATGGCCTCTGCAGGCACAGAAAATGGCTGGGTGATGGAGGGACCTTCCGGAGCGACCGCCACCCTTCCCTCCAGCACCGTCACCAGAGTACCGGCGGCTCTGCGACGAACATCGAACTCAGTACCGACGGCACGCACGCGCACATCCCCGCTGCGAACAACGAAGGGACGGGCTTTGTTCTTGGCCACCTTGAATAAGGCCTGGCCCTGCAGCAGATCGACATCCCGCGCCTCGGCCGTGAAACGCACCCGTATCCGAGAGACGGCATTCAGCTCGACCACCGACCCATCGGCCAACTTGACCGTGCGCTGCTCACCGATCTCCGTCGCGTAGGTCATGCGATCACGAGATCCGATCCAAATCGCGAAAATCACCATCGTCACAACAGCGGCGAGCGCAGCTCCTAATCCTATCCCGCGGAATCGCGCGCCCCGAGGAGGTCGTTGGATATTCTGGACCGTGGCTTCAAGGGCAGAACTGCGATCCAAGCTGACGAGGTTGGTCTCGTGACGCGCCCGCGCAATCAAGGCTTCGACATCGACTTCATGACCGGAGTCGTAGTGGCGTGCATCCTCCCAGATTGCCACGAGCTCCAGATACGCCCGAACGTGCTCGGGGGAGGCGCGGAGCCATTCCGTGAAACGCTCGCGCGTTGCTGCATCGGGCACATCCAACTGCAACTCGACGAGCCACTCCGCTGCTTCCTGTCGGGTTTGAGTATTCATGGCTAGCGCTGCTTCTCTAGATGGCGACTACACTGCGTCAGGGCCTTGGCGAGATACTTCTTCACCATGGCGCGAGAGACTCCGAGTCGCTCTGCAATCTCATCGACGGTGCAACCATCCCTGCGTTGCAGGAGAAAGGCAGCACGGGTGTTCGCGGACAGCTTGGCCAAGGTACGATCAAGGGCTTCGAGTCGCCGCTCGAGATGGACTTGAGCCACGGGATCCGACTCGATCTTCAGCCGCTCGTCCAGCCGCTCATCGGTGAGGTCGAGTGGTTCCGGGACCGTAGCTTGGTTCAAAGCATGTTGGTGAATGACGTGACTGGCCACCGTCAGTAGATAGGCCTCGGGGTTTCTGATTTGATCATGCCGATCGACTCGAAGAAGGCGTAGAAACACCTCCTGGGCAAGATCAGCGGTGTCGGCGGAATTGCGCAATCGCGCCGCCAGGAAGGCGCGCAGCCGCCGTCCATAGCGGACAGCAAGGTCGGCCACAAAGCGCTGTCGGTCATCGGCAAACAAGATCGGCGGGCTCGCGAGTGTCTATCCGGGTGGTAGGAGCGCGATTCAGGGGAAAGTGGCTACCCTTAAATTCCATGGTAGAACAATAGGTTGCGAGACTTCTTCAGCCGCCCGCTCTTTGAGCCGGCGGGGAGGTTCCCGGTTCAGCGATAAATCATTCAATTGGAGCACTGTATTGCGCCTGGCTCCTGGGACCACACAAGAATTGAGGGAATTCCCCCACGCTTCAACGTCTTATGGCCTGTCGGTTTCGAAATATGATACCCACGGCGATCGTGTCTTTCCGGTGAGGGTGCGTGAAGGCTCGAGGGTCTGAGGATACGGTGTCCCGCCGGCAAAGAGCCGGCGGGAG
>Ga0137415_10001202_pt1 | contig 25747 bp, 28 predicted proteins | sample CZODoug3_1_1_16f_FD_183082 | JGI IMG/M metagenome (GOLD analysis project Ga0137415, IMG submission 183082) | Vadose zone soil fungal communities from Angelo Coast Range Reserve, California, USA - CZODoug3_1_1_16fungal (Hybrid Assembly) | ecosystem: Environmental > Terrestrial > Soil > Vadose...
GGGGGCGACGCGGCCCCGGCCAAGGTGCCGGAGTTCGGCAAGTCGGTCGTGGAGATCCACCAACCCGACGTCCTGTTCGAAGGGCTCCCGAATCGGTTCGAGGTCTGGGAGTCCCACAACGACGAAGTCACGCAACTCCCCAAAGACTTCGTGGCCCTCGCGAGCTCCGAGAACTGCGACATCCAGGCGATGCGACACCGCGACCGGCCCCTCTTTGGCCTTCAATTCCATCCGGAGGTCGAGCACACCCAGTTCGGGGCCGACATCTTCCGAAACTTCTTGAAGCACTGCGAGAGTTCGAAGTGAGGCCCCGTGACGGGCCAGCGTTCCCGCTCGGAAGTCCTGAAAGAAGCGCTCCGGGCCCGCCACGAGGAACCGTTCGAGAAGGCTCTCGGTCGCGCGATCCGCCATCTGGGCGGCCAGTACTCGGAGTACCTCGCGCTGATTGCGACGGTCCGCGAATATGCCCGCGCCCACGACTTGGACTTGCGCGAGGCGGCCAGGGCGCTCGCGAATCAGTAGACGCCCGGGTTCACAAGGAATTCGGGCCGGCGGCCATCGAGGACCTTGAGGACTTGCTCCGCAATGATCGACCCCGCCCTCGCTTGGGCCTCGCGGGTCGAGGCACCGAGGTGCGGCGTGAACACCACATTGGGTGCGGCGAGGAGCGGACTCCCGACCGGCGGCTCGGTGTCGAACACATCGACCGCGGCTCCGGATAGCTTCCCGGACCGCAACGCGTCGGCCAGTGCCGCTTCCTGGACGATCTCCCCACGGGCGCAGTTCACGAGGATGGCCCCCCGCTTCATCTGAGCGAACTCGGCTGCTGCAACCATCCCTTTCGTCTCAGGGGTCAGAGCGGCGTGGACGCTGACGACATCCGCCTCCCGGAAGACGGCTTCCTTGTCGACGAGGCGGATCCCGAGGGTCTCTGCGATCGACGCCGGGAGGTACGGATCGTATGCAATCACGCGCATCCCGAACGCTTGCGCGCGCTTCGCAACCTCCGCGCCGATCCGCCCCGATCCGACGAGGCCGAGGGTCTTCTCAAACAGCTCACGGCCTTCGAGTCTCTTCTTTTCCCACTTGCCTTCCTTGATGGATTGATCCGCCTCCGGAAGGTGCCGGAAGAGGGAGATCATGTGGCCGATCGCGAGTTCCGCGACGCTGATCGTGCTCGCGGTCGGGGCGTTCACGACCGGAATCTTTCGGGCGGTCGCCTCCGCCACGTCGATATTGTCGACGCCGATCCCCGCGCGACCGACGACCTTGAGGTTCTGAGCGTGGGCCAAGACCGCCTTGGAGACAATCGTCCGGCTGCGGACGATGAGGGCGTGATATCCGGCGACGACGTTGAGGAGGCCTTCTGGATCAACCTCCTGCACGTCGACCTGATGCGTTTTCCGAAGGGTGGAAATCGCCTCCGGTTCGAGCCCGTCAGTGATCAGGATTTTCATGGCCTGCGCCGGATAAACGCATCCCGGTAAAAAGGAGTCAGCCCAACAGCGCGAGGACGGTCAGCACGACGAGGGCCAGGAAGAGGACGACGCCGATGAGGAGCATCGTGCGGGTCATCCGCGGATCGGATCCGAAGATGACCGGAATGGGCCCGAGGAACAGGACTCCGCCCCATCGCCGGGCCGGCGGTGTGCCCTCCGGCGAAACGGGCAAGGCGTTTCGGCCCCCCGGATCCGCGTCGAGGCGGGAAGGCCACAACAAGAACGTCAACAGGAACCCTGCGAAGACCAGGAAAACTCCCAGGAAGGCAAGGGCGCCGGTCCCGACGATGACCGGGATGACGAGGACCAGGTACACGTTTGCCTCCCCGCGGGCCACGGCGAGAGCCATCACCAGCACGCCGGCCAGGAAGGAGGCGGGGCCAAGCCAACGAATCAGGCGCACTCCTGACATCATCCCGTGGACTCGCTAAAGCTTTGCCGCCCCCTTGGGGGCGGCGCGTTGGTACTCCTGGAGAGGGACGACCGCGAGATCTCCCGTGGAGGACTCTTCGATCGCTTGCACCGCCGCCTCAGCGGCTTGGACGGTGGCAATGAACGGGATGTTCAGATCGACCGCCAGGCGGCGCATCATATACCCGTCCCGCCGCGCCCCGGTCGAGTTCGTCGGCGTGTTGATGACCAGGCGAATCTCCCCGCGCCGCATGAGCCCGAGGGCGTCCGGGGATTCGTTCTCGCTGATCCGGTACACGGTGGTCACGTCCACACCGTTCTCCCGAAGGAACTGCGCGGTGCCGCGAGTCGCAAAGATCCGCAGGCCGATCCGCGCCAGCCGCTCGACCACGGGGAGGATCGTTGGCTTGTCCTCGTCACGCACCGTCACGTAGACGGCCCCGTGGGTCGGGAGCGGATTCCCCGCGGCGAGCATCGCCTTGTAGTACGCGCGGCCGAGCGACCGATCGATCCCCATGACCTCTCCCGTGCTCTTCATCTCCGGGCCTAGGATCGTATCGACACCGGGGAGGCGCTGGAACGGGAACACGGGAGCTTTCACCGCGACGTGTTTGATCTTCGCCTCACCCACGAGGCCCAACGAGCGGAGCGAATGGCCTAGCATCACCTTCGTCGCGACCTTGGCGAGGGAGATCCCAATCGCTTTCGAGACGTACGGCACGGTGCGGCTCGCCCGGGGATTCGCTTCGAGGACATAGACCATGTCACCCTGAACCGCGAGCTGGAGGTTCATCAAACCAGCGATGTGGAGGGCCTTGCAGAGCCTGCGCGTAATCGTCCGGACGTCTTCGAGGACGGCCTCCGAAAGCGTCTGCGCCGGCAGGACACAGGCCGCGTCCCCCGAGTGGATGCCGGCCTCCTCGATGTGTTCTTGGATGCCTCCGATGAAGATGTCTCGGCCATCGGCGACGACGTCCACGTCGATTTCGGTCGCGTGAGCCAGATATCGGTCGACGAGGACCGGATGGTCCTTTGAGACGCGCACGGCCGTCTCCATGAACCCCGCGAGGTCCTCCTCGGTGTAGACGATCTCCATACCGCGGCCACCCAGCACATACGACGGCCGGACGAGCACGGGATAGCCGATCCGCGCGGCCAGCCCCCGCACTTCGTCGAAGCTATAGCCCGAAGCGGCGTCGGCCTGGCGAATCCCGAGGCGGCGCATCAAGGCGGCGAACTTACGCCGGTCCTCCGCGAGGTCGATCGATGCCGGGGGTGTGCCCAGGATCCGCGTCCGAGAACGACGTCGGCGCAGCGCTCGCGCGAGCGGCAGCGCGAGGTTGATCGACGTCTGGCCGCCGAACTGAAGGATCACCCCGTCCGGCTTCTCCTCCTCGATGATGTTCAGGACGTCCTCGAGCAGGAGAGGCTCGAAGTACAGTCGGGTGGAGATGTCGAAGTCGGTGGAGACCGTCTCCGGGTTGTTGTTCGCAATGATGGCGGCGACGCCCTCCTCCCGCAGGGCGAAGATGCCTTGGACGCAGCAATAGTCGAATTCGACCCCTTGGCCGATCCGAACGGGTCCACTGCCGACGATCAGGACTTTTCGTCCTCTCAGCGGCGGCGTCTCGCCCGTCGCCTCGTACGTCGAATAGAAGTAGGGCGTCCGCGCCTCAAATTCGCCGCCGCACGTGTCGACCATCTTGTACGCCGCCCGCGGTCGACCCCGACGGATCACCGCTTCTGAGGTTCGAGTGAGCGCGGCGAGGGACTCATCCGCAAACCCGGAGCGCTTCGCCTCTGCCAGTAGCACACGAGTCCGCCGGGATCCTCGAAGACGCGACTCCAGGCGAACGAGATGCCGGATTTTTTCGATGAAGAACGGGTCCCAATCCGTGAGCGCCGCGATCTTCTCGGGCGCAAACCCCCGCCGCAACGCCTCGGCAATGGAGAACATCCGTTCGGATGTGGGCTCCTTCAGCTCCCGGACGATCTCGTCATCGGTCGCGGGACCCGCATCGAGACCGACCCGGTCAATCTCGAGCGAGCGCACGGCCTTCAGGAAAGACTCCTCGAACGTCCGGCCGATCGCCATGACCTCCCCGGTGCTCTTCATCGACGTGCCGATGCGCCGGTCCACCGTCGCGAATTTGTCGAACGGCCATCGCGGAATCTTCGTGACGACGTAGTCGAGGGTGGGCTCGAAGGAAGCCAGCGTTTTCCCTGTGACCGGGTTCGGGATCTCGTCGAGGCGGAGACCGATGGCTATCTTGGCCGCGATGCGAGCAATGGGATAGCCGGTGGCCTTCGACGCGAGCGCGGACGAACGGGAGACGCGCGGGTTCACCTCGATGACCCGATACTCCCTTGTCCTCGGATGGACCGCGAACTGGATGTTGCATCCGCCCTCGACGCCCAGCGCGCGGATGATTCGGAGCGCGGCCGATCGCAATGTCTGGTGGTCCGTATCGCTCAGGGTCTGGGCCGGCGCGACAACGATCGATTCGCCCGTATGGATCCCCATCGGATCGAGATTCTCCATGTTGCAGATCGTGATGCAGTTGTCCGAGGCATCGCGCATGACCTCGTACTCAAATTCCTTCCAGCCGAGGACCGACTCCTCGACGAGCACTTGCTTGATCCGAGAGTAGGCGAGGCCGAATCCCACGATTCGTTCGAGGTCTTCTGAGGAGTGGGCCACCCCGCTCCCGGCCCCTCCCAAGGTGTACGCCGCGCGTACGATCGCGGGATAGCCGATTTCCTCCACGAACCCGCGAGCCGACTCGAAATCGGAGGCCGCGCGGCTCCGGGGAATCGGCTCGCCGATCGAACGCATGAGGGATGCGAATCGCTCGCGGTTCTCGCCTGCGGTGATCGCCTCGAGCTTCGTCCCGAGCAGCTCCACGCCGTGCCGTTGGAGAATGCCCGCATCGGCGAGCTCGCTGCACAAGTTCAACGCCGTCTGGCCGCCCATCCCGCTCAAGATCCCTTGCGGTCGCTCTTTCGCGATCACCTTCTCGAGGAATTCGATGGTCAGCGGTTCCACGTAGACCGCGTCCGCCGTGTCTGGGTCCGTCTGGATCGTCGCGGGGTTGCTGTTCACCAAGACGACCCGCACGCCTTCTTCTCGAAGGGATCGACAGGCCTGCGTCCCGGAGTAATCGAATTCGGCGGCTTGCCCGATGACGATCGGTCCGGAACCGACGACCATCGCGGTCCTAACGTCGCCGCGCTTGGGCATCGGCCCCACCCCCTCCGCCCGTGCCTAGGCCCCCCTAAGCTCCGCCACGAAATCTCGGAAGATGTACTCGTTGTCCCACGGCCCCGGTCGCGCCTCGGGATGGTACTGCACGGAGAAGATCGGGAGTTCTCGGTGGGCCATGCCTTCCACGGTGCCGTCGTTCAGATTGAGGTGCGTCACTTCGAACTCGGAACTGGGGAGGGAGTCGGCGTCGACCGCGAAGCCGTGGTTCTGCGACGTGATGTGGACGCGTCCCGTGCGAAGGTCCTTGACGGGCTGGTTCCCGCCGCGGTGCCCAAATTTCAGCTTGAACGTCGTCCCTCCGAAGGCGAGGGCCAAAAGCTGGTGGCCGAGGCAGATCCCGAGGATCGGCGTGCGGCCGGCGAGTTCCTTCGTGGCCTTCACCGACGTCGCAAGGATTTCCGGATGGGCCGGATCGCCCGGACCGTTTGAGAGAATCACACCATCCGGTTTGAGTCCGAGAATCTCGTCCGACGTCGCATTGAACGGCACTCGGATGACGTCCGCGTATCGTTGGGCTTCCCGGATAATGTTCCGCTTGACGCCACAATCTACGACGACGATGGTCCGTTTGCCAACGCCCGGGTAACGTTCGACGTCGCGACAGCTGACCTCGGCGACGAGGTTGCGCGTGTCCGGGTGCGGGGCGGTCCGAACCTCGCGCGCGACGGTCTCCAGGTCCTCGGTGGCCGGCACCAGGGCGGCCTTCATCGTCCCCCTCGAACGAATCTTGATGGTGAGAGCCCGCGTGTCGGCGCCCTCCATGGCGGGGGTCTCGTGGGTTTTCAGGAAGTCGGCAAGGCTGAGGGCGCTCCTCGGATGGCTTGGGACGACACATGCCTCCTTCACCACGAACCCGGTCGGCTGGATCGTCTCGGACTCCATCGACTCCGGATCGACGCCGTAGTTTCCAATGAGCGGGTACGTCATCAGGAGGATCTGGCCGCGGTACGATGGATCGGTGAGGGCCTCCGTGTAGCCCGTCATGTTCGTATTGAAGACGAGTTCGCCGAAGACCTTCCGGCGCGCTCCAAAAAACGCTCCCCGGATGGCGGTTCCGTCCTCGAGGACGAGGCTTCCTTCCATCCGTTGGACCCTCCCCCGATTTCCCGTCCGCTTATTAGGATTTGTGTCCCCTGAGGGGGAACGCCAACGACTAAGTGGCCGCCGACCGCTCCGGACTCGTGGCGAGCGACCGAGTCCCCGATTCCATGAAACATCCGCTCTCCGTGAAGGCCGACTATGCCGACCCATTCCTCTACGGCGGCGCGAGCTTCATCGTGGGAATCGTCGGCCTCATCGGCGGCCTTGTGTTGTTCGTCCTGGGGAATGGAACCGCGGCCGGCTACCTCTCGGCCCTCAGCGCAATCCTGATCGTCGCGGGCTACCTCGTGGCCCGGCGCGGGAAATGATTCCGACTTTGGCTACGCGGACGGCAGCCGCAAGTCATTCAGTCGCTCGGTCATCTTGTCCCAATGGCTGCCTTGCCAATACACGCGGCGACAGGAGGGACAACGCCAGAATGCATCATGTCGCGAGCGAACTCCTTCGGGCACGACCTCTTTCACTTCCGTAGGCGACGCGGGCACGAGTAGTTCGTTACAGAGAGAGCAGCGGGACAGCGGATCGATGAGTCGGAGGGGGAGAACCTTCGCGACCTCGTGGATCTGTTCCTCGAGATCATCGGACCGAATCTGGACCGCGTCGGAGACGCGGCCCGCCAGCTCCTTGTCCCGTGTCAGGAGGATCCGGTCTTCCAATCGAACCCGCTCGATCAGGGCCCGATCCGGACCCGGCTCCGGATATGCGGTGTCATAACCCATGAACCGCAGCCAGCGGGCGAGACTCCCAAGCATGTGATCGCAGAGGAGCTTCATGCCGCTCCTTTAGAAATCACTTCAACGAGCAAGCGCCGGGCTCGTCTCTTTCCCGCGAGAAATCGCGGGTCGTCGAAGCCGGCATTCCACTCTTTGCCGCCGAGTTCATCGGAGACGACGAGAAGGCTCGCCGTTCGGAGATGACGATGCCGCGCGACCGCCCACAAAGCCGCGGCCTCCATTTCAACCGCGACGACGCCGTGCCGAACGAGATCACGAGCTCGCGTGCGAGACTCTCGATAGACGGCGTCCGTGGTCCATGTGCCCCCGGAACGAATCGGGATGGCTTCCTTCTCGGCAGCGACGGCAATCGCGCGAACGAGGCCCGCGTCCGGTCGTAATTGGCTCGTTTTTCCATAGTGACGAGAGGTGCCCTCGTCGGAGAAAGCAAATGTGGGAAGCACGACGTCCCCAATCCGGAGGTCTGGCAACAGGGAACCGCACGCTCCAAAGCTGAGGAACGTCCTGCAGCCGAGGGCGGCCATCTCCTCAATCGTGATTGTCGCCGCCGGCGCTCCTATCGGGGAGCGAGCAAGGGCGATTGATTTCCTTCCCGCGGCTCCAACACTCAGCCACCGATTCCAACCCTTCACTTGCCCTTTGATGATTCGATGGAAGGCCCGAAAATCGCCTGAGCTGAACACGAGGACGCCAATCGGAGGTAGGCGCGTCTCAGCCGAGCGCAAGCCCAGAGCTTCTCGCAGGTAACGGAGAAAATGCTCCGGTCGAACAATGATATCGGACTCGTTCACCGGACCACCGCATACTCGAGGAGGGCGCCGTCCCCGAGGCGCTCGATTCGATCCAAACGGAGACGAGGCGCCTCATCCAGGGAGGTGACACCTGGACCGCCCGCGACGGTCGGAGCCGCGTGCCCGCCGAGCACCCGGCTGCTGATGAAGACCTTGAGCTCGTCCGCGAGGCGATGTCGGAGAAAGGACCAGATCACGGTGCTCCCGCCTTCCACGAGGACCGTCTTGATCCCGCGCGAGGCGAGATGGTCCAAGACGAGCGTGAGGTCGACCTCATCCTTTCCACACCGCAAGACCTCCGCCCGAGGGAATGTCCGAGTCGAGTCCGCGGACGTCACGATCAAGGTCGGAGCCGTGCCGTCGAGGACGTGGGCATTCTCCGGCGTCTTCCCGTCGGAATCGAGGACGACCCGCAGGGGATTCCGACCTTTCGCATACTCCGCTTTCACGGTGAGCTTCGGGTCGTCCATCAGGACCGTTCCAACACCGACGAGAATCGCATCGACCTCCGCTCGGAGGCGATGAACCCGACGCAGGTCCTCCTCATTACTCAGGCGCACCGCCTTCCCGTCGGAGAGTGCGATCTTCCCATCGACGCTCATCGCGGCGTTGATGATCACTCGGGGTCGCACGGGCATCCGATGGGCGGGTCGAATAACAACTTTGCGGGTTCCGGGCGAAGTTCATCTATTGCGGCGACCTCGCCCCGTCGGCGAAGGTCATGAAGGCCCACCTGGTCCACATTGAAGGGATGCGCTTTCAGGCGAAGGCGGATGAAGGGCACGAGATCCTCTTCGACGGCGGCGAGGCGGAATCCCGACGCGGCCCAAGCCCCATGCAGGCCACCCTCCTCGCGACGATGGCTTGTACCGCCTCCGATGTCGTGTCGATCCTACGAAAAGAGCGCGTGCCGTTCCGCGCACTGGACATCCAAGCGGAAGCCGAACGGGCCAAGGACGTCCCCAGGGTGTTCACGAGGATTCATCTCCACTACCGAGTGCGCGGGGACAACATCCAAGAAGCCGCTGTCAAACGAGCGATCGACCTGTCTTCCGAGAAGTATTGCTCCGTCGGAATCATGCTGCGCCGCGCCGGCGTAGAGTTTGTCAACACGCACGAAATTCTCCCGATGGAGTGATTGTTCTCAGGGCACGCACTCGTGCCGGGTATGTTTAAGTAACCTGTCCGAGATGGACCGCGCCGCATGGAAGGAATCCAGATTTACGAGCTCAAGCGGATGGATCTCCGCGGGGCCACCGTCATCGATGGATTCCCGAGTGTGGGCCTGGTCAGCTCCATCGTGGCGAACTACCTGATCAACGCACTGAACCTCACGCAGATCGGGATCATGGATTCCGTCTACTTCCCGACCGTCGCACTGGTCCGGGACGGCCAGCCGATGAACCCGGTGCGTATCTACGCCGGTCCGAAAGTGGACGACCACGACCAGATCGTTGTATTCATCTCCGAATTCCAGCCGCCTCCGAACTTGATCAAGGCGATCGCGGCGACCGTCCTCGACTGGGCTCAAGACGCGCGCTGCAACCTCCTCGTGTGTCCGGAAGGCCTGATCGTCGATGCCCGCGAAGACGAGGGCGAGCGCCAGGTCGAGGTCTACGGAATCGGTTCGACGGACAAGGCGATGGACATGATCCGCAAGAACGGCATCACGGTCTTCGAAGAAGGGGTCATCACCGGCGTGGCTGGCGTCCTCCTGAACGAGGGACGCAAGCGGGACTTCGACGTTATCACGCTCCTGAGTGAGGCCCACCCCGATTACCCGGACGCGAGAGCCGCGGCCCGCGCGATCGAGATCATCGACAAGTTGCTGCTTCACACGGAACTCGACGCCCGGCCTCTGTACGAGGAGGCCGAGCGAATCGAAATGCAACTCAAGTCGATCCACCATCAGACCGAGGCGGCGAAGAAACCGACCGAACCTGCAAGGCCAAGCATGTACGGTTAGGCGCCGGGCTCGACGCTCACCTCGAAACCGCCGCGTTCTGTAGTCACCGCGAAGCGGCACGGCAAGAATTGCGGAATGAGCCAGATCATTGTTTCTAGGTGACCCGATGCGGATCGCACGCGAAACCGCGATGGGCCTTCGGCACGGGCCAGGTACACGAGCAGCTGGTCCGCCGCGTGGACGTCGAGCGTCGCCCGGGACTCAATCTCCGCTCCGAGGGAAGCGGCGGTTTCTTCTCCAATGCGTTCGGACGGCTTTCCCCGTTCTGCGAGAGAATCGGCTCCAATCAGGCCGGTCTCCGACTCCGCCCAAAGGACCAAGGCCCCGCCTTGCCCAATCGCCGCTTCTCCGTGGTACACGCGTTCTTCGACCTTGACGTCCGGAATTCCGTGGAGGCGACGGATGGCCGCGTGCTTCATCCGCTTCGGCACGTCCTCCGGGAGGTTCGAAACGTGTGCGATGCCCCGCACCCGTTCGATCTCGCCCCTTTCCGACTTGCCGAGAGGCGACCACGACCGCGTGGGCTCGATCACGGCCTCGACGACTCCCCCGCCGCGAGGATAGTACCCGCGCCGGACAACTTCTACATCGGCGCGGGCTCCGAGCCGCCGCAGCACGGGCAAGAAAACTCGATTGAAGTAGTCGATTGGCGGAGACCATCGGACGTCCGTACCTCCGATCAAGCGCACGCGAACGACTCCCTGGGCCGCGGCGGCCACCGGAAGAAGGGCCTGCAGGACCAGAGTGATGCTTCCCGCGGTCCCCACGTCGAAGGAAAAACGGCCCGGCGCGAGCTTCCCAGGTCGGAACTCGATCGACGACGCTCCGACGGATACACCCGTCACCTCGGCCCCGCACAACGCCGCGACGGCCTTGATTGCCGTCACATGCTGCGCCGCCAGACCCGGAGTCGGCCGGCCGGCCCGAATCCGAACGACCCGGACCGGGGTTTCCGTCAGCGCCGATAGAGCGACCGCCATCCGGAGGAGTTGGCCGCCTCCTTCGCCGTGGCCCCCGTCGACCTCGATCATGGCCCTTGGGCTCTCATCCGATGCCGAAGGACCTTGAGCACCTCGACGAAGGCGAATGCGGTGAACGAAATCAGGACCGTCTCGAACCAATCGAGGGGCGTGAGCGGCTCCGTTTCGAAGACGCTGTGCAGGAACGGCGTGTAGATCACCGCGACCTGGAGGGCCATCGATGCGAGCACGGCGACGATCAGTTTGGTGTTCGTGAACAGGCCGATCTGCCAGATCGTCTGGCGCGGAGATCGCATCGCGAACACGAGGAAGAGCTCGAAGAACACGATTGTCGTAAAGGCGACCGTACGGGCTCGGGTGGCGTCGGCCCCTTCCTGCAGTTCCAGGAAGAAGACCCCGAGGGTGCCGACCGTCAAGATCGCCGAAACGACAACGATCAGAAAGAGAATGTCCCGGGAGAGGACGCCCTCCTTCGGATTCCGGGGAGGGCGATCCATGATGTCCGTCGGGTACGGGTCGACGCCAAGGGCCAGGGCCGGGAGACCGTCCGTCACGAGGTTGATCCACAGGAGCTGCACCGGCGCGAAGAACGGAAGGAAGTTCGGGTCTGCGATCGCGAGGGTCGCGATGAACATGATCAGGACCTCCCCCGCGTTCGCGGAGAGGAGGAAGGCGACGAACTTCCGAATGTTCTCGTAGATTCCGCGGCCCTCCTCGACCGCGGCCACGATGGACGCAAAATTGTCGTCGGTCAGGACCATGTCCGCGCTCTCCTTCGCGACGTCCGTCCCGGTGATCCCCATCGCGACGCCGAGGTCGGACCGTTTGAGGGCAGGGGCGTCGTTCACGCCGTCGCCGGTCATCGCAACGATGTGACCCGCCTTCTTCCACGCGTCCACGATGCGCATCTTGTGTTCCGGGGCGACGCGCGCGTAGACGCGGATCCGCGCAACCTCCCGCACGAGCTCCTCGTCGGACATTTTCTCGAGCTCTTCTCCCGTCAGGGCGCGGTCCCCCTCACCGAGGATCCCCATTTCCCGGGCCACGGCCATCGCGGTGAGTTTGTGGTCTCCCGTGATCATCACGACCCGGATTCCCGCCTTGTTGCAACGGCGGATCGCCTCGATCGCATCGGACCGCGGGGCATCCATCATTCCGGCCAGCCCGAGAAACGTGAGATCCGTCTCGAGGGTCTCCTCCTTGAGCGACGGCACATCGCCCCGAAATTCGCGGACGGCAAGTCCGATGACGCGGAGGGCCCGCGTCGCCAGCTCCTGATTCCGGAACAAGTACTGTCTCCGATCGTACTCGGAGAGGGGCTTTCTCTCGCCGTCCACCATGTGGTGGGAACAAGCCGCGAGAATCCGTTCCGGAGCGCCCTTCACGTGCAGGACCGCGGGCACGCCCTCGAGGCGCCGCAGCCTCTCCCCCTCCGGCATGGAGAGGACCTCGCGAACCTGCGACTCGGACAGGGGCGCGTGAAGGGTCGACATCTTCTTTCGCTCGGACGTGAAGGCGATCTCCGCGACCCGCGGCCATTTCGCCCGGATCGCCTCCAGGTCCATCCGCGCGCGCCGGGCGGCGACCAAGAGTGCACCTTCCGTCGGGTCGCCCTCGACGACCCAGCGAGTGCCGTCTCGCTTCAGGTTCGCGTCATTGCAGAGGATCCCGCATTCGAGGACTCGCTGCAACCCGGGGTGCGCCTCGAGGTCCGCGACCTGGCCATCGGTCCGGACGACGCCCGACGGATCGAATCCCTCTCCGATCGCCTCGTATTCCCGGGTGGCTGCGACCACCACGCGGACGTTCATTTCTCCCTTCGTGAGGGTGCCAGTCTTATCCGAGCAGATCACGGAGGCGGCGCCCAACGCTTCGACCGCCGGGAGTTTTCGGATCAGGGCACCTCGCCGGATCATCCGCTGGAGACCCAATGCCAAGCTAATCGTGACGATCGCGGGGAGTCCCTCCGGGATCGCCGCGACGGACAGCCCGACCGCCGTCAGGAACAAGAGCTCAATGTGGCCCGGGTCCCGGAGGACGCCGATGACGAAGATGAGGCCCGCCGCAAGCAGGACCGCGATCCCGATCTGCCTTCCGAGTCGGTCCAGTTGCCTCTGGAGCGGCGTCTCCTCCTTCGTCTCCCGCTGGACGAGTCCGGCGATCTTCCCGAGTTGGGTCGCCATGCCCGTCTCGACGATGACGGCCTTCCCGCGCCCCCCGTCGACCGCGGTCCCCATGAACGCCATGTTCTTGCGGTCGCCGAGGAACGAGTCGCGTGGCAGCGGCTCCACGGCCTTGCTCACAGGGAGCGACTCGCCGGTCAGCGACGCCTCGTTCACACGGAGGCTGGCGACCTCGAGGAGTCGTGCGTCCGCGGGGATTCGGTCTCCCGCCGCGAGGACGACGACGTCCCCGGGAACGACTTCGCGGGAGTGCACCGCAACGACCCCTCCCTCCCGCAGGACGTGGGCCTTGGGCGCGGCCAGGCTCTTCAGGGCCTCGAGAGACCGTTCCGCTCGGTACTCCTGGAAGAAGCCGAGGATCGCGTTCATGATCACGATGACGATGATGAGGACGGCGTCGTACAGGTCCTCATTCTGCCCTTGCATGACCCCCAGAGAAGCGGAGATGATTGCGGCGATGATCAGGACGATCACGAGGACGTCCACGAACTGGCTCAGCAGGATCCGAAGGGGACTCACCCTCGCGGTCTGAACCAGCTCGTTCGGCCCGAAGCGGGAGAGCCGTTGAGCGGCCTCCCGGCTCGTCAGGCCCAGGGGGGAAGAATCCAATTTCTGGAGGACGGCCTCCGCCCGGAGGGCGTGCCAGTCGTCCGCCATCGCGCGCCGAACATTCGCATTCGTAATAAAGCTCCTTGCGGACATCCGTCGGAGCGGATTCGCCGCGGGAGGCGAGCTGGAGGGACCGCGTGTGACCGGATATCATCGACGCGAGCCCGCAAGGGCCTCACGAAAACGAGTCGTATTGAAGGTGAATCGTCTCGGGGACGTCGTACAAGATGACGCTCGGACTCGGCGTGACGGCGGTCCCATTCACATGCATGGCGGTCGGGCTGCCGAATGACTTTCCCCAGACGCGGAAGAAGTCTCCGATCGAATAGCGGCGTGCAGTGTCGGATTCGATATGAATCCGACCGGTCGCGTCGTGCGTGTGGAGGGGCTCGAGACAGAACGTGCTGATCCCGATCCCTGCGGGAATCGCGACGGACGCCGCGCCGGAAGAGATGGTGAGGTCTGTGTGCCAGTGATACACGAGCCCACCTTCCTGTCGGATGCAAGGTAAGGCGGGTGTACCGGCCAGCAACGGAGGCACGTACACGGCACCCAGACCGCCCAGGACGATGACCGCCACGAGGGCGATTTGCCACCGGCGAATGCGAATCGGTCGACCCGCCTTCTGCCGCTGAATCCGGCCGGGTTCCTCCTTTAACTTCTCGATGAGACCGGGTCGGTCCGGATGACGTGGATGGATGTCGTTCAAGTGGCGGATGAGGTTCTCGGGTTTGACCGCGACATTGCAGATGGGACAGCGGTCCATCTTCGCCATGGCGACCTCGTACGCGACCGGATGACAGAGAGAGGTGGCGCTCGTATTTAGGAATGCCGCGGACAAGAGGGGGGTTTGTGATGCAGGGCACGGAGAGAAACGAAATCGGGTTTGTCAAGGGCGGCCCGACAATACGACAGCATCTTTTTGTAGCCTGAAGGGCGATGCGCGCTCGGGATGGGAAACTCGGTTCTCCTGCGGAGAGCGTCAGCGCCCGCGCTCGAGAGAAACTCCGCCCGGGATGGGTGTGCACGTGGTTGAGACGACGTCGATCATGTTCGATGTGGGCGTCATCGCCACCGTGGGTTTCGTCGGAGCCGCGTTCGCCTCTCGGGCCCGAGTCCCAATCATCATCGGCTACATCATCGCGGGCATGCTGATCGGCCCGAACATCCACTTCCATCTGTTCGGCTGGTCGTACGACGGAATCCTGGCGGACAGCGTCTTCCTGCAGAGCATCTCGCAACTCGGCTTGGTCCTGCTCCTCTTCTTCGTCGGGCTCGAGTTCAGCATCGCGAAGCTCATGCGGACGAAGGAGGCCGCCGCGGTCCTCGCGGTGACAAACCTCGCGGTGAACATGTTCGCAGGGTTCGTCATCGGCGCGTGGCTCGGATGGCCTCTGATCGACACGATCTTCATGGCGGGGGTCATTAGCATGTCGAGCTCCGCAATCACCGCGAAGTCCCTGATCGATTTGAAACGCCTCGGCAACGCGGAGACGGAGTTCCTCCTCGGCATGGTAATCCTCGAGTCGTTCCTCGCCATGTTCCTCCTCACGCTGGTCAATGGCATGATTGTCCCCTCCGATACGCCGGTGAACGTGGGCCTCCTGTTCGGCGGGGTGGGGCTCTTCATCGGCTTCTTCGCCCTCCTCGCGGCGGTCGTGGTCCCGAGGACGGCGGCCATCTTTGAACGGATCAAGAACGAGGAGCTGTTCGTCCTCTTCGCCCTCGGAACGGTCTTCCTGGCGGCGTCCCTCGCAGAGGCATTCCGGATCCCCGCCATCGTCGGCGCGTTCTTCATGGGGATGGTCTTTGCGGATACCCGCATCGCGGGCCGGATGAAAGTCAAGATGGAATCGCTCCGGGATGCGTTCGTCGCGATTTTCTTCCTCACCTTCGGGATGTTGATCGACCCGGCGGCCCTGGGCTCAGTGCTCCCCATGCTCGCGATCGCGGTGCCGTTGATCTTACTGAATGACCTCTTCCTCACCGCGAGTCTCGCTTATTTCATCGGCTTCTCCGGTCGCGCCTCGACGGCGATCGGCACGAGCCTCGTCGCGCGCAACGAGGAGGCAATCCTGTACGCGACCGTGGGGGCCCGTGCGATTCGCGCGAACCCGCAACTCTCGAACGACTACGCCGGGACATACCTGACCCCGTTCGCCGGCATCCTGTGCATCGTGATGAGCTCCCTCGCACCGATCCTGATGGGCCGATCGAACCGGATCGCCGCCTTCTTCGCGAACCGACTCCCGAAATCGCTCCGCTTCGGTGCGGAGCTCGTGAAGAGGACGCTGAAGACGGTCATCATGCCGAATTTTCTGCCCATCTACCGGCGCAAGCGGGTCTTCCAAGCGTCCCTCATCTTCTACGCCGCATGGATCATCGACTTGACGGTGACCACCGGCGCGGCGCACCTCGCGATGTCCCTCCTCACTCCCGTCCTCGTGTTCGGGGTCTGGGCATCGGCCCGCCACGCGTTCCGTGAACCCGTGCGCCACACGAACTACGGCGTGGACGGCGGACCGTTCAGCCGATCGACGATCGAGACGTTCGTCCTCCGCATCGTGGTGGGTGCGCTCGCCATCGTCGGCCTCGTCGCCATCTTGTGGCAGTACTATTGGCCCGTGACGCTCGTCATCCTATACGCGTACTTCCTGGTCGTGGTCTTCAGCATGAAGGTCGTCCACCGCCGCCTGGGCCTGGGCATCACTCGACGGGTCGCCCGCGTCCGACTCGTCCGTCATATGCCGACTGCCCGGAGCTGGCGGGCCGCGAGCGGAATGCGCCGCTGATCAGACGACCGGGTACGTGAGGTCGCTGATCCACGTCTCGTCGCCGATCGTCGTCTCGGGCCCGTGGCCCGGGTACACGCGGGTGTCGGGCAGAAGTTCTTTCAACCGCCGGAGGGTGAAGACCATCTTCGCCGGACTCCCGCCTTGCACATCCGTACGACCGCAGGACCCCGCGTACAGGGTGTCGCCCGTGAAGAGCGCACCCGCCGTCTCGACATAGAAACACGCGCTGCCCTCCGTGTGACCCGGCGTGTGGAGGGTCGTGATGACGAGCTCTCCGAGCTTCAGTTCGGAGCCCTCCTTCAGTAGGACGTCCGCTTTCGCGGGGGCCGGCGGTGCGGGAAGGAACCATCGCGTCCCTCGGGCGTTCCGTTCCAGCCGCGGCGCATCGACTTCGAAAATCGCGATCTTCGCACCCGTCGCGGTCCGGATCGATGCATCGTCCGCGGTCGAATCCGGATGCCCGTGCGTGTTCAGGATGTAGATGATCTTCACGCCGAACTTCTCCGACATTGCGAGGAGCTCCTTCCCCGCCAAGGCCGGATCCACGACCGCGGCTTGCCGGCTGGCCTCGTCGAAAAGAAAGTACGCGTTGTTGTCGAGCGGGGGGGAGACGACCTTCTCGACGCGCATGAACGACCGAGGAAGGACGAGACTTTCATAAACTTGCCGGGAGGCGAGCGCAACCTTAAGACCACTCGGCCCTTCGAGGGAGGCGCATGACGGTCGGCGGCTTGAATTTCAATTGTCCGCGGTGCAACAATCCGCTTTTCTTCACGTTCAAGATGGCCGACGAGGGCGACGCGATGCGACGCGAGGTCAACTGTCCCGGATGCCGCACGGCGTGGGTCGTCGGGCTCGACATTCGGCCAAAGTAAGCAGCCTTATGGCCTCCCGCGGGATGGCCGCAGCCCGTGCGTCTCCCACTCTTCCCCCTCCATACGGTCCTGTTTCCGGAAACCACCTTGCCGTTGCACGTGTTCGAGCCCCGGTACCGCGAGATGATCGGGCGCTGTCTCGAACACGACGAGTCCTTCGGGATCGCCCTGATCCTCGATGGCGACGAGGTGGGCGGTCACGCCATTCCCCGGCGGATCGGTACCGAGGCGGCGATAATCGCGTTGCAACGAAATTCTCACGGCGAGTACGACATCGTCGTGCAAGGTCAACGGCGCTTCGCGATCCGGTCGCTCGACCGAGGCCGGGCGTACCTCCGCGCCGACGTCGATTGGCTGGACGAGCCTCTCGGCCAGGAGGTGGAGGTCCTCGCCGACGCGGTCGCCCGGCTCTTCGCGGGGATCGTCGAGACCCTCGAGACGGGCGGGCATGCGATCGTCGACGAAACGTGGAAGGAGATGGATCCGCGAACGCTTTCGTTCCGGGTCGCGGCGGCCCTGCCGGGTGCCGTCGATCTCCGACAAGAGCTCCTCGAGACCCCGGACACGGCCTCCCGGCTGCGACGCGAGGCCGAACTGCTCATGGCCGTCCATCGAATCGGAGCCGAGACGGGAGCCGGGTGAGCGGCGGAGCTTGAAATATCGGCCGGACGATGGTGGCCGGGCCGCGAGTGCTGACCGATGGACGTCCCGCGCCTTCTCCGTCCGTTGTCCCGCGTTCCCCGGTGGGCCATCTTCGGGTTCGCGCTGACCGGGCTTCTGCTGCAGGCGTTCGGCCTCTACTGGGACATCTGGCGCCATGTCGTCGTGGGCCGCGAGAGTTTCTTCACACCTCCTCACCTCGTCCTCTACGCCGGCTTCGGCTACGTCGCCCTGGCCGGGATCGTGGGGTCCGTGTCGGGCGCGATCGCGCCGCGGTGGGCCGGCCCCCGGGTCCGCATCGTCGGTCTCTTGGTGCCGGTCGAATTCTTGCTCATCGGAACTGGCGCTCTGTTCCAGGCCGTCGCCTTCCCGTGGGACGAAGCGTGGCACCGACTCGTGGCCGAAGGCCTCGTCTCGGAGACCTTTTGGAGTCCGCCCCACGTCATGGCGATTGCGGGCGGAATCGTCAGCACATTCGGGTTCTTCCTCGCGGTGGTTTTGGAGAGGACGCGATGGAACGGGGCGAGGACCGCCTTAGGTCTCATGGGGGTCGCGCTGGGCGCGGGCCTCTTGCTCTTCAGCCTCCAGGTCCTCCTGGGTCCGATGGACTTCGCGACCACCTTCAACGGTCAGGTCTTGAGAGACGCGATCGCCTATCCCACCGGCGTGTCCCTTGCCGCCCCCGCCGTCCTCGTTCTCGCGGTCCTCGCCGGTGACCGTGCAGGCCTTGCGACCGTTTCGGCTGCGATCTACACAGGCCTGCGATCGCTCATGGTCGTCGGCGAGTTCGCCCTGCCTCCGCCAATCTTGTTCCTGGCGCCCCTGGTCGATCTGGCGTTCCTCGTCCTCGGCACTCGGAAATTCGGACTCGTCGCCGCGACGGTCACCGGTGGCACCTGGGCGGTCCTGTTCTACGTCGTCTACTTGGTGTCCCGCGGATTCGCCGTCGGTGTCTTGTTCGTGGCCTTATTCTCTTTTACGGTATTCATCGCAGGCACCGTGAGCTCGGGCATCGGTTTCGGAGTCGGACGCATCGTGCAGAAACTGGAGAGTTCCGCGGCGATTTCTTCAAGACCGATGGTCCCGTCGGCCGCGATGCCCGTGAGTTAGGACGCGGAATGTGCGGGGCGCGGGAATCGAACCCGCGTTAGAAGCTCGTTCCGGCCTGGTGTTTCCCGGCCACGTGGCCTTGGGAAGCTTCTGTCCTACCACTAGACTAGCCCCGCTCGGCGGCGACAGACCTGCAGCAGTATTTTTGAACTCGTACGGTCAGAGGGAACCGAGCGCGAGGAAGGTCTGGACCAAGCCAATCAGGAGCGGCAACTCGCCGACCTCCATGATCAAGATCGCCCGCATGAATCCCCGCTGGTTCAGATCTCGGACGCGGTTCGAGAAGCCGGCGGCGACGGGGAACGCCACCGTACCGACAGCGAATGCTTGGAAGCTACTGATCGCGCTGGACAAGGCCGAATCCGAGGCGACAGGAAAGCCGGCGAGGACTGAGTCCACATAGGCGAGAAGCAGGAACACCAGGATGAGGGCAAAGACCACTCCGGTCGCCGGCACGACCGCGAGAGGAAGGACCCGCCCGAACTCAGACCCGAGGAATGCCCGAAGTCGGCTTTTCACAATCCAGGTTTGCGCCGCGATGGCGGAACACGAGGCGACCGCATAAGCGAACGAGGCCCAGAACACCAGAGGCTCCAAGCGGACAACGGTTCCAATGGAGCCGCGATCGATGGCGTCGAGCGCGGGACGGGCGAGAGCGTACAAGAGGAGTCCGAACAGCACCGGCGTTGCCGAGTATCCAAAGTCGACGAGGATCCGCGCCTTCGAATGCTCTCGGGCCCGCTCGGGCGCCGACTCCTGAGCGAGTTCGCCGCGGGCCGACTTCAGCACAAGTAGCCCAACCGCCCACGCGAAGGCCGGTACGACGACGAGGAGAATGAGCGCCTGCAGCCCCGCCACACCGGATAATCCGAGGCCCGAAGTTAAGCCTACTTGACCGTCTCGAGTTGGGAAATCACGTTCCAGATGAGCGTCCGACCATGAAGCGGAATGTTCGGATCGTTCGCGAGGTCGTCCATGATCATGATGGCGCTCGTGACACGGAGGTCAAGCGCTTCATTCTTCTTCGCAAGACGAGCCTTCGCTTCCGAGGCGCCGCGACGGATGTTCCTAGGGACGGAGGTATCTTCGGCGATCTGGTCTAGGACGTCCATGATTTGCTTCAGCTTCGCTTCGGTGTCCATCTGACCATCTCCCGGAGTTGTGCGCCGCCCTCAACTTTGCGCCCTCGATTGTCCGCCTTCCTTGTAGGTCGTGACGACCATCAGGGTCTTCGTGTCCTTGATTCCCGGAATCGGGGCGAGGTTCGAGAGGACGAAGTCCTTCAGCCCCTTATAGTTCTTGAACCGCGCCTTCGCGATGATGTCCGTGTCCCCCGTGACGAGGAAGACGTCTTGGATCACCTCGAACTTTGCGATTTCTGTCGCGATGCGGTCCGCCTCCTTCGTGTCCACTTTCAGCGTGATGACGGCTGCGACCTGGTCCTCCCCGTAGAGGGCGGTGAGGGCTTGTTCCATATCGCCTCCAATCACCATAGTGCGAGGGATGGGAGGCCCTCGTAATTAAGGTTTTTCGAGATAGTGGGTGGCAAGTAAACTAATGAAATCGCCCGCGTAAACTCCACCGCGCGAGAATGACCAATGAGCATGGAGAGACACCGGTCAAGCGAAGACCGTATTCGATGCAGTCCGTCCGCAAAAGCGGGCACTTTCCATCGGGCTCGCTCCGAATCCCCTAATCCTCACTGGTGCCAGTATCCTCGGAGCTCCCGAATTATTCCGCCGATCCTCTCGGTGATCGACTTGGCGCGCTCGCCCATCTCACCGTCCAATTTGGAAAGCTCTTCGCCGAATTCATCCATGAGGTCTGACAGCCGCAAAGTAAACACTTTGAACAGCTCTCCCGGGCGAAGGCCCTCCCACGTATGAACGGGCAGCTCCCGGAGCGAAACAACCGTCTCTTCGGCGATTTGGACGTTTCCCTCCGGTTGGGTTCGAGTCACCTTGAACGGTAACGCCCCTCCCTTGAGGGCGATTCCTGCAACGATGACGGTATCGCCGCTCCTGAGGGGGCGCTGACGCAGGCCACGTTTAATGAAGTCCTCAAGCCCTTGACCGAAGGAAATCTTGTGAGTTGCACTCACGACCGGGGCGAATTCGACCGTTTGAGCTGGATGGATCTCTGCCCTCCGGACCGTGACCTTGTCTCCAATGGTCGCCTCGGCGTTGCTGCGGATGAGACCATCGATTCTGATGATCTCCGACCCCTCGTCCTCCGGCACCGACTCGCGCACTATTGCCACTGTCGTGCGTTTCCCCGCAACTTCGACCGCGTCTCCGGTCCTGACCCCCAAAAGTCGCCGTCGTATCTCATCGAGGCGGGCCCGTCCGAGACCAACATCCGATTGCGATGCCTCTGCAACAATGAGCTCCACGCCTTCGGGAATCGCCTCAACCTCAGCTCTTCAAATCGGTGTCCAAAGGCTTAAACTTCCCGGAGCGGAGGCGCGTAGAGACCGTAGACCTTCGGGCTTATGGTTTACTTACCGGGGAAGTTAAGGTTTTTCGGGATAGCGGGTGGCAAGTAAACTACCGGGTCGCCCAAGATTGAAGCCGAGCGGCACAGGTTGGAGCCCACTACGCCTTTGCATTCATAGCTACCCGACGAGGGTGTTCCGAGGTCTGTCATCGACGTTTGCCCTACTCGAGCCGACAATTGCGCCTTCGATGAGTCCTACGATGATGAGAACATTCCATATCGACCAGATCACCACAGGATTCGAAATCACACGGACACGAGACACGAGGAACAGCATGAACAGCAGCCCGAAGCTGAGGTATGCGACTCTGAGATGCGGCCATTGAATCGACCTTGACGCAGCGATGCGAAGCCGGCTCGGCCAGCCATGAGACGAGATGCGGTCAAGAAGGAGCGCGAAGGCGATCCAAGTGGCGTAGACCAAGAGGTAGGGCCATGGCGGTTGCAATGGAACTCCCGAGGTGATGAGCAAGGCCAACGGGAATGGAAACAGCGCCACCAGGAGAATGCCGATCAGGCGTCGCAAGCGGCTTGGTTTCTGTCTCTTCTCCTTCGGTCGTCGGCTCCACATCAATGTCACGGCCTCACGAAGACCACTAGCGCGATCTGGAGAGTGCACGACTCTTCGTTGAAGCTGTACCGTTGTCCATTCAAAATCGCCATGACAGGTAGGGAACGGATTGGAGGGCTTCAATCAATGTTTAATTACCGGGGCGCGGAGAGTTAAGGTTTATCCGCGACACGCACAAATCTCAGTGAGGAACGGGCGTGCCACACTTCGGACAGAACGCATCTTCGGATAGAAGACTCGCGCCGCACGAGCCGCACGCACCTGTGGCGAGGCGTCTACCGCACTTGCGACAGAACATGTCGTCCGCCGCCAGCGAAGCCCCGCACGAGGGACACGGACGGCCACCGGGCATCGACGTTGCCGCGGGCACGACCACGGGGATCGACACCTCGACATGCTCTCCCGCGGCCACGCGTTTCGACTGTTGTGCGATCGAAAGAGCCGCGGCGTAGTCTTTTGCATCGAACCGGGTCCTCGCGGCTTCCAAGAGTTCCGTCGCTTGGGACACGTCGCGCCCGTTGACACGACCTTGTTCGACCGCGGCCCCCGCCACCTCAATCGAGAACTTCGACTGGATCATGTTCGGCGGGATTTCCTTCTGCAACATCTCTTTGGTGGTCATCTCATCCGTGGATGCGCCGAGGGAGAGCCGATCGAGCTTCGCCAGATCTCCTTTCGAAGCCTGCGCCGCCTTGAGGGCGAGCAGACGCTCCTTCGCCTTCGAGGTCAGGTCCATCGCCACGCGGTAGTTGTGCCGCGCGTTCGCCGTCTGCGCCTCTTGGAGCCACGCGTCGGCCTCCGGGCTCCGGATCCCCTGCCGATCGAGGCTCGACATGATCGCCTTTGTCGTAATGATCGCGTTGTGCGCGTTGTCCTGCATCTCGTCGTCTCGCTTGGCCGTCCGAACGCGACGGTTCTTCATCTTCTTGCGAAGGTAGCGAGTCTCGAGATAGGTCGCGATGCCGAGGGCAACAAGGAGCAGGACAACCGCGACGGTCACGTCGTCGGCCATAGCTGGTCGCGCATGTTGGGCGATGCCATAAAAGTGTTTCCCCGCGTTTTTCTCGGATGATTTCGTGCCGAGCGGGCCGCGCGGGCCTCAACTGAGGATGTCGGCCAGGAGTCCCTGTTTCTGGGCAACCCGGATCTCCCTTGCGATCCGGCGGCCCGTGGACATCCCCGCCTCCTGCAAGTCGGCGTACGGGGATCCGCCGATGAACAGGTTCGTGCCGGCGACAATCCGCGTCGAAATCTCGAAGACCTTGAACTCGAGCTTATCCGACACAATCGTCTCGAGACAGAACGGACCGATCATCCCGCCGAACAACGCAATCGATCGCTCCACCGCCCGCTCTCCCATCTCGAATGCCTTCGGCAGGAGCGACTCCCGCAAGACGACCGGCATGTTTCCCGTCACGACGAACGTCGGGAGGAGTCCCATCTTGCGCAGCGCTTCCTGGGCCCCGAGCTTGTACATCTCGTCGATGTTCGCCTCGTCCCGCCGGTCCACACCGAGCATCTCGAGCGCTCCTCTCGAGAGCGTGTAACCGGACGTCGCGAATGGCGAGTAGAAGTAATGGATGTAGTACCGCGTCCCGACGACATACTCTTGGATCGTGAATTTCATTCCTGGTTGGATCGACTCTTTGAAGTCCTCGTAGTTCTTCGCGATGAACGAGCCCCGGCCTCCTTTGGCGCCATAGTACTTCACGAACACGGGGCGGTCGATGTCCTTCGGGTGCTCGATCTTCAGCGGCATCGGGACGCCCGCCGAGGTCAGCCATTCCCGTTGCTTCTCGCGGTCCGATTCCCACCGGAGGACCTCGCGATTTCCGAACGTCGGGATGCGCAGCTTCGCGAACACCTCCGCGCCCATGTATTCCACGAACGATCCGTGCGGGACCGTTACTGCCTGCCGGGCGACCAGGTCGTCGGCCTGGTCGAGGATGTCGGCATACGAGTCAACGATCAGGAACTCGTCGGGTCTGGCCAGAGGAAAGGCGTCGTAGAATCGAGGCCGTTGACCAATCGCGATCCCCAGGGTCCGGAAACCTTCCTGACGAGCGCCATGGAAGATCTGAAGAGATGAGTGCGAACAGACCGTCGCGACGACGATGTCCTCGTAGTCCTCGAGGATCGACGCGATGGCCTTCCGAGTTACCATTACGGTACGAATCGTTTCAATGGTTAAAGCTTTTCACCGCGAAGCACGGCGTCGGCAACCCGCATCGCCCGGACGGTCTCGCGGACATCATGGACTCGGACCACGTGGGCCCCTTTCGCCACCGCGAGCGTCGCCGCCGCGATACTCCCGGGAAGGCGTTCGCCGGGTTCCCCTCCGCCCAGTCTCTCGATGAACGATTTCCTCGAGACACCGACGACGACCGGATGGCCGAGGGCGACGATCCGCTCCAGGTGCTGTAGGAGGGCGAGGTTGTGCCCTTGAGTCTTCCCAAACCCGACTCCGGGATCCACCGCGACCGCGTCGGAGGCCACACCCGCGGCTTCCAGGACACGAATCCGCTCCGTTAGGAAGGAACGAACTTCCCCGACGACATCGGCGTATTCGGGATGGGCCTGCATCGTCTTTGGATTGCCGAGCATGTGCATGACGACGGCTCCGACGCGGCCCCTGGCGACGATGTGCACCATGGCGGGCTCCCGCAATCCGGAGACATCGTTCACGATGGAGGCCCCCGCCTCGATCGCCTTCTCGGCCACTTCGGGCTTCATCGTGTCGACGGACAGGGGTACGTCGACTTTGGCGGCAAGGTCGCGGATCACCGGACCGACCCGGCGCCACTCCTCATCCGCAGACACGGGATCCGATCCGGGTCGAGTCGACTCACCGCCGACGTCGAGGAGATCGGCCCCGTGTTCCACCATCTCGAGACCGTGGCGGAGGGCCTGATCCGGATCGAGGTATCGCCCACCATCGGAGAACGAATCGGGGGTGACGTTGAGGATCCCCATCACCCGCGTCCGGTCGAGGCGAATCTCGCCGGTCCGATGACGCCAGACCGTCGCGGTGTCCGTCATCGGACGAACAACGGCGGATTCCTATTTCACGGTGCGCGGCCGTCCGGCAGGAGCTTTATACCTCCGAACGATAAGCGGGCGGCCATGCGCGTCCTGTTCCTCCACGTGGATTACCTGGAGTACGATGTGAGGGAGAAAGCGCTCAAAGGAATCCCCGATGTCCCGCAATCGAAACGGCATGGTCGGATCGAAGAGGCCCTCGTCTGCTTCATCAGCGCAGAGAAACGGGACGAGGCGAATCTCGCTGGCGTCGCGAATGCCGCGACCGCGAACATCGCCGACGTCGCGGGCCAGGTCCGGACGAAGCGGATCGTCCTCTATCCGTACGCCCACCTGAGCTCATCCCTCGCCGCGCCGGGCTCCGCCCAGGAACTGATCGCCTCCGTGGAAAAGGAACTGGTCGCCCGCGGCTTTGACGTCCACGCGTCCCCCTTCGGATATTACAAGTCCTTCCGCGTCGCGGTGAAGGGCCACCCCCTCAGCGAACTCTCGCGCGAGATCGTCGTCGACGCGATCGCAGAAGGAAAGGAAGACCTCTCCACCGCAGTGAAGGCGGAGGCGAAGCTCGTCTCTCACTGGCACATCCTCGAGCCGAACGGGGCCGTCCATCACCTCTCGATCAAGGATGGCAAGGTAGGCGGTTTCCATTTCGAGGGCCACGA
>Ga0137415_10001203_pt1 | contig 25739 bp, 27 predicted proteins | sample CZODoug3_1_1_16f_FD_183082 | JGI IMG/M metagenome (GOLD analysis project Ga0137415, IMG submission 183082) | Vadose zone soil fungal communities from Angelo Coast Range Reserve, California, USA - CZODoug3_1_1_16fungal (Hybrid Assembly) | ecosystem: Environmental > Terrestrial > Soil > Vadose...
CAGCAACCCGGGCTGGCCGGCAAGTACGAAGGTCTGCGCAAACAAGCTCGTGGCATGCAGGTTTTTCCAAACACCCCTGCCGACGATGATGGATACATCCGCATCGACGGGATGGTCCTCGAGCGACACCGTCGTGGAAATATGGAAATCGATTTCCGGGTGTGCGGACGTGAACTCGGACAAGCGCGGCAACACCAGCTCGGTGAAGAACAGCGACGGCACCTGCAGCCGCACCAGAGCGCGCCGGAAGCGACGCCGCACCTGTTCCGTAGCCAGATCGATCCGCGAAAAGAGTGAGTTTATGCTGTCCTGATAGTGAGAGCCCGCCTCCGTCAGCTCCAGCGAATTCGGCTTGCGCTCGAACAGGACCAGCCCGAGCTGTTGCTCCAACAATTTGATCTGTTGACTGACCGCCGCCGAGGTAACACACAGATGCTCGGCTGCCGCCTTGAAGCTGCCGCGCGTGGCGACGATCAGAAACGTTTTCAGGAACTGCAGCGAGGGGCTGCGCACTCGCCGGCAATATCCGGCATTCGACTCCTTTCTCATCGATCCCATGACTCCCTGTCGTAGGTTGTAGCATTATCGATCCAGCCGCACCAGCGCTCGCCCCCCAAACGGCGCTGCGCATGTGAAGCCTGGAGCGTTCCGGACGTCTGTTTGTACTATGTTGAATTCGCTATTTCAAGACGGGGAACCTTGAAAGGAAATTTGTCATGGCTAAACCCATGACAGGCATAGCGCAGTGAAAGCTGAGAGTCAGTGCGGCTGCGCGGTGCGCCGTGTTATTTCCTGTTGGCGCAGGGTGTGGCCGGAATGTTATACCTTGGACCCGCTGCGCGAGTGGTTATATTTTTGTTGCAAACGCGCGCAGGCCAGGACCTTGGCTCGACCGCCCCCCCGGATCCTGGTAGTGCGTAGATCCTGGCTACCGCTGTGAGTATCGGACAGAATGCGTCGTTAGACTCAACGGAGGCCCATCATGATCGCAGCTACCAGAGTCGCTCTCGTTACCGGATCCACCGATGGTGTCGGACGCTACGTCGCCGGGCGGCTGGCGGCTCTCGGCATCAAGGTGCTGGTGCATGGCCGCGACCCGGCACGCGCGGAAAGCCTGGTTCGCGCCGTGCGCGACTCGGGAGGATCGGCCCAAGTTTACCTGGCCGACTTTTCCTCACTGGCCGCCGTGCGCGAGATGGCACGAGCGGTGCATCGCGATTACGACCGACTCGACATTCTGATCAACAACGCCGGGATCGGCGTGGCCGGGCACTACCCCGGGCGACACGAGAGCATGGATGGCCACGAGCTGCGCTTCGCGGTGAATTACCTCGCCGGATTCCTGCTGACTAGTCTGTTACTGCCGCGGCTGCAAGCCCCACGTGAAGCGCGCGTCGTGAACGTTTCATCCGTAGGCCAGCAGCCGATCGACTTCGACGACGTCATGTTGAAGCGCGGATATTCCGGCCAGCGAGCGTATTGTCAGAGCAAACTCGCGCAGATCATGTTTACTGTCGACCTGGCCGAGGAGTTGGCTGGCAGCGGCGTTACGGCCAATGCCTTGCACCCCGCGACCTACATGGATACGAAGATGGTGCACGGAGACGGGCTCACCGCCATGTCAAGCGTGGCGCAGGGAGGTGAGGCGATCCTGACCCTGGCGCTGGGCGCTGAACTCGTCAGGCGCAGTGGTTTGTACTTCGACGGGACAAATGCGACGCGCGCGAATCGCCAAGCCTACGACCCGGCCTCACGCGCGCGACTACGCCAATTGAGCTTCGATCTGGTCGGACTCCCGCAACCCAAGGACCGCACGGGAGGTCTCGGATCGGGCTCGAAAGAAAGATAGTAGCACCTGAGAGAGGGCCGCCGGCTGCTCGAGTGGGCTCGAGTGTCCGCCAGCCAGTGTCACGCGTGCGGCGCCCCTGATGAGCTGCGCGAGCCGATCGGCATCTTTGCGCCGGGCAAGGAGGTCCTGCGTTGAATCAATAACTACACCCGGCACGCACAGCGACCCGATCCAGGGGCTCGAATCGAAATTCCTGAGCGCTGCGACCTGGCGGCGATAGTCGTGCTCCGACTGTGGAGGCGCGCCGTTGCTGTGGCTCGATCTCATCAACGTCAGCAGTTGCGGGGTGAGGAAACTCGCCGAGAATACTCTCGGCAGCATGGCTGCAACGATCTCGCCCCTGTTTGCACCCGAGCGATACAAATCGATGATCTGATCGGCGAACCTGCCGGCCTCAGCGTCGAAGCGCACGAAGGTGTTGCATAAGGCGAGGGCCTCCACCCGCTCCGGATAGCGGTAGGCAACCGACTGCGCAATGGCTCCGCCCATCGAATGCCCGGCTAGCAGAAAACGGTGGACACCGAGAGTGCCGGCCAGCGCAACGATATCGTCCGCCATATCCTCGATGGAAAAAAACCGCCCGGCGTCGCTGGTGCGACCGGCACCGCGGTTGTCCACCGCGACCACGGTATATTCGGCAGCCAGCCTGGGTATCATGAGACGCCAGCAGGAGTGATCCGCCGCGAGACCCGGAATCAGGATCAGCAATTCCTGCGCGTTGCCGTAGCGGCGGTAATGCAGGGCAACCGGTGCCGCGCCCACGGCGCGCTTAGATCGCATCGTCTTTGTCCGGAGCCCGACGCTTCTTGAAACGTTCGGAGTGCAGCGGCGCCTGAGTCAACAACACCTTGCGCGGGATCTGGAAGGGACTGAGCCGGTCGCGGCAAAAAGCATGCAGCCGCTGCTTGAATGTGTTCAGTCCCTCCATCTGCACCAGGGTGAATTTTGCGGTGACGAGATTTCCCGCAATCGCATGTCTGGTATGGCTGACGGCCACGTCCGCAACGTTTGGCAGCTCCTTCAGGACATTCTCGATCTCAGCCGGATACACTTTTTCGCCCCCGACATTGATGACCTCCGAGCGCCTGCCGCGTATCCTGAGGTACGGTCCCTTCTGCTCGACCACGTCCCCGGTACGAAAGTACCCATCCTGGGTAAAGGGACTTGGCTCGTTCAGATAGCCCATCATCGTAGTACGGCTCTTGATCTCGAGCATGCCGTTGACTACCCGCACGTCGCAGCGCTCATCGCCCAACTTCAGCCACCCCGAGTCAGAGGACTCCGACCGTCCGGGAATCACTCCTGTCTCGGTCAAGCCGTAAGATTGGGACAGGCGGGTCTGAGGCAATAGCCTGTGCAGAGCGAGCAGAGTGCCATCGGGCATCGGCTCCGTTCCGTAGTTGATGACCTCCAGGCTCTGCAGGTCGTGCGTGTGTGCCGCCTCGCTCAGTAACAGCAGGTTCAGAAAGGTTGGCGAAGTCGTCATTGCCTGTACGCGGTGTGTCGCAATCGCCCTGGCGACGCAGTACGGTGTCCGTGCCTGTGGAATAACCAGCTGCCCCCCGTTGAACAATACGTAAAACAGCGTATTCAGGCCACCGACGTGGTCGAACAACAGAAAGGCAATGGTGATCAGGCTGCGCTTGCGTATCGCGTGGTTCTCCAACAGGGGCATGGCTCGGTGGACGCTCGCCTTCGGTGTACCTGTTGAGCCGGATGAAAACAGAATCAAGCCGGGCTCGCCCCGATCGCGCAGCTGGATCAGCAGGGGATCTGCTGGCGACTGATCGCGCCGGCTCCAGTGTACCGCGCCTGTAGCATCCAGCCGTGCCACCCGCTGCGCCTGACACAACTCGATGAGAGTTTGTTCCTGTGCCGCCGCGCGGTTCGTCATGAGGGCCGCGGTATTTCCCAGACGCCACAGGACGATCAACAGGGCAATCGCGGCCGGGGAATAATCTGCCAGTAGCGCCACGACGCTGCGCTCGCAACCCTCCGCGCGCAACTCCCCCTCGAAGTGCTCAATGAGATCTAGCAGCCTGCCGTAGGGCGTCGCATCCCCCTCCCGCACTACGGCGGGCTGCTCGCGTGCCGCGACAAACCGGGCCAGCAACTCCTCCACCGCGCTCATACTCCCCCCAGGTAGATGTTCTGACCCGTGACGAATCCGCTCTGCGGCGACAGAAAGAAGTCAATGACGTTCGAAATGTCTTCCATCTCTCCGTAGCGGACGATGGCCTGTCTTTGCAGCAGACGCTCCATCTTGCTCCTGGGCACAGATCGGATCAGATCGGTCGGGACAGGCGTGGGCCCGACGGCATTGACAGTGATGTGATACGAGGCGAACTCCCGCGCCATCACTTCTGTCAGTGACTTGACTGCCGCCTTCGACGCCGCGTAAACCGCCTCTCCCTCCAGCTTCAAAGGAGTGGCCACTGTCGTGAAATTCACGATCCGGCCGTACAGGGCTTTGGACATCAGCTTGGCTCCTTCCCGGCAAAAAAGGAACGTCCCGAAGACGTTCGTCCCGACGATGTCGCGCACTGTAGACATCGGAGTCAGCAACGTATGATTCATGTTCGCGATTCCGGCATTGTTGATCAAGTTGTGCAGCCGCCCGTACTTGTGCCGGATCGTGGCAAAGAGCTGCACCACCGCCTTCTCATCGGTCACGTCGGCCCGCAGGTGTGTATATCCTTCCAGAGACCAGTCAACAGCGTCACGGCTGCAGCCGATCACGGCGTGGCCTTTCGCGACGTAGTACTCCGACAGATACTTCCCGATACCTTTGCGAGTGCCCGTAATGAGGGTGACCGGCTGATCAGGCATTTTTGGCGCCCTCGCCCATCAGTGACTCCACGTAATCCGCCAGCGCACCGACGGTCGCGAACGGACTGCGGCGGCCCGACATCGCACGGTCACTGGCGAGAATCAGATTCACTCCGAACTCGGACTCCACCTCCTCCTCGACGCTGACGATCAGCGAGACCAACCCCATTGAGTCCAGCTGCCCACCCTCGCCGAACAGATGGGTCTCGACCCCGCGAGAGGCGTCCAGTGGCTCGGTCCGCAAGGCGTTCTGGTGCTCCATGGCACGGTAGATCAACGAACGGATTCGGTCCTTCACAACATCTCCCTCTGTAGTATCGGCCATTGATGTTCGCTGGCGTAGCGCTCCAACCCCGCATGGCCCGCCACCACGACGGGATGTCGCGCCAATCCGAGCATCGCCAGATCCGACGGGTGATCGCCATAGGCATACAGGCAATCGTCCGGCGCGCTGTGTCGCTCCCGCAGGAATCTCTCCATTGCCAGAGCCTTTCCCGCGCCTATCGTGGCCGGCTGCGACAGCTCACCACTGAACACACCGCGGCTGTGCGCCATCTGACAACACAGCACATGCCGCACTCCGAGGAACGTGGCGATTGGCCGCAAGCATGCCTCAAACCCTCCCGATACGAACACTACTTCGTGGCCCTCCTTCTGATGCCAGCGCAAACGCTCCACGACATTGTCGTTGAATCGCTGCGCTGGCCTGCAGTGTCGTTCGGCAAACCATCGTTCCCCGAGCTCGGTAATCCGCGCCACCGACCTACCCGCGTACAGCCGGTAGTAGCAACGGTTCAGATATTCACGTGACGCCCAGCGGCGCAACCACCGCAGCTGCAAACCGGCCCCAACTCTCCTGAGTTTCAACCGTCTGCCGTCATTCAGCTCCACGAATTCCAGGAAGCTCAACATCGACGTGTAGTTGATGAGGGTCCCGTCAACATCGAAAAACGCGTAACAGCCACTCACAGGTCATCTGTACCTTCGCCGCTCACCCCTGATACACCGTATTGCGCAGTGGCGGCGCATTCAATCGATATTTAGTTTCGCTAGCTCAACATTCCTTGTGTCTTGTCTCAAGTACTCCAGATTTCATACAACCACGGTTATATGAGCACCAGAACGTTTCGGGTTGGACTCACGGGCGGCATCGCCAGCGGCAAATCCACCGCCGCCCGATTTTTCGGTGGCCTCGGCATCCCTGTCATCGACACGAAGCAATTTGCGCGTAGCAACGGCAAAGTCGCGCCTCCGCCCCTGAAACGGCTGGTGGAGCGATTCGGCCCCTCAATCCTGACACCGTGCGGCCGCCTCGATGCGCCGGTCCTGCGCAATATCGTGTGCTCTCAGCCGCGGGCGCGAATTGACCTGGAAGCTTTGACGCATCCGTTGCTGAGTGCCGAGATGGAAGCCCACTGCAGCAAAACCGGGGGACCCTATCAGGTCTTCGTCATCCCGCTTCTCGTAGAGCAGAGTCTCGGCCCTCACCTGGATCGCGTGGTAGTCGTCGACTGCGATGAGGAGGTACAGATCCGACGGTTGCAGATGCGCGATGGCTCTACACTCGAACAGGCGCGCGCATTGGTTAGCGCCCAGACGTCGCGGTCGGCTCGCCTCAGGGCAACACATGATCTGATTACGAACAACGCAGATATGAGCGCGATCCGCGACCAGGTGGCAGCGCTGCATCTGCGCTATCTCGCGCTCGCCAAGTAAAGGACAACGAGCAGTTGACCTAGGGAAACTACATATCGGTTGCACATGCCTGAAGCCCCAACTACGGTGTCTCCGGGCGATCTTCCGGGATTGCAACGCAGGAAAGCAGCTATGTTCCCAACAAGGACTCTCTCTGGACAAACTTTGACAGGGGCAGCGGATGATATATCCCCCCCGACGTTTTACCTGGTAGGAGATCGTATCAAGTCACAGCTACCCCACCCGAGACTGATGTCCATCACGGAGCTCGAGGAGCTGATAGATGCGCTGCTGGAAGGCCAGACACCGGCGCGCGCGCGACGATTGCTGATGGGCCAGGGAGCCAGCGCCGAGCGTCTCGCGAGGGTGCGGCGGCGTATCAAATCGGGCGAAGTCGGCAAATGGATTCAGATGGTTGAAGACGGCCCCGCAAAGGCCTCTGCAGACCTCACCCACAAGAGATATGTGCGGAACATCATCATTTCGGATCCACAACAACACAGTGACACGTGCTACGTGGCACTTCTTTCCATCGACGACCGTTGCGCCGAGATGAGCGACCATCTCAGCGGCAAACACGTCCAAGGAATGGTGTTGATCGAGGCGTCCCGGCAAATGGTGCTCGCGGTTGGAGAAAAGTTCCTCATCTCTGCGGCCTACCGCGGACGGTGCGCCTTCGTCACTCATCGCATTGACACCCGGTTCCACGACTTCGTATTGCCGCTCGAAGTGCAAATCCGGCTGCAGATCGACACTCTGCGCCACGGCGGCGGCAGCAACTTCAAGGCGGATGCGACGATCACCTTTCACCAGTCCGGTAAACTGTCCGCGTCCGTCCAGTTCACGTTCTCCGTCCTGGACGAGCATTTCCTGAAGTCGCGCGAGAGTGCGCTGGTGCAACTGCAGATTCCCGTTGATGGCGAGGCGAAGCAGTGATCAGCGCCCTGGTCGTAGGCGGCGGCCCCGTGGGCATGACCGTTGCCGGGCTGCTGACCCAGCAGCGATATCCCGTGACCGTGATTGACAAGCGCCTGATCCTGTCCACTTTGCCGCGCGGTATTGCGGTGAATCAGGCCAGCCTGGCCGTATTCGATCAGCTGCAGATCGGCGCGGAGCTCGACCGCCTGAGTCTGCGCATTCCACAGATCAATCTGTATCGCGAGACGGCCCCGTTCGGGCAGGTCGACTTCCGCCGCCTGAATATCAAACGGCCGTTTTTCTGCCACATAACGCAGAATATTTTGGAGCGCACGCTGTATGCGCAACTCTCCCGCCTGGGCGTTGCGATCCATCACGGCGTCATGTTGCGCTCATTCACGGATCGCAAAGACGGGATCCGCGCCACCTGCGTAGATTCGAATGGCCGAACGCGCACTTTCAAGGCCGACGTTCTGCTCGCCTGTGACGGCGGCAACAGCACCGTGCGCGGCCTGCTCGGCTTCGAGGTAGATGAGCAGACCTATGGCCCCTACTTCGTGCTGGCGGATGTCGAGTTCAGAGAGCTACCGCTTTCGCCGGGTGAGACCCATTACTTTCTTTGCAGAGGGGGTTATCTGATGGTCGTCCCGATCCCGGAGGGACGGCACCGCGTCATCCTGTCCTTCAAGGGGATCTTTCGGGAAACGAACATCGATGCGCAGTTCCTGGAGGCGGCGATCGCGCGCAGAGTGGGCATGAAGGTCAGGATCACAGATGTGGCCTGGACTACCCAGAGCACCTTCGGACATCGCGTGTCGCGGCGGGCACGGTGCGGCAATGTCTTTCTAGCAGGCGATGCGCTGCATCAGTTCAGTCCGATTGGCGGAACCAACATGAACGTCGGCATCGATGATGCCGATGCGCTTGCTCGGGCCATCCTGCGACGGCGGACTGATGATTACGAAGCTGACCGCCTCGCAGTCGTGAAACAGCATCTGCACGTGACCCAATACCTGACCCACGTTCTGGTTCGTACGGATGCGGGTTCCTGTCGGCGCCCGTTCTCTTCCCGATCACTGCGGCGACTGTTGGAGGATGAGCTTCCTCTTCTGTTGACTGGTTTACGAGGAGTATGACGATGAGCAATGATGTTTTGATTCAGCAGTTGGCGTCCTTGCTGGAGGTGACCTCCGATTCCCTGAGCCCCGGCACTTCCCTGAGCACGCTCGACACCTGGGACTCGCTCGCGAAAATATCGCTGCTCACGGTCGTGCACGAGCACTACGGCATCACTCTCGAAGCAGACGATCTCGATAAGATCGACACTCCCGCCGAGTTGACCGATCTCATCCAGAACAGACGGTCCGCAGCAGCCTGCAGATGAAGACATCCCTGCCGCTGATCCGACTGTGCGCGGTTACAGCGTCGCTGCCGTCGTCCTCTCAGTGCATGGCTGACCTGGCTGAGCACTTCGGCGAGCTCGAAGTAAAACGCATCGTTCATAGTACCGGCATCGAGGCTATCCGAGTGGCTGGCGATCTCACCACTGGGGATCTGTGTTTCGCCGCTGCCCAACACCTACTGACATTCACCGAGACCGATCCCGCCGGCGTTGATGCCGTCGTCGTCGTCACGCAGACGCCTGATGATTTGATGCCCGGTGTGGCAGTTCAGTTGCAACATCGGCTGGGCCTGTCAAAGGACGTCGTAGCGTTCGACATCAACTACGGTTGCTCGGGTTATATCTACGGCTTGTATCAGGCGGCGATGCTGATCCGGGCCGGCGGCTGTCATAGAGTCCTGCTCTGTACAGGGGACGTCATCAGTAAGCTGCTGAACTCCAGCGACCGCCACGTACGCATGGTATTCGGTGACGCGGCGAGCGCCTCTCTGGTTGAAGCTGGCGAAGACCGGTTCGACTTCGTCATTCGCTCCGATGGGAGCGGGCGCACCCATCTCAATACGCCGTTGCGCTACGCTCGGGACAGCACCGGCTCGGGGCGCCTCGGCCACTTACACATGCACGGTGCGGAGATCATGCGATTCGCGTTGGATGGCGTGCCTGCCCTGATCAGTGAGTTACTGGATTTCTGCGATCGACAGAAAAGTGACATCCCGTTGTTCGCCCTGCACCAGGCGAACGGATTTATGCTGAACTATCTGAGGAAGTCCATGGGTATCGACAAAAGCGCGATGCCCATTGATGTCCGGAGTGTCGGTAATACGGGCCCCTCCTCGATTCCTCTGCTGCTGTCGCGTCGTGCGCAGTCCAGCAGCCAGCCGACACGCGAAGGGGTGTTGTGTGGGTTCGGTGTCGGGCTATCGCTGGCTGCCGCTCGAGTCGACCTGCTCCGCACCTGCTGCATTCCCCCAGTGGATGTGTTCCCGGATGCGGCGTCGCGCTGACAAAAGGCCGATCGGAGCCGGGCTGACATGGACCTCGTCAAGTACGCGCTGAAATTCCGCAACACGTTCTTCGTCCTCGCGTTGTTGATCACGTTCCTGGGCACGGCGGCCATCATCGTCATGCCCAAGGATATCTTCCCAGTGGTCGATATCCCGGTCGTCAGCATCATCTGGACGTTGGATGGCCTCTCGACGCGGGAAATGGAAACGCGGGTCACCGCCTACTCCGAGTTCGCACTGAGCAACAGCGTCACCGGGATTCGCGACATCGAGAGCCAGACGTTGCAGGGGGTCGCAGTCGAGAAAATCTACTTTCAACCCAACGTCAACATCGACCTCGCGATCGCACAGAGCGTCGCCGTAACGAACCAGGTACGCGCCGTGCTGCCCCCTGGCATCAACCCGCCGATCATAGTCCGCTATTCGGCCTCATCTGTACCAGTCATCCAGCTGGCGCTGTCATCCCGGACCGCGAGCGAGCAACAGCTCTACGACTTCGGGCAGTTCCGTCTGCGCACCACGATCGCGAGTACCCCGGGTACGACCATACCCTCGCCCTATGGCGGCCGGGCGCGGCAAATCATGGCCGACCTCAATCCGTATGCGCTGGAAGCCGCCGGCCTTACGGCAAGCGACGTCGTGAACGCCCTCACTGCCCAGAATCTGACGGCGCCCTCCGGCTTCGTCAAGCTCGGGGACACTCAATACGTCGTCCGACTGAACTCGATACCCGAGACGATCGAGGCGATGAACGCGATTCCCGTCAAGGTTGTCAACGGCGCTCCAATACTGATGCGGGACGTCGCTCATGTGCGCGACGGCTACCAGGTGCAGCAGAACATCGTGCGGACTGACGGCTCCCGCGCCTCACTGCTCACGGTTTTCAAGAATGGCGACGCGTCGACCCTCTCTGTCGTATCTCACGTCAAGGCGATGCTACCTGCGATCCGAGCGGCGGCACCTGCCGGCGTCGGAATCACGCCATTGTTCGATCAGTCCGTGTTTGTCTCGGGTGCGATCACGGACGTGGTACGCGAGGGCTGCATTGCGGCCGCGCTCACCGGGACGATGATCCTGCTGTTTCTCGGATCCTGGCGCTCGACCTTGATCGTACTCGTCTCCATCCCGCTCTCCATCCTGAGCTCGCTCATCGTCCTGGCCGCCCTCGGCCAGACCATCAATATCATGACACTCGGCGGCATGGCCCTGGCGGTCGGCGTTCTCGTCGATGACGCTACGGTTGCGATCGAGAATACTTACCGGCTGCTCGAAGAGGGCCACCCGTTCAAACAGGCGGTCGTGGAGGGGTCGGCCGGCATCGCGAAGCCGGCCATGATTTCCACCCTGTCCATCTGCTGCTCCTTCGCCTCCGTGGTGTTCCTGACCGATGCCTCGAGATTTCTCTTCACACCCCAGGCGCTCGCGGTGGTCTTCGCCATGTTGGCATCCTACGTCCTGTCGCGGACGCTGATTCCGATTCTCATCGACATGCTCGTCGCCAGCGAGCACGCGAGCAAGCGGGCAGTGGCGGACCCCGATGCTGCACGCAGTCCCAGCCTCCTCGGGCAACTGCGCAATGGGTTCGAGACGCGTTTCAACCGTTTCAGTCTCGGTTATGTTGTCCTTCTGCGCCATATGATGCAGCAACCGGCCGGACTGCTAACGGCGGTGGGCGGCACGCTACTGGTGTGCGCAGGGCTACTGTTGTTCCTAGGCAGCGATTACTTTCCGCAGATCGACGCCGGCGCCATGCAGTTACACGTGCGCGGCAGGCCTGGCCTGCGCATCGAGGAGACGGAACGACTCTTTCAGGAAGTCGAAGACACGATCCACTCCGTCATTCCGGCACGAGACTTCGGCATGCTGATCGATGACATCGGCCTGCCGTCGAACACCTACAACCTCGGGTTTTCCGACGGCTCGATCGTCGGGCTCAACGACGGACAGATTCTGATTTCGCTGCAACCCGGTCACGCCCCCACCGCAGTGTACCAGCGCAAGTTGCGCTCGGTGCTGCGCGAGCGCTTCCCGGACAGCATCTTCTATTTCCAGCCGGCGGATATGATCACTCAAATACTGAATTTCGGAGTGCTCGCACCGATCGATATCCGCATCGTGGGCAAGGATCGTGATCTCAATCTGCAGACCGCGCGAGGATTGCTGAACGCGGTGAAACATATTCGTGGCGTCGTCGACGCACACCTGCATCAGATCGTCGACTCGCCGGAATTCTTTGTCGACGTCGATCGGATCCGGGCAGCCAAGCTGGGATTGACGCAGGCGATGATTGCCGGGAATGTGGGTATCTCCCTGAGCTCGAGCGTGCAGACCGCCCCTAACTTCTGGAGTGATCCCAAGACTGGCGTGCCCTACCGGGTGGCCGTGCAGACTCCAGAATATCGCATCAGATCCATGACGGATCTGGTCAACTTACCGCTGAGCGAAGTCGTTGCGGGCGGTACGACGGTTCCTGCCGGCCGCCTGTCAAATGTCGCGACGCTGATCCGGCACGGCACGCAAACCGTCGCGACCCATAGCAACACGCAGCCGAGCTACGATGTTTATGCCAACATTCAGGATCGGGACCTGGAGTCGATCAGGAAGGACATCGCCCCACTGGTCCAGCGCTTCCAGGCACAACTGCCGCCGGGTAACAGGATTCTGTTACGCGGGCAGATCGAGTCGATGCAGGCGTCTTTCCAGCATATCGGCCTCGGGCTCGTTGGCGCGCTCGTGCTGGTCTATCTGCTGATGGTCGTCAACTTCCAGACCTGGGGCGAGCCTTTCGTGGTGCTGGCGGCGTTGCCGGTGGCTTTCTGCGGAATCATTTTCACTCTGTTCGTGACGGGCACCACCTTGTCAATCCCATCACTGTTCGGTGCAATCATGAGCGTCGGAATCGCGTCCGCGAACTCCATTCTGCTGGTCACGTTCGCCAAGGAATACCGGGAGCGGACCGGATGCAGCGCCTCCGAGGCCGCTATCGTTGCCGGCGCGACCCGGCTTCGTCCCGTGTTGATGACCGCAGGCGCAATGGTGGTCGGGCTGGTGCCGATGGCGCTTGGCCTCGGTGGTGGCGGCGAGCAGAACGCGGCGCTGGCGCGGGCCGTGATGGGCGGCGTCCTGTCCGGAAGTTGCTCGACCTTGCTGTTGGTACCGTACCTCTATGGCCGTTTGCGTCGCCACGTCTCCACTCTGCCGCTCGAGGCTTACATCTGATGGATGACAAGAGAAAAGACATGCCACGCGATGATCCGCGGGAGAGCATCAGAGAACAATTGCTGTTGGCTGGCGACACGCCGAAAGTTGCTGGTCCTGCCTTGCGCCGGGTAGGAGCCGTGATCCTCGTGGCTTTGGCCTGGGGCGGCTATGACCATTGGCACCGTCATGCCCTGGCGAGTCAGGCGCAGGCTGAGATGATGGGATTCCACCCCGCTGTGCGCGTGGAAGTCGTGCACAGAGTGTCCGATCCAGTCAAGCTTGTCCTGCCGGGCGATGTCGTCGCTTTCGATCAGGCGCGCATATTCGCGCGGGTAACCGGTTATATCGCACAACGCTATGTGGACATCGGCAGTCACGTCCATATGGGTGACTTGTTGGCGCGAGTCGCTGCACCTGACCTCGACCAGCAGCTGGCCCAGGCCAAAGCAACACTCGCCCAGCGCCAGGCGGCGTTGGCCCAGATGCAAGCCGCGGTGAGCCAGGCGCAGTCCAACAAGGACCTGGCAGAAGCCACCAACGAGCGAGTCTCGCGGCTCGTTGGCATCGGTGCGGAAAGTGCACAGACCGCCGATCAGAGCCGGCTGTCCGCCGTTGCCCAGGCTGCCAACCTCCGGAGCGCCGAGGCGGCGGTGGCCGCAGCACGTGCGGACTACGCAGCGCAGCTTGATACCGTACGCCAGATGCAGGAGATGGTTGGATTCGAGCGAGTCGTCGCGCCATTCGATGGAGTGATCACCGACCGCCAGGTCGACGCGGGTGATTTGACTGTGGGCAACTCATCGAGCGGTACGAGCATGTTTACCCTGCAGCGCGCCGAGATCGTGCGCGTGCATGTGGACGTACCGCAATCCGCGGCGATTGCCCTCGAGGAGGGCCTGGAGGCGCAAATCACTTCCCCCGAGATGCCCAATCAGGTTTTTACCGGCCGGGTAACGCGCAGTGCCGGCGCTCTCACTGTGGCTTCCCGGACGCTGTCTGCCGAGATCGATCTGTACAATGACGCGCATACCCTCAGGCCAGGACAGTTTGTCTACGTAACGCTCGCCATTCCCCGAACCCGGGCCGCGGTGGTTATCCCGGCGAATGCGATTCTGTTCAACGGCGGTGGGTTGCGAGTAGCGACTGTCGGGACGGATCATGCAGTAAAGATGCATGACATCACCATCTACCGGGATTTCGGCACGACGGTGGAGCTTCAAGAGGGACTCGCCGGTGATGAGCAGGTCATCGTAAACCCGCCAGCCAACCTGGAGAATGGCAGCGTCGTACAGATCGCCGCCAAGCAGGGGAGTCAGGCTCCGGCGCGCTGATGGGCTCAGCGCCCGAGCTCCGCCCGAACTTTCGCCAACAACCCCATGGCCTCGGGCCCTTGTGCCCGCGCCCAGTTTTCCCAGACGGTTGCGGCCTTCGCCCGAGCATCGCGCTTCTCTGGCTCACTCATGGGCGAGAACACCATGCCTTTGCGCTTCAGCCAGTCGATCACTTCCTGTTCGTCAGCCCGCATGATGGTGGTCGTCTTGTGAGCTTCCGCGCGGAACAACTTGCGGATGTGCTGACGCTGGCTCTGCGGCAGTGATTTCATCGCCTCGCGGTTCGCAATGAAGTAACCCTGAGCGTTGTAGATACGCATGAGAAACACGCTGGTGAGGTACTCGCGCCAGATGTCGCCGCCGGCGCCAAAGCTGGTGACTGCGGCGTCTATGGTACCGGCCTGGAAAGCGGCGAGGACCTCCGGTGTCACAATCAACGTGGTCGAGGCACCGTAGAGCGACAGAAACTCATTGTGCACGAGGCGACCGGTTCGTATCCTCCGCCCGCGCAGATCGGCCAGCGAGGCAATGGGCGTGCTGCCGGAACCGAAGATATAAACGGGACTGAAGTCATAACGCCCCAGGACCTCGCAACCCAACGCTTCGTAGGCTCGGACGATTGCCGGCTCCACGATGGCCATGGCGCGGTAGTATTCCTCATAGTTGTCCATGAGCATCGGCAGCGACACGATGCCGCCGCCCAAATTCTGATTCATGAAGAAGATTTCATCCGCTAGCTGTACCTCGCCGCGTCCGCAGGCTTTCGCCAGATCGTAAACGTTGATAGGCAGTGTGTTGCCCAGGTAGAAGCTGACCTGGAGCGAGTCACGACTCCACTCGGTGATCTCCTTCGATGCCGCCTTCATGCGGGCGGAGTTGCCCGGAACATCACTGCCCTGAAAGGTGGAAGAGCGCCAGTGCCGCTCCGCTGCTGGAGCGGGCGCGCCGCGCGCCAGGAATGCCAGCGACATTCCGGTGACAAACTCTCTACGTGACAGGGAGGGCATGAATGACCTTCGACCGCCAGAAACGACGGCGGGCATCGCCGTCTACGTCGAAGGTTTACAGTATTGCCCGGCCAACGGCTGCGCAATTCAAAGATCGTTGCGCTAGCCGAACAGCCTGTTGGCCTGCAGCGCCGTGCTTAGCGCGAGCCGCCGTGTAGCAGCTCTTTCATCTTCTCCTGTGTATGCTCTTCCTTCAGGGGGGTATACACGACCAGCTTCGCGCCGGACTGATCATCGGCGGTAAGGCTGTTGTATTCGAATACCATGCGGCCCGCCTGCGGATGATGGATCCGTTTGTGAATCGTAGTGTACCGAGACACTTCGTGCTTGTGCCAAAAGTCCCGGAACTCCGGGCTGCGGGCCGTGAGCATGCCGACCAGGCGTTCGTAGTCGGGATCCCCTGCTCGCCCGGCATTCTCCGCACGGAACATCCCCACCGCGATCGCTGCAAGCTCGCGCCAGTCGACGAGCAAGCGGCGATGATCAGGATCGCTGAACAGCATGTACAAACTGTTGCGCTCATCTCCTGCGAGCTTTGAGTAGTCGCAAAACACGACCTCGGCGGCCCGATTCCAACACAGCACATCCCAGCGCCTGCCGAGAATATAGGCGGGTTGGTCAGTCAGGGCGTGCAACATCCGCTGCAGGGGCTGGGCCACCTGCGGCCTGGGTGTCCGAGCGACCTCGGGAACCTGGCGCCCGGTGAGTTGAAAAAGGTATTGCCGCTCCGTACTGTCGAGACGCAGCGCATCAGCCAGCGCGCACAGCAATTCGCTCGATGCCTGAACGTCGCGGCCCTGTTCGAGCCACGTGTACCAGGTGGTTCCCACGCCGGCCAGCTGCGCGACTTCTTCCCGCCGCAGGCCGGGTGTACGCCTGCGGAAACCAGCGCTCAGACCGACATCGTTGGGAGTCAAGCGGGTCCGCCGTGACCGCAGAAATGCACCGAACTCGCGCCGCCTGGCCGCTTCAGAGCGTGAGCCGCTCATCGTAGTGCTCCTTGATCCTAGGATCGTACGAAGACTGTTTACGTCCATCCGGATAGTACACGCTGCAACAGGCACGTGTAAAAACCCTCAAGAGAGCAAGACTGATGCAACAGCATGTCGTAATTATCGGCGGGACGTCCGGAATCGGCCTGGCAGCCGCGGAGATTCTGCTGCGCGAGAAATTCAAGGTCACCATTTCGGGGCGCGATCCACAACGGCTCGCCCGCGCGACCCAGAAATTGCGGAACGAGGTGGTCGGCGTCGCCGCCGACGCTACGAATGCGGCTTCGGTTGCCGCACTGTATGGCAGCCTGGGTGGCTTCGATCATCTCGTACTCGCTTTCGGCAGCAACAAGGGACTCGGGCCCTTTACCACGGTTAGCATCGAAGACCTGCGACTCAGCTTCACCGAAAAGGTCTTCCCGCAGTTCGCCTGCGCCCAGGCGGCCCACAAGTTCCTGAACCCAAAGGGCAGCATCACCTTTCTATCCGCGGTCAGCGCCGTCGGCGCAATGCCGGGAGCCGCCGGTATCGGGTCCGCCAACGCCGCGATCGCCGCGCTGGTCCCAACCCTCGCCCGCGAATTGCAACCGCTCCGGGTCAACGCCGTGGCGCCAGGCGTCATCGATACACCCTGGTGGGACTGGGTCGCACCCGACCAGAAGGCTGCACTCTTTGCCGACTTCATCAGTAAGACCCCGGTCGGCCGCGTGGGAACACCCGCGGAAATCGGCCAGGCGATCACCTTCCTCGTTACGAACACGTTCATGACTGGACAGACGATTATCTGCGACGGCGGCATCCGGCTTTCCTAGGGCCCCGAACTAGGTACTCAGGGTCGTACGCCTATCGACATCGTGGGCTGACTTGCTGCAGTCAGCTCACGATGACCGACTCTGACGACGCCACCCTGCCTGGATCGATTAGGAGCCCGCAGCATTGCCTACGCCCGCCCCACCGATCCGCAAGAACCGCGGCAATCATCGGGGTTGTCAGAACCCCTCAGTTGAGTTCGTGTAGCCTTGGTGGCGACAGATCAACTCCACACTTCCATCTTGAGACCGGGCACGCTCGAGAAATGCTTGATATTGTTCGTGACCAGAGTCATCCTCTGGAATACCGCGTGTGACGCGATAAGAAGATCCATGTTCCCAATCGGCTTGCCCGAACGCGCATAGTGGCTTGTAACTTCGTTGGTCAAGTCGAGAATTGCAAGCCGTTCCAAAGTATGCCTCGACCAGCTCGGCGAGTTTAGGCCGACCCGCCTTCTCTGCGCCAAAACGTAACTCGTGAGTACCGAGTTCTCAGTCGATTTCCCCCCGCCGTGATTGGCGGCGATGACTCTTGATCCATCGATCGATTTGCCGCTCGAGCTGCTGCATTTGTTTGGGAGAGTAGTCCCCCGGGCTGTACTCCATTTCGAGCCAGGTGATGACTTTGTCTTCGATGAGTGCCTCACCCAGGTGGGGGTAACTTTCATTGAGGCGCTGCACGGTCTGTTGGATATTTAAGCGCGTAGCGTCGGGCCAGATGATCTGATGTCCTTGGGCGTCGATCTGCGTGGCATCCAGCATAGGCCAGACTGTTTCGCGGGCCTCTTCGGCCAGTTGCCCTTCGGGCGAGTCCATCCAGTCGGCCAAGCCGTCGAGGAAGGGGTCTTCTCCCAACGGCGGAACATCCAGAACGATTTTGCCCCAAGCCCAGCTCTTCTTGCCCATGAGTGTCACCTCGCTGGGTTGATCAAACGATGCGCGCCAGCTTGATCTGCAGCCGGGAGCGCTCGATCCCTAAAGCGACCCATTCCGCACTCAATGCCCTGAAGCGTTTGTAGTTGGCGACTTGGCGGCGGACCTGTGCGACGCATTGGCGGGGAATATAGTCGGTGCGACTTTTCATCTCAAGGGTGAAGCTGAGCTGGTAGTAGGCGCCGGTGCCGGCCTCAGGGTCCTTGAACTGTCGGGTGAGGGAGCCGGGGCGCATCTCTGCGATACCCGCCAGGGCGGTCTTGATCTTCTCAACACGCTGATCGATCTGTGCGATACGTTTGTTTGTCATATGGATAGCATGCATATGCTATACTTTGGAGTCGACAAAAATATGCAAAGGTCTCTCAATGACCCTGTGGCGGTATTGGTGGGATGCGATCTGGTTGTTGCGCCCTGTGTTCTCGCGTCTGCGCAGCTTTCTGTGGTTCGCCACCGCGGTAGCAGGATTGACGGTGCGCACGGAGTTGCTGGGCGTCACCAGCGTCGTGCGGGGGCTGGCACTGAAGCCATTGCTCTATGACCGTCTGCTCGATCACTTCCACAGCACGGCGGTCAAGGCCGACGCGCTGGTGGCGCTGTGGACACGAGTAGTCCTGAAGATCTTCCCCGCAGCAATTCGGGTCAATGGCCGCCTGGTACTGGTCGGAGACGGCATCAAGGCGGCCAAGCGCGGCAAGAAGATGCCGGCGGTAAAGTTGTTACATCAGCAATCGGACTCCAACAGTAAGCCGCAGTACATCATGGGCCACTCCCTACAGGCACTGAGCATCCTCATGCCCGCAGGCGACAGCGTGTTTGCCGTGCCCTTGGCCATGCGCATCCACGAGGGACTGATCTGGTCCAATGGTCCAATCGGGACAAACGCACCTTGCTCGACAAGATGCTCGCGCTGATCGGGATCCTCGATATCGGACAGCTCTTTTACTTCGTCGCCGATGCTTATTGTGCGAGCGGCAAGATCATCCGCGGGCTGCTCGAGCAGAACCAGCATCTGGTGACCCGGATGCGCTCCAACGCGGTCGCCTACCAGCCGATCATGAAGCGGGGACCCAAAAGACGAGGCCGCCCCAAACTGTACGGGAAAAAAGTTCGCATTCACAGAAACCGATATTCATCGCCCCAGCCAAGTACGTGCTTTTGACCGTTGCTGAGGCTGTCACCGGATACACGGTCAAAGCGATCGAGCGTAAAATCGAACGTGGCGATTGAATGGAAGGGAAAGTCTGGGTCCGGGCGCCCGACGGTCGAACCCTCCTCAACATTCCAGGATATGAGGAGTGGATTGGACGACTGCGATCTCGCTCACGGCAAGATCCACGTCAACAAAGCCCGCGTAATGAGACGCGATAAAGACCGCACCAAGACTTCGGGCTGGGGCGCTTGCCAAAATTAGTCCTGTCGCGCTTGCCAGAAGTAGTCCACGTTGGCCCCCATGTTGGGTTCCGAAGTTGCAGAGACGGTGAAGGTTTCTGGCTGGGTGCATGAGGTGAGTTGGTGAGCAGTGGATAGGGAGCTTCTGCCGCCTTCGGCGTCAGACTGCGTTTCGGGTGAGACCCGTGATGGCGAGGAAAGACCGGGAGCAGGAGGGGCCAGTGTGCCTGCTCGGTCCGCGCCATTTTTTTTGCCTCCACGAACACCGACACGTTCGGCGCGAGCCGCCCCCAGGGGGTATTGATCTTCTGCCGACTGTGAGCGCATGCAAGGTGCTGGCGTGACGGAGTAATCCGTCCGGGGGGTAGCCATGCGGTGCCGGCGGTGTGCAGCCTGCGGGGCGAGATTTCGGACGCGCCCGCAAATTCACGAACAGTGTTTCTGTAGCCAACCACACTGCCAGCGCGAACGCCGACGACGGTGGAAGCGCCGCAAAAGCCAGACGGATGCGGATTACCGCGACAACCAGGCGCGCGCGCAACGCGCCTGGAGTGAGCGGCATCGTGAGTACTGGCGTGAGTACTGGCGTGAGTACCGGCGCCGACATCCGCAGTACAGCGAACGCAATCGCCAACAACAACGGGTGCGCAACGCGCGTCGGGGCACACGCGCGGGGTCGGAGGTGATTGCAAAGAGGAACGTGTCGGAGGAGTTCGATCCGGAGTTTTCCGGCACTTACGTGCTCACGCCCGTGGTGGACGAGCCGATTGCAAAGAGGAACGCGTGGCGGGTGAAAATCACTGCGTTATCAAGGGATTTGCCGCCGAGGGGGTGATTGCAAAGAGAGTACTCGATGGGCACGCGGGACCGCGCTCGTATCGTGGGGCGCATGGCCGAGGTGTCCGATCCACGAGGCGCTCTGCAGGTGGAGTTGCATCAACTCACGCTGCGCTACGCGCATTTACGCAAGCGCCACCCCCGGCCAGAGCGCGCGTTGTTGAGCTCGCTGGCGCAGGTCGACCAGCAGTTACCGATTGTAGTGGTGAGCGAAGCGGAGCGGTTTGTCTTGATCGACGGCTACAAGCGTGTGCGGGCGCTGAAGCGCCTGGCCCGCGATACCGTGCGAGCCACGTGCTGGCAGATCGCAGAGGCCGAGGCCCTCTTGTTAGAGCGGAGCCTGCGCTGCGGGACTGAGGATGCACTGGACCAAGGCTGGTTACTGGCGGAGTTGCAGGAACGCTTTCTGTGGTCGTTGGAGGAGCTCGCGCGGCGGTTCGAGCACAGCAAGAGTTGGGTGAGCGGACGGCTCGCGCTGCTGCAGACCTTGCCTGCACCGATCCAGGAGCAGGTGCGTGAGGGCTCATTGAGCGCCCACGCGGCGATGAAATATTTGGTGCCGTTGGCGCGTACCGATGCGCAGGCGGCCCAGCAACTGGCGGCGGCGCTCAGGAGGCTTGCACCGACGACGCGGCAAGTGGGCGCTGTACGCCGCTTGGCAATCCGGGACGCAACGTACCCGCGAGCTCATCGTGCACAGTCCGCAGATTTATCTACAAGCCCACGCGGCGCAGACCGCGACGCCACCCTCAGCGACTCAACGCTTTCTGCAGGATCTGGGCGCGCTCGGCGGCATCGCACGGCGTGCACACCGTGCGCTGCAAGAGGGACTGCTGCAACAGCTGCTGCAGAGCGAACGGCTCGAGGTGAAGGAAGCGTTCGCGCGCGCGAACGCCGACCTGCAACGACTCATCCATCGTGTCGAACTGGAGAGCGGGGCATGTTAGACGAAGCCACCCGTACGGCGATCTTAAAACTCCACGAACAGGGCCACGGCAGTCGCAAGATCGCGCAGGCCCTGGCCGTGGCGCGCGCCACGGTGCGCCAGGTGATCGGCAGCGGCTCAGCCTGCGTGCCGCCGTTAGTGCGTGCGGAACGGGCCGAACCCTGGCGCGAGCAGACCCTGCAGCTGTACACCCGGTATGAGGGCCACCTGGGACGTGTGCACGAGGAGCTCACGAAGTGCGGTGCCGCGTTGTCGTACCCGGCCTTGACCGCGTTTTGCCGCAAACACGGCATCGGTACATCCCCTCCCATGCCGGCAGGGCGCTACGTGTTCCCCGTCGCTGCCTTCCTCACCGCGCTCGCCAGTGCCGAGCGTTATCGCCTCTTCAATCTGGATCGGCTGGAAAAGATGGTGCTGCGGCAGATCGCGGATGACTATTTTGTGCTGGTCCTGGAGCCGGACTCATCCGATGAATGAGGATCTACAGCAACTGCTGGGCAATCTGAAGCTCAAAACGATCGCGGCGCGCTTCGATGAGATGCTGGCCGCCGCCGAAGCCAACGCCACACCCATGCCGAAGCTGTTTGCGCAGCTGTTACGGGCCGAATGGCATGCGCGACAGGAACAGGCGCTGGAAGCACGCGTCAAACGCTCGCACTTCCCCGAGGACTGGACGCTGGAGTCCTTTCCCTTCAAGCTGCAAAAGGGCGTGAAGGAACGCCAGATCCGCGCCTTCGCGGAGTTGGAGTTCATCCCGAAGGCGGAGAATATAATATTTGTCGGCGAGACCGGTGTTGGAAAGACCGGCTTGATGATCAGCCTGGCGCGCAAAGCGGTGCAGAATGGTTACCGGGCGCTGTTCATCAAGGCCCAGGATCTGTTCGATGAGATGTACGCGTCCCTGGCCGATCGTTCCACGCGCAGACTCCTGCGGTCGCTGGCCAACGTAGATGTCTTGGCCGTCGACGAGCTTGGATATGTCAACATAAAACCCGAGCAGACCAACATATTCTTCAAGCTCATGGAAGAGCGACATCGTCGCCGGCCGACCTTGATCACGACGAACTTACCATACCCCGCCTGGCAAGACTTCCTCGCAAACCCCGCGCTGACCAAGGCGCTATTGAGCCGTCTGCGCGAGCGCTGCCATACCGTAACTATCGACGGACCTTGTATAAGGCCGCAGACCGGTTAAAACCCCCGACATCAGATTCCCACGTCCGCTTCCAGGCCGACTCATCTCACGTCGGCATCGCAGGCGCGCCTTCGGAAGTCTCTGCCTCACGTACCGTGCTCCAGATCGCGCGCAAAACTTCGTCACTCACCCGGCCGGATTTTGCTGAGCAAAGCCGGACTGGTTCTGCCGAGCACCTCAGCTTTCGGTCTGGCATGCTCTGTCTAGGCGCAACTATTATTGCGCCACAGGCCTGTCCCAACGTTTTCAGAGAAGAATCAGCTGGTTGCCGTCTTGAGTTGATTCTGGAGTCGTTGGAATACGCGAAAGCGCTATGTCCAGCGGGATTTTCTCGAACAGGTTGAGGCTCAAAATCTGTAGCATTTCGTACAGGCTGCGAGAGAGGTTGAGGCGCTTCTTGATGATGGCGACGAGCACGTAGACCGACACGGCGATCCAGATTTGCGACTTGACTGCGTTTTCCGAGGTTCCGAAGAATGCCTTTACGCGCAAATGCATTTTGATCCAGCGAAAAAACAGCTCCACCTGCCATCTGGCCTTGTACAGAGCACAGATGCTCAGGGCCGGCAGCGCGGTGTTGTTGCTGATGAACCGCAAGCGCTTGCTGGTCTGCGGATCCTTGTAACGGATACCGCGAAACGTCTCCGGGTAATCCTTGGCGGACTGATATCCCTGCAACACGAGCGTCTGATCGCAAATCACCCCAGTGGATCGATCCGTGGGGTGCGAATAGCGCCGTTGCGCGTCCATGTTGCGCTTCGCCCTGGTCACAAAGAAACTTCCCGCCTGATGCAGCCGGTACAGGCGTTGGAAGTCGATGTAGCCGCGATCCATGACGTAGAAAGCACCGGCTTCGGGAATTAACTGATCGAGGATGTTCACGTCGTGCAGCTTGCCGTCGGAGATATGAATAAAGCTGGGGATATTGCCGCGCAAATCGAGCAGCGTGTGCATCTTCACCGCCGCTTTCGTGGTGCGAAACGGCGCCCACGGAAACAGCGAAAGCGACAAGTCGATCGTGGTCGAGTCCAAGGCGTACGCCGTGTTGGCCAGGTCTACGCCAAAGGGTTCGTTGATATACAGATTGCGGGCGATACCGATCAGGCGCTGCGCGAAGTCGGCATAGATCCGCCAGTCCCGCGTCGCGTTCGCGTTGGCCAGCGTATTGCGCGAGACCTGCCCGCGGATACCCATGTGGTAGAGCTTCTCGGTCTGCGAGCGCAAACACGCTTCGATGTCCCGCAGGCTCTCGCGAAACGTCAGTTGCGCAAACGCCATGCACAGAAATTGATCCTGACAGGTGAAGCTCTGGATCTTGTGGTTGCCCCGATAGCGCGCCACGCATCGCGCCAGGGTCTTCTCCGGAAGGTGTTCCATGAGCTGCGCAAAAATCAATTTCCCCGAATGCATCAGATACCCCGATTGCTTGGTTCGGGGCCACCATGGCATCGCATGCAGTTGAAATCGAGGACATCGTCAAATGCGTGTTTTCGCTAGTTCCTTCATGGACTTACCGCCTTCCAAACCCGCAACGTTGGGACAGGCCTGATTGCTTTCAAAAAGTAGCGTGCAGCTCGCGCGAACTAGACATTTGCAATTCGCGAAGGACACAAGCGTATCAGCTCCTAAATTCAACGAACTTGAAAGGACTCAGTCGTGTCAGATCGAACTCGCCAGGAAAGAACCACAATAGACGTCCGAAGGGCGTCATCGATACTATTTCCGATCGCCACCTTCCTCCACGCTGGAGGCATGACGCACGAGGCTGCGCTCGCAGTCTTTGCGGCTGCATTAAAGAAAGTCTCGAAATCGTCAACTGGCCGGAAGCTCGAGCACATCGGACACCCAACTCGGTACACCGACATTGTCGGAATGTGGATGCGAAGCAAACGTTTCATCGACAAAAATGGTCGACCGCGAACGTTGCAAATCGAAGGTCGGGGTGGATTCAAAGCACTCGTCAAAAGCGTAGCTTGGCAGGCGGACCCCGCAGCGGTGCTTTCGGTTCTCATCCGGTACGGAAATGTCAGACGCACGAGACAGGGAACGTACGAGTTGGTACGGCCCTTTTTTTATACCAGCAGCGCTGAATCGATGGCGTTTGAGCCGATTGTAAATTTTCTCAGCGATGTCACTTCGAATCTCTCGAAAATCCTGAAGCGGACGGAGCGTTGGAGAGGGCCAGATCTTTTCTGGACGAAAACCGAAAACGCGCGCATCTCGGAGGCGACTGCCAAGCGGTTCACTGCGTACGCGCGCGAGAGGGGTCTGGTTTTTCTGGACGAACTGGACGATTGGTTAGAGGCAAACAGTGATCGAAAGGAGACCAGCCGTCAGCCGCGGCGTCGAGTGGGGCTCGGGATATTTTCGATCTACTCTGACCACGAATCCTTAGATGTTCGCCGGTAGAGAACCGCCTTCCGATTGCGAACTGTCTTCGGGTTCGTGATGGCCAAGTCTCTCAACGACGATGACATGGAGTTGAATGAAACTCTAGTATCGTTGTTGCTTCCGATAGGCAGAGTAATGCTCAAAGGCGGGCTCGGAATCGGAGATTTAGTTCGCGCGGCAAAACAGGCTTATCTTCGAGCGGCCATCGCCTACGTGACTTCGGCAGGCTCTCGCGTGAGTGCTTCACATCTTTCTGTGGTGACAGGATTGACACGCAAAGAGGTCACCGCGATCTTAAATGAAATTAAAGGCGCTCCAGTTGCTAGACGAGGGGAGGCGAAAGAACAGAGGGCCAGGCGAGTCTTGCGTGGCTGGAGGCTCGATGCGCGCTTTTGCGATAACAACGGAGCGCCGGCCAAACTTCCGCTTCGAGGTGATCGAAGATCGTTCTCGGCGCTCGTCAAGCTGTATGGTGGTGACGTTACGCCGAATTCTGTTCTCAAAGAGTTGGAGCGTCTGAGGGCGGTCAGTTTCAGCAAAACGCGAGGTCTGCGGCTTCGATCCGCCAAGGTCGGCGGAAAATCAACCGAGCACATGACTGAATTGGCGCGCCTGTTTCCGGATTTTGCAAATACTGTAAGTCCAGACTTGCCTACCGTTGGACGCCCTCTATTCTTTGGCTTCAGGGATTCGGTTGTCGATTCGTCAGAGCAGGCAGCAAAGTTTCAAGGGACGTTCTCAAATCGGGCGTCCGCTATGCTCCAGGGTGTTCAACAATGGCTGGACAGCCAGGACCAAACTCGACAAATGAAAACGGACCCGGCGGGTAAAAAATTGCGAGTTGGGATAGGTGTGTACCTGGTGCAGAGTCCAGATGAGATCGGTCAAAGTCGTACCAAAACGAGAGGCGCAAATGGTGATCGCCCGCCTCGCGCTCGCGCTAAAACTCACCGAGCCCCCTGACCCCCACTAACCTCCTCCCGCAGCGCCTTGCGCAAAATCTTCCCC
>Ga0137415_10001204_pt1 | contig 25706 bp, 28 predicted proteins | sample CZODoug3_1_1_16f_FD_183082 | JGI IMG/M metagenome (GOLD analysis project Ga0137415, IMG submission 183082) | Vadose zone soil fungal communities from Angelo Coast Range Reserve, California, USA - CZODoug3_1_1_16fungal (Hybrid Assembly) | ecosystem: Environmental > Terrestrial > Soil > Vadose...
AGCCGGGGCGATCTCTCCAAGGCGCTGCCCAGCGAGAGGCCCTCCTACCTCGGCGCCGACGAGGTCGACGAGCTGACCGTCGCCATCTCGCACATGCAGGAGAACCTCCGCGACCTGGTCCGGCACATCCAGAACACCAGTCGCGCCGTGGCCGATTCGGCCGATGAAATGCAGGTCTCCACCGGCAACGTGACCGCGTCGGCGGAGGAGATCAAGGGGTCGATGGACCACGTCGCCAAGGGCGCCGACGAGCAGCTCAGGCTGGTCGAACGGGCGAGCGCGTTGATCACCGGGATCGCCACCTCCATCAATTCCAGCGCGAACTCCGCGCAGGCGGCGGCCGAGGCCGCCACGGCCACCTCCACGGCGGCGCAGTCGGGCGGAGCGGCGGCCCAGCTCGCGGCGGAGAAGATCAAGAAAGTGTTCGCCGAGATCGAGGCCGCCTCCGAAACCGTCTTCGCCTTCGGGGAGAAGACGCAGGAGATCAGCAAGATCGTCGTCGCCATCACCGGCGTGGCGCAGCAGACGAACCTGCTCGCGCTGAACGCGGCGATCGAGGCGGCGCGCGCGGGCGAATACGGCCGCGGGTTCGCGGTGGTCGCCGACGAGGTGCGCAAGCTCGCCGAATCGGCCGGCCGCTCCGCGGAGCAGATCAGCCGGCTGGCGCAGGAGATCAGCCAGCGCAGCCAGCACGCCGTGGCCGCGATGAGGGAGGGCATCGACGAGCTCGGTCAGGGGCGCGAGGACCTGGCGCAGATCATCCTCTCCCTGGACGAGGTCGTCCGCGCCACCCAGGAAGGCACCGCCCGCGTCACCGCCATCTCGCACGCCGCCAAGGAGCAGCTGGCCGGCTCCGAGGAGATGGTGAAGGCCATCCGCGAGATCCGCGAGGTCGCCTCCTCGAATGCCAAGAGCACCGAGGAGGTGTCCCGCGCCATCCGGGACCAGGCGGTGGTGACGGCGTCCATCGCCTCCGCTTCGCAGGAGCTGACCAACCTGTCCGTGGAGCTGCAGACGGTCGTCTCGCGGTTCAAACTGGAGTGATCCGATGCCCCGCGCCGTCATCTGCCTGCACGGTGGCAACCGCTACGCGCTCCCGCTTTCCGCGGTGCGGCGGGTGACCGAGATGACCTTCGTCTCGCGCGTTCCGCGCGCGCCGCCGGCGTTGCTCGGGGTGATGAGCCAGCAGGGGCGGGTCGCCGCCCTGATCGATCTGGGGCCGCTGGTCGGCCTGAAGGCCCGCCCGGCGCGCCCGGAAGGCAAGGTGGTGATGCTGCAGCGCCCGAGAGGTGACGTCGGGTTGTACGTGTCGGAGGTCGCTGGGATCGAGGAGATCCCCGCGGAAGCACGCGAGCTGAAGGAGCCGTCGGGAGCGGTGCTCGCGCAGGTGGATTCAGCCGAGGGTCCCGTGAAGCTGATCGATCCCGAGCAGCTGCAGCGGGCCATCGACAACCTGGTGGAGGCGTAAAGCGATGCCCCAGAGGCGAGTGCTGATCGTCGACGACGCGCTCTTCATGCGCAACACCCTGCGCGACATCTTCACCGCCGCGGGGTTCGCCGTCGCGGGAGAAGCCGACGACGGGGTGCAGGCCGTCAACCTGTTCCGCGAGCTGAAGCCCGATCTCGTCACCATGGACATCGTGATGCCTTACAAGTCCGGCATCGATGCCACCCGCGAGATCGTGCAGCACGATCCCAATGCCGTGGTGATCATGTGCTCTGCGCTCGGGCAGGAGTCGCTGGTGATGGAGGCCATCGAGGCAGGCGCCACCGACTTCATCGTCAAGCCCTTCCGCGGGGAGGACGTGCTGGCGGTGGTGAAGAAGGTGCTCGGCGAGTAGCCGTCATGGCGCACGCGCCCCACAAGTATCTGCACGCCTTCGTCGCGGAAGCGACGGAACAGCTCGAGCAGCTCGCTTCCGAGCTGGTGAGGATCGAGCAGGAGGCTCCCGGCGGCACGCTGTGGGATTCGATCTTCCGCCGCGTGCACTCCGTGAAGGGAAGCGCGGCGACCATCGGTCTCTCCGGCATCGTGGCCATCGCCCATGCCGCGGAGACCCTGATCGGCAAGCTGAAGGCACAGCATGCGAGACCCGAGCGGACCCACGTCGACCTGCTGCTCCAGGCGACCGACGCGCTGGTGCAGGAGGTGCAACACGCTTCCGGAACCGCGCATGCGCCGCGCGCCGACGAGGGCGCTCCGCTCGCGCTCGCGGCGAGGCTCGCAGAGGCGTCCCGTCTCCTTCCCGACGGCGTCCCGGCGCCGCCGCCGGCGCCCCGGATCGCGGCGCAAAAGCCGGTGGCGGACCCGGGGACGCCGAGGCTCGACGTCGCGTTTTCCCTCTCCAAGGCCTGCCAGGCGCCGGGAGCGCGCAGCCTGATCGTGCAGCGGAAGCTGAAAGGGCTCGGCGTCCTGCTGGAGATGGACCCGCAGCCGGCCGCGCTGATGCAGAAGAAGGGCGGCGTTCGCGTCACCGCGCTGCTCGCCACCGCGCGCCCCACCGACGAGGTGCGCGCGGCGTTCGAGGGGATTCCGGAAGTGGAAGAGATCGAGGTGCGCCCGGCTCCCATCGCGAACGCGCCCAGCCCCGAGCCGCAAGCGGCCGAAGAGGGTGGCGCCGTGCGGGCGGTCCCCGATACCGCCGGGACGGAGGAGGCGCGGACCGACGCGACCGTGCGCGTTCGCGCGCAGGCCCTCGATCAGCTCCTCGACCAGGCGGCGGAAGTGCTGCACGGGATCGCGCGGCTTCGCGAGGCGGCCCGACACTTGCCGGAGAACGCCGCGGCGCAGTTCGAAGCGGAGATCGACCGCCTGCGCCGGACGGCTCGCGATCTCCACAGCCGCGTGATGAACGCGCGCCTGACGCCCTTCTCGTCGCTCACCGAGCGGCTCCCCCGCGCCATCCGCGATCTGGCGCATCGCCTCGGCAAGGAAGTCGAGCTGGAGGTCCAGGGCGGCGCCGTCGAGCTGGACCGCACCGTCATCGAGGCACTGGCCGATCCGCTCACGCACCTCGTCCGCAACGCGGTCGATCACGGGCTGGAGACGAGTGCGCAGCGGATCTCCATGGGCAAGTCCGTGCGCGGCCTGCTCGTGCTGTCGGCGCGCCGCGAACGGGACAAGGTGCTGGTCGAGGTGAGCGACGACGGGGCCGGGTTCGACGGGGAACGGCTGCGGCAGCGGGCCATCGACATGGGAGCGCTCTCGCCCGACAGGCTCCCCGAGATCAACGAGCAGCAGAGCTACGAGCTGGCCTTCCTGCCCGGCCTCTCCACGCGGGACGAAGCGACGGATCTGTCCGGCCGGGGCGTCGGCCTCGACGCGGTCAAGTCCGCGGTAGAGGGGCTCGGCGGCAAGATCGCGCTCCGCTCCGCGCCGGGGAAGGGGTCGCGCTTCACGCTCGAGCTGCCGCTCAGCGTGTCGATGGCGAACCTTCTCCTGGTCCAGGTCGGCGGTGAGCTGTACGGGCTGCCGATGACCCGCATCGTCGCCACTACCGAATACGATCTTTCGGCGCGCGGCGGAGAAGGATTCGAGGCCCGGTCGCTCGCCGTCATGGGCCAGCTCGTCCGCGCCTATTCGCTGGCGAAGCTGTTCGGCCTTCCCTCGCTCGCGCCCCCGGGCCCGCGGCCATTCGCGGTGCTGGAGGTGGACGGGATCACCTTCGCGCTCTCGGTGGACCGGCTGGCGGGAAAAAAGGAAGCGGTCCTCAAGCCTCTCTTCCCGCCGATCGATCGGATCAAGGGTCTCGCGGGCACCACCGTGCTCGGCAACGGACGGCCACTGCTCGTGCTCGATCCGCGGGGCCTGCATGAGCTGGCGGAAGTCTCGCAGCGGCTTCGAGGGGCGGCCTGATGCAGCAGCGCCGGCCCCTCACTCCTCTGGAGCTCACGCCGCAGCAGATCGAGGCGATGCGCCAGCTCGCGCAATTCGGCTCCGCCGACGCCGCCCGGTCGCTCGGGCGGCTGCTCGGCACGTTCGTCGAGGCGGCGCCGCCCCGAATACAGGTGGCGCCAAAGGGGGCGGTGGAGCGCGTGCTTCAGCCGGACGGCGCCGCGTTCTCCGTTCATTTCGAGGTGGAAGGGGGAGCGCGGCTGCGCTGGATGATGCACGTGACGCAGGAGGGGGCGACGCTCATGGGCGGGCTCCTGCTCGGCGCGCCGGGCGGAGCGATCCAGAAACCGACGCTGTATACGAGCGCCCTCGCGGAAATGTCGAACATCGTGGTGTCGAGCTACGTCGGCGGCGTCGCGGCGGCGGTCGGGTTGACGCTGGTGCCGTCGATCCCGCACGTCGGCTCCGGCACGCTCGCCGACACCATGCAGGCGGCGTTCGGCGATCTCGATTCCACACTGCTGCTGGTGACGGACCTGCGACTTCCGGGCGTCCGCTACGCGGGGCGCATCGTGGCGACGCCCGTGGAGGAATCGCTCTCGCGCCTGCTCTCGATGCTCGGCGTCGTGTGATAGATCGCGTCCGATGGACGCGCGGGCGCTGCGAGAATTCCTGGAACTGGTCAAGGCGGGCGAGATCGCCATCGAGGACGCCGTCCGGCGCCTTGGAGAGCTACCGGTCCAGCAGATCGCGGAGTTCGCGCAACTGGACGGCGAGCGCGCTCTGCGGATGGGCGTTCCCGAGGTCATCTACGGAGAGCGCAAGCGGCCGGAGCAGATCGGCGCGCTGGTCGCGCGCCTGGTATCGCTCGGCCAGGCGGTGCTGGTGACGCGCATGGCGCCGGAGGCAGAAGCCGCGACGCTCGCGGCGGCGCCAACCGGCCGATACGACCCGATCTCCCGCACGTTTTCCGCTCCGCCACCCGGGGGGCCGCCGCCCCGCGAAGGGCTCGTGACGGTGGTCTGCGCCGGGACCACCGACATTCCCATCGCCGAGGAGGCCTGCGCGACCGCGCACGTGGTCGGTGCGCAGGTGGATCGACTCTACGACGTGGGGGTCTCGGGATTGCATCGCCTGCTGCGGCACGCTCCGGCGTTGCGCGAGGCCGACGCGGTGGTGGTCTGCGCGGGCATGGAGGGAGCCTTGCCATCGGTCGTGGGAGGGCTCGTGGCGCGGCCGGTGATCGCTGTCCCGACCAGCGTCGGGTACGGCGCTTCCCTGGGCGGGATGGCGGCGCTGCTGGCGATGCTGAACTCCTGCGCCGCCAACGTCTCGGTGGTGAACATCGACAACGGCTTCAGCGCGGGCTTCGTCGCCGCACTGATCGCGCGCCAGTCGCACGCCGCGCGCGCGGAAAGGGAGGGGCCACGGGAGGCGCGCACCAGATGAGCACGCTCGTCTTCGAGCCCGTCGGAGGAATCGCCGGCGACATGGTGATCGCCGCGCTCCTCCACCTCGGCGCTCCCCGCGCGGCGTTGGACGAGGGGCTGCGCCGCCTCGGGCTTTCCGGGGTGTCCGTGGAAGCGCGCGAGGTGGAGGTCGCCGGGATCCGCGCGCTCCACGTCGAGGTCCGCGCGCCCGATGAGGGCCACGCGCACCGGAGGTGGCGCGAGATCCGGGACCTGCTCTCTCGCGCCCGGCTGCCGCCGCGCGCCGCCGAGCTGGCGCAGTCGAGCTTCGCGCTGCTCGCGAAAGCCGAAGGGCGCATCCACGGCATTGCGCCGGACGAGGTCGAGTTCCACGAGATCGGCGCCCTCGATTCCATCGTCGACCTGGTCGGGGCTGCGCTGCTGATCGATGCGCTCGCGCCGGGCCGCATCGTGGCGCTTCCTCCTCCGTCCGGCGGAGGCACCGCGCTGACCGCGCACGGCGTCATTCCTGTCCCCGCTCCCGCCACGCTCGAGGTGCTGCGCGGGCGAACCCTGCGCCCGAGCGGTCCCGGTGAACGGACCACGCCGACGGGTGCGGCGATCCTCGCTGCCTGGACGGAGGAATCGCCGGCGGTTCCGGAGCTGACCGTCGACCGGATCGGCTACGGCGCGGGGACCAGGCGATGGGAAGACGCGCCCAATCTCTTGCGCGCGATGCTCGGACGGACGGCGGCGCCGGCGAGCGATTTGGCGTGGATTCTGGAAGCGAACCTCGACGACCTTTCTCCCCAGCTGGTCGCCGCCGCGCTGGAGTCGGTGCTCGCTGCTGGCGCTTTGGACGTGTGGGTGGCGCCGCTCACGATGAAGAAGGGGCGGCCCGGGCATCTCTTCGGCGCCCTCGCAGCCGAAGCATCCCGCGCTGCCGTCGAAACGGAGATCTTCAGGCAGACGACCACATTGGGGATCCGGGCGACGCGCGTCGAACGGCGTGTCCTCGAGCGGGAGATGGTGGAAGTCGACACGCCGTACGGAAAGGTGCGCGTCAAGGTCGGCCGCCTCTCGGGGACATTGGTCAACGTCGGGCCGGAATTCGAAGACTGCAGGCTGGCGGCCGAGCGGTCGGGCGTTCCGGTGAAGGAAGTGATGGCGGCCGCTCTCTCGGCATTTCGTGGAGCTCGCTGACTCGCGGTAGAGTTTCCGGTCGGGGGACGAGAGACCGACCGTTGCCGCAGGCTCAAACATCGCCAGTTGCGCTCGTGGGACCGGCGGCCGTGGCGCTTGCGCCGCAGCTCGCCGCGGCTGGATTCGATCTGGCCGACGGCGGTGCGGCGGTGATCGATCTGCCTGCGGCCGCCGGCCAGCTCGCCGAGGTGCGCCGCCGATATGCGCCTGTGGTCGGCGTCCTCGCCGACGGAGCCGCGCCTGGCCCGGACGCGGAGGCGCTCGACGGCCTCGTGAGGCTCGGGAATGCCGTGATGGATCTTCCCCCGCTGCTGCGAAGCCTGATCCGCGCGGCCCGCGATCGCAGCGAGCTACAGCGACTGCGCAGGTCCGAGGACAGCGAGCTGCGCAAGACCAAGGAGTTCCTCGAGCGCCTGATCGACGCCACCTCCGACGGCATCGTCGCGGCGGACCTCAGGGGCGGAATCCTGCTCTTCAACAAGGCCGCCGAGAGGATGACGGGGTTCTCGGCGGCGGCGCTGGTGGGAAAGACGAGCGTGCGCGAGCTGTACCCGCGCGGGTTGGCGGAAAGGATCATGCAGCGGCTTCGCGCCTCGCGTGCGGCCGGCGAGGAGTTCGGACGCATGCGCTGCGAGGTGGTGGCGAGGGGCGGCGAGGTGATCCCGGTGGATCTCTCCGCCGCGATCGTCGCCGAGGACGGCCGCGACACCGCCACCGTCGGCGTCTTCCGCGACCTGCGAGAGGAGCTGCGCCGCGAGGCCGAGCTGCGCAACACGCGCGAGCGCCTGGAGGAAGCGGAGAAGGCGGCGGTCGTCTCCGAGCTGGCCGGCGCAGCAGCGCACGAGCTGAACCAGCCGCTCACCAGCGTGGTGGGTTTCTCCGAGCTGCTCTTGCGGCGCACGCAGGAGAACGAGAAGGGGCGCGAGGAGCTGGCCGCCATCCTCCGGGAAGCGGAGCGGATGGCGAACATCGTGAAGAAGATCGGACGGATCACACGGTACGAGACGACGGCGTACGTGGGCAAGACGCGGATCGTCGATCTGGATCGCGCCTCCAATCCGCCACCGCAGATGGGAGTGATTCGGGACAAGCCGTAGCCTACCGCGGCACGGCGAGCAGCGCGTACGCCTCGACGCTGGGCAAGATCGTCGAGACCGCGAATCCGGATGGGTTCAGCGGGATGCGCTCTCCGTCCTTTCCCCCGCTTCGCTCCGGCGCGAACCAGTACGCCGCTCGTCCTCCACCCGCCGCCTGGCCGGCGATGGTGACCTGCACGCCTTGGGCGGGAGCGAACGCCCCGTCCTGCAACTCGAGGTTGACGAAATGGACGTCGAGCTTGCGCTCCGGGTCCAGATACGCGCGCGCGAGGAGTCGGCCCCTTCCGGTGAGGGTCACCTGGGCGCGGCCTCGTCCGGCCAGTTCGCGCAGTGCGCGCGCGATCGCCGCCTCCTGCGCCCCATCGTCGAGGGCGAACACGCGACCCTCGCCGACGCGGTCGAGACCGGACTTCACCTCGGGAAAGAGCGGCTCGCCCGCGCGGCCTTCCTCGTCGATGGGCGTGCACTTGCCGAGCATCAGCACGTCGCCTCCGCCTTCGACGTACCGCCGCGCCGCCGCTGCATCCGGAGCCGGCAGCGCGGCGGCGCCCGCGAGCACCAGGAGGCGCGCGTGTACCCCGCCCGCGAGGTCGAAACGCACGGCGGGCTGCTGCTGTGACCTGGCCAGCGCGGCCACCGCGGCGGATGTCGCGCGCTGGTGTGCCCCCGTGGTCCAGTGGTCGCAGCGGGGCGAGAGGAGCACCTCCGCGTCGAAGAGTGGCGCGGACGGCCGGTATCGTTCCCGGGCGAGCGCCAGGAACTGACGATGCTTCGCCAAGGCGGCGCGCGCGTCCTCCGGCGCGTCGTCCGCGATCATCAGATCCGTATCGCACGCGGTCGCGAGCGCCGCGAACAGCTGGATCTGCGCGGCTGTCGCGGGAGCTGGCAGCACTGCCACCGCCGGCCGGAGCCCGAGCGCGGCCCGCGCCGCCAGCAGGGGCAGGAGCGCCTCAAAGGGATCGAGCGAGGGCAGCTCGAAGACCAGCCCATCCAGGTGCCGGCATAGCTCGAGGGCAAGGGGCGTCAACGTCCCCACCCGTCCGAGCACCGCCATCTCCACGCTGCGATTGCGGCGCGCTTCGTCCCGGGCCCGGAGGATCGCGCGCTTCGCCGCTTCCACCGATTCCGACAGACGCAGCGCCTCCTTCTGCCGCGCAAAGGGGCGCTCTCGCAGCGGGAGCGCCGAAGAGCGCAGGGAGTCGAGCGCGTCGAAGGGCTCGAGATGATCGCCGAAGCTCTCGCGCAAGTACTCCACCAGCGCAAGCTCGCAACTGCGGCAATAGCCGGCGCCTTCCGGGCCCAGCCGGTACCAGCGATCGAGGCCCTCGAGGAGCACCGCTTCTCCGGACAACGCCGCCCGCGCTGCGAGCGCTCCGGCGGCGTCGCGGCCTTCCAGGGAGAAAGCGCACCGTACCGGGACCGGCGTTCCGTCCAGCGCCGCGCATCGATCGGCGTCCCCGGAGGGTGTCCCGACGTCCGCGGCGACGACCCAAGGGACCTCGCGGACCTGCGGTGCCGGCGCCCCGGTGCCGGCCTCCAGCGCGGGCACGGGCGCGGCGGCTGGCAGCGCGCCTTCTTCTGGGACCCCGGGCGCGCCCGGCTCGGCGGGCTGCGGCAGCGGGACTCCCGCCGGCGGCATGGCGCGCGTGGCAACCCGGATGGGAACGAGAATCGCTTCGCTTCCCGCCGCTTTCGCCTCTCCGGCCTGTTCAAGTCCGGACAGCGCGACATGCCGCGTCTTCGGGAAGGTGACCTCGCGCGCCATCGCGGGGCCAAACCTAGCACGGCGCGATGGCCCGATCCCTGCTCCGCAGCGAGAGGTTGCCACTGAGCGAAAGCGAGCGCCCGATTGCCGATTTGCAGGGCGGCACCCAGATTGCTCACGCGAGCCCGTGGGTCGGTCAGGGGGCGGGAGGGGTGGGCGCGACCCGCTGTCTCCGGCCGGTTTTGAACTCTTTTCAGCAGAGGACGGAAACAAAATGACCTCGATCTTCGAGACGGTCGCGCATCACTGGAAGGGCGGCGGCTTCGGCATGTACCCGATCGCGATCTGCCTCGTCTTCGCGATCGCGGTGATCATCGATCGCATCCAGGTTCTCTTTTTCTCCGCCAGCGTGGACAAGGAACAGTTCCTGCGCGGGCTGAAGACCCACATCTTCAACGGCGATCTCGACAAGGCGATCAGCTACACCGCCGGCCAGAAGACGACGCCGCTCACCAACATCGTGAAGGCTGGTCTGATCAACGTCCCGAAGGGCGAGGACGAGGTGCAGGCGGCGATGGACGAGGCGTCGCTCCGGGAGATGCCGCGGATCGAGAAGCGCACGGGCTACCTGGCGATGATCGGCAACGTCGCCACCCTGGTCGGTCTGCTCGGCACCATCGTCGGCCTCATCCAGTGCTTCGCGGGAGTCGCGGGCGTGGATGCGTCCGAGAAAGCGCGGGTCCTGTCCGACGGCATCGCCGAGGCGATGAACTGCACGGCGTTCGGGCTGATCGTCGCCATCCCCTCCCTGGTCGCGTTCTCGCTCCTTCAGGGCCGCACCCAGCACATGATCGACGACATCAACGAGACCTCGGTGGGCGTGCTCAACCTGATCGTCGCCAACAAGGACAAGATGCGGATCCCCGCGAATCTGCCCCAGCAGTAGCCGTTTGCCAGGCAGAGCCGAGAGGGAGGACGATCATGGCTGGCGCTGCACCGCAGGAACACATCGGCAGGAGCGGAAAGAAGCCGCTGGACGCCGAGCTGAACCTGGTGCCCTTCATCGACCTGCTCTCCTGCTGCATCAGCTTCCTTCTGATCACGGCAGTGTGGACGCAGATCGCCGGGCTCCAGGTGGCGAGCAGCGGGGGACCGCCGGAGCCGCAGACCAAGCAGGAAAGCACCATCGAGGTGCGGCTCCTGCTCAACGACAAGGGTTATCAGCTGATGATGGCGGGGGCGAGCCTCGACATCCCGAAGGTGAACGGAGGGTTCGACCGCCGCACGCTCGCCGAGAAGCTGAAGACGCTGAAGACGAGCCTTCCCGACCAGAGCGCGATCACGGTCCAGCCGGAGGACACGGTGGCGTACGCGGATCTGGTGGAGACGGTGGACACAGCGATGGGCGAGCAACTGCGCAACGTGACCGTTGCGCCGGCGAACTGAGGGGACGGCAATGGCCATCGTCACGCCAGGCATCCGGCCCTGCGACCGGATCGCGCGCAGCAAGGTGCTGGGGAAGAAGTTCATCCGCGGCAAGCGCGGGGTGTATGCGGCGCTCACCCTCACTTCGCTGGTCGACGTGATGACGATCATCGTCATCTTCCTGCTGATGAACTTCAGCGCGAACGGCGAGGTCCTGTACATGAGCAAGGACATCCGCCTGCCCGACGCGTATCACGGCTCGCAGCTCGATCGGGCGCCGGTGATCTCCGTCTCCGCCGAGGCGGTCACCTTCGACGGCAGGATGCTGCTCAATACCGGCGACCTGGTGAAGGGCGACGCGATGAGCGTGCCGGAGTTGGAGGAGGCGCTGCGCGACGAGAAGCGTCGGTACGAGACCATCCACGTGGAGGATCCGGACCATCCCTTCCGAGGCCTGATCAACGTGCAGGCGGACCGGCGGATCCCCTTCAAGGTGATCAAGCGGGTGATGTTCGCCTGCAACCAGAGCGGGTTCGGGAACATCAATTTCGCGGCGCTCTCCCGCGAAGGCGCCTCGCCGAAGACGGTCACCGCCAGCAGGTAACCGAGCGCAAAGTCTTCAGATCAAGGTTTTCGGGAGCGCCTTGGGACTTTACACGGTCCCGCGGATCACCCTATTTTGCGCCGCCCCGAAGATCCGGTGGAGTACCGCGCCCATGCAGAACATCTTCAGACGCGCCCTGCCTCTTCTCGCCATCCTCGCGCTCCCCTTCGCTGCACGCGCCGATGAGGCGAAGCTCATCTTGCCCGACCTGGGCAGCGTCAGCTTCCTGGGGATGTCGGGGCGCGGCCTCCTGGAGATCGGCCTCATCATCTGCGCGCTCGGACTGATCTTCGGCAGCAGGATCTTCACGCAGCTGAAGAGGCTGCCGGTGCACCGTTCGATGCTCGAGGTCTCCGAGCTGATCTACGAGACCTGCAAGACCTACCTGATCACGCAGGGCAAGTTCATCCTCATCCTCGAGGGGTTCATCGGCGCGATCATGGTGATCTACTTCGGATGGCTGCGCCATTTCGAGGCTGCCAAGGTGATCACCATCCTGGTCTTCAGCCTGCTCGGAATCGGGGGCAGCTACGGCGTCGCCTGGTTCGGGATCCGCGTCAACACGTTCGCGAACTCGCGCACCGCCTTCGCCTCGCTCAGGGGCAAGCCGTTTCCGACCTACGCCATCCCGCTCAAGGCCGGCATGTCCATCGGCACGATGCTGATCAGCATCGAGCTCTTGATGATGCTTTGCATCCTCCTCTTCGTGCCGGTGGACTATGCGGGGCCCTGCTTCATCGGGTTCGCCATCGGCGAATCGCTCGGCGCTTCCGTGCTGCGCATCGCCGGCGGGATCTTCACCAAGATCGCCGACATCGGCAGCGACCTGATGAAGATCGTCTACAACATCAAGGAGGACGACGCGCGCAACCCAGGGGTGATCGCCGATTGCACCGGCGACAACGCCGGCGATTCCGTGGGCCCCTCGGCCGACGGGTTCGAGACGTACGGCGTCACCGGCGTCGCGCTGATCAGCTTCATCCTCCTCGCCGTGCGCGATCCCATGGTCCAGGTGCAGCTGCTGGTCTGGATCTTCGCCATGCGCATCATGATGATCGTCGCATCGGTCGGCTCCTACCTGATCAACGAGGTCGTGCAGCGCGGACGGTTCGCGAATGCCGACCGGATGAACTTCGAGGCGCCCCTCACCTTCCTGGTGTGGCTCACCTCGCTGGTCTCGGTGGCGCTCACCTTCGTCGTCAGCTACCTGCTCATCCCCAACCTGGGCGGCGACTCCAGCATGTGGTGGAAGCTGTCGCTGATCATCACCGCGGGCACGCTCGCCGGCGCCATCATTCCCGAAGTGGTGAAGGTGTTCACCTCGGTGGAATCGGCACACGTGCGCGAGGTCGTCACCGCCTCGCGCGAGGGCGGCGCCTCTCTCAACGTGCTCTCGGGGCTCACTGCGGGGAACTTCAGCGCCTACTGGATGGGCATCGTCATCGTCTCCTTGATGGGGATCGGCTTCTTCGTCTCCGCGCAGGGACTTTCGCAGGTGATGCTCGCGCCGGCGGTGTTCGCTTTCGGCCTCGTCGCCTTCGGGTTCCTCGGCATGGGTCCGGTGACCATCGCCGTCGACAGCTACGGGCCGGTGACCGACAATGCCCAGTCCGTCTACGAGCTCTCGATCATCGACCAGCTCCCCGGGGTCGAGGCGGAAGTGAAGCGCGACTTCGGATTCGACCTGTCGTTCGACAAGGCGAAGCACTTCCTCGAGGAGAACGACGGCGCGGGCAATACGTTCAAGGCCACCGCCAAGCCCGTGCTGATCGGAACCGCGGTCGTCGGGGCGACCACCATGATCTTCTCCATCATCATGGTGCTCACCGACGGCCTGCGGACGAACATGCAGTACCTCACCATCCTGCACGCGCCCTTCCTGCTCGGCCTGATCACGGGCGGCGCGGTGATCTACTGGTTCACCGGCGCATCCATCCAGGCGGTCTCCACGGGAGCCTACCGGGCAGTGGAGTTCATCAAGGCGAACATCAAGCTCGAGGGCGCCACCAAGGCGTCCATCACGGACTCGAAGAAGGTGGTGGAGATCTGCACGCAATACGCGCAGCGCGGCATGTGGAACATCTTCCTGGTGGTGTTCTTCTCCACGCTCGCCTTCGCCTGCCTGGAGAGCTACTACTTCATCGGGTACCTCATCTCCATCGCGCTCTTCGGCCTCTATCAGGCCATCTTCATGGCGAACGCCGGGGGCGCCTGGGACAACGCCAAGAAGGTCGTGGAGGTGGAGCTGAAGTCGAAGGGAACGCCGCTCCACGCCGCCTCCGTGGTGGGCGATACCGTGGGCGATCCGTTCAAGGACACCTCCAGCGTGGCGATGAACCCCATCATCAAGTTCACCACCCTCTTCGGCTTGCTCGCCGTCGAGCTGGCGACCGAGATGCAGACCGGGACCCGGCTGGTGCTGGCGGCGATCTTCTTCGCCATCGCCGTGGTGTTCGTCTGGCGCAGCTTCTACGGCATGCGCATCCAGGCCGGCGTCCGCGCCACCCAGACCGAGCGAGCCGCCGCCCGCGCCGCCTGAAACGGTGTAGGCTTTCGGGCATGGACGACGCGGAGACGATCCGGCGGGCGTTGCCGGCGTTGCCGATCTTTCCCCTCCCCGGGGCCGTGCTGCTTCCGCACGCCCTGGTGCCGCTCCACATCTTCGAGCCGCGCTATCGCAAGATGACGCAGGACTGCGACGCGGGCCTTCGGGTGCTCGCGCTGGCGAACATCGCCGACGACCGCGCCGCCGCCGAGCGGCCGCCGCGGGTGCTGCCGGCCATCGGAATCGGCGTGCTGGCGCGCGTCGATCGCCTGCCAGACGGCCGCTTCAACGTCGTGCTTCGCGGCGTCCAGCGCGCGGTCATCGAACGGGAGCTGCCGACGGCGGAGCCGTATCGGCTCGTCCGTGCCCGCGCGCTGTCGCCCTCGCGGCCCGCCCCGAGCGCCGGCGAGCTCGCGAATGACCTGAAGCGCCTGGTGCTCGCCCTCTCGGCGGCGCTGCGCAACGAGGAAGCGCAGGCGCTCGCGCAGCTCGCCGCCCGCGCCGCGGATCCGGGCGATCTGGCCGACATCGTGGCGGGAGCCTTGATCGCAAATCCGCGGGACCGCCAGGCGGTCCTCGAGGCCGTCGAGTTGGAACCGCGCCTGGAGCTGGCCGCCCAGGCCGCGGCCGCCGCCCTCGCGCGAACTGCCTCCAACGCTTCGGCCCCGAACTGATGCCCATCCTCCTCCTGCTCTTGCTCCTGCTCGCCGCCTGCCCCGACGAATCCGGGAGGCAGTGTCCGCCGAATACGAGCCTCGTCGGCGAGTACGCGCTCAACCGCGCAGCCAATCACGATGGCGGGAGCGAGTGCATCGCGACCGTCGACGCCGGCGGAACACAGCCCCTGGCGATGGACGATGCCGGCGTCCTGGGCTCCACTTTTTGTGTCGGGACGGCCGCGGACGGAGGGCCCCAGTTGCAGCTGCTGGTTCCCGGTAAAGGCGGGGCGCGCAAGAGCGACCTGCTGTCGGACGGCGGCTTTCATTTCGTCAGCGACAACGTAACGGCACAAGGCACCGCCTGCGTCTGCGACGTCACCGATTACGAAACGTTCGACGGGTACCTGCTCAGCGGGAGCGGCCCCTTCGCCCTGCGGCCCGATGGAGGCCTTCCCGCGATCACGGGCATTGCCGCGACGCTGATCGATCATCTAACTCTGGCCGACGGCGGCTCGGGCACGCAGTGCCATTGCGCCCTGCCCTGCTCGCTCTCGTACTCGATCGCCGGAGCGCCGTGATGCGCCCCGCCGTCGTGCTCTTCTCCGGCGGCCTCGACTCCAGCACCTGCCTCGCCATCGCCAGGGAGGACGGTTTCGCGCCGCACGCGCTCGCGGTGCGCTACGGGCAGCGCCACGACTACGAGTTGATCGCCGCGGAGCGCGTGGCGCGCGCCTTGGGGGCGCCGCTCAAGGTGATCTCGCTGGATCTGCGCGCGATCGGCGGCTCCGCGCTCACCGGCGATCTCGAGGTCCCGAAGGACGCGCCCATCGGCGGCGGGATCCCGATCACGTACGTGCCGGCGCGCAACACGGTGCTGCTCGCGCTGGCGCTCGGATACGCGGAGACGCTCGACGCCCAGGACCTCTACCTCGGTGTCAACGCCATCGATTACTCCGGGTATCCGGACTGCCGGCCGGCATTCGTCCAGGCATTCGAGAAGCTCGCCAACGTCGCGACCGCCGCCGCCGTGGAGGGCCGCGCCAGCTACCGCGTCCACGCGCCCCTGCTGCAGCTCACCAAGGCGCAGATCATCCAGCGCGGCGCTCGCCTCGGCGTCCCCTACGGATTGACCCATTCCTGCTACGACCCCGACGAGCAGGGCCGTGCTTGCGGCCGCTGCGATTCCTGCCGGCTGCGCGCGCAGGGATTTCGCGAAGCCACCGTCCCGGACCCGACGGTGTACTCTCCGAGGTGACAACGGCGAAGCCGCGAAGGACGCCTGGGACAAGACGCTGAAGTTCCTCGCCGCGAACCTCAGGAAGTAGCCGCCGCGCGCCGGCGCGGGAGCTGGCGGATGGTCCCGTAGAAGCGCACCGCCGCTTCCCCGGCCCGCTGCAGATCGCGGTTGTTCAAGTACGCCACCACCGGAGACGCGAGCACCGGGACGATCCGTCCGATCTGCGCCAACCCCCGCTTCGTCAGCACCTTCTCCGCCACCCGGGCGACTACCTTTGGCCCCGCGCGTCCGGCGAGGTTCACCGTGTCCGCGCCGTTCGAATACCCGAGCACCTCGAAGACCTCGTCACGCGCGCGGTCGGACTTGAGATTCACCTTGTGCAGGAGCGCGATCTCCATGATCAGGGTGAGCTGCAGCACGGTGACGAAGATCAGGTCCGCCGGGACCAGGGCGAGGCCGAAGAGGCCCGATACCGCGCCGCCGGTGGATGCCCAGGCCTTCTTGCTGTCGGTCAGCCTCTGCGCCAGCTCCTGCGAGGTCGCGCTCGGATACTTCCCGCGCAGCTCGTCGACGCGCTTGCGGCACCGCGCGATCTCGCCCACGTACACGCCCCAGAGCCGCTCTTTCGCGAGATCCGTCAGCACCGGGAAGATTGTAACCGCTTTCTAAGCCGGCGAGCAGACCTGACGGAGGATATCGAGCTCTTCCAGCGCCTTCCCGGCGCCGATCACCACGGAGGAGAGGGGATCCTCGGCGAGGAAGACCGGCAGTCCCGTCTCCTCGCGAAGCAGCGCATCGAGGTTCTTGAGCAGCGCCCCTCCGCCGGCGAGCACGATTCCGCGGTCGGCGATGTCACCCGCCAGCTCCGGGGGCGTGCGCTCCAGCGTCACTTTCACGGCCTCGACGATGGCGTTGACCGGTTCGGCGAGAGCATCGCGGATCTCGTCCGAGCTGACGGTCAGCGTGCGCGGCACGCCCGCGACCAGGTCGCGCCCCTTGATGTCCATGGTCAGCACTTCGTCGCTCGGATACGCGTTGCCGATCCCCATCTTGATCAGCTCCGCGGTCCGCTCGCCGATGAGCAGGTTGTACTTGCGTTTGATGTGCTGGATGATCGCCTCGTCCATCTTGTCGCCGCCCACGCGCACGCTCTTCGCGTAGACGATGCCGGCGAGCGAGATCACCGCCACGTCGCTGGTCCCGCCACCGATGTCGACGATCATGTTCCCGGACGGCTCGGTGATCGGCAGACCAGCGCCGATGGCCGCCGCCATCGGCTGCTCGATCAAGTAGACCTCGCGCGCGCCTGCGCTCTCCGCTGCTTCGCGCACCGCGCGCCGCTCGACCTCGGTGATGCCGGAGGGGATCCCGATGATGATGCGCGGCTTCACCAGCGTCGACCGGTTGTGCGCCGCGCGGATGAAGTAGCGCAGCATCGCCGCGGTGATCTCGAAGTCGGCGATCACGCCGTCCTTCATCGGCCGGATGGCGACGATGTTGCCAGGCGTGCGGCCGAGCATCTCCTTCGCTTCCTTGCCCACCGCGAGGACCTTCTTGCCGCCGCGCGACTCCTGCTGCACGGCGACGACCGAGGGCTCGTTCGAGACGATGCCCATTCCGCGGATGTAGATCAGCGTGTTCGCGGTCCCGAGGTCGATTGCCAGGTCGCGCGAGAAGAGCTTGTAGACACCGTTGAACATGAAGGCCTTGCGTCAGAGGGAAAGGCGCGCGGACGCTAGCACTCGCGTACGGGGTCCGCAACGCGCACTTTCGCGCGTTTTTGCCGCCGCGTCGAAGGAAAATCTTCCTCTCGGCGCCCGGCTGGACGCTCGCTTCGGGCGGGCATTGAGTCCTCTTCCCGGCAGGCGTAGAGGGTGCTCCATGCGCATCCCGGCAGGCGAAGAGCGGCGAAGGAACTGGATCGGCGGCGCGTGGGTGCCTCCCTCCACCGACAAGTACGACCCGTGTGTGAATCCCGCCGACACGCGTGAGGCGGCCGGAGAGTTCCCCAAGAGCGGCGCGGCGGACGCGAAGGCCGCGGTCGACGCCGCGGCGAAGGCGTTCGCGGGGTGGTCGTCGACGCCGGGACCCGAGCGGGGCCGGATCCTCGCGCGGGCGCACGCCATCCTCGAGGAGCAAGTGGATCTCATCGCCGAGGCGCTCTGCCGGGAAGAGGGCAAGGTCTTTCGAGAGGCGAGGGGCGAGGTGCTGCGCGGGCTCAACATCCTCGAGTTCTATGCCGGAGAGGGTTTCCGGCAGCACGGCAAGACGTTGCCCTCCGAGATGCGGAGCACTCTCTGCTTCACCTTGCGCCAGCCGGTCGGACCGGTCGCGCTGATCACACCCTGGAACTTCCCCTTCGCCATCCCGATGTGGAAGACGGCCCCGGCGCTGGTCGCCGGATGCACCGTCGTTCTCAAGCCGGCCTCGCTGACGCCGGTCTGCGCGCACCTGATCGCCGAAGCCTTCGCCGAGGCCGGGCTCCCGCCGGGCGTGCTGAACGTAGTCACCGGACCGGGCGGCGCCATCGGCGACGTGATCGCGGACGACCCGCGGATCCGGGCCGTCAGCTTTACCGGTTCCAACGAGATCGGGCTTCGACTCTACCAGCGCGTCGCCGCTCGCGGCGTGAAGGTCACGCTGGAGATGGGAGGCAAGAACCCGGTGATCGTCCTCGACGACGCCGACCTCGATCTGGCGGTCGAAGGGATCGTGCAAGGCGCCTTCGGCAGCACCGGCCAGCGGTGCACGGCGACATCGCGCGCCGTCACCACGCCCTCCATCGCGCCCAGGCTGACGGAAGCGCTGGTCGAGCGCGCGCGCAAGCTGCGGGTCGGAGACGGCATGCAGCAGGGTGTGGAGATGGGCCCGGCGGTGGACGCGGGACAGCTCCGGACGGACCTGGAGGCCATCGCCCAGGCGAGGAGCGAAGGGGCGAGGCTGCTCTGCGGCGGCGAGCGGCTCTCCTCCGCGGAGCACGAGCACGGATTCTTCCTCGCGCCCACCATCTTCGACCAGGTGCTGCCGGGCACGAAGCTCGCCACCGAAGAGGTGTTCGGCCCGGTGCTCGCGATCCAACACGCGCGCGACGCAGAGGAGGCGGTGCGCATCGCCAACGACGTGGCCTTCGGCCTGACGGCGTCGATCTATACCCGCGACTACTTCCAGGCGATGCGTTTCGTGGAGAAAGCAGAGGTGGGGATGCTGCACGTCAACCAGCCGACGGTGGGCGGCGAGGCGCAGCTTCCCTTCGGCGGGATCAAGGCGACCGGCGTCGGCGAGAAGGAGATGGCGGAGGAGGGTGCGAACTTCTTCACGCACCTCAAGACCGTCTGGCTCGACTACACGGGGGCGCGGCGAACGACGAACATCTACTGAGGGTCGGCTAAAACGCAGCGAAATCGGGCCCCTGCGGTCTGTGTAACACAGCGCACGCGCCGGAATCTTGACCTTGCGCCCCTGGACTGAAACAGTACGATGTTTTCCGGAGGTGGAACCCGATGCAGCGCCGGCGTCCCGCACTTGCGCGGATCTTGTCCGCTCTGGCGGGGCTCGCGTTCGGGCTCCTGGGCGCCGAGATGACGTTCGGCCAGCTGCGGCCGGAAGAGCCTCGCTCCGAAGCCGTGCTCTACTCCATCGAGGTCCGCAACGGCGCGGGCGATCTGCTCGCGAGCCCCATGCTCATCGGCGAGGAGGGGCGCCCCGTCCACCTCAGCCTCTCGCAGGACGTCGGGCGGCACCGCGAGCCGCTGGCCATGTCGCTCGACCTCGATCCTTCTCCGGACGGCGACAACCTCTGCGTCGGGTATCGGCTCTCGATCGACGACGGGTTCGCCCACTCCGGCCGGATGGGTGTCACGTACGGCGAGCTGCACTCCGTCGAGTTGAACGGCGGGGGTGAGAACCTGAGGCTGTCGCTCGTCGTCGCCCGGGCGTACACGCGGGACTTCGGACGCATCCTGCAGCGGCACCGCCGCCCGTCCGCGTAAGCATTCCGGATGATGGGGTGCGCATCGCTGTGGTAGAAAGCGGCGCGTGCCACAGCCCTCGTTGACGCCGGAAGAGAGCAGGCTCGCAACGTTTTGCCGCGTCTTCGCGGTCGTGTACTTCGCCGGCGCGCTCTGCTTCGCCGCGTCTCCTGAGCTGACCTACCGCATCGCGGCGCTCGAACCCACTGCGCTGCCGCCCCTCGGCCCGGAGGCCGCCTTCTGGAACGTGCTCGGGGTGGGAATGATGGCCGCAGCCGGTACGGCGTGCCTGGTCGCTGCGGCGCGCCCCAGGGAGCGTCGGCATGCGATCCTCCCCGTGGTGGTAGCGAATCTGATCTCGAGCGCTCTCGCGGCCGTGCACCTGGTCGGCGCGGGGCGCTCGCGCGCGCTGATGGCGTTGCTGGTGACGGACGTTCCCATCCTGCTGCTCACGGTGGCCGTGTATCGGGCTGCCGCCCCGGGCGTCCACAGCGCGCCCGCCCGGGGCGAGCTGCCCGAGGCGGCCGAGTCGCCCAAGATCCAGCTCAACGTCTCCAAGAGCTGATCTGGCCCTGTTTGATTGAGGATCCGGCTGCTTTCCTGCGCCCGGCGTCCGTCTGCGTTAAATTGCGCCCATGATCGGCGTGGTCGTCGCGACGCACGGGAAGCTGGCGGAGGAGATGATCCGCACCGCCGAGGCGGTCGTGGGCCACCTGGACCAGGTGGTCCCGGTGAGCGTGGTCGCCGCGGCGCCGGACATGCGCGCGAACCTGAAGGCCGCCATCCAACGGGTCGACCAGGGGGATGGCGTGCTGCTTCTCACCGATCTGCTGGGCGGCTCTCCCACCAATCTCTGCGTCTCCTTCCTCACGGAACGGAAGGTGGAGGTCGTCACCGGGATCAACCTCCCGATGCTGCTGAAGCTCTCCGGCCTGCGCACCAGCGGGAAGCCGATCGGGCAGGTTGCGCACGATCTCGCCGAGGCCGGCCAGCGCTCCATCGGTCACGTGAGCGAGTCGTTGCGGAGGATGGGTTGAGCAAGACGCCGGTTGGCGTCGCCCTGGTTCGCGTGGACAACCGCCTCGTGCACGGCCAGGTGCTCGAGGCCTGGCTTCCGGCCCTCGATGCCAACGCGATCCTGGTGGCGGACGACGAAGCCGCCGGCAACGTGCTCGCGCGCTCGGCGATGACGCTCGCGATTCCGCCCGGCGTCAAGTTTGAGGTGGTCCGGCTGCAGGCGGCGGCCGAGATGCTGCGGCCAGGGGGAAAGGGACCGCAGGGGGCCCGCACGCTGGTGTTGTTGCGCGACGTTCGCGATGCGGTCGCCCTGCACGATTCCGGGGTGCCGATTCCGCAGCTCAACCTGGGCAATGTCCACTTCGCCGCGGGCCGCAAGCAGGTCTCCCAGTCCGTATTCCTCGATGCGGGCGAGCTCTCCGCGCTGGACCGCCTCGCGCAATCGGGAACGAAGGTCGAGGTGCGTGCGGTGCCCACCGAGGCGCCGCTGCAGCTGCCGCAGTTGAAAGCGCGCTTCGCTGCGGCCTGAGCGGGTGTAAAGAAAGGCGATGCTACCGCTCCCGGCCGGCGGCGCGCCGCACCTGTTCCTTCTCATGGCCATCGCCGCGCTCATCGGCGGTCTCTCCGCCATCGAGCGAAAGGGAGCGTTCCAGCTGATGCTCTCGCGACCCATCGTGCTCGCTCCGCTCCTCGGCTGGGCCCTGGGAGACGCGCAAGGGGGACTGGTCCTCGGGATCCCGCTCGAGCTGCTGTTCCTCGGCGGCGTCAACCTGGGTGGGAGCCTGCCGGACAACGAGTCGCTCCTCGCCGGAGCGCTGACGGCGATGGTGGTGCCGGCCGGACTCGCGACCCGCACCGGCGTCGACGGGCCGCTCGCCGCGCTCGGGCTCGCCTTGCTCCTCCCCCTGGCTCTCTTCGGCAGGAGGCTGGACCGCGCATCGGAGGAGCGGAACACGCAGCTCATGGAGGAGGCGCTCTCGAGGGCCGCGCGCGGCGATCCATGCGCTGCGCAGGTCAACCTGCGCGGGCTCCTGTTGCCCTTCGGGGCCGCGGCCGGCATCTGCGCGCTCGGAGTGCTCGCCTCGCCGCTCGTCGCCCTGGCGCGCCTGAAGTGCGGCGCCCTTGCCCTCCCCGCGCTGGAAGGATCCTGGCACGTCGTCTGGGCCGTGGCTGCCGCGTGCGCGGTGCGGGCCATCCGCGATCCCCGCGCGCCGGCCTTGGCCGCGATCTGCGCGGTGACGGTGGTCGCCATCACCCTCGCCTTCCGGGGCCTGCGGTGATCCCCGTCGCCGTGCTCACGCGGCCGGGGCGGCGCGTATCGGTGGCTGCGCTCGGGCGCGTCTTCCTGCGCTCCTTGTTCCTCCAGGCAGCATGGAATCCGCGCGGGATGCAGAACCTCGGATTTGCCGACGCCATCTCGCCGGCGCTCGCGGAGCTGTATCCGGATCCGGTGGAGCGCGCCAAGGCCGTTGCACGCCACCTCGAGTTCTTCAACTGCCATCCCTACCTGGCGGCGGCGATCCTCGGCGGAGCGGTGAGGCTCGAGGAGCGCGTCGCAAACGGAGAGGCGCCGCCGCAGATCGTCTCGAGCTTCAAGAGCGCGCTCGGGCCGCCGTTCGCCGCTCTCGGCGACGGATTCTTCTGGCTTGCGCTGCGTCCCGTGGCGGCTCTGGCCGCCGCCGCGACGCAGCCTTTCCTGGGCATGGGCTGCGTGCTCGTGTTCCTCGTGCTCTACAACGCCGTCCACCTGCCGGTGCGGCTCTGGTTGTTCGCCACGGGCTATCTGCGTGCCGAGGGCGTCGTGGATGCCGTCGCGCGCGCGCACATGTCGAGTGGGACGCCGTTCCTGAAGGCGTGCGGCGCCGCCCTGGCTGGCGCCGTGGCGGCACGGGGAGTGTTGCACGCGGGCCTTCCGGGCCGGCCTTTCGAGGCGGTGATGGTGGCCTCGATGATCGTGCTCGCCTGGGCGACGGTACCGCGCCTGGGGGCGACGCGGGCCGTGTACATCGCGCTGGGAGTCGGGCTGGTCGTGGGAGCGCGATTTCTCTAATACTCAGAGCGAGACGATGGCGGACGAGGCGATCGAGAAGACTTGCACGGTGCGCAACAAGCTGGGCGTGCACGCGCGCCCTGCTGCGCTGATCGTGCAGACCGCCAACCGGTTTCCTTGCGACGTCACGCTGGTGAAGGACGGTCAGCCGGTCAACGGCAAGAGCATCATGGGCGTGCTGATGCTGGCGGCGCCCATGGGGACCAGCGTCACCGTGCGAGCCGAGGGCGAGCAGGCCCAGCAATGCGCGGATGCGATTGCGGATCTGTTCGAGAAGGGATTCAACGAGGAGATCGGCTGATCCGCGCCTCAATGCGTCGGGGGCAGGATCGTCGTCTCGTCCCTGCGAACCTCGGTCGCCGTGAGCGGGCTCGTCGGCTGGTCGCCATTCTGCGGGCGCCGTTTCATGCGGAACTCGTCCGAGAACGGCACCCCGCTCGACCGGCTGGCCGCGGCGAGCGCGCCGAGCAGCGACCCCACGAGAGCGAGCACCGCGCCGGTGGTGGCGAAGACCGCCAGCAGAGGTCCGTTGCCGGTGGTCTCGACCAGCGCTGCCGTCTGCCCGCGCGTGCCCCGGTGCAGGGCGGTGTTGCTCACCGGCGTGCGGGAGAAGGCGGCGACGCCGGACACGAAGAGCGCGATCATGCCGGCGAGCAGCATCGACATGCTCCAGGACACCGCGCCGTGGATCAGGCTCCAGTTCCGGCGCCGGTCGCCGGCGAAGCGGACCACGGCGAAGGCGCCGATGAACGAGGCGATGATGGTGCTGACCGCTCCCCAGATCGCAGCTCCGGCGTTGGACGCGGCGGGGCGCGCCACGAACGGGTCCACGACCGCGAGCCCGACGGCCATCGCCACGAGGGCCAGGACCAGCATCACGCCCCAGCCGATCAGCGTGCCGGCAAAGAGCGCGCTCCAGTCCAGACGCAGGGGACGGTCGAGGCGAGAGTCGGCCTCGCTCGGAGCGCTGGTCGTGCCCTGCGTACGATCGTAGGTAGCCATCTGTTCTCCTAGAGTTCGCCGAGGGCACGGTGGCCCCGTGCGCTGCTGCCCACAAGGCACGTGCGTGCGGGGGCTCGCGCTCAAGGCTGTCTCCGCAACCGCCGGAGCAGCGAACGGCTGCGCCGTCAAGTCCCCTTCGGCGGCGGGGCCTGGCCTTCCTGCCGGGCGAGGAGGCGGCGGATGTTCGGGCGATGGCGGAGCACGATGAGGAGCGCGATGCCGAGCAGACCGTAGACGGCGTAGCGGTCGGCGGTCAGCGGGGCGACGCCCAGCGCCACCGCGACTCCCGCCAGCGACCCCACGCTGGAGATCCGCAGGAGCTTGTAGGCCACGAGCCAGGTGACCGCGCCCGCGGCCGCTGCCCAGGGAGCGAGCGCGAGTGCCACGCCGAATCCGGTGGCCACCCCTTTCCCGCCGCGCAGCCGCAACCACACCGGAAAGCAGTGACCGAGCACTGCGGCGAACGCACACGCGGAAGCGAGCATCGGCGGAGCCTGGGGCGTGCGCGCGGCGAAGAGCACCGGCACCGCGCCCTTGAGCGCGTCGAGGACCAGGGTGGCGATCGCGGCAGGTCTGCCGGCGGCGCGCGCCACGTTGGTAGCGCCGATGTTTCCCGAACCCACTGCCCGCACGTCCGCGCCGGTGACTGCCTTTGCGATCAGCAGCCCGAACGGGATCGAGCCGCAGAGGTATGCTCCGAGGGCCCAAAGCCAGCTCACACGCGCCCCTGCACGGAGACGAAGATCCAGTTGGCCAAGATCGCGATCGCGGCCAGCCAACGCGCTCGCGGCGTGTTCTCCAACCGGGGAGCGAAAGGAAGACCGGCGAGACGCAAGGCGGTCCAGACCGCATGCAGGCCAAGGGCGGCAGCGATCGCGGTCGCAAGCGGACTGAAGGCAAGCGCGTCGCCGAAGCGGCCGCGCACGGCAAAATGAAAGGCGCGGGTGGCGCCGCACCCAGGACAGGGCAATCCGGTCGCGGCGCGGAACGGACATGCGAGCAGAGCCAGAGGCGGGGTGTCGAGCGGCAGCGCAGCGGCCGCGAGGAGCAGGACCGCGACGCCGGCGAGCGCCAGCGCATGCACCGACGGGCGTCCGGCGCGGACGATCACGGCTGTCCCACGGCCCGTCGCAGGGCCAGCGTCAGCGTTCCGATCGCGGCGAACATCAGGCAGCAGAGCACGAAGTACGGCGCAAGCACGGACGCCGCAGCGCCGCCCGCCGAGATGCGATGGGTGACCTTCATACCTATCCCGGTGAGCGCCACGAGCCAGATCAGGCCCACGATGGATCCGCACGCAGGGACTGCGAGGAGCACCAGCGGAGCGCAAGCGTACGCGCAGGCCGCGAAGGTGGCGGGGAATCCGCGCTTTGCCTGTCCGAGGATGGCGGCGATGCCGTGCGTCACCGCGGCATTGACGTAGAGGAGCACGAACGTGAATACCGGCGTCAGCAGCGCGAGCGCCACGACCCATGCAGGCGAGCTGGCCAGCAGCTGCGCCTTGAGCAGCCGTTCGACCATCGGGGCCACGTCGGGATTGCCCGACATCCCCTCGAGGACGCGCCGCAGCTGATCGCGTTGTCCGATCAGCAGAGGCCGCTCCAGGATCTGCCCGAGCGCCCAGAACACCGAGGTATTGAGCACGGCGAACCCGAGTTGGGCGGCGCCTTTGTCGCGCCGGGCTGAAGCAAACAGCTTCGTCGGCTCGAGGAGCGCCTGCTGGAGTGTCTGCACCCATGCCGTGAAGAACCCCAGCTCGGCGCGCCGCTCCCAAGGAGTCCCTGACGGCTCGGGCGCCAGATCGACGTTGCCGGCTGTCGGCGACGCGGCCGGAACCTCGGGCACGACCAGCGGCTTGCCGCAAACGGGACAATCCTGGCGTCCCGGTCGATCCGTGCTGAACGTATTGCGGCAGCTCGGACAACGTGCGAGCACAGCGTCTTCTAGCAC
>Ga0137415_10001205_pt1 | contig 25676 bp, 23 predicted proteins | sample CZODoug3_1_1_16f_FD_183082 | JGI IMG/M metagenome (GOLD analysis project Ga0137415, IMG submission 183082) | Vadose zone soil fungal communities from Angelo Coast Range Reserve, California, USA - CZODoug3_1_1_16fungal (Hybrid Assembly) | ecosystem: Environmental > Terrestrial > Soil > Vadose...
CGACTCAGCATTTTTCACGCCAATCGTGACTTGATCCTGCCCCGTAACCGCAAAAGAGAGACCTGTGCCGGCAAGAAGATGCTTGAGCGCCTGTTCCTGCGTATAGAGGCCAATCACGCCAGGCGACTTGAAGCCAGGCACTGTTTCCGTTGGCACAGAAAACTGCACGCTCACACCGCATGCCTGCTCAAATTGCGCTATCACCACATCGAGAGGCCCGGCAGCAATGTCGAAACGCCGCACCGGCAACTGCGCCTGTCCATTCGAATTGCTTTTTGTGTTCTGCGCATAAACAATCGCCGCTTTGCCGCTGCCCGCTGCCGCATAGGCCGCAATCGTTCCCATGGCCAGCCATGCTCTGTGTCCGCTCAGATTCCGCCGCTTCTTATCGCGCTTCTTACTCACGTCCTTCACTTCTCCTCAAAATTCGTACAGGGGAAAGACAGGACGGCAGTATTGCGACCCATGGCTCTCCTCGAAGTTGAAAGCCTTAAGCGGCAGACCTATAGTGAAGGGAATCTGCAGTCTCAAAGGCTGTGGGTTCACAAGGCCCTCGCGCATTCTCGGCCAAGAGTTTTTCGCGGGGGCCTGCTTGGATCATAGATATACGACAAGTTAAGTCGCATATCGTCATAATCGTGAATATACGACAGGATCAGTCCGCATTCAAGCTGTGGAAGAAAATTTATAGAGCAATCGGCGAAGTGGACATACAAGAAGTCCCCTATAGACTGTGCTCTGAGCCCCGTTCCCTGGCTTTTGAGCGAACCACTGGCTCTCTTCGTCTACATCCTTTAGGATTTGTGTGGCGGGACACCGCCAGGAAGCGCATACCACTCATGAAGCATTGGTTTTCCTGCAAGCAGTCGCGCCGCCTCGACGAGGCCGGTTTCACATTGATGGAGCTGCTGATCGTCATCTCCATCATGCTCATCCTGATGCTCATCGCGATCCCGAACATGTTGAACCTGCGCAGCTCGGCAAACGAGACATCGGCCATTCAGTCTTTACGCGCCGTCTATCAAGCCCAGATTCAATACCAGACTAACTATCCGGCCAACGGCTTCGCATGCTCGCTGCAAACCCTGGGCGGCGATGCTTCCAGTCCTCCCAGCCCGCAGAGCGCGCAATTGTTGCAGCGTGATCTTGCCAGCGGCGTCAAGGCCGGCTATACCTTCAATCTCACCAACTGTACGAAGATTCCGGTGAACAACCAGGACATGTACACCAGCTTTGAGGTTACGGCGGTTCCACAGGCAGTCGGCAAGACCGGTCACAAGGGCTTCTGCATGGATATGTCCGGAGAGATCAAGTCCGACCCTACAGGCGGGACAAACTGTACAGTTCCACAGTAGTGATGATCGAATCAAGACGATCCGGGTGCCCCATACTTCGCCTTCTGTTGGCGAAGTGTGGGGTTCTCTTCTTACTGCTGGCGATGCCTGCCTTTGCAGCAGATCAGCCACTTACTGCGCTTTCCCTAGCCCAACGCATCGACCGTCACTACAATGCACTGCGCTCACTAGAAGTCCACTTCACACAGCAATATGACGGCATGGGCATGCACCGGAAAGAATCCGGTGTGCTGCTCATGAAGAAACCCGGCAAGATGCGCTGGACATATACAAACCCCGATGGAAAGCTGTTCGTGCTCGACGGCAAGGACGGATATTTCTACTCGCCAGGCAGCCCCGAGGCACAGCGCGTGCCAGCGAAAAAGCTCGACGACCTGCAATCACCGCTGCGCTTTCTACTCGGTCATACTGAGTTAGAGAAGCAGTTGACCAATCTCCAGATGACGCCAAACGTTGACGGTGGTTTCGTGCTCTCCGGCGTTCCCAAAGGACTCGAAAAGCGCATCGCAGCCTTCAGCGTCACAGCCACGGCAGAGGGCATGATTCAGTCGATGAAGATCGAAGAGACCGATGGCGTGGTGAACACTTTTACCTTCTCCGGCGAACGGCCAAACGCACCTGCACCAGATACATCCTTCGTCTTCCACGCACCTGCGGGAGTAAACGTGGTAACGGGCCTGCCACCAGTTTAAGATTCAGCGAATACCGGGTGCCCATACTCGCTTCCGCGCAGCAGAAGTTAGTGTGGGTAAAACCAGCTCGCGCGAAGCGCATTCCTCGATTTTTGGGCTTAGGTAGTTTTAATGCCTGATTCGATGGCAATAGAGTTTAGCTATGATTCCCATCATGCACCGTCTGTTTTGTTTTCTAACGATGTGCCTTATGGGTTCTCTAGCATCTGCACAAGAACCCTCCTCCGGCCCCTGGATTATGCAGAACAGCGGCACCACAGCCAGCCTGCGCGGCATCCACGCCGTAGGCGGCGGAGTAGCCTGGGCCAGCGGGACCAATGGAACGGTCCTACGCACAGAAGACGGAGGGTACATGTGGCAGACGTGCTCCATGCCTCCCGGCGCGGAGAAGCTCGACTTCCGCGGCATCTGGGCCTGGGATGCGGACACAGCTATTGTGATGTCATCCGGCCCCGGCGACCAGTCCCGTCTATACAAAACTACGGATGGGTGCTCGCACTGGAAATTAATCTTTATCAACCCTGAAAAAGAGGGATTTTACGATGCGATGCTATTCATCGACCGGCAGCATGGCCTCTTCCTCGGCGATCCAGCGCATGGAGATCCTCTTATCAATCCTGTCGAGGGCGGATATTTCACCTTTCGTATGCGCGTAACGAGCAATGAAGGAGAGACCTGGGCGCCTGTCGTTGATCCAGAGTCCAGTCAGCCAGGGAAAAATCTCCAACCGCTCAATGGCGAAGCATTCTTTGCCGCAAGCAACACTTCGATGGTTGCGCGCGACGGCTGGTTATGGCTCGGAACCAGCCATAGCCGCGTTCTTCGCAGAAAATTCTCCACATGGGTTGTCCCTGCCGGCCTTTGCGCTGGAGCCGGGGACCCATTTTCCCACTCCTGTGGCATTCCATGGACCGATTGGCAAAGTGCTCAAGCACCTCTAGTTCAAGGAAATACCTCTTCCGGCATCTTCTCCCTAGCCTTCCGCGACGACCAACACGGCCAAGCCGTAGGCGGCGATTACCAAAAACCCAACGAATCCCAGGGCACCGCCGCCTGGACCAGCGACGGCGGTCAGCACTGGATAACCGCCACCAAACCACCCCACGGCTACCGTTCCACCGTGGCCTGGGATACAGATACCAAAGCCTGGATCACCGCCGGGACTAACGGCTCCGACATCAGCTACGACGACGGCAAAACCTGGCAGCCTCTCGACGATGGCAACTGGAACGCTCTGAGCCTGCCCTGGATAGTCGGCCCCAAGGGAAGGATCGCCAAGCTGGGTGAATTGAAACCGAAGAAATAGCGCGCTTAATAGGCAAGAAATTGCCGCCTTTTAAGCGAGCGATTGGACGCATTCTACCGTCTATTGGTTTACGCGAACTGATACCCTTAGTTAGGATTTTTCCCGAGTGCCAGAGAAAACCAGACTGGCGGAGTTTCCATGGCAGAGTTTGTTATCAAGCTGGCGGATGAACGAGGCCGCGTGCAAGAGCAGGTACAGTCCGCCGCCTCGGCTGACGAGTTGCGCCATCGCTTCACTCACGCCGGGTACTATGTTTACTCGGTAAAACCGCGTGGATTTACCGGAGGCAATCGCAAGGCCAAGCTCGAAACCTTCATCATCTTCAATCAGCAGTTTCTGACGCTTGTGAAAGCCGGGCTGCCGATCTTGAGTTCGCTTGAGATGCTGGCAAAAAGCCAGAAGAATCCGGCCTTTGCCGCGCAATTGCAGAATGTCGCCGCGCGCGTTCGCACAGGCGAGTCCATCTCCGCTGCCTTCGACGCCCAAGGGGGCTTCCCGGTTATCTATACAACCACGCTGCTGGCGGGCGAACGAAGCGGCAATCTGGAAGAGGTTCTGGCCCGGTATCTGGCCTTCCAGCGCATCACGCTGACCTTCCGGAAGAAATTGCAGGCATCTCTAATCTATCCTGCGCTTTTGATGACGCTGGTCTTCGTCATGTTCATCTTTCTCATCACTTTCGTCGTCCCCCAATTCGCCAAGCTCTATGACCAGGTAGACGCGAAGCTGCCTCCCATTACATTGTGGTTATTGGCATTAGGCACGGGCGCGCAGAAATACGTCTTCTATGTGCTCCCAGTGGTGGCATTGCTCGCTTACCTCGTCTTTCGCTGGACCCGCACGGACGCCGGTTCCGACCGCATCGATGGTATCCGCATCCGGCTGCCGCTTTTTGGCAAGATATGGCTGAAATATCAGGTAGCGCTTTTTGCACGCACCTTATCCACCTTGCTCTCAGGAGGCTTGCCGTTAGTGCCATCGCTTGAAACGGCGGCACGATCTATTTCGAGCAAACGCACTGCCAAAGCCGTCTTTTCATCTGTTACCAGTGTGCGTGAAGGAAAAGGGTTGTCGCGAAGTTTACAGAACACAAAGGTCTTTCCCGAGCTGTCTGTCGAAATGATTGAAGTCGGCGAATCGACCGGCGCGCTGCCGCAGATGTTGAATTCGGTCGCTGAGTTTTTTGAGGAAGACGTACAGACTGCGCTGACTGCTTCGCTTGCTCTCATTGAACCCGCAATTTTGATGGTGATGGGACTGGCCGTTGTGATTATTCTGATTGCGCTCTATCTACCCATGTTCTCTTTGGCGAATGCAAATAATTTCAGTAGATAAAAGCTCTTCAACAAAAAGCTTTTTTGATTTTCAGATCTTGAGGTAGACACAACATGGCACAGGCTCCCACGCTTCCACTGCCCATCGAGTACGACGAGACCGCGAACGCCCAGGCGTTGGCGAAGCGCTATCGTTGCGAGTTCGTCGACCTCAAGAACTTCCGCATCCAGCACGACGTTCTGCGCAGCGTGCCGGTGGATTTGATGTTCCGTTACAACTTCGTGCCACTGGAGCAGCATGAAGATCGGATCCTGATCGCCGTCAGCGACCCCAGCCGTTTGATGATGCTGGACGAAATCTCCAGCCTTCTGGGACAGCGCGTCGCCACGCGCGTCGCCACGCTCTCGCAGATCACCGACCTACTCAAGAAGACCGAACAATCGCAGCGCGTGCTCGATGAAGCATCCGAAGGCATGACCTTCGACGTGATCTCAGCGGAAGACAATACCGACGAGACCATCTCCATTGAAAAGCTGACCTCCGAAGAGGACATCAGCCCTATCATCCGCCTCGTCGACACAACGATCTTCACGGCGCTCGAGCGCCGCGCCTCGGATATCCACATCGAGACCTACGACGACTCCGTGCTGGTGAAGTACCGCATCGACGGCGTGTTGCAGGCGGCAATGGCGCCGATCGCGCGCGAGCATCACTCGACGATCCTCTCGCGTATCAAAGTCATGAGCGAGCTCGACATCGCCGAGCGCCGCGTGCCGCAGGACGGACGCTTCCGCGTTCGCTACAAGGGCCGCCTCATCGACTTCCGCGTATCGATCATGCCCACCGTGCACGGCGAAAACTGCGTGCTTCGCGTGCTCGACAAAGAGTCGATGAGCGAAAAGTTCCGCAAGCTCACGCTCGACGTCGTCGGTTTCCACGAAGAAGATCTGCGCCGTTTCCGCCGCTACATTCGCGAGCCTTACGGCATGGTGCTGGTCACAGGACCAACCGGCTCCGGTAAAACGACAACGCTCTACGCAGCGCTCAACGAGATCAAGAGCGACGAAGACAAGATCATCACCATCGAAGACCCGGTCGAATACCAAATTCGCGGCATCACGCAGATTCCCGTGAACGAAAAGAAGGGTCTGACCTTCGCCCGCGGACTACGCTCTATCCTGCGCCATGATCCGGACAAGATCCTCGTCGGCGAAATCCGTGACCAGGAGACAGCGCAGATCGCCATCAACTCCGCGCTCACCGGACACCTCGTCTTCACCACCGTGCACGCCAACAACGTCGTCGATGTGCTGGGACGCTTCCTGAACATGGGCGTCGAGGCCTACAACTTCGTCTCCGCGCTCAATTGCATCCTGGCGCAGCGGCTGGTGCGTACCATCTGCGAAGATTGCGCCCGCCCCGTGCATTATGACGATGAAACGCTTGTTTCCAGCGGACTTGACCCTGCGGAGTGGCGCGATTTTACTTTCCGCGAAGGTGGAGGCTGCATCGAATGCGGTGGAACCGGATATCGCGGCCGTACCGCAATTCACGAGCTATTAGATTTAACCGACTCGATTCGTGAAATCATTCTGGAGAAGAAACCGAGTTCGGAGGTCCGCAAACTGGCGCAGCAAGAAGGCATGCAGTTCCTCCGCGAGTCAGCAATCGATCGCGTGCGCCGCGGGCAGACGACGCTCAAGGAAATCAACAAGGTTACGTTTATCGAGGCATCGAGGTAAGTGGCTTTCAACTTCAACATTTTTTCGCCGAACACGCATCTGCGGCCCAAGCTCGCCTGTGAGATCACGCCCGAGGGCGTCATAGCCGCGCGGCGCGCAGAGACCGATCAGGTCTCGATGTCCTTCGCTTCCCTGCCGCATGGCGTTCTGACTCCGGGGCTGAAGACGCCCAACGTCGTGGATCAGGCGCGAGTCGTTGCTGCCTTGAACAAGGCTTTGGACGATATCTCCGCACGCGAGCGGCAGTTGACCGTCGTCGTTCCGGATGCCGCGGTGCGCGTGCTCATTCTCGACTTCGACACGCTGCCTTCGAAACGGCAGGATATCTTGCCCATCCTTCGCTTCCGGTTGCGCAAGCTGGTGCCTTTTGAAGTAGACGACGCCGCGGTGAGTTATCAAATCATGTCGCAACAGGAAGAACAGACGCGCGCGTTGGTGACCGTGATGCCAGCGGCAGTCCTGGCAGAGTATGAGAGCACCGTGCGCGCAGCAGGATACGAACCCGGCGCGGTATTGCCGAGCACGCTGGCATCGCTGGCATCGCTCACCTCCACCGATCCATCTCTGGTGGTAAACCGCAATGGATTGTCCGTAACGACAGCCATCACCCGAGCCGATGACCTACTGCTGCACCGCACCCTTGAATTGCCGGTCAGCGAAGATTCGCATCAGGAAGAACTCGCGCAGACAGTCTCCGTAGCCATGGCTTACTTTGAAGACACACTGCAAACAACACCGAAATCTATCTACTATGTGGGTCCTGGTGGTGCAGCCGAATTCATTCGTACACTGGGAGACAACGAGTCCGACCGCTCATGGATTCGCGATCTCGTGCTTCCCCCGGCAACAGGAGCCTCAAGCGCTATTCCAAACGGACTCGTGGCAGGCGTTACGGGAGCATTGGCAACCGCATGAAGATACAGATCAATCTCGCCAGCAAGCCGTATGTCGAGCTGGGCCCTATCTATAAACGCTTGCGCATATGGATGGCGATTCTTGCGGTGTTCGCCTTGCTCTTAGGGCTCTTCCTCAGAAGCGAGCGGCAGCAGGCGCAGGACGCAACAGACCGCGTGCAAACCGTCCACAACAATATCCAACGGTTGCAACAGCAGCAGCGGAACTATCAGGCGCTGATGCAGCAACCGCAGAACGCAGCAGTGCTCGCGCAGTCTGAATACCTCAACTCACTCTTCCAGCGCAAGGCGTTCTCATGGACAGCGACTATGAGCGATCTTGAAACCGTTCTGCCCGCAGGCGTGCAGGTGCAGAGCATCGATCCCGTAGTAGACAAAGCAGGTCACGTCACCATCCGCATGCGGGTTAGTGGAAACCGCGAACACGCGGTCGAGCTGGTGCGTAATCTTGAAAAGTCCAAACATTTCGCCACGCCACGGCTGGCCAGCGAAGCGCTCGCAACAGGCAACGGCTCTGGGGAAATCCAGCGTGTCTCCGCGGCAGACGATGTGAATTTCGACATCCTGGCTGACTATCGCCCGCTGGCTCTCACAGAAACTAAGGAAACGAAGCAGACAAAAAGTGACGAGCCGGCAGCAGAATCAAAAACTCCGAAACAACCAAAAGCTCCTAAGCAGCCCAGAGGCTACATTCCCCCAAATCCGGCCCCTCAAAGCACAGCAGTTCCGCGAGGTGCGCAATGAACCAGATACGCAAGCTGCTCACCTTGCTCAACCTGCATTTTGCAGGCCTGGCGCTATTGCTGGCGCTGAATATCTTCCTGGTTGTAAAGCTGGCGCTTGCCTGGCATGCCATCCGATCGGATCAGTCCGAGGACTTCGTACAGGAGCAGCTTCGTTACGGACAGCTAAAGGCACAGGCCGCACACCTGGAAGGCCTTCCACAAAAAGTCGATCAGGCCAGCAAAGATGCAGGCAAGTTCTATGACAAGCGCATCGCTCCGAACTACTCAACCGTTGCGGCAGAGCTTGGTGTTTTGATAAAGAAAAATCAGGTGCGGTACGCGCACGGACAATACACACCAGCTCCCGCCGTGGAAGGATTGACGGAAGTGCACATCGATGCAAGCCTGAGCGGTGAATACACACAACTGATGCACTTCATCAATGACCTGGAGCGCGACAAGAACCAGAGCTTCTTCATCATCGACGGACTCACCTTCAGCGGACAGCAGGGCGGACTCGTGAACCTGCGGCTGAAGCTCACCACCTATCTCCACGCCGGCGCGACCGACCTGCCGCCAGCCCCTGAAGAACCAACGACTGCGCATCTCGAAGCAGCTGCCCAGCAGGAGGCCCGGTAATGGCGCTGAAAGTTGGCACTGAAGACAAGAAGAAAGTCATTGTCGTAGCCGTGTTGGGCGTTGCCGTCCTCGTGCTGCTGGTCCGCATGCTGATACAGATATTCGGCGGCAGCAGTGCGGAGCCAGCGCAACCATCTACCGCTGCATCACGCCCTGCATCGTCTACGGGCAGCACAAAAACCGCGGCAAAGGCAGCATCCATCACCAACCTCGATCCGACCTTGCATCCCGAGCTGATGGCAGGAGCCGAATCGCTCGAATACAGCGGACGCGGACGCAACATCTTCTCCATGACCTCCGCACCAGTTGTCATGGAGGCAGTCAAGGGGCCCATCCGGCCCGTCGCTCCTATCCCAACCGGGCCTGTCGGCCCTCCACCGCCTCCGCCCATTGACTTGAAGTTCTTCGGCTACTCTGCTCAGGGAGCAAATCGTAAGGCATTCCTGCTGCATGGCGACGACGTGTTCATCGCATCCGAAGGTGATGTAGTGGATCACCACTTCAAAGTCCTGAAGATCAATCCATTCTCATTACAAGTGACGGATCTGCTCTACAGCAACACGCAGACACTTCCGCTCATCCAAAATTAAGCGACATGCAGCGCCACCCCCAACTCGATCACGATAGACACGGCGAAGCCGGTTATATCCTGCTTGCCGTAATTTTTCTGGTAGCCCTCGTGTTCATCAGCCTGGCAATCGCCGCGCCGAAAATGGCGCAATCGATTCGCCGCGATAAAGAACTGGAACTGATCCACCGCGGCAATCAGTACAAGCGCGCCGTCAAGCTCTACTACAAGAAATTCGGAGCTTATCCCACTTCAGTCGATCAGTTGATGAACACCAACCAGATCCGCTTCCTGCGCAAGCGCTACGTCAATCCCTTGACCGGCAAGGACGACTGGAAGTTGATCCATTTTGGCGAAGCACACGTGCCACCGCTCGGACTCTTCGGACAGCCCCTGGCTGCTTCTGCAGTTGCCCTCAATGGAGCCACCAGCGCGGCATCGATGGCAAGCAACGGCGGCTCCATGTATGCCTCGACGAACAATTCGAGCAGTTCGAACAGTTCCAATTCGACAAGCAATTCCGGCAGCTCCACGAATGCTTCAGGCAACGCAGGCGGATGCGTGAGCGTTGGGACTTCCCTCTCCAATAGCAACAACTCAAACTCGTCTAATTCGTCCGGAACTTCCACTGGCTCAACCAGCCCATTTTCTTCCTCTTCTACCACCAGCAGTTCGCCTTTTAGCTCGGGTTCGAATAGTAGTAGCAGCTCGCCTTTCAGCTCGAACTCGAACAGCTCAAATACCAACAGTTCACCCTTTAGCTCAAGCTCGAGTAGCAGTAGCAGTTCCGGATCAACTTTTGGTGGAGGCGGTCCCATCGTAGGCGTGGTGACTCCTCTCACAAAGGCTTCTCTCAAGGAATACCGAAAACAGAAGCAGTACAACTGCTGGGAATTTACCTACGACCCCGTGGAAGACCAGCTACAGGCAGGTAGTTTATTAGGCGGCGGGGGAGCAAATAATGGAGTCGCATCCCCAGGCAGCCTCGGCATCGGCAACCCAGGAACTGGAAGCAGCGCCAATCCCACTTCGAATAACAATAATAACTCCGGAGGCTCATCACCCGGCTCCGGAAGCAACTCCAACAACACCACGCCACAATAGAAAAGGCCGCACATTTGCGGCCTTTAAGAAATTTAATTTAAACAACTTAGACGCTGAACGACGAGCCGCAGCCACAGGTGCTCTTTGTGTTCGGATTCTCGAACTTAAAACCTGCCGCTTCCAGGGTCTCAACGTAGTCAACCACGCAGCCGTTAAGGTACATCAGCGAGGTTGCGTCGACATAGACCTTCAGATTGTCAAACGTGAAGATCTTATCCATCATGCCTGGCTGATTCTCAAAGGCCATGGAGTACTGGAACCCTGAACAACCTCCGCCTACGACGCCAATGCGCAGCCCTGACGGCAGCGGATCTTGCGTTGCCATAATCTCGCGGACCTTGGTCACTGCGGTCTCCGTCAGAACAACGGGTGTTTTGGTCTGAGCGGCTTCCGGAATAGCGGTAATGGTTGCCATGAATAATCTCCCTGAAAAACTGAGCGAATTTACCTTCTAGTTTACCGCCCTGTTATGACGGATACAAGTAAACTCTCTTGCTCAAGAAATAAGATGCACTCCAGCACCATTTCGACTCACCTATTGTGCAACCAGATTTTTCGAGATGCGGTTATATTCGCCCTGTGAAATCAACTCTTTGCGGACTAAATCCTGTGGCGAGCGATAGGGCCGGTTGTCAATAATCCGCTGGGCACGAACCGGTGAAATTCCAGGCAGCATAGACAATTGTTCCTTGCTGGCAGAATTTATATCGACCATATGGGCCGTTTTGCCATTCTGCAGCCCTTTTTGGATCCCAGCGGCAATGGCATTCACTTTCTGCTCGGCATTTGCCGCGGCAATTCTGGCTTTATCCGCCGCGTCCTTTGCAATCTGTTTTGCCTCTTGCGCAGCTTTCGCGGCATTCTGCTTCAATTGCTCATCCTGCTGTGATTGAGAAGAATGGCTGCAACCTGCAGCCAAGAACAGCAAAAATGCTGACGTTAAACATATGCTGGTCAAGCATTTTGGGAAATGTCTTTTATTTGTCACTTTTTGACCTTCCTTCGCGTGTTGTCCATCTGCGGACATGACATATGAGTGGAATCGTAAGATTCTCAGAGGGTTGCCAAAGTGATTTCATCTCACAAAAGAGCACCTATCCAACTCACCCTAAAGGGGACTATTATGCTTCACGAACGGCCCCTCCTACCCCCGAGCCGGGCAAAAGTGCCCGACCCGCTCGTATCAGGAGCCGGCTCAAATCCGAATCCGAGGCACTCTATGAGCTTCATGCCTGTTCTGTGGATCGTGTGGGCCGGAGTTACAGCCATCCTTTTAGCGCTGTTGGCCTACCGTGGCACCCTTACCCGTTATGAAGAGGATCAGCTATTCCTCGACGATGCTGGAAATCACCAGGCCCAAGAACAACATGCAATCGTCCACAAGGTAGAAAAGATTCAACCCTTTGTTCGCATTGCTACGGGCGCAACCTGCGTACTTACCGCCGGTATACTTGGCGTGTATGTGTGGGACGCTATCCGTCACTTGATGTAATTGAGCACGGCAGGCAGTATTCCAAATTCATAAGCCTCGCCGGAATGTTTAACATTCCGGCGAGCTGTAATCTGTTACTGCAAATTCTCGCCAGAGACACATCCCTTAAAAATGATGCAACTTTTCCGGTTGTGGAACTTCCACCGGACGCGCCGTTTCGCCTTTCAAAGACCTGCTTACCAGGTCCCTGGAACCAAGCCCCACAGCAAGCGAGAGCGCGAGTACGATCCCTCCAAAGAGAATGCCAAATGCCAGATCGACAATCTCCCCACCGATAGATAGATGATCCAGCACCATCGCTGCGGTGAGAACGAGAACAAGCCACTTCACTCCGGTTGCCAGAAGCCGTGCATAGCTCAGATTCAAATTCACCGCAGTAATCAGAACACTTCGTGACAGGAAGCGTGCTACCACGTTTCCAATCAGCAACACGATGGTCGCGCCGACAATCCGAGGCACGTATGGAAGCACATATGCCGAAATGCCGAATTCGGTAGAGCCCGCTTCGAAAGCAGAGAGCCCCAGGAGCACACCGATAATCACGAATCCCCAGAACACGACCCTTGTTACGAGAAGAGTTGGAGTATACGTCGGCGACCACTCTGAAATCGCATTCGAGCCACGGCCGATTCTCTCGTCGAACTTCACCGCCAGCAGCAGCCGGCGCGCGATAAGTGCAAACAACCAGCCTATGGCAATAAAGATCAACAGCGCGACGATGAATGCCAGGATGCCAGGCAACAGCATGGCAATCTTGGTAAATACTCGCGACATCGATTCCCGAAGCGACTGCTCAACTTGATTCCACATGGCTTTCTTCTCCTTCTGAATGCCTAAGGATTGAACCGGTCAGGCCATCTCCAGCGAGATACGAGATATGGCTTGTTATCTTCATAAGCGCGCGCCAACTGCTCCAACCTCTGTTCGGCTGCAGTTGGCGTCACCGCGGCAACTTCTTGCACATAGGAGGCAACCCATCCCAGATATAACGGAGTGAATGCGCCTAGTAAGTGCGTTCTGCTGATCGTGCGCAAACGATGCGCCAACGCGAAGTCATAAACAATACGCACCCAAAGCGCATCCGGCATACGAAACTGTTCCGGTGTAAGCCGTGTGAGCCGCTTCAGTTCCAGCAGGGTAACCGGCGGCAATACGAGCCGCCACACTTCTTCAAGGTTGCTCGATCCAAGCAGGAAAGAGTCGATCATCGGCCGCGCATCCACTGGCTCGCTACTTGTAGAGCTTTTGACTGGAGTTCCCCACAGCGGCGTTGGCTGCGATCCGCGCACACGCTGCCAATGCGCCGCATGCGTCTCCATTTCAAGAAATGCCGAGCCCGCCAGTTGAGCGATCACCGTGCTTAGCTCCAACCCATCCGTATGCACTGGATGCTGCACATCCAGATAAGCCTGACTTATGGTTGCTGACTCGATAGCCGGAATCGTCGCCGGCCATACCAGCAAAGGGCCCGTGTATCCATTCCGCTGATCTCCCTGGCTTAACCGCGAGCAGATGCGAGTAGAAACACTGAAGTCGAACGGAAGTGGCTGGCGGATACGTTTGCCATAAAGAGCTCGCACCAGTGGAGAAAGAATGCTGCTGTTAATCAGCCCCTCGTACTTGCCGAATGGATAGATAGGTGTCACTAACTCGCACTTATTTTCAATAACTGGCTGCACCAGCAAGGCAATAGTCTGTGCCTGCAATGCGTTCGCATCCGCATGAAGCACCAGGCACACTTGCGCTCCAATAGAGGACGCAATCGAAAGCACGCTGCGTTGCGAGATGCCCATCTCTCCCCACGGCACGGCGCCGGAGTCTTGCAGCGGCAGAGGATACGTCACATAGTGGAACCGCGAATCCGCATCGTTTACAAGATCATCGGTAGTCTCTGTACCAGCAGAAGCCACCACGATTTTAGAAAACGAATTTCCCTGAGCAAACGCTGCATCCACCTTTGTGCGAAGCTCGTCTGCGCTCACCGCGCCAGTAATGCCGATCAGCAAATCGGCCGCGCCAATCTGCTCCAGCTTTTTTCTGGTGCTCTCCGGAAATTCAATCTTCACCATCTAGCCACGTTCCTCACAACGGCAGAGACAAAATGCCGGTCAGCGGAATGCGCACCCAGCCAGGCCGGTTATTCAATTCATAGACAAGCTCGTACAAAGCCTTGTCCAGGATATAGATCTCCAGCATGGAATCGAAGGCCTGCATCGAGCCTGGAACAATCTGCGAACCGCCGATGGTTTTCCGGTACGCCTGCATGAAGGCATTCGTGACCGTCATCTCCCACAGGCGCGCCCACGGTTCCATCTGTTGAAGCTCCTGAGGACGCCGCGCTATGTATTTAGTCAGTGCGGCAAAAGCTGCATAACTAAATGACCGCAGTATGCCCGCAACATCTTTAAGTGGAGACTGCTTGGCTCTCCGCTGCTGTAAAGATCGCGCTGGCTCGCCTTCAAAATCGAGGATGACGAAATCTCCTTTCACCCGAAGGACCTGCCCAAGATGATAATCCCCATGCACACGAATTTTGCACCCGCCATCTTCCATATCCCTTAGCTTCCGAAAGCGCTCCAGCAATACCCTGCGCCGGCTCAGGACCAGTCCAGACATCTCCACCAGGTCATCCGGTAAATGCGAGAGATTGCCTTTCAGCGTATCGAATGCGGAATTCGCATGCTCTGTCAAATCGTTGCAGACGAGAATCAGGTCTTCCGATGTAATTCGCTCTGGTACGAATGCCTCATCCTCTTTCTCACTCGCTAACGCCAGGTGCAGCTCGGCAGTCCGCTTCCCAAGCGTGCTTGCCGCTTCAAGATAAAGCCCCACGTGCTCACTGGCCAAATCCTGAATATTCGATGATTCGGCATCCTCCGGAACCAGCGGAGATTTTATCTCTGGCGGAGGCAATTGCGCCGAAGAACAATTTTCGTAGTACCGGTCAAGCTCTTCGAGCGTCCATTGCCAACCATCACCCTCATTCTCAACCAGCCCTTGCAATAAAGCCAAAGCCGAAGGCTCCTCGCCCTTTGGCTGATATGCAATGCACCCTCCAAATGGTGCAATATGCTTGAAGCTGGTTTTCTCGGCAAGAAAGCGGCCAATTTCTACATCGGGATTCTCACCAGCCTGCTGTCTCCGGAAAAGCTTGAGAATCAGTCGATCACCGAAGAGTATGGATGAGTTGCTTTGCTCAGCTGTACTACGGCGAGGCGTCAGTTGTGGTGCCGCTTCTCTATGCAATTCGGAAAATGCCGAACAGGGCTGGCCCTTGATCACACCCTCATGCGTGAGCACTTCAACACGGTCTTCAATCATTCTCAAGATTTCTAATGCCGCCTCATCACGCAACAACCCATCATGCAAAACTCCCTGGCCCTCTGGAGAAATGAGGTTGCATACAATTCCACTCAAAGCAGATGCGTGCAGCGTTTCCGCCTCCTGCTGAAAGGACATGCCTAACGGGAGTAAGTATGTATCTGCCTCGCCAGAATCGTACTTCACGTTTACAAATGCAAATGCCGACCGGTCATTCTCAAACGAACCCCAATCCACAACTCGTGTCGACTGGATCTTGCGCGACTTGCCGCCATACCATCGCTGGCGCTGTAGAAACTCCGGCAAAATGGTTTCGAGCTTCTGAACGCCGTCACCACTCAGGACACTTTGCCAATCTGTTTCTTTTTCGACTAACAGGTTGTGATTGTCCTCGTTTTCAAGTTGCACATCAACCGGCTCTCTGGGAGGCTGTAGCTCCAGCCATAAAAATCCATAAGGCCCAAGCGTGAGAGGGTATTCCTGTTTGGTAATTGCGGGAAACTCAACATACCCCAGCATCTCCACGGGAATCATGCCTTCCAGGCTAGCCAAGTCCAGTTGAATGGGCTGCGCAAAGCGCGAGAGGTTCGCTACACACAGCACCATCTCACCGTTATACTGCCGAATATATGCAAGCACCTTGCGATTCGCGGGATTCAGGAACTTCAATGTCCCGCGCCCGAACACCTGAAAGAGCTTGCGCAGCGCGATCATGTTGCGCATCCAGTTCAACAGCGACGACGGATCGCTCTGCTGCGCCTCGACATTGATCGCCTCATAACCCCAGACAGGGTCCATAATGACCGGGCTGTAGAGTTTGGCAGGGTTAGCGCGTGAGAAACCGGCATTACGATCCTGCGACCACTGCATAGGCGTGCGCACGCCATTGCGATCGCCAAGATAGATGTTGTCACCCATGCCGATCTCGTCGCCGTAGTAAAGAATCGGGGTACCCGGAAAAGAGAACAACAAGCTATTGAGTAGCTCGATACGGCGGCGGTTGTTGTCGAGCAGTGGGGCAAGCCTGCGTCGAATCCCGATATTGATACGCATGCGCGGATCGGCGCTATAGGCAAGATACATATAATCGCGCTCGTCATCCGTCACCATCTCGAGTGTCAGCTCATCATGATTGCGCAGGAACAATCCCCATTGGCAGTTATCGGGAATATCCGGCGTCTGCGCCATGATGTCGGTGATGGGCAAACGGTCTTCCTGACGAAGCGCCATGTAGATGCGCGGCATCAGCGGAAAGTGAAATGCCATGTGGCACTCATCACCATCGCCGAAGTAGGGTCGCACATCTGTAGGCCACTGATTCGCTTCCGCAAGCACCATGCGGTTGGCATAGCCTTCATCAATGGCCGCACGCATGGCTTTGATAACGGCATGCGTCTCGGGCAGATTCTCGCAACTTGTCCCGTCGCGTTCCAGCAGATATGGAATCGCATCGATGCGCAGGCCATCCACTCCCATATCCAGCCAGTAGCGCATCACCTTCAATATTTCTTCGAGCACCAGCGGATTGTCATAGTTCAAATCCGGCTGATGCGAAAAAAATCGATGCCAGTAATAGGCTTTCGCCTCCGAATCCCACGTCCAGTTGGACTTTTCCGTATCCGTAAAAATGATGCGGGCGTCTTTGTACTTCTCATCCGTGTCGCTCCACACATAGAAATCGCGTTCCGGCGACCCCGTGGGAGCAAGCCGCGCGCGCTGAAACCACGGATGCTGATCGGACGTATGGTTGATAACCAGCTCAATCATCACCTGCAACCCACGATCATGAGCAGCATTGAGAAATGCTTTGAAATCCTCCAGCGTGCCATAGTTCGGATGCACGTTCACGTAATCGGCAATGTCATACCCATCGTCACGCAGAGGCGATGGAAAGAACGGCAACAGCCAGAGACAGGTGATACCCAATTCCTGCAGATAATCGAGCTTGCCCATCAAGCCCGGAAAATCGCCTATGCCATCGTTATTGCTGTCGGCAAAGGCCTTCACATGCAGTTCGTAGATAATCGCATCCTTAAACCACAAAGGATCAAATGCGCTGCCCGGCTTCCTTACAATCACTTCACTTTCTGGCATCTTGCTTGCACTTTCATACGTAGTAATCGAAATCTTTTTCGGAACGGACGCGCCTTCTAATGCGGAAGATATGCGCCGATAACCTACTAGGATCAAGTTCTATATAGTTACGGGAACCTTGCCATACATACCGCACATCCGTCAGCAAGTCGTGTACTTGAAAACTCTCCTGCGTATCCATACCAAGTTCAGCCAGATCAATATCCACCCAACCAGCCTGCGTATAGAACGGATCGAGATTCACAACCACCAGCACCACGTTGCTCTTATCGTGATTGGCCTTACTGTACGCCAGCAGAGATGGATTGTCCGTCGGATGAAAATATAGACCATGATTCGACTGCAGTGCAGAATTCTCCCGCCGTGCGCGATTCACCGATGCAATCACATCGCGCAGGCTATGCGGAGCATCCAGGTTCCACTGCCTGATCTCATACTTCTCCGAGTGCAGATACTCCTCGCTTCCCTGTTTGATAGGCAGATGTTCCCCAAGCTCAAACGCAGGACCATAGATGCCATAGTTGGAAGAAAGCGTAGCCGCAAGCACCAGCCGACTCACAAATGCAGGACGGCCGCCAGTCTGCAAAATCTCAGGCAGGATATCCGGCGTATTCGGCCAGAAATTCGGACGAAAATACTCTTTCAACTCTGTCCCGGTCAGTTCCTGCAGATATTCCGTAAGCTCCTGCTTTGTATTACGCCATGTGAAGTAGGTATAAGACTGCGAGAATCCCAGCTTAGCCAACCGCTGCATCACTCGAGGACGAGTAAACGCCTCCGCCAGAAATAAAGCATCGGGATACTCTAATTTGATCTTCGCGATGACCCACTCCCAGAAAGGGAATGCCTTGGTATGCGGATTGTCTACGCGAAAGATACGCACGCCTTGTTCTATCCAGTAGACAAACACTCCCTTCAGCGCATCCCACAAGCTCTTCCAGTCGCTGCTCTCGAAATCCAGTGGATAGATATCCTGATACTTCTTCGGCGGATTCTCCGCATACTGAATCGTCCCATCGGCCCGCTTCTTAAACCATTCAGGATGCTCATGCACCCAGGGATGATCGGGCGCACATTGAAAGGCAATATCCAGAGCAATCTCTATGCCAAGCGTCTTGGCTTTGGCGATCAGCGCGCGAAAGTCATCCAGAGTTCCAAGCTGTGGATGAATCGCAATATGACCGCCCTCAACTGCTCCTATTGCCCAGGGGCTCCCCACATCGCCCGGCTCTGCCGTTACCGCATTATTTTTTCCCTTACGAAAACTGCGCCCAATGGGATGAATCGGCGGTAGATATAAAACGTCGAAACCCAGCTCCGCAATATACTTCAGCCGCGCGATGCAATCCTTGAAGGTCCCATGCTGCCCCGGCTGAGAAGATGTAGCTCGCGGAAATAACTCATACCATGTAGAGAAGCCCGCCCTTTCGCGATCGGCAACGACAACCAATTCGCGCTCATAACGTGTGGCAAGCACTTCATCCGGATATTTCGCCACGACAGCAGCCAGCTCCGGATCGAGCGCTACCTGTTTCGCTTCAGCTGCGATGCTGTGCTCATGCAGCACCTTCCCCCAACGCTTCAATAATTGTGCTGCATGACTACGTCCGGCTCGCCTTGCTGTCTTCTCTATCAACAACGCGCCATTTTCCAGATCTATCCGGACATCCTGCTCCGCCTCAATTCGCTTGATAAGATCGCTGCGCCATGTATCGAAGTGGTCGATATACCCAACAATGGTGTAAAGATAGCGGCCTTGCTTTTCTACCTGGAACTCGCCACGCCAGCGATCATTCCCAAGCGCTTCCATCGTGAGCATCTGCCAGTCGGCATCATCTTCATGGCGATAGAGCAGTCTTGCGCCCACGTGGTCATGCCCATCGCCAAACACATCGGCCTCTACCGTAACCGCTTCCCCAACGATTCTCTTGATTGGAAAACGTCCTGCATCGATTTCCGGCTCGACGCCTTCGATCACGACACGCTTTCTTCCTTCTGCCGGCTTCGCCATTCTCAGTAAACTTTCCTTGATCTCTCACTATGATTTTTAGACTTTAGATAGGAAGATGCAGGTTTTCATCAAATCGTTCCCTTTCTATCCAGAAAGAACGCAATTACTCTTCGCCTTCCCATCGATAGAAAACGTTATTTAAGGCTTCGGCAAATGTAGGGTGCGCAAATACCGCATCGCGCAGCGCCGTGAATTTCAACCCTCCCATCATGGCGATTTGCAGCATCGTCGCAATCTCGCCACCCTCTGTCGCTAAAATTGCCGCGCCCAAAATCTGTTCTGATTGCGCATCTACAATCACCTTCAGAAAACCGCGCGTCTCATCCGTCTCAATAGCACGCGCCACAGAAGTGCACGGCATCTTAGCCACTCGAATCGTCTTTCCCTGCGCGTGAGCTTCATGTTCAGTCAATCCTATGCGTCCAACCTGCGGGTCCGTAAACACCGTATACGGAACCATCCTGTCGCTCGTCGTTCGCGTGCCTCCCTCCAAGAGGTTCGACGCAACAATGCGGTAGTCGTCATAGGAGATATGCGTGAACGCCGGACCGCCTTTCACATCGCCTAGAGCATAGATGCCTGCAACATTAGTTTCCAACCGCTCATTCACGCGGATGTAACCATGAGCATCGGTTTCAACTCCGGCTACCTGTAAGTTCAAAGCATCTGTGTTCGGCACTCGACCTGTCGCAACCAGCAAATGAGAACCACGAAAGCGCTCTTCCTTCCCCGCAACATTCACCGTCAGCGTAACCCCTCCATCGCCGGAATGAACACTAACAGCAGCGGCCTGCAAAAGAATTCTTACACCATCCTCTTCCAGAATTTTCGCAACCGCTGAAGCAACATCTTCATCTTCACGAGCCAGCAATTGCTTCCCTTGTTGAATCAGAGTCACTCGACTGCCAAAGCGCCGGAACATCTGCGTAAACTCGACGCCGATGTAACCTCCGCCCAAAACCATCAGGTGCTCTGGAATCTCGCCCAGCTCCATGATTGATTCGTTGTTGTAGCACATTACATTTCCGATGCCCTCGATCTTCGGAGTAGCACTACGCACGCCAGTGTTGATGAACACCAGATCCGCTCGCAGTTCCCGCTCGCCTCCGTCACGTAGTAAAACTTTCGCCGCTTTCGGCGCGATGAACTCAGCGCGGCCATAGATGAGCTCTATATTCTCTGCCGATTGCAGCCGCTTTTCACTCGAGGAACGAAAACTCTCAACTACTGCGCGTTTGCGCTCACGGACTACCTGCGGATTCACCATAACATCACCGGTATAGACGCCGTAATCATTGCCACGCCGCGCGAGATGGGCAATACGAGCGCTTGCCACCATGGTCTTCGTAGGCGTACAGCCTTCGTTGATGCAAGTGCCGCCCACATGCTTGCTCTCGATGAGAGCGGTCTTCTTCCCTGCCTTCGCAAGAGCAGAGGCAAGAGGATTCCCAGCTTGTCCAGAGCCTAAAATGATGGCACCGAAATGTTCGCTCATCCGCCTTGTTAGAAGCGAAATTGATCCGCCAAGCCGCCTCAAAGGAATGAAGAATTTAAGGAATCAGCAACAGCTTACCTGTGGTCTTGCGGCCTTCCAGATCAAGGTGCGCCTGCCGCGCCTCGGCCAGCGGATACGTATGCTCCATGCGGACCTTGAGTTTGCCAGTCTGCACAACAGCCAGAACTTCGCCTGCCCGCGTCAGTAATTCTTCTTGCGAAAGAGTGTAGTGAGCGAGAGTGGGGCGTGTAATGTATAGTGACCCCTTGCCCGCGAGCTGGATCGGATCAAATGGCGGCACCGCTCCACTCGACGCTCCAAAAAGCGCCAACAAACCACGCGGCCGAAGGCAATTCAGCGATTTCTCGAACGTCGTCTTGCCAACCGAATCATAGACCACATCCACGCCGCGACCCTCGGTCAGCCGCTTAGTCTCAGTCTCGAAATCAGCTTCGGTGTAGAGAATCACTTCCGAAGCCCCAGCTGCCTTTGCAAGCTTAGCCTTCTCTGCCGTGGAGACAGTAGCGATCACGTGCGCGCCAATCTGACTCGCCATCTGCGTCAGCAGCAGGCCTACGCCTCCAGCAGCAGCGTGCACAAGCGCCGTATCACCAGCCTTGAGCGGATAGGTAGATTTCACCAGATAATGTGCCGTCATACCTTGTAGCATGACGGCCGCAGCCAGCTTCAGATCCAGCCCTTCAGGAACTTTCACCAGCTTCGCGGCAGGCACAACTGCATATTCCGCATAGCTGCCCAGCACACTGCTCCAGGCAACTGCTTCTCCAGGCTGAAAGCCGGTAACGCCATCGCCTACAGCTTCAACAGTACCCGCAGCTTCCTGCCCGTCGATAAAGGGCAGGTCAGTCTTATAACGCCCTTCGCGGAAGTAGACATCGATGAAGTTCACACCCGAGGCATGAACCTTAACCAGTACCTCGCCGACCTTGGGAGAAGGCGTAGGCACTTCACTTAGGGCCAGAACATCCGGCCCACCCGTCTGCCGGATCTGAATAGCTTTCATCTGTACAGATTAGCTAGTTTTCGTGCAGCATGCTCGGCTCTTCAGGAGCGCGCAAACGTACAAGCCGATCCACTGCATAAGGAGCGCGATGCTGCGTGGTGTGGTAGTGCCGCACCTGCAACTCGCCAAGCAGCCCAATTGCCAGCATCTGAATACCAGCCAGGATCAGCACACCCGCAATCACGAACAGCGGGCCATGATTATCCATCACATGCTGGTGCGTAAAGATCTTCAATGCTGCCAGAAAGAGCGATATCGCTCCGCCGAAGAGGATGCTCAACGAACCGAACGAGCCAAAGAAGTGCAACGGCCGCGACATGTACTTGAGCAGGAAGCGAATCGTCAGCAGATCGAAGAAAACGCGGAAGGTGCGTCCAATCCCGTAGTGCGATTTGCCGCGTTCACGGTTCACGTTCTTGATAGGAATTTCACAGATGCTCGCGCCATACCAAGAAGCCAGAGCCGGAATAAACCGGTGCATTTCGCCGTACAGGGGGATATTGTGGATCACCTCGCGCCGATAAGCCTTATAAGTAGTCCCAAAGTCGTGTATGTCGACGCCCGAAAGCTTGGCCATCAGCCAGTTCGCGCAGCGCGACGGAATACGCCGCATCACAAAGTTGTCGATACGTTCTTTGCGCCAGCCGCTGACAACGTCATAGCCCTCTTCAAGCTTTGCCAGAAAATTCGGAATCTCACGCGGATCGTGTTGCAGGTCGCCATCCATGGCCAGGATGAATTCACCTTGAGTGTGGTCAAAGCCCGCAGCCAGGGCCGACGTCTGCCCAAAGTTACGGCGCAGTTTCACCACCAGCACGCGGCTATCGACCGCCGCAATCTCTTCCAAAAGCTTATAGCTCCGGTCCGTTGAACCATCGTCCACCAGCACCAGCTCAAAGCTGTCCCCCACCTGCTCCATCACGGCCTTCAGGCGGTCGTACATGGCGGTTACATTTTCTTCCTCATTATGGAAAGGGACTACAATTGAATACTTTGGCATATCTCCTCAATTATAGACTCCCTACATCGAAAAACAGCTTCTCCGCCCGGAATTCGGTTGTAGGTCAATTTAGGTTTGACCCTTAATAGTTATCGCCGAAAACCCTGTTTTGCCTGATAAATGAATGACGTACCTTAAATCCCCATCCCAAACGGCATGAAAGTAAGCTAAACTCATCGCCATTGCTTCTATAGGTCTAACAGATGACTCGAAGCCAGCAGCCAGCTTTGACACTTTTCGCAATCGGAATGATTGGCCTCGGTATCCTTGCTCTGGTCTATGGCGATTTCGCAATGGGGTGGCAGCCCGTCGCCCCGTGGGTTCCTGGGCGGACCGCCCTCGCCTACGTATCAGGCGTAATTATGCTCCTCGGCGGCATCGGACTGCTTTTCACAGCCACAGTGACGTTATCGACCCGCATACTCTTCCCATATCTAATCCTCTGGGCATTGCTGAAGGTCCCCGCTCTGATTGTGGCGCCACAGATAGAAGGCGTCTGGCTGGGTTTCGGCGAGCTTGCGGTGCTTCTCGCCGGAGGATGGATTTTGTTTGCCAAGATAGCCGGAATACGAGAAGGTTCGATCTTAGCGTTCGCCACAGGCGAAAAGGGCATCTTCATAGTCCGCATTCTCTTTGGGGTTTTCCTCATCCCCATAGGGCTTGCGCACCTCATGTATACGAAGGAGACAGTGGCCCTGGTACCGGCATGGCTTCCCTACCGAACCGGCTGGGCCTATCTGACCGGCGCCGGACAGATCGCCTGCGGACTCGGCGTGCTGTTTTCGATCTTCCCGCGTGTCGCTGCGACAACAGAGACAGTCATGTTGAGCCTGTTTACGCTCCTCGTCTGGGGTCCTGCGATCCTGGCCGCACCGAAGACGCGGCTGCCCTGGACGGCATTCTTTATCTCATGGGTAATCACAGCTGCCGCATGGCTGGTCGCACAGAATATCGCGACCAAAGGCTCAACCGAGCCAGAAGTATGACCGCAGTTCGCTTACCCTGAATTTCAACCCAGGCCTCATCACTACTGACACCATGCTGTCAGCAGGCCTCCCGTACTGTCTTCTCGTAGACCGAAATTACCTTTGAGAGGACACCATGCCAACCCTTCAGGAAACCGTCACCTCCACCATCACCTGGTTCGAGATCCCCGCCACCAACTTTGCCCGCGCCATCCGTTTCTACGAAACCATTTTCGGCGTAGCCCTGCGCCACGACGCGGCATGGCCGAAGCTCGCCATTTTCCCTTATGAAAAACCAGGAATCTCCGGTGCCATCGTTCACGAAGAAAAACTGAAACCATCCGCCGATGGCGTAGTCATCTATCTCAACTGCGAGGGCAAGTTCGACGCCGTCCTCAATCGAGTGGAAGAGGCAGGCGGAGCCATCGTAGAGCAGAAGACACACCTGCCCGACATTGGCTGGATCGCCCAGATCCGCGACACCGAGGGAAACCGCATTGGACTGCACGCCGCAGAGTAACATTGTGCGGTATGCGTCGTGCCGACCGGCTCTTCCGAATCGTTCAACTGTTGCGCTCCAGCCGGTTACAAACCGCGCGCCATCTCGCCGAGAAGCTGCAAGTCTCGCACCGCACCATCTATCGCGACGTGCAGGACCTGCAGCTCTCCGGCGTTCCCATCACCGGAGAAGCGGGCGTCGGCTACACGCTTCGCCGCGACTTCGACATTCCTCCGCTTATGTTTGACCGCGAAGAGATCACCGCCCTCGTCCTTGGTGCCCGCATGGTACAGGCCTGGGGCGGAACACAGTTGACCGAGGCCGCCAACCGCTCCCTACGCAAGATCGAAGCCGTCCTGCCCACCGACTTGCGCGACCAAATCGACACGGTCCTGCTCTACGCGCCGGACTTCGGCGTCTCCGCCGAACATCGCTCCCGGCTCGACACGCTGCACACAGCAGCACAGCAGCGGCGCATCGTGCTCATCACCTACGCGCGCGAAGACGGAGCGCAAAGCCAGCGGCGCCTGCACCCGCTTGCGCTATATTTCTGGGGAGGAAAATGGACGCTGGCAGCCTGGTGTGAACTGCGCGACGACTTCCGCAGCTTCCGCGTAGACCGCATGGAACGCATCGAAAACCTGGCAGAGGTTTTCATCCCAAAATCTGGCCAGATGCTGGCCGACTTCCTGCGCAAAGTGCGCGCGGAACGCGAAAGGACGGATAGTTGAAAAGAAAAGATCGTTTTCTAAGCACCCGCAGAGAATTCCTATCTTCCGCAGTGCTGGCTCCAGCCGCTCTCTTCCCCCAACAAATCCCTTTCCTTAAAACCATCCTTGCCGCCGAGCCTGAACGTCAAAGCAGAACAATCCACATCACGCAGCAATATCTAAACATCCCAATCCATCGCCAGACGCACCCGCAACTCTTTCAGATCAGCATCGATGGAGCAGTAAAGCGTGAGTTTCCTCTTCAACTCGCAGACGATTCCATCGATTACTGGATCTTTATCGATGTCAGCGAATTTAAAGACCAGACCATCACTCTATCCGGCCCTGCGACGTTGGCCTCCCTGAATCGCATTTATCAAGCGAACCAGATCAACGGAGCAGCCTCCTTATATCAAGAGCGCAATCGTCCGCAATTCCATTTCACGGTCAAGCGAGGCTGGAACAACGACGTCAACGGGCCCATCTTTTACAACGGCCAGTACCACATGTTCTGGCAGGCCTACCCCTTTGGAGTCGACTGGGACGCCGGCTTCATGCACTGGGGACACGCCACAAGCAAAGACCTGATCCACTGGCAGGAACTGGCTCCCGCGCTGCTGCCAGACAAGCTCGGCGCAGTCTGGTCCGGCACCGCTTTCATCGACCATAACAACAACGGTGGATGGGGAAAGGATGCACTCGTACTCGTCTTCACCGCCTTCGACCGCATCACGCACAAACAGGT
>Ga0137415_10001207_pt1 | contig 25658 bp, 24 predicted proteins | sample CZODoug3_1_1_16f_FD_183082 | JGI IMG/M metagenome (GOLD analysis project Ga0137415, IMG submission 183082) | Vadose zone soil fungal communities from Angelo Coast Range Reserve, California, USA - CZODoug3_1_1_16fungal (Hybrid Assembly) | ecosystem: Environmental > Terrestrial > Soil > Vadose...
GGACGACTGGATTCGAACCAGCGACCTCACGCACCCCAAGCGTGCGCGCTACCAGGCTGCGCTACGTCCCGACCGCGTGACCAAGTGAGGGTCAGATCAACAACAACGAGCGTATCATCGCCGTTCAAGGAGCGTCAAGAAAGCGCGGAGGGTGTCGCGCAGATCCAACAGCATTTTGCGGCTCAAAAGTTCGCCGGCGTTGTCATCGCGCGGGCCGGAAGAAATCGCCTCAGAACCTGCGACGCTATTTCCGCGCAGGTGCCGTCTGGCTCCCGCAATCGTAAATCCCTCGTCATACAGCAAGCGTTTGATTTTGAAGACCATATCAACGTCATCTTGCCTGTACATTCGATGGCCATTTGAGCTCTTCACAGGCTCGAGCATGGGAAATTCGCTTTCCCAATAGCGCAGCACAAAAGGTTTCAGTTCGGTAAGGCGGCTGACTTCGCCGATGCGGTAGAGCCGCTGCTCGCTGGCGGTTTGTGTTCCGGTGCCGTTGTGCGCCATCAGTGATCCGGCCTGCGTGCCCCAATCCTAGCAGCTTACCGCGGTCCGCAAAAGTAACGATTTTTCTTGGGGTGCGGAAGTCTGGTTCATCCAGAGCGTCGAAGGCGCTCTCGCTTTACGATAGTACGTCACTCAAAAAGTTCCGTCGATGCAGCAGGTCGGAACGTGGGGGGCGGCCGCTACGCAGATCCTCTGCCCACCCTACTCTTCATCTTTCCCTATTCCTTTTCCTCTTTCTCTTTCCCTTCCTCTTCCTTCCCGCTTCCGCAAGCGCTGCACAAAGCGGATTGGCGTCCCCTTGAAATCAAATTTTGCTCGCAGTTGATTCTCGAGGAAGCGCTCGAAGCTGAAGTGCAGCGGCTGTTTTTGATTCGTGAACAGGAGAAACGTGGGAGGCGAAGTCTTCGCCTGCGTGATGTAGTAGATCCGCACGGGTCGCGCTTTCGGCGTGCTTCCCCGCTGCAAGTCCACCTCTTCCTTCAGCCAGCGATTCAAATCCGGCGTGGAGATATGCCGTTTCCGCGCCGCAGCCACCTGATCGATCAGGGGATAGATTCTTTGCGCGCGTTCGCCGGTTTTGGCGGAAATAAAAATAATGGGCGCGTAACTCAGAAATTTGAGCTTCCCGCGCACCATTTTCTCGTAATCGAAAAGCAGCTTGCTTTTATCAACCTCATCGAATTTGTGCTTTTCGTCCGGTCTGCGTTTCGCTCTTCCCTTTGTGGTGTCCGCATCCCTCGCGGACGCCTGGCGAGCCGCCTCCGCTGCCAGGTCCCATTTATTCATCACGATCACAACCGACTTGCCAGATTCTTCCGCATAGCTGGCAATTTGCGCATCCCCCTGCGTAACGCCTTGTTCGCTATCCACCACCAGCAGCGCGACATCCGCGCGCTCAAGCCCCCGGCGCGCCATAACCACGCTCAGTTTTTCAGCCACTAGGTTGGTTTTGCCCTTGCGCCGGATACCCGCCGTGTCCACAAACCGATAAACACGCCCGTCGCGACTGACCTCCGTATCCACAGTGTCCATCGTTGTCCCAGGAACGGGCGACACAATGGACCTCTCCTCGCCAACCATACGATTCAGCAGCGTGGACTTCCCCACGTTTGGCCGTCCGATAATGGCGATCTCCACCGGGCCGCCGTTCTCATCGGTGGTCGTGGGCGTGGTGTCTTCCGGAGCTACCGGAGAGCCGCCATAAACCTGCGCAATGGCCGCGTCGAGCAAGTCATCCACACCGGTCCCATGTTCGGCCGTAATAGGGAAGACAGCCACACCCAGGCGGTGGAAGTTAGCAGCGTTCGATTCTTGGAGTGGCGAGTCCACCTTATTTACCGCCACAAAAAAAGGTTTGCCCGTGCTGCGGAGAAGACGAGCCAACTCTTCGTCCAGCGGCGTGATCCCCGCCTGGCTGTCCACAACCAGCAAAAGCAGCGCAGCCTTTTCGATCGCTACGTGCGCCTGCCGCAGAATTTCCGTTGGGATGAGCGCCTTGTCGTCGGGAATAATTCCACCCGTATCGACAATTTCAAACAAGTAGCCGCGCCATTCCGCTTTCCCGTAAATTCGATCCCTCGTGATGCCCGGCTCATTGGTCACGATCGAACGGCGCGTGCCCGTAAGCCGATTGAAAAGCGTCGATTTCCCCACATTGGGGCGGCCAACAATCACCAGCGATGGAAGCTTTTTGGTCATGAATGCGTGTCGCGGGACATCTGTGCGAATCCAGGCAACAATTCGACCTTCCACTGTAACGCATTGGAAGAAAACACGGAAAGAAGTCGTGCGGAAAGGAATTACGTTTTCGCTCTTGTGATAGGTTTCGTAGCCGCCTTGGGCTTTTTTGTGGCGCGTTTGCTCGCGTACAACGCCTCGTCGGCTCGCGCCAGCATTTCTTCCGGCCGGTCTCCCATTTCGTAGTCTTTCCAGCCAGCGGAAAAGGTCACCGGTATCTTCTGCCCTTGCCAATCGAGTTCAAACGCACTCAGCCGCTCCAACACAAGTTTGAGCTGCTCCAGCGTGCACTCGGGGAGCACCACCAGAAATTCGTCGCCTCCCAGTCGCACCGCCAGGTCGGATCCGCGGATAACCTTGTTCAATCGCGAGGCAAACTCTTGCAGCACTTGATCCCCGGCGGGGTGGCCATAGGTGTCGTTGATTTCTTTGAAATTGTTTAGGTCCAGCGTGAGCACTGTCAACGGGTGGCCTCGCCGTTCGGAACGTGCCACCTCAGCCGCCAACCGCTGCTCCGCAAACCGGCGATTGTAGAGCCCCGTCAACGGGTCAATCATCGCCAGGTTCCGCAGGATATAGGAATGGTCCTGTCTTTCCAGGAGCTGTCGGCGCAGCCGCTTGATCAGGATTTCCTGGTAAATCGTATAGATATTGAAAAGCACGATCAGCGTAATGAGGCCAAACACCGCCTCCGTCAGTTTGATATTGAAGAATGTCTCCGCGCCGGTCAGAACAGCAGGCAGCGCCAAAGAAATTACGGCAAATGTGAGTAGCAGAATGACGAAGATGGAGTAACCGCGCACCCACCAGTCGCGCTTGTCGATGCGCCGGCGTTCCTCCGCAAGTTCTTTAGCGCCCGCCTCCGCCGAAGTGGGTAGAGGGGGCAGTGGAGTTGTGTCGTTCATAGGCTGGGTGCGCTGACCACACGCTATCCACCTAACTTAGGGCTCTGCCATTCGGGGGTCAAGGCAGATTCAGCCCACTATAGCAGGCTAGTTACTGACCTTCTTCGGAATTCCCACGAAAGAGCCTAAGGGAAGGCGTGCCTGTAAGTGCCTTACCTTTAGCTACTTAGGATTTAGGCCAGCTGTACGGAAGTCCTGCCCGAACGGTACCCTTGGACCATTGGCCGCAACCGCCGATACGCGCACAATGCCCGTGTTGAGGCAAAGCAGAGAATGCTCTCACTGTTCATACTGCTGTTTTCGGGCTTCGCGCTGATACGGTTCGCCGCTTCGCAATGGCGCGCCATCTGGATCAGCTCCGCGAATCAGCCTCTCTCGGACTCGTTGCAATTGACGGCGGGAATCGAGGGCTCAGCTATTGGCGCCGCCGATTTTGGCCGCCTCATGAACTTGTGCGACCAGTTGTCCCCGGACTTGAAGAAGAGCAGCCCCTGGCTCAAGGAAGTCTCCATCTACTACCGCGCTATCTCGCACGTGCAGCGGCTTGCTGATTCCAAGCTTCCAAAGCTTTCGAGTTGGGCCTCCAGCGAAATGGAAACTTGCGCCCGCTACGTCGCCGTGGTCCTCGATCAAAACCTGGCCATGAATCTCGATCGTCGCCTCGCCGCCCAAACGAACTAACTCGAATAGCGCGTCAGTTAGCGGCGTTTGTGCTTTTCCACGACCCAGGTTGAGTTCCGAGCCCCCCTATTGTTCACGCGCAACACCATTCGCACCCAGCATTGAAAACAATACAGTTACAGTTTACTATTGACTAAAGTCAGTTATTGTGGTACCCTCGCTCGTGTTAGCTCGAACAAGCCTAGCCAGTTCAGCCCCTAACCCTCGTCTCATCAACCTGTTGCGGCCTCTTGGAATCTCTTTACACAACCCTGGCTTTTGTTTTCAACGGCTTGCAGCCTCTTGTGCCAAAAACAGGGGGTGGGTATACCCCCCGAAAAGCTCCCCTTTGGAATCAGCATCTTACAGCCTCTTTTTTCTGGCTCTGTTTACAAGGAAGTTACTCTCCTGGTCTCGACGCGCCGGCTATCGCGAGTCCTTGGCGTCCTCGATTCCCGATTCGGGACCATCCCTTCCGGCAATACTGTCCCACTTCTGCTACAGTGCTGGCATTGCAATATGTAATTTTTGCGGTTTCTGCTGCGTACTAGTCTATGGATGCGCCGAGACCAGAGCGGATGAGCGCGCCAGGTAAGACAGAGCCTACACAGGCGATTGCTCGGGCACGGACAGGGGATGCCGATGCCTGGGGGGAGCTTTACCGGGAGTATGCTCCCGCGATCTTCCGCTTTTGCCGGCGAGCTCTGCCGACTCGCGAAGACGCAGAAGACGCCACTATGGATATTTTTGCGAAATTGATGCGCGACAACAGGCTGCTTCAATATGACCAGAGCCGCTCGTTCACGGCTTGGCTGTACAAAGTGGCCGCCAATCATTGCTGGGACCTGCTGCGCCGCCGCAAGACACGCCAGGATAAAGAGACCGAAGATTTCGAGAATGTGCCCCTGGAGCACCCGGATCCGAATCAATTAGACAAGCTGATCGAGCAGAGAACCAGCGAAGAAGTGCGGCGCGCACTGGGCAAACTCGGATCGCGCGCGCGCATGGCCCTCGTCATGCGCTACTACTCGGATATGAGCTATGACGAAATTGCCGATGCGCTCGGAGTGCGCCGCGCCTTCGTGGGCGTGGTGCTCCTGCGCGCCCGGCATGAACTGCGCAATGCCCTGGGGCAAGGTGGCGCGTTGGCCGCGGGAGGAGCCTCGTGACAGAAGACGCAAATCTGTCGGGTGATGCGACGCAGCACCTCGACGAAATGACCTGTTTGTTGTATATCGAGCGGCAACTGGACCGCACGCGTGCACAGGAGATTTCCGCGCATACGCAGGACTGCGTCGCGTGCCGCACCTTACTCCGCGCGCTGGAGCGCGAGTCGCGTTTGCTCACACGCGCGATGCTGGAGGAAGAGGAGGCACTGCCCGCCAGGCTGGCCCAATTTCAGGAGCGGGCGCACAAGTCCATGCAATGGATCTGGACTCTAGCCTTTGGGTTGGCGGCGACGGGCGTGTATGCGCTGTATACCGAATATATTGAGCCCTGGCAGACGCAGTTGGATCTGGCAGGATTTGGCGGCTCGAACCTTTTGAGTTTGCTCATTTTTCAAGGCGCCTTCTGGAAAGGATGGAACTCGATGGTCACTTTGTTGGAGGTGCTGGCGCTGCTCACCGTCGCCGGATTCGCGATGGTTTTCTTCCGCAAACGCCTGCGTCGCGGTTCCGCGCTGGCCCTTATGCTCGCGGGATTCTGCGCGGCGCTCGTGCTGCAGCCCGCGTCCGCCTTTGCCTCCGAGACACGTAAGGGCGAGTCCGTTGCGGTGGATCGCAACGAAACCGTCAAGACGGACATATTTCTGATGGGCGATCACATTCGTGTGGACGGCAATGTCGATGGCGACGTCTTCGCTTTCGGACATGATGTCATCGTGAACGGGCACGTAAGGGGCGACGTTTTCGCTTTCGCCCAACAACTCCAAGTTAATGGCCAGGTGGACGGCAATGTTCGGGCGGGTACTAATACTTTGACCATTCGAGGGACCGTCGCAAAGAACGTTTTGACTTTCGATGAGACTGTGAATCTTGAGTCCAACGCAAAAATCGCAGGCAGTCTGACCGTATTCGTCGATTCGTTGAACCTGGATGGCGCTGTGGGGCGAGACATTCTCTCCATGGGCAAGCATATTGGCATCAACGGAAAAGTGGATGGAGCGATTCAAGTCAGAGGAGAAGCGCTGACTATTGGTTCAAGCGCGGAGATACATGGCCCGATTCAATACAAGGGCGATAAACCCCCGGATGTATCACCTAACGCAAAGCTGGTTTCGCCCGTCGATTTTCAGAAGCTTGAGCACAAGCCTCATTATATGGAAGGGCACTATTACGTCTGGCAGGTGATCTGGCTGGGCGCCTTCGTCCTTTTCGGCCTCGTGCTGTTCCAGCTCATGCCCCAGTTTTCGAGGGAAGCGGTAGCGAACGCGGAGCGCTATGGCGCGTCTTTCGGTTTGGGGGTTTTGGTATTTTTCGGCATACCCATCGCCGCCATCATCGCTTGCGTAACCGTAGTCGGATTATTTGTCGGCATCTCCACATTCTTTATCTGGTACGCATCTTTGTATTATGCGCAGTTGGTTGTAGGAGCGTTGGTCGGGCAATGGCTGATGGGCCGCACAAACGAGACGTGGCCGCTAATCGGCAGGATGGTGGTTGGTATCGTGATTGTCCGTCTGGCGACTGTCATTCCGGCAGCCGGCGGATGGGTTAAGTTTGCCGTGATCGTCTGGGGCCTTGGCGCAACTTCTCTGGCGCTCTACAACCGTTTCCAACCGTCGATCGCCAGTACGCCGTCCGCACCCTACGCGCCTCCGCTGCCGCCAAACACAACCGTGGGCGGGATGCAGCCGGCGTAAACAAGGCTGAGCTTCGAGGCGCAGCAAGACCGAAAGAATATCTAGGGAACGCGAACCTTCGCAGCGCTGAACGGCATTGCGGATGGATTCTGCGTCCCCCCGCCAAAGTACAAAGCGCGAATCGAAACCGTTTGCGGGTTGCTAAGCGCGGTGGCGGCTGTCACACCATCGAAATTGGTTGCCGGTATGCTGGGCGGCGCGCCCTGCGTGATTTCCACCAAGAGCGGCGTCGTCATCCCAAAGAACGATGGAAGATTCTGGATATTGAAGGTGGCTTGCGTTCCTGTACTCGCAACGGTGCCGGAAACGCGCGTAAAGCGAAGATATACCGTGTCCACGCTTACGCTCGCGGGAGTGCTGCCGGAAGCCGCCGTGAAAGCAGTCACGTGCAAGGAAAGCGTTTGTCCCGGAAGGAAGATGGAACCATCGGTGTTGCCGGCAAAGGAATTGGTGGGAATCGTGAGCCCTTTGCTGTCGACCAGGAAGGGCTTGGTGTTCGGGCTCGGTAGTGTTGCGTTCACCAAGACACCGAGAGGAATACTCGGGCTAATCACACTCCCGGAACTCGCAAGCACCAGATCGTTCGTAACAAGATTAAATTGGGTGGAAGAAGAGGGAATGAACGGAACGATCCCTTCGATCCAGTCTCCTGTCGTGGTCGATAACGGATCGTACTCGAGCAAGGTGAAAGTCCCGTCGGAATTGAGGACTGTGTCGATGCTCGCAACCTGGCCCTGCACAACGCAGGAAGAAAAAGAGAGGCTGAAGAGAAAGGCCGTGCAGTTCGGAGAAAATACGGTAAAGGAATTCCCGACTGCTGTGATGGACCCGCGCGTGGCGGTTTTCACCGTGACGGACTGCGTTACCGAGTTGGCTGCGGTCACGATTCCGGTGACATCCTCGACAAAATCGAGTTGCCCTGGGCTTAGACTGGTGGCTGTGGAAGGCAGTGTGGTAGCGGTCAGCACATTTGTCGCCGCGAGGTTGACCGCGGTAACCACTTGTGAGGTGTTTACCGTGAGCGCGTTGCCCAGATTGAAGTTGATCGCGAGGCCGGTTTTTTGATTGGCCGTCAGCGTCAGGGGAAACGGTGCGGAAGTGATTTTCGGCGTTGCGGCCGCGCCTCCGGATATCGTGGTGACGCTGCCTGGGGCACAACCAATGTTTCCCTGCAACTGCGTACAGAAAGTAACGAGTGCATTGGAAAGGCTGACGGTGATGCTGGTATAGGAGCCGGCAGGAACCGTGGCCGACGTGCCCAAAAATGCGGAGTCGCTCTGCAACTTGGTCAGATCAACGCTAAAACTCGCGGCATTCAGGGGGATGTTTACGTTCGTCCCGGTGGAAGATGTGAGCGTGATCGTGTTTACGTCGACAATGAACGAAAGAAGGTTCGTGCTGGGCGGTGGCGTGAGCGGCGCGGCCGTTAACGTGAAGCTGACTGTTGCCGTGCCTCCTCCCGGTGGGGGTGACGGATTCTTGGGCCCGCTGCATGCGACCAGAGAAATTGCCGATATTGAGAGTAGCGAAGCAAGAACATTCCGGAAGTTCATGAGCCCCCACGGCGACGCGCGCCAAGCCTAAGGTGATAAGGGCACGGGCGTCCCAAGTACAACTTTACGCCTGGCGTGAGACCGATATCCGTGAAATGACAACTAATTGCGCAAATATTAAATGCGGCGCGAAACTCCGATTATAGGAGCGGGCAGACACGTCCGTGTCATGGCCGTGTCACTTCGTATGCTATCGTTGGCGAGACAAAGCCCATACTGAGTTTGAGGATAGCGAGTTGGCAAAACGCGAAGCAACGGCTGTTCGGCGACATGCGTCTCCAACGCCGGAAGAAATGAATGCCGCCGAGCAAGATCATCCGGCCTCTGAAGGGGATTCGCGCCACGGAATAGGCCAGCTGTCTGCTGAGGCGGTGGCGCCGGACAGGAAAAGTCCGCCGAGTATGCAGGAGGTGTTTGGCCCGGGCGGTCTGCTCGAGCGCTGCATGATTGGCGGATACGAGCACCGGCGCGCACAGCTCCTAATGGCGGAGTTGGTGCAGGACGCGTTTGAAACGCGTCATCACGTTGTGGTGGAAGCCGGAACGGGCACGGGGAAGACCCTGGCCTACCTGCTGCCGGCAATATGCAGCGGGCGTCGCGTGGTGATTTCCACGGCCACAAAGTCCCTGCAAGAGCAGCTCTACCAAAAAGACATTCCGTTTCTGCAAAAGCACTTTGCGCCGGAGCTGAAAGTGGCGGTGATGAAGGGCCGCTCGAACTTTCTATGCCGCGCGAAGCTGCATCAGATTGCGGAACAGCCGATCCTCAAGGGCATGGAGGAGATGGACGCCTTCCGGCAAATTCAGGAATGGTCCAAGCTGACGGAAACCGGCGACCGCGCCGAGCTCACCTTTCTGCCGGACGATTCCGAGCTCTGGACGCGAATGGACGCGCGGCGAGATACCTGCACGGGGCAGAAATGCGCCGATTTCCGCCAATGCTTCATCACGGCCATGCAGCAGCGCGCCAAAGAAGCGGACCTGATTATCGTAAATCATCATTTATTTTTCGCGGACCTTGCCCTGAAGCAGGACGATTTCGGCAGCATTTTGCCGGAATATTCAGCGGTAGTGTTTGACGAAGCGCACGAGATGGAGGACGTGGCCAGCGACTATTTCGGCCGGCAAATCTCAAATTACCGATTCGAGGAACTGGCGCGCGACGCCGACATTAGCATGCGGCTGCTGCACCTCGGAACGCCGGCGCTGCTGCGAAAAACCCAGCGGATTCGCGAGCGCAGCAGGACATTCTTTGATGCGTTCCCGGCGCGCGATGGCCGTTATCCGTTTGAGAGAAACGAGCGCGAAGCCTTCCTGGAGCAGCATCGCGAGAGCTACGACGCTTTGGTCAGCGCGTTGAAAGGGTTGGAAACCGAGTTTGCGGCGATGGCGCAGAAGCCCGAAGAGTTGTTGCGCATCTCGCGCCGGAGTTTCGAGATCCGGCAGGAACTGGCGTTTCTTTTCGAGTCCCACGAACGCAATTTCGTCTACTGGTATGAGCGCCGGAACAAAGGCATTTTTCTGGCAGCGACGCCGATCGACGTTAGCCAGGTTCTGCGCGCACGGTTATTTGAGCAATTCGAGTCGATTGTACTGACATCGGCAACTCTTACGGTTGCCGGGCGCTTTGAATATATCCGCCAGCGGTTGGGGCTCGACCATGCTAAAGAGGGAGCGCTGCCGCCGGAATTTGATTGGCAGAAGCAAGCGTTGCTGTACATGCCCCGCGGCATCCCAGACGTGCGCAATCCGGCTTTCGCGCAGGCCGCGGCGGATGAAATCGTGAAATTGCTTGAACTCAGCGAGGGGCGCGCGTTCTGCCTGTTCACCAGCTATTCGCAGATGAATGATTTGTTCGAGCGCGTTCGCGGACGAGTGTCGTTTCCGCTCTTACTGCAAGGCACAGCGCCACGGTCGGTCTTGCTCGAAAGATTCAAGAACACGGCGGGTGCGGTGCTCTTCGCCACTTCCAGCTTTTGGCAGGGCGTGGATGTGCCCGGGGATCAACTCTCTTGCGTGATTGTGGATCGCCTGCCGTTTGCGGTGCCCAGCGACCCCATTGTTGCCGCGCGCGTGAAGGCCTTACAGGAGGATGGGCGCAACGCTTTTTCGGAGTTCCAGGTGCCGCAAGCGGTGCTCGCGCTAAAACAAGGGTTTGGGCGGCTAATCCGGACGAAGACGGATCGCGGCGTCCTGGCGCTGCTCGACAGCCGGATTCAGCGCATGGCCTATGGTAAAATTTTCCTGGAGTCTCTCCCCGGCTATGCGACCACGCAGGAGCTGAGAGAGGTGGCTAAGTTCCTGGAAGAAAAGGCTTAAGAACAAAGGGTTTATGTTTCAGGTCAGCGTGGAAGAGACATTTTCGGCAGCGCACGCATTGCGCGGGTATCGCGGCAAATGCGAGAACGTGCACGGGCACAATTACCGTGTGCGCGTGAGCGTGGAAGGTCCGCAGCTCGATTCCATCGGTTTGCTTCTTGATTTTACGGAATTGAAGAGAGTGATTCGCGAGATCATCGGCGGCCTGGACCACCAATTCATCAACGATTTGGAGCCGTTCCGCACGGTGAACCCTTCGGCGGAAAATCTTGCGAAGTATTTCTACGATGAAGTCACGGGGCGGGTGAAGGAATTGCCCGCCGGCGCGCGCGTCACCGACACCGTGGTTTGGGAGACGGATGCCGCGAGCGCGCAATACCGACCCGGCAAGTAGGAGTCGCAGAGAGCGCAGCGATGAATCGCTCGATTTACATCATCATGGTTCCGGTGTTGTTAGTGACCGCAGGCTATATCTTTGTGTTCCGCCACATCGGCGTAGCGCCCGGCTATCTGCGCTTGCTGGCGGCCATGGCTGTATTTTTTAGCGCGATTTGGTGGCTGGGCCGCAGGACGGCGCGGAAGGCCAGTCAAAGCCGGCATTAAACAAAGCAACGACCTCATGTTTGTCACCGAAATATTCAAATCGATTCAAGGCGAGGGCACACGTGCCGGGTTGCCGTGCATTTTTGTTCGCCTGACGGGCTGCAATTTGCGGTGCACGTGGTGCGATACCGCTTATGCATTTCACGGCGGCAAGAAGATGAGTGTGGATGAAGCAGTGGCGCGCGTCGATGAGCTTGCTGGACGCAACAACGGTGTGGACGCATCTAAAGCAATAGTGCCCCTTGTGGAGTTAACTGGCGGTGAGCCGCTCTTGCAGGAGGAAATCTATCCGTTAGCGGAGAAACTGCTCGCTGCAGGATATACCGTGATGATCGAAACGAGCGGTGAGCGATTTGTCGGGCGCCTGCCGCAAGAAGTGATCAAGATTGTGGATGTGAAGTGCCCGGACTCCGGCGAAGCAGAAACATTTGAGATGAAGAATCTGGAGGCGATCGGTGCAAACGATGAGGTGAAGTTTGTGGTATCGACGAGACGCGATTACGAATTTGCGCGCGACTTCACGCTGCAGCATCAACACACGAAGCGAGTGCGCGCCGTGCTGTTTTCGCCGGTTTTTGACGATCCGGAAGGGAAGTGGCAAGGGTTGCAGCCGCGATCTTTGGTGGCATGGATTCTCGCCGACGGATTGCCCGTACGGCTGGGGCTGCAGCTACATAAATTCGTTTGGGATCCGGCTACCAAGGGCGTTTAGAGAGGACGCATGCGGACCTCGCGTAGCGCAGAGGAATCCGAGCGCGATGAATGATGGACGGGATGCATAAACAAGCAGTCGTGCTCCTGAGCGGAGGGATGGATTCCTGCGTCTCCACAGCGATCGCGCGCGAACGCCATGGCGCCGGGAACATTGCTGCGTTGCACGCGGGCTATGGGCAGCGCACGCAGGCACGCGAGCACAAGGCATTCGAGGATATTGCAAGTTTCTATGGCATACGCGAACGCTTGGTGGTGCGGTTGGATCATTTTCGCGCCATAGGAGGGTCGGCGCTAACAGATTCCAATATTGCCGTGCCCGAAGGCGAGTTAGGCCCGCCATCGCCGCACGGGAATATTCCGGTAACCTACGTGCCGTTTCGCAATGCGCATTTTCTTGCCGTGGCGGTGAGTTGGGCGGAAGCGATTGGAGCGGAAGCTGTATACATCGGGGCGGTTGCCGAGGACAGCTCTGGCTATCCGGACTGCCGGCCGGAGTATTACCGGGCATTCCAGGAATTGGTGCGTGTCGGCACGCGGCCCGAGACAAACATCGAAATTGTTACGCCGGTGATCACTCTGAGGAAGAGCGAGATCATCCGGCGCGGGGTCGACCTTGGGGCGCCGCTGCATTTGACGTGGTCGTGCTATCAGAGCGAAGATGCAGCCTGCGGCGTCTGCGATAGTTGCTTGCTGCGCTTGTGCGCATTCGCTGAAGCAGGAGTGGATGATCCTATCGCTTACCGGCGGACGGTGGTAGCGCAGGGTTGAGCTTGGCATCGGGCCAGGTTTGGAGATAATAGGCGCGCGCCGGCGGGGGACGCGGTACGCTCTCGAGCGGCAAAGGAGAATGGGGCATGAAGCTACGTTGGAGAGAAGGGAAGTCGTGGGTAACGTCGATCGTCCTGCTGGCGGCGTTTGCGTGCGCATTTGCGCCAAGGGCAGCGGCGCAAGATGGTGTGGTTTCCGGGCAGATTCTGGATGTCACCGGCAAGCCCTGGGGCGACCTCGGAATCCAGGCGGTCAGCGACCAAGGCGCGAAGTCCGACACAAAGACGGATAAGGATGGCAATTTCACGATTCGCGGCTTGCGAAACGGCGTCTACAAGGTGTTTATACAATTGCCTGCGCCGAATAAGCCTTACGAAGTAGCCGTCCGCGTTTCCGGTGCAGACACGCCCAAGGTGAATCTGAATTTCAAGGATGTTGTGGCCAAACAGGGCGCGGAATACGCGGAGCAGCAGAAGAAGCAGGAAGAAGAGCAGAAGAAATTCCAGGGCATGAAGGGGCACTTCGATGCTGGTGTTGGTTTGTTGACTCAGGCCGGTCAGGCGAAAGCGGATTTGGCAAAAGCTCCCGCCGACCAGCGCGACGCGAAAAAACAGGAAGTGAAGGATTTGTCCGATAAGGCTGTTAAGGAGTTGGAAGACGCAAAGGCCGCAGCCGGCGAGAAGGATGCCAATCTCAATCTGGTTTGGGCACGCCTGGGCGATGCGTATGACATGGACGGCCGGAGCGATGACGCAATCAACGCGTATAAGCAAGCCATCGAGCTGAAGCCTAGCGCGGCCTACTACAACAATTTGGGCGGGATTTATGGGCGTGCCGGCAAAATTACCGAAGCGATGGAAGCTTACAAAAAGAGCGCAGAGCTTGATCCACCCAATGCCGCCCAGGCCTACCGCAATGGGGGGATCACTCTCTATAACGTGGGAAAGATGAAGGAAGCTGTCGAGCCGCTGAAGAAAGCGACGGAGCTGGACCCCAATAGCGCGCAAGCGTGGTATTTGCTAGCCGCAGCGCTAGTTGGGTCGATGGAATACAAACAGGTTGGCGGCAAATTGCAAGTAACAGTGCAGCCGGGTACTGTGGAAGCTTACCAACAGGCGATTGAGCACGACAAAAGTGGTGATCCAAACGGCTATGGCGCCCAGGCTAAGCTAGGTCTGGAAGCGCTGCAGCAGATTGCCCCTGGCATCGACACGAAAACAAAACGGAAAAAGTCGTAAACCTTTCTGGAGTTGAAGCCGGCTTCTTTGTTCAGAAGCCGGCTTTTTTATTGGAGGGCTCTTCCGTTCAGAGTAATTCTTGTGTTGAGACGAGCGGCCTCGACGAGGCGATCTGTAGCCAACCTCGCGAATCGCTTGTAGAATCTAAGGCAGTGCAGCACGAGTGGGTGTGTGGAACCTTTCGCATGGCTTCCGGGATCTTGGGCTCTAATCACGGAGCCGAACTGATGGTATCGTTTATGGATCGCGTCGTCGTTCCCTCGCATGTTTTGGTGCGCTTCCTGGACAAAGAGTCCGTGCTCTTGAACATCGAAACGGAGCGCTATTTCGGTTTGGACGAGACCGGCACGCGCATGTGGCAGTTGGTAACGGCGGCTCCGAAAATCGAAGTGGCGTATGAGCAGCTTCTGGAAGAGTACGACGTCCAGCCCGAACTTCTACGCGAGAATCTCACCGACCTGCTGAACCGGCTCGTGGAAAACGGATTGCTGCAAGTGGCTTCCTCTGATGTGGGAACGGCTCCATCGCTTTAGCCTCTTGAATTCGCAAGCACGCGGCATGTTTTTGCGCGCGGCGGTGCTCTTGCCGCTGATTTCCTTGAGTCTGCGAATTCGCGGCTTTCGCGCGACACAGCAGAGCCTGCAGAGCTTTTCTTTTTTTTCGAAAGTCGACAAACGCTTGCCCGGAAATGTGGCCGATAGCGAACGGGTTCGACTGGCCGTGCGCATGGTGAATGCCGCTGTGCGCCACGGTTGGGGCCGGCCCACTTGCCTGGAAAAATCCCTGGCTCTGTGGTGGTTGCTGCGCCGGGAAAGCATTACCTCCGTCGTTCGCATCGGAGCACGGACGATCGGGGGCAAGCTCGAAGCCCACGCCTGGGTGGAGTGCGAAGGCGTGGCACTGAACGAGCCAGCGGGGGAGCACCGCCATTACGCGACCTTCGACGCAGCATTTCCCCAGCAAACTCAGGAGGTTTCGTGAGCGGCTTCGCCGGCATCATTTCGCTCGATGGCGCACCGCCCGACACGCGTCTCCTCGAGCGGATGGCTCAAACACTTGCGTTCCGTGGTCCTGATGGCACTCATATCAGCGTAAAACCCGGCGCAGGATTCTGCTTCACGTTCTTGCGCACAGGTCCCGCCCCGCAGTGCCCTTCACAGCCGTGCTCTTTGGATGGAAACGTCTGGCTGTTAGGCGATGTGCGTTTGGACGGCCGCGACGATTTGCGGCGCAAGCTCGAGCAGCACGGCGATGAGCTCCAGGGGGATGCCACGGACGAGGAATTGGTCTTGCGCGCGTGGCGCCGCTGGCGCGAAGACTGCCTTCCAGATCTAATTGGAGATTATTCCTTCGCCTTGTGGGATGCCGAAGCCTGGCACTTATGGTGCGTTCGGGACTTAATGGGTGCTCGGCCTTTCTTCTACGCGCAAATCAGCGGCCGGTTCTACTTCAGCAACACCCTGGCGGCAGTGCGATGCGCTCCAAACGTTTCTCACGAGCTCGACAATCATTTCATCGGCGACTTTCTGCTGCAGGGATCATGCTCGGACCAAACACGTTCGGCGTTCCGCGATGTCTCCCGTCTTCCGGCAGGACATACTATTCGTCTCTCAAGCGTCGGAATTAACATCGACCGCTTTAGTTCCCTGCCGCTCGAAGAGCCTCTTTGGCTTAAGCGCGAAGAAGAATACGTGGAGCAATTTCGTGGGCTCTTGGCGCAAGCGGTCAGGGATCGCTTGCCGGATTCCGCCGCGATTTACATGAGCGGTGGGCTCGACTCTACCAGCATCGCAGCGATGGCCGTTGACCGCGGACGGAAATGCGACAAGCCATCATCGCTCCGTGCGTATTGTATCGATTGTCGGCCACTTTTCGACGATCAGGAAGGGCGCTTGGCCGCTCAAGTGGCGGAGCGTTTGGCTTTTCCGATCGAGATCTGGTCTCAATCTTCGTGGCTGCCGTTTGATGGCTGGAGTGAGAAGAAACTCCGTACTCCGGAACCCTCTCAGGAGCCGTATTTTGCATCTCTTTTGGAGCATTACCGTTATGTTTCGCAGCAGGCGCGCGTGACGCTGACAGGATACGGTGGCGATGGTATTTTGACCGGGCAATCATGGCCATACTTGGTTGATCTCGCTCGCCGCATGCGTCTCGTTACTATTGGCAGAGCCTGGGGAAAGTACCTCAGAAAACATGGCCGCATTCCTCCGTTGCGCGGAGGTTTTCGAGCGCGTCTGAATCGTTTCCGTCGGAAGCCTGCTATGGCAGAGTACCCCCGATGGCTTGCGCCGAACTTTGAAACGGAAATGAACATGCGCGATCGCTGGTGCGAACTGATGAGGGGTCCTCAGAAGTTCCATCCATGGTATCCCGACGCTCATGCGTTGTTGAACGGCGGATATTGGCCCGAAATCCTCGAACACGAAGATGCCGAGTGGATTCGAGCCCCGCTTGAGTCGCGTTCACCGTTTCTCGATCGGCGCTTGCTTCGTTTTCTGCTGCGTGTTCCGCCGGTGCCGCTGTGTATCGACAAGGAACTCCTCCGGCGAGCTATGGCAGGAGTGTTGCCGGAAGAAGTTCGGCTGAGACCCAAAGTGCCCCTAGCCGCGGATCCTCTTATGACCCAGGTGCGCAGCGGGAAATGGAGTCCGCTCCCCTTGCCTGAGCCAACGGTATCGATAAGGTTTTTTGTGGATTGGGATCTGCTCCATCGAATACTGGCGGAAAGTTCGGGAGGTTGCCAGTGGCGGGACATTCGAGCGCTGTCACTGAATCACTGGCTAAAATACATTGCAAAGAGTGACGATATTCAGTAATGTTTAGTAGGGTTATTCGATGGCGGATGATCGAAAAGTGGTTCCCAAGAAGGAATATGAGTCGCCGAAGCTGCTCATTTACGGCGATTTAACAGACATGACAACAAGTGGAGGTCCTAAGGGGCAGAGCGACAATCTTAGGTCGATGTCCATGACGTAACTGGGTTTGCCATTGATTTATCGTTATTGCGTGTACGGCCTCACCTGTGTCTCCAACGCTTCGATTTCCGGATTTTATTCTCAGCCGGTCCCCACGCCGAGTGTGGATTGCGATATCGTTTTCGATTTAATTTCCCCCAAACCTGATTGGTTTGATGTAGGTCGCGATCTGCCCGCACGTGCGCTATATGCGAAACCCATATCCTCAGACAATACGGACTCTGGCTGCACCGTAAGGATTTTAGGCGCAGAAGAAGCTTTCGAACTAACGTACCCCGACGGAACCCAATTCCTTATCGATCGTTACGCCAGACGCGTTTGGGGACATTGTCCACCGGGCTTTGGCATAGACTTTCTCGCAACCTATCTTCGCGGCCCGGTTATGGGTTTTATTCTTAGACGGCGAGGTGTCACCGCGTTACACGCGAGCGCGCTGAGCCTCGATGGGCGCGCTGTTGTATTGTGCGGTGAGAGCGAGTCGGGGAAGTCCACCATGGCAGCCGCCTTGGCACTGGAAGGCGCACCCGTTCTTTGTGAGGATGTGGCTGCACTCAGGTTCAGCGGGGATACCTTTTATATCGAGCCAGGTTACGCACAGATTGGTTTGTGGCCGGATACCGTGGAAACTCTGCTCGGTACCTCAGATGCGCTACCAAGATTGACGCCAAGTTGGGAAAAGTGTTTCTTACCGCTTGATGGCGAAAAGGCAAGATTCGAGTTAAAGGAGCGGCCTATCGGCGTAATCTATATTCTTGCACGCCGCACTGCCTCAGATAATGTGCCGAGAATTGAGCAAATCAGCCCTCGCGAAGCGCTGCTCGCGCTTGTGCAGAACACCTATATGAACTGGCTTTTGGACGGAAAACAGCGCGCCCTGGAGTTCGACTTCTTGAGCACATTGGTCACACACATTCCTGTGCGAAGGATCATCCCACACAGTGATCCGGCGAGAATTGTCGAGCTTTGTGAATTGATCGTGACGGATGCGAAAGATCACGAACACTCCAGGCAATCGTTTCAAGCCGTTAACTGATGTATTCGCTCTACGATTACGGCTCAATGATTGCCGATCCCTTGCGTCTTCAAGCCTATAACAAAGCAATCGCAACAGGTGTTCACACCGGCAATTCCGTGCTGGAAATCGGCTGCGGACCGGGCGTGTTCGCATTGCTGGCGTGCCACGCGGGGGCACGCAAGGTTTACGCCATCGACCTCGAAGAAATCGTGCACTTCGCGAGAGAGCTGGCGGTCGCGAATGGCTTTGCGGACCGCATAGAGTTTATCCAGACCGATTCGCGTAAGCTTCAATTACCCGAACGCGTTGACGTCATCATCTCCGACATCCGTGGTTCGCTTCCGCTTTTTGGGCACGCCATAGCCTCTCTTGAAGACGCCCGGCAGCGCCTGCTTGCGCCAGGAGGCCGCCTGATTCCTCGCCGCGACATACTGAAAGCTGCTGTTATTCAGGCGGATGATTTCTACTCGAAGCTGGTATCGCCTTGGGTAGAATCAACCCCATCACTGGACTTGTCGCCTTCGTTGTCGCTTCTGCTGAACGGATCGTATACCAGCCACTTCCATACCGACCAACTCCTCACCGAGCCTCAGACTTGGGCCGTGCTCGACTATTCAGCAGGCGCAAACGCCTGCCCAGCCGCTAACCTGGATTTCTCCGTCACACGGTCCGGAACCGCTCACGGTATTTGCCTCTGGTTTGAGGCGGAACTGTTTGACGGCATCACTTATTCGTCCGGGCCCGCCTCGTCAAAACCAATTTATGGTCAAGTTTTTCTCCCCTGGATGGAAGCCGTTCCTGTCCAAGATGGGCAGAGCATTTGCGTAAGCCTGCAGGCAAATTTAGTGGGGGACGAATATATTTGGCGGTGGGAAACGAAGGTCAGCGGAAACGGGAACGCCGCCGATCGATGCTTTCGGCAGTCTACGTTTCAAGGCGCGAACTTTACGCCCCAGGCCTTACGGCGGCGCGCGGCGGACTATGTGCCAGCGCTGTCTGAAGAAGGGCAGGCTGACCGATGGTTGCTGCAGGCCATGGATGGAAAAACGTCGTTGCAGCAGATGGCGCAGGCAGCCGCGGAACGATTCCCTTCCATCTTTCCTCGCTGGGAGGACGCGCTGCACCGAGCCGCGGAACTTGCGAGACAATTTTCACGCTAGCGGGCAGCAAACTATGCACGCAAGGGCAATTACCGATATTTCTCCGCAAAGTTCCACCACCCATGAGAGTGGACGCTCGGCGGAATGGCTGGCATTGCTGGAATGCGCTACGCTTCGCTCCAAGCCCGACCGTCTCGCCAGTTTCATTCGAGATTCCTTCAATTGGCGTCTCTTCCTCCAAAGCGCCGAAGATCACGGACTAACGCTGCTCGTTGCCGAGCGCGTGAAGAATCTAGATCGCGCGCCGGTCCCACCCGAGGCCCTCGTCAAATTGCAGCAATCGCAGCGCGCACACGCGGTGTTCGCTCTTCAACTAACCGCCGAATTGTTTCGCGTGCTGGAACGTTTTGCTGCTGCCGGAATCGACGTGCTGCTCACCAAAGGCCCGGCGCTTTCGGTGCGCTGCTACGGGAAGCCGGACATGAGGCAGTATGGCGACATCGACCTTGTCGTTCGCGAAGCCGATATTCGCCGCGCGACGGAAGCTATGACCGATCTTGCGTACGAGCCGCGTGTCCCGCTAAAGGCGATCGACGCAAAAAAAAGTCCGGGCGAATATGCGTTCCGCAAATCCGGCACAAATGTCCTCGTCGAATTCCACACCGAGCGCACCTTTCGCTACCATCCACGCCAGTTACCGATAGAAAAGCTATTTCAGCGCCGCGCCTTCGTTGCGATCGACGGCCGCGATGTTCCTGCGCTCTCGGTCGAGGACGAACTCGTCCTCATCAGCGTGCACGGCGCCAAGCATTTTTGGGAACGCCTGATGTGGATTGCCGACGTGGCCGCGTTGATTTCCGCGAAGCAGCCCCCAGATTGGACCCGCGCCATGTCCGTGGCCCGCGAAGTTGGCGCCGAGCGAATCCTGCATTTAGCGTTGAAGCTTGCCTACGATGTACTTGGTTCGCAGTTGCCCGAGCAACTCGAGCCCATCGTCCAGTCCGACCGCACGGCCGCGAAGCTTTCGGCGCAAATCAAGAATCGCCTCGCCTCGCGCGAGCCTCCCGAAATCGGGGTTTTGGAGCGCGCTATCTTTCGCATGAAGATGAGCGGCGGATTGCTCGCGGGAGCTGCGTACCTGCTGCGCCTCTCACTTTCTCCCACGGAAGAAGACTGGACTCCGGGAAGAGAAGGGAGCCGGTCCGCGGTGAGGGATGCGGTCGGCAGGCCACTTCGGCTAGCAAAAAAACACAGTCGCCGCTCCAGCCATTGAAACAAAAAAGGTCCGGAAACGCGCCCGGACCCTTTCCTCAAAACACGCGGAATTTTTCGCCTAGATATTGGTGCGTTGCGTCAGCTTCCGCATGGCCTTCGGCGTCCGTGGTGGCAACTCCACGGAAAGCGTCAACTCGCTTTTATTTCGCAGCACGCCAATCTTAGCGGTCTTGGCGTCATTCTGCGACGCGAGCTTCTGTCGCAAATCACCCAAGCTGCGCACGCGTTCGCCGTTAAAGCTGGTAATCACATCCCCCGCTTTGAGCCCCGCCTTCTCCGCGGCCGACCCGCTGTTCACGCTGCGCACCAGAATGCCTTCACCGTCCGGAGCGCCGAAGAACGAGCCCAACTGTCCGCCAATGTCCTCAGCGTCAATTCCCAAGCGCGGACGACCTCCCGGCAAGAGAGCCATCTCGCCGCCCAAATCAATGGAGGGCACATCGAGCATTTCCATCACTTCCGGCATGCGAAACGCAAACGTTCCCGGCGTCGCACCCATCCAGGTACTGTGGCGCTCCTCGGCTTTGCCCAAGGTTGCGCTCAGTGTTTGCGCGCGTCCGTCGCGCCACACGGTAATCTGCGCCGTGCGCCCCGCCGGTATTTCGTGGATCATCCTCCGGAATTGCGCCGAGCCTTCCACGCGCTGCCCATTGACTTCGGTAATGACGTCATTCTCTTTCAGCCCCGCCTTCGCCGCGGGACTATCTTTCGTCACGCCTGCCACAATCACGCCTCGTTCCGCGGGCAGCTTCAATTCCTTCGCATTGTCCGCGGTCACTTCATGCGTCTCGACGCCCAGCCAGCTCGGCCCTTCTTCACCGTCGAAAATGGTGATTTGCTGAATCTCAGGATCGCGCAGCGCCTCCACCTCCGCCAGAGCACCCTTTGATTGCTCCAGCGTCTGCTCGACCTCTCGCGAGATGCGGTCTCCGTCAATTTGAATCCGCTCAAACTCGCGTACTTTTGGCACACGCTCAATCTTGACGGTCGTGGAACCATCCTCCTGATCCTGAATCGCGGCCGACGGGCTTGGCAACGCAATCAGCCCGATACCCAAAGCCGCAACACCAGCGCTTACCAACAAAAAGTTCTTCCGCATAAATGTGATTTCTCCTGTATCCCGCGATGACTCCCTGCCTGCTTAGACGCACGCCGCGCTAAACGGTCGACCGCAAGGCCACCAATCGAATGCCTCCGTTGACGGTGTGCAATCGGATCGGTGCTCCGCCCCTGCCCAATTTACCGTGCATTTCGCGCGGCTTCAGCGTGCTCTCGAAGGTCACCGGCAGCTCCGAGAAGAAGTTCCCGTTCAGGCATCGCGTCTCGATATCGGCATGCGTGTCGGCGGGAACGGCCAGCAACACAGAGCCATTCGTCGTCTCCGCAATCGCGCCGCTCTTGTCTTGGACGTGCAGCAGTTCCAGGTGCACATTACCGTTCGTCGTGTGCGCGTGGACCGAGCCGCCGCCTTCGTAAACTTCAATGCTTCCGTTCACGGTTCGCAAATCTTCTACTCTCTCGATGCCAGATACACGCAGAGTCCCGTTCACCGTGCCCAGATGCTCGACGTGAGCCAAATGCGGCACGTGCACCGTGTATTCCACGGCCACCTCCACACCCTCATTCTGCGGGTACCGCGTGGCCACGGAGACCACGCCGGGCTTTGCGTCCACGTCGATGGACACCAGCTCCAGGTCCGACTCTCGATTCTTCGCCGTCTTCACCGCATGAATCTCGATTGTGTCGCGGTCCCATCCCTGCACATCCACGGTGCCGTTCACGTTCTGCAGCTCAAAGGAGCCGCCCGGCTGCAGCGGATAGGTTTGATTGAATTCCTTGGTGATTGCCAGGCTAGCCGGAGCCAAAGCCACGGCCAGGACCATGATGAACAGCGCGGAAAGACTTACGGAGCGGCGGAGCATAACGTTCTACCTCCTTCGAGGATCGACTTTCCAGAATCGAAGACCAGAACGAAACTCGTTTGCGACGCAACCGGCGCTCAACGCCTAATGCAACTGAAAGTTAAACGTAACTGTCGAGATCACATCCACCGGTTTGCCCCCGGCCGAAAACGGCCTCACGCGCCACTGCTTCACGGCCGCAATCGCGGCCTCCGCCAGCGTTGGCGACCCGCTAAGGATTTTGTCCACTTCGATGCGCCCGTCCTTCGTTGCCCGTACTTGCAGCCGCACAATCCCTTGCACTCCGGCTCGCTTCGCGATTTCCGGATACACGGGAGGCCGCGACGACACGAGATGCTGCTGCAACTGATCCGGATCTTCGCGAATGCCGCCAAGGAAAGTCGACTCCAGCGAATTCAGCCAGCGGTCGATCCAGTCGCCCCGATCCTGTGTCCCTGTGGCGACTTCTGGCGGATCCCACGACTGCGGCTTCTCGAATCCGGTCGGTGTCAGTCGCCCCGAATTCAGGCGGTCTCGCAGCCGTTCTTGCTGCTCTCGGATCAGCGACTGCCGCAGAGCGATCTCCGAATCCAAGAATTGCAACCGGATTTTTCCCGCCGTTGTGCGCAATTTGAGTGGAGGGCCGCCGCCATTCAGCGCCGCCATCGCGCGTACCGGGCCATTTCCGCGATTCTGGATTTGCAGGGCCAACGCTGGATCGGCTTCGATGCGCCGCTCGCCCCCGGATTCCACCACCGCATCGATGTCCGCCGCCAGATTGCGTGGCAGAAACACGACGATATCGCCGTTGCCGGAAGTCAGCTGCGACAATCCCGGCAAGTGCACTGTGCCTCCTGAGGAGGGCGCATCCGGATTGATCCATGCCGTGATCGTGCCGCCCGCTGTCACCGCCCGCACCGTTCCCGCAACACGCGTCAAGCAAATGCTCCCCGCGCTGGATTCCACTTCCATTGGTCCGGACACGTACATGATACGAATACCGCCACCACCGGTCTGCGCTCGTACGGAACCGCGCACCTCGCCGAAATCAATTTGTCCGCCGCCGGTCCGCACGCTCACCAGGTTTCCAGCTTGGCCCACCGTGATGTTGCCGCCCTCAGTCTCCAAATCCGCGCGCCCGCCGATCTGTCCGGCGCGAATGTGTCCGCCGCCACTGCGCAGCGCGGCGTCACCCGCGATATTTCCCGCATTAATGTGTCCGCCGGCCGTAAATGCTCTCAAGTCTCCCGCAACATCCTGCACCTGGATATGGCCGCCTTCCGTCTCCAGCCGCGCAACCAAGCGTTCAGGAGTTGCATTCCGCAAATTTCCAATTCCAACGCCGATGCGCCCCGCGCGGATGTTGCCGCCCTGCGTAATCAGATTTGCCGCGCCGCCAATGTCGTCGGTCTCGATGTCGCCGGCTTCGGTCTTTACTTCCACACTGTAATTGCGCGGAACCGCTATCTCGAACTGAACCCAAAATTGCGCGCCCGACGCAGTAAAGCGCGCCAGTTGCGGTGGCAAGTTCCCGGTGATCTCGACTCCTGCGGAAGTCGTCTTGGCGACCAGCGAATAATGGTCCAGAAGGTGCTGCGCCAGCGGAGCGCGCACATCCGTTTCGAGATGTACGGCATAGCGGACCACTGGAGCGGAGCCCGCTTCCAGGGGAACTATTTTCACCGAGCCCTGGTCCGCGGTAAGCCGCAGTGTCAGTCCATCGGTCGTGTGTAAGGATCCCGTGCGATCGTCGGAAGTACGCGGCGCAGTTGGATCGGCCGGCTTGGTCAGCTCTGTTGCCGAATGCGCGCGTGTGTTACCAGCGATCGCACCCAACAGCAGCAGTATCGATGTACAAAAGAGTCGCGCCGTAATCTGTGCGCGGACGCTACGAATGATTGTCCTGTTCATTTCCGGCTTGAGTCTTACTGCACTTCTCGCGGACCAATTTGCCGCAATGCCGCCGCGCTACGCAGCCGCACATAGCGGTTCGGGTCGCGATGCTGCAATCCTTCAAGCGTGTGAATGACGCGTTCCACCGAAGGATCAGGGGGAATTTGGCTTCCCGCAATCTCGGGCGAGGCCGGAGCCTCAGGCGCTTCCGCTCCCAGCGAACGCACAAGCAGGTTCACCGCTTCCACGCGCACGCCAGGATTCGCGTCGTGCTGCAACGCTTCCAGCAAAGTGTCGCGAACCGTATTGTCTGACGCGGAATCGCGCAACGCTTCCAGTGCCTTCATGCGCACCGCCGCATTCTGGTCCTTGCGCGCCGCCGCCAGCAATGACTGCCGCACATCTTTTTCACCTGTGCGCGTCTTCAACACGTCCAGGCAATCCAATCGCACGCCCGGATCAAATCGCTCCCCGTTCATCACTACATAGGTAAGAACGCGCCGCACGTCCGCATCGTCCACGCTTCCGCTCAAGACAATCGGCTGCTCCGTGCGCACCTGCAATTGAATCGTGCCAGAAGAATCCGGGCTCGGCGCGAAATTTACTCCCGCGACCGCCATCTTCGACAAATCTTCATTCGTCAACAGAGCAGCCTTCACGTTCATCGCCTGGCCCGGACCGAAGTTGCCGTCGCGTGCGGGAATCCACAGCGCGACCTGTGTTCCCACCGCCAGGCCGGCCAGCACCAAACCCGCGGCGCTCCACGCCGGACGCAGCGCCATCCATCGCCGCATCCAACCAAACGGACTCCACTGCTCACGCAAAGGCGGCGCGGACAAGTCATCCAGCAATTCAGAGAGTTCGCTGCGGCACTGTGCGAGGAGGGCTCCGGAGGGGTCAAGCTGGTCGGCAGATTGGAACGCGTTCGCGAGCGCGCTTTGCATCTCTTGTTCTTCACGAAGTTGCTGCGCGCAGGAAGCGCACGCCGCCAGATGCGCGTCGATCTGATCGCGCTCCTGCGGCTCCACCTCGTCGCACGCATAGAAAACCAACAGGGGAGCGATGTCTCCACAGCGCTTCAGGCCGTTCGCGCTCATCGGAGGCCTCCCAACTGCGTGCGCAGCTTGCGAGTCGCCCGGAACAGCGAATTTTTGACCGTCTCCTCGGTCGTACCCAGCGCGTCGCCAATCGCCCGCAGCTTGAGCCCTTGATAATGCTTCATTTCAAAAACCACGCGTTCCCGCGGAGACAGCCGCTCCATCGCCGTCGCAATCCGCGCCTCAATTTCCTTGCCGAAGAGCCGCCGCTCCGGGTCGAGCGTCGGCCGATGCTCGCGCTGCCGTTCGAAAAAGTCGGTAATTCCCTCATCCGCGTGACCGTTGTTGGCCTCGGGTGCCTGATCCTCGGGACGCGCTTGGCGCCGCCGCAAGTGATCCAGGCAAACATTGGTGACGATGCGATACAACCATGTGTAAAAGCTGCACTCGAAGCGGAAGCGATGCAGGTTGCGGTAAACCTTCAGGAAGGCTTCCTGGTAAACGTCGCGCGCGTCCTCCGGACGCTTCATCAAATTCAGCGCCAGCCGCAGCACATCGCGGTCATACCGGCGCACCAGTTCCTCGAACGCAGCGCG
>Ga0137415_10001208_pt1 | contig 25639 bp, 22 predicted proteins | sample CZODoug3_1_1_16f_FD_183082 | JGI IMG/M metagenome (GOLD analysis project Ga0137415, IMG submission 183082) | Vadose zone soil fungal communities from Angelo Coast Range Reserve, California, USA - CZODoug3_1_1_16fungal (Hybrid Assembly) | ecosystem: Environmental > Terrestrial > Soil > Vadose...
CCTCCCGCGCTCCCGGGCGCAGCTTATCCATACAGATTCGCCAAGCCCTGCTGCTCGGTCTTGCCTACAACCTCTATTGCTTGAGGCATCCCCTCATCTGGGAGGATGTCAACAGAGCCATCAACACTTATGAAAAAAGGGGGGGAGGGGGTCCCCCCTGGCGGGGGGTACAGACCGGGCACATCCCTGACAGAATGGACCGGGAGCCATCCCTGACACTGCGGGAACTTTGGCAACCAACTGACCGCCCCCGTCCCGGTTCTCTCTAGACTGTCGACTGTGAACTGTTGACTGTTGACTTCCCCTAAAAGTGGAAACCCAGCTCCGCCGTATACGCCCGCGGCGACACAAAATGCGTGCCGCTGAACGTCGACAAGAAATTATAAACGGCCGTCTTGTTGGTCAGGTTGATGACCGTGAAGCGCAAGCTCCACCTGTAGCGGTCTGCTTGGAACAGATTGTCGTCCCCTACAGACACATCGAACAGATTGCGAGGTTTGACGCGGGTGGGGTTACGGTCCAGGTTAAATGTGGGACCCGCAATATTGAGCAGTTTCGCCCCACTGTTGACCGGAGTGGGCCCGCAGCTTGTGGGCGTCAAAGCGGTGGTCAGCGTTGCGCTGTGGGTGACCCCGCCGGCATCGACGCAGAAGAGCCCGATGGCCGTCTGCTGGTCCGCGTCCAGGAAGCTCGAAGCATCCGTGAAATTGTCGAGGGCAGGATTGCTTGCTACCAGTCCGCTGTCATAACGCCAGTTGAATCCAATCCAGGGGAGTTTCAGATAGGGTTGATATTGGAAGTGAGTTGTCTGATTGAAGGCCTGATCGTGGTCAATGCGGAAAACTTCGTTCCCCGCGATACTAGCGCCAAGGCCGGCAATCTGTGGCGGGAAGTACCGCGCCCGGACGTGCGCAAGCACGGCAAACGCCGTAAAGCCGTGGTAATTCGGCATGCTCACCCGAACAGAAGGGCCGTCGATTTTTGAACTCCTCCAGGATATCGGGAAGAAGATGGGTGTGTTCGCGAATGTGCTGAAGTCAAACGCGTTGTGCGTGAACTTCCATAAATAATCGGCGTCCACAACAACAAACTTCCCAAACGCTTGCTCGAACCCGGCATTGAACTGATTGCGCTGCCCGGAGCGAAGCGGGGCCTGTAAGCTGTTCCCGCCGATCACGTCCAGCACCACTGGGTTTGTCGCTCCTACGCTGGACAGAATCAAGTTTTCGTTGAATGGCGTCTCTAAAACGCGCGAGTAAGACACCCGCAGTACTGTGTTGGTCTTCTTAACGTTGTAGGCGACGCCCAGTCGAGGCTCCGGCTGCCAGTCGTGCACGATCCCGCGATACAGGTCAATGCGAAGCCCCAGATTGAACGCCCAATTGCCCTTCGTGATTGTGTCTTGGGCATAGAGCGCGAGTTCCTTGACGTCCGTGTGCCCGCGGAACGGAAACAAGCTCCCCCCGCGCGTCAGGTCAAAAGGTGCGAGTGTTGTGCATGGGTCCGCTATTGGATTTCCATTCGCATCTAGACAAGAGTTCCCGTTCGTATCCACTTGCGACGCGAGGAAGTTTGGATCCGTTATCCCAAAGTTGAAATTCTCGGTCAGGAACGTGTGCTGAAACGTGGCGCCCACCTTAATGTTGTTCACGCCTTTAACGTAAGACAGGTCGGACCGAACGCCGGCGTTCGTCAGTGTCCGGTGCTGATTGAGGGTGGCCGAGGAACCGCCGGGAATGAGGCCCGTGCCGTCTGCGAAAACATTTGCGCTGGGGTAGTAGTCGAACACGTCTCGCCGCACGAATGCTCCCAACGTGAAAAGCGTCGTCGAGCTGATTAGCCGCGTCCAGACCGGGGCGATATTAAACGTACTTATCTTCGCGCGTTGATCCTGTGGTCCCACCGTTTGAGCAGGGTTTATTGGGTCCGGCACACCAATATTCAGGTTATCGATAGTATTGGGTGTCTGGAACCAGGAGCGCGTGTATTGAAAGTTCGTGTGGATCGTGTCTGCGCCCGTGATCTGGTAATCCACGCGGTCAAAGAAATTCTCCTCATTCCCCTTGTCGTGAATAGCGTGAAGCTCCGGCGGATCGAGGAATCGGCTGGTATTCAAACCATTGGCTGCGATGAAGTTGCCCCACTTCTGTCCTCCATACGCCAAGCGGAAGCCGCCGCTGACAGAACCGAAGCTACCGTACGACGTGAAGATGCTACCCGTAGGCTTTGTTACACCGAGCCCCGATCGAGTCGTTACCTTAATCACCAAGCTTGTTTTGTCGCCGTACTCCGCTGGCGGACCTCCAGATACCGCCTCAATCGATTGGATCGAATCCAGCGGAATCTGGTTTGAAAACACTTTGCTCTGTTGATCCGTGATCGGCTGCCCGTCCACCGAAAAAGAGTTCTCTGCGTGGTCGCCAAGGCCGTGGAACAGCCCATTGGAGTCCGCCACGACCCCCGGAGTCGCCTGCGTCACGAGCGCACTCACCGATGAGGATTGGCTCTCCAGTGGCATCCGCTCGGTCAGAGTGTTGTCCACGTCCGTATGAAAGCTCGGATCGTTCTCCACGAGATCCTCACCTTTCGCCTCCACGGTGACACTCGTGGAGGGCCCGCTGCCAACCTTTAGATTGACAGTCAAGTTCGCGGGAACCACGGAGCGAACATCCACATCTTGTGCCGAAGACGAGAAGCCTCCCGCGGTAACGGTCAGGTGATAAGGATTGAACGGAATATTGCTGAAATGAAAGGCGCCATCGATATCCGTGGTTGCCTCCCGGTGGAAGCCGGTGACCGGATTGGAGATTTCAACCTTTGCCCCCGGTACCGTGGCCCCGGACTGATCCTTTACCACCCCTTCAATCGAACCGGAATTCCCCAACTGAGCGCGGGCAGGCGCCGCAAAAATCAGTAAACTCACACTTAATATTAGAAATCCGTAGCTGCGTAATCTCTCCAACATTCTCTTCTCCTCCGCCCCGAAAATGGGATGCGCATCGTTGGTAGGAATAGGAGCCGCCTGCAAAAGTGGCGGCTGCGCCAGCATTGTTTATGCTTAGCGCGAAGGACGGGGACCCGAACAGCAGATTAGGCGGAAGGAGGACCGCGGGAGGCGCGATGCAGCGCAAAGGAATCGAGCGGCGAAACATTGTCCGGCAGAACCGCGTGCCACGTGACTTGCCGCGCTTCAGGGATCAGATCGAGAGCCGCGGGCGCCAAAGCCGGCATGTGCAGCGATTGGCAAACATGGCAGGTAGTGTCCGGGCCGCCGGTGTGTTGATGGACGAAAGCGCCGCCAGCAGCGAAATATAGCAGCGCCACGCAGCCTAATATGGCTAGCGCGCGCGTGCCGGAAATGAATCTGACAGGTTTCATTCGTTTACGACTGCACACCGTTAGTGTAGCAACTTAGACGTGCGACCGGGCGGCTTGGTTGCTAATCCTACAGTACGCGGCCGACAGGCCGACGCTTGACCCTGCAACCGTTCTTCCCTAAGCTCCGTCCTACTAACCACATGCATCGAAGGCAACTGGTTATCCATCCGTTTTCACGTTTCCAATTTATTTCGGGGGTGCAGTTCTGTGAAAAAATCTGTACTGGTGTCCTCTCTCGTTCTCTGCGCCGCTTCCGCTGCGTTTGGTCGACAAGCCGCGGAATCGCCACTATCTGAGAAACACGATTCGGGTGTCAGCGCCGCGGATGCACGGATGAAGGCGCTGGAGGAACAGGTGCGCACGCTTGCGGAAGAGGTGGCGCTGTTGCGCGGAGAGCTGAAGGCACAACGGGACGCAAAATCAATGGATACCGCGACGGAAAGCCGTGTGTTACTGGCATCGTCCCACGTGGAACCGGGAACGCTGGCCAGCAGCGCCGCTCCTGCGGCACCCGAACCCGTGGCTTCGCAGGTACCGCAAACGCAAGCCACCGGCGGCACGCAACTGCAAACCTATGGCGGCGCCACTTCCAACGCCAAGCTCCTTAATCCCGACATCAGCCTCATTGGCGACTTTATCGGCAACTTCGGTCACAACAATGTCACGCCCTCCCGCGCCCTCGAGCTCCACGAGTCCGAAATCGGCATGCAAGCCATTATCGACCCCTACTCCCGTGCCGATGCCTTCTTCTCCTTCGGCGAGACTGGCGTCAGTGTGGAAGAGGCCTACGCGACCTTCACGTCGCTTCCCGCTGGCCTGCTGCTGAAAGTCGGCAAGATGCGCGCTGACTTTGGCAAGGTCAATACGATCCACAATCATGCGCTCCCCTACATTGATCGGCCGCTCGTCACCAACAATCTCGTCGGAGGCGAAGATGGCATCGATGACGCCGGCATGTCGCTCTCCCGCTTCATAGCCGCGCCAAAAGGATGGTTCATGGAGGGCACTGCCCAGGTTTACCGAGGCGATTCAGACGATCTATTCACCTCCTACCGCCGTCAAGACCTGAGTGTAGTGGGTCACCTGCGCGGCTACCGCGACCTCAGCGAATCCACTAACCTCGATCTCGGAATCTCTTACGCGCGCGGAAACAGTGCCGGGCTTTCCTTCGCGCCCAATCCTTCCGCCTTTTTCACCAACCTCTATGGTGCGGACGCCACGCTTCGCTGGAAGCCGCTGCGCCGCGCCATCTACAAAAACTTCCTCTTCCGTACGGAGCTCTTCTGGAGTGCTCGCGACCAATTGTCCGCGCTTAACTTTTTCGAGACGCAGCATGCCTTCGGTATGTATTCCTCGGCCGAATACCGGCTCAATCGCCGTTGGACCGTGGGTGGGCGATTCGATCGCAGCGGCCGCGCGATGAATGCTAATCTAACGGATACGGGCTTTTCCGGCATACTTACCTATTGGCCTAGCGAGTTCAGTCAGATCCGGGGACAGTACCGCTTCGGCCATCTCGCGCTCGCGACCCCCGGAGATTTCTCACTGGCGAATGAATTTCTGTTCCAGTTTTTGTTCGTGATGGGCGCGCATGGGGCGCATCCGTTCTAATTTTTCGTCACCCAGGGGAGAAAAGAAACGCTATGCACAGATGTAGCTTCAGGACGCGCCTGACGGCGGTTGTGACGGCGCTGGCATTTTCAACGACCCTGCTCGCACCGGCACCCACTCGCGCGGCCAACAAACTCCAAATCATGACCGCCACCACGGACCTGGCCTCGCTGGCCCAGGAAGTCGGCGGGGACAAAGTAGACGTGGAATCGATCGCGCGCGGCTACCAGGACCCGCACTTTGTCGATGCCAAGCCCAGCTTCCTTCTGAAATTGAAGCGCGCCGATCTGCTGATCGTCGTCGGACTCGAGTTGGAAATTGGCTGGTTGCCGCCGCTGATCAATCAATCGACGAATCCGAAGATCCAGGTGGCCGCACCCGGGTATTTGGATGCCTCGCGCTTCGCGAAAATTCTGGAAATCCCCACCGGGCAAGTGACCCGCGCCGAGGGCGACGTACATCCCCTGGGGAATCCGCATTATTGGCTCGATCCGGAAAACGGGTTGCGCATCGCCAAGGGCATTTCCGATAAGCTCAGTGAAATGCGTCCCGGCGACGCGGCCTACTTCGCACAACGCTACGCTGATTTCGAGCAGCGCCTGAAGCAGGCGGATGAGCGCTGGCTGGCGGAGATGAAACCGTACGCCGGGCGCAAAATTGTGACCTATCATCGGTCTTGGCCGAACTTTGCGGAGCATTTCCACTTGAATGTGGTGGGTTACGTCGAGCCGCGGCCAGGCATACCGCCGAGCCCGCAGCATACCGTCGAGTTGATGCAACTGATGAAGCGCGAGGGCATAAAGGTGATCGTGGTCGAGCCGTATTTTGATTTGAAGACTCCGAATGCGGTCGCGCGCGAAACAGGCGCTCAGGTCCTCGTGTTGCCGCCGTCTGTCGGAGGCGAAAAAGAAATCACCGATTACTTCAAGCTCTTTGACTATGACATCAGCAAGCTGAAGCAGGCGTTTGACGCCACTCACTAAATCAGGAGACCGTGCCGATGGAGATTTTTCTTTTTCTGCTCGCGCCGTTCGTGGCCAGCCTCATCTTGACCGGCATTCACGCTTATCTCGGCGTGCACGTGGTGGAGCGCGGCGTGATCTTCGTGGATTTGGCGCTAGCGCAGATCGCCGCGCTGGGTGCCACGGTGGCGATCGTGGCGGGCATGGACCCGCATGGGCGCAACTCGTATTGGATCAGCCTGGGATTTACGTTTCTAGGCGCGGCGATCTTTGCTTTCGCGCGGACCCGCCGCGGACACATCCCGCAAGAAGCCTTCATTGGTATCGCCTATTCGGTGGCCTCCGCAATGGCCATCCTGCTGATGAGCAAGGCCACCGGCGAGACCGAGCACCTCAAAGACATGCTCGTTGGGAATATTCTGGCGGTCTCCTGGCCGGAGGTGCGCAAGACGGCGATTTTGTACGCGCTGGTTGGCGTCTTCCATTACATCTTTCGCAAGAAGTTTTTGCTGATCTCGATGAACCATGAAAAGGCGGAAAATCTCGGCGTCAGCGTGCGCTTCTGGGACTTTCTTTTCTACGCTTCTTTCGGATTTGTCGTTACTTCCTCAGTGGCCATTGCCGGGGTGCTCCTGGTCTTTTGCTATCTGATTGTGCCCAGCGTGGGCGCCATGCTTTTTGCCGATCGCATCGGTCCGCGGCTGGCCATTGGATGGACCATGGGTACGTTGGTATCGGCGCTGGGCTGTTACTTGAGCGTGCAGCTGGATACGCCGACCGGAGCAACCATCGTTGTAACCTTCGGAGGAGTCTTGGTCGTGATGTTCTTACTGCACTTGCTGTTGCATCACAGGCAAGGTGCGGAACTAGCCGGGGCGCGCGCCGCGCAACGAGAACTGTCCCAGGAGGGCGTAGCCAGCCCTCGTTCGTAGTCTCGCGAGTTTTGCGCGTTCCAAAGAACAGCTCGATTATTCGGCGCAGTTGCTGACTGGCAGCGCGATTTGCGCTGAGGCGGTAAGAACCACCTGCTTGGTCGCCAGATCGAAGACTTGGTATTCGCCGGGCCAGAACGATTGGAGCTCTTCGACGCGGGATTTTGCGACGCTCAGTTCTGGCACGCCTTCCAGCCAGAAAATAGCTTTTTCGCTTTCCCTCCGAACGATGTCATAACGACGGGTTGTTTCCATTTGGCTCCTTATTTGGCCCGGGTTGTGAACTAGATTCATTTCCAAAGGGTTTCCGATTTCGTACCTTCGGAGCAATTAAACACTTTTCTGGTGGCGCGGGCGGCCGGACTTGCCAGGACCGTGCCGCTGCTTACCATCCGCCCGCTTCTTTGGCTGAAGACGACATATTGCCCCGGTGCTGCAGCGGAGAGCTCGATGATGCGGCCCCTAGCTGTCTCCAGATCCGCGACAGCCTCCACCCAAACGGGATCGCCGTCTGCGTCGCGCCTAAATATGTCGTAAGACTGTGAAGGCATGCAAATCGAGCCCTTGACGCAGGATAGCGGGCCGCCGAAATCATTCAATTGGGTAAAGACCGGATTTAGGGGCGGGGTTTTCGTGGGGGGTGACCCGCACATCTAAAGTCAATGCTGTATTGCATTGGCTCTAAAAGGGCGTAACTTTCCCATACTTGCGGCAAAGCGAGGATCTCTGCGCTCGTGACAAGCATCTTTGTGGTTGATGACAATCAACTTATGCGCCAGCAAGCACTTCGCTTGCTGGAGCAGCAGGATTCCTGGCAGGTTTCCGGAGAAGCAGTGAACGGCAAAGACGCCGTAAGCAAGTACCGTGACCTGCTGCCGGACGTCACCATCATGGACTTCGAGATGCCGGAAATGAATGGGCTGGATGCGGCGCGCGCCATTCTAAAAGATTACCCAAACGCCGCGATCCTGATGCTTTCCGTGCACCTTCCCGGTCAACTGGCGGTGGAAGCCAGAAAAGTGGGCATCAAAGGCGCCTGCCCCAAGTCCGAAATGTGGTGTTTGCCGGATGCGATTCGCGCACTGCTGCGCGGCGAGACGTACTTTCCTCATTAGAACTTCGATTGCCTCTGATAAGCTCCCGATAGGATGCTGCCTCAGCCGTGTGTCCCTGAACGCCGGAATTGCCCGCGCTGGTGTGCTAAAATAGGTCTTCCCAAGATGACCCAGGGAGCGATCAGGGCATGAAATTTGGAGTAGTTGTCTTTCCGGGCTCCAACTGCGATCACGACGCGTTCTACGCCATAAGCAATATCCTGAAAAAACCTGTCGAGTTTATTTGGCACCAGTCGCAGGACCTTGCCAATTGCGATGCGATTATCCTGCCTGGTGGGTTCGCCCATGGTGATTATTTGCGCACGGGGGCCATTGCGCGGTTCTCCCCGGTAATGAAGGCCGTGGAAAAATTCGCCAAGTCCGGCGGCATGGTTCTCGGCATCTGCAACGGTTTTCAGATTCTTCTCGAAGCTGGCCTGCTTCCCGGCGCCATGATGCGCAATTCGGGTCTCCGCTACATTTGCCGCCACGTGTTAATCCGCGTCGAGCAGACCGACACACCCTTCACCAACGCCGCTTTGCAAGGCCAAGTCCTGAAAATCCCCATCGCCCATAATGACGGCAACTACAACGCCGACGAAGCCACGCTTGCTGACCTCGAAAAAAATCGCCAGATCCTTTTCCGTTATACAACTCCAGACGGCGCAAATGACGCCGTAGGCAATCCCAATGGTTCGCTCCACAACATTGCCGGCATCTGCAACCGCGAGCGCAACGTCGCCGGCCTTATGCCGCACCCGGAGCGCGCCGTCGAATCCGCGCTGGATTCCGCCGACGGCCTGGTGATCTTCAAGTCGCTTGTGGAATCGCTCGTCACCGCCGCAAAGGCAACTGCCTGATGGCCACTGCAACGACGGAAATTAAAGTCACGCCGGAAATCGCGGCCGAGCACGGGCTGACCGCGGAAGAATACGCGCGAGTAAAGCAGATACTGGGGCGCGAGCCGAACATCACAGAGTTGGGGATTTTTTCGGTGATGTGGAGCGAGCACTGCTCGTACAAATCGAGCAAAGTGCATCTGAAGCGGCTGCCCACCCGCGGCAAGCTGGTGGTGCAAGGGCCGGGCGAAAATGCCGGCGTGGTGGACATCGGCGACGGGCTGGTCGCCGCGTTTAAAATCGAATCGCACAATCATCCGAGTTATGTGGAGCCGTTTCAGGGCGCGACTACCGGCGTCGGCGGGATTTTGCGCGACATTTTCACCATGGGCGCGCGGCCCGTGGCGGTGCTCGATTCCTTGCGATTTGGCCCGATTATCGCCGGCAAGGGCGTCAGCGAACAGGAAGCCGCAAAGAACCGGCGCATTCTCGACGGTGTGATTCGCGGGATTGCGAACTACGGAAATTGCTTTGGCGTGCCGACGGTGGGCGGCGAAGTCGGCTTTGAGCCTTGTTACTCGCAAAATCCGCTGGTGAACGCGCTGGCGCTTGGGATCGCCAAGAAAGAAGATTTGTTTTTCGCCAAGGCGCGCGGGACCGGCAATCCCGTGATCTACGTTGGCGCCAAAACAGGGCGCGATGGAATTCACGGCGCCTCGCTGCTCGCCTCCGCCGAATTCACCGAGGAATCGAAGCAGAAACGGCCTAACGTTCAGGTCGGCGATCCCTTCATGGAGAAGCTGCTGCTTGAGGCCTGCCTCGAAGCGATGCAGACGGGCGCGGTCGTGGCGATTCAGGACATGGGCGCGGCGGGGCTGACCTGCTCGACGACCGAGATGGCTTCGCGCGGCGGCACCGGCATCGAAATCGACCTGGCGAAAGTTCCGCAGCGCGAATCGGGCATGACGCCGTACGAAATCATGCTCAGCGAATCGCAAGAGCGCATGCTGCTGGTGGCCGAGAAGGGCCGCGAGCGCGAAGTTCTAGACGTGTTCAAGAAGTGGGGACTCGACGCCGTGGTCGTCGGCGAAGTGACCGACGGCGGATTGCTGCGCGTGAAAGACCGCGGCAAGTTGGCGGCGGAAATTCCAGCGCATCCGCTAGCCGAAGAAGGCCCGGTATACCGCCGGCCGATTGCGCAGCCGCCGCTGCGCAAAGAAACGGCGGCGGACTGGTTTTCGTTTTCCGCCGAAGGTACCGATCTCGCTCTGAACTTTGCGGCACTGCTGGGTTCGCCCGCGATTGCGTCGAAGCGCTGGATCACCGAGCAGTACGACACATCCGTACGCACCAACACTCTCGCTGGACCCGGCGCGAGCGATGCCGCGGTCATCCGCATCAAGGACCCGGAGACGGGTGTTGTGAAGCGTGCCCTGGCGCTTGCGACCGATGGCAATAGCCGCTGGTGCCAGTTGAATCCGCGGGTCGGAGCGATGCACGCAGTCGCCGAAGCGGCTCGCAACGTTGCTGCGAGCGGCGCGCGTCCGATGGCTGCGACCAACTGCCTCAATTTCGGCAGCCCGGAAAAAGCGGAAGTGATGTGGCAATTCAGCGAAGTGATTGACGGGCTGACCGTCGCGTGCAATGAGTTGGGCACGCCGATTACGGGAGGCAATGTTAGTTTTTACAACGAGACGCTGGGCAAGTCGATTTATCCGACGCCGGTCATCGGCGTCCTCGGCATTCTCGAAGACGCTTCGCGCGTGTTGAAGATCGCGTTTCGCGAAGAAGGGGACGCGATTGTTTTGCTTGATGGAGCGGCCTGGGCGTTAGGGGCGCAGCAAGCTGCGCCCCTACTTGGCACGGAGCGTGAATTCTCGTCTAGCGAATATTCCAAGACGATTGCCGGCATCGTCGCCGGGGAGCCGCCGGCCATCGACCTGGCGGCAGAAAAGCGCCTGCAAGAATGTCTGGTGTCGCTTGCAGCCAATGGCGCCGTGCGTTCGGCGCACGACGTTAGCGACGGAGGCATCGCCGTTACGCTGGCGGAATCCTGCTTCGCCTCACTTGTAGGGGCGCAGCATGCTGCGCCCCAGCTTGGCGCAGATGTCAAACTCGAAGAAACGTCGCCCGCCGAATATGCGCTCTTTGGCGAAAGTGGCGCGCGCGCCCTTGTATCCGTCGCCGCAACTTCGCTTGCCCGGGTTCTCGAGACTGCGAGACAATATGAAGTGGCGGCATACCAGATTGGACAGGTCATCCGCGGCGATGCTTTCCGCATCGAATATAAAGGGCGCGTGGTGATCGAGAGTTCCGTCAGTAAGCTACACGACACCTGGGCTCATTCGCTGGAACGCGGACTTAAGGCTCGCTGACCAGCACACGGTCCAACCGAAAATGACGCAAAAGCTCGCTTACGCCGACGACCGTTTCCACGACGAATGTGGCGTGTTCGGCGTGTTTGGGCATGAAGAGGCGTCGAAGCTGACCTACCTCGGACTGTACGCGCTGCAGCATCGCGGGCAAGAATCGGCTGGAATCGTCTCCAGCGACGGCGCCGAGCTGCACCTGCACCGGGCGATGGGCGAAGTCGAGGAAATATTTACGCCGTCTGTGCTGGCGCAGCTTCCCGGAAATCTGGCTATCGGGCACACGCGCTATTCCACCGCGGGCGACAAAGCGCTACTGAACGCGCAGCCCATCATGATCGACTGCAACAAGGGCAAAGTGGCGCTCGGCCACAACGGCAACCTTACCAACGCCGCGGAATGGCGCCGCAAGCTCGAACATCGCGGTTCGATATTTCAGACCAACAGCGACACCGAGGTGATCGTGCATTTGCTGGCGCGCTCGCAAGCGCGCAATCTTTCCGGCGCGCTGGGCGACGCGTTGAACCAGGTGGAAGGCGCGTACTCGTTGCTCGTGCTTACCACGGACGAAATGATCGCCGTGCGCGACCCGCGCGGTTTTCGGCCGCTGAATCTCGGCAAACTGGGCGATGCCTGGCTGGTTGCGTCGGAAACGTGCGCGTTCGATCTGCTCAACGCGCAGTACGTGCGCGAAATCGAGCCCGGCGAAATGGTGCGCATCTCGCGCTCGGGCATCGAGTCCATTCACTTTGCGCCCGAAAAACCGCTCCAACAATGCATTTTCGAACACGTCTATTTCGCGCGGCCGGACAGCATCATCTTTGGCCGCTCCGTCAACCAAAGCCGGGAAGCGCTGGGCCGCACACTGGCCAAAGAGCATCCCGCGAATGCGGATATTGTCGTGCCGGTTCCGGACTCGGGAGTGCCGGCGGCGGTCGGCTACGCGCTGGAGTCCGGCATTCCGTTCCGCATGGGGCTGATCCGCAACCACTACATCGGGCGCACGTTCATCGAGCCCTCGCAGGCCATTCGTAACTTTGGCGTAAAGTTGAAGCTCAACCCCATTCGAAGCCTGATTGAAGGCCAGCGAGTCGTGCTGGTCGACGACTCCATAGTGCGCGGCACCACCAGCCGCAAAATCGTGCGCATGGTGCGCGAGTCCGGCGCCAGGGAAGTGCACATGCGCATCAGTTGTCCGCCAACGATTTCGCCCTGTTATTACGGCGTTGACACGCCCACGCGCGAGGAGTTGATCGCTTCCTCCAGCACGCCGGAAGAAATCTGCAAATTCATCGGCGCCGATTCACTGGGCTACATTTCGCTTGCCGGGTTGAAGCAAGCGGTGAACGACACGAAGGGCAACTATTGCACCTCCTGCTACACGGGCGTGTATCCGACCGACTTGGTGCAACTGGAAGTGCGCAGTGGTATTGCGAGCAGCAAGACAGGTGGCGCGGTGAACAACGATAGTGAAGGCTCAAACGAGCATCCGGTGGCGGTGGAACATGAAAGCTGACATAAAAGCTGAGATAAAAGCGGATCCCAAGCGCAACAAAGAAGCGGAGCCCAAGGTGCCCGTAGGGCAACGTGTGCAGCGCGAGGTCATCGCGTGGTTCTGGGTGGCGCTGGTTTTTTTGCTGATCAACGGAACCATCGGCCAGGCCCGCGTGATTCCCTCCGGCTCGATGGAGAACACTCTGCTCATCGGAGATCACTTGATCATGAGCCGCATCGGCTACGACGCCGGCGTGCCTTTCACGAATTGGCATGTGCCGTTGTGGCGCAATCCGCATCGCCAGCAAGTCGTTATTTTCAAGCCGCCCTTTGCGCCGGATACGCCGGATTACGTCAAGCGCGTGATCGGCCTGCCGGGAGATACCATTGAGATCCATGACGGTGACGTGTGGGTGAACGGCCAAAAGCTGAAGGAAAGCTACACCACTGGCCGCACCGATCCTTACGATCTGCACCAGCCGTTCAAAGTCCCGGACAATTCTTATTTCGTGATGGGCGACAACCGCGGGAACTCGTATGACAGCCGCTTCTGGGGGCCCGTGCCGCGCAAAGACATCATCGGTACGCCGGTGATGATATATATGTCGCTCGATGTTCCCCCGGACGCTTGGGAGCCCGGCCAGATTCGCGAGCGTTTTTTTGCTTACGCGAACGCGCTGGTGCATCCGGGCCTGGTGCGCTGGAAGAGATTGTTCCGGACTTTTTAGGCTGATTGTCCCCCAGCAAAAATGAACAGGTGTTGCCGAACCCTCCCGGCGGCACGCAAGCTTTCTCCCGAAAGAGAACGACAGGAATGTTCGTGCGCTCGTACGAAAAACTAATGCCATCAGGACTTCCATGAAATATGCCGACGCCGGAGTGGACATTGCAGTCGCGGACGCCGCGAAGCAGCGCATCCGCCACCACGCGAGCAGGACCTTCACGCCGGGCGTCCTCGGCGGCATCGGTGGATTTGGCGCGCTGTTCGCGATGGACACAAAGAAATGGAAGGAGCCGGTGCTGGTCTCCAGCGCGGACGGCGTCGGAACAAAGCTCAAGGTGGCCATGGCCACCGGAGTGCATTCCACGGTCGGCGGCGATTTAGTCAATCATTGCATCAACGACATCCTGGTGCAGGGCGCGGAGCCTCTGTTTTTTCTGGATTATCTGGCGATGGGCAAGCTTGATCCGAATGTGGTCGAGCAACTCGTCGAAGGAATGAGCCGGGCCTGCCGCAAAGCGGGCTGCGCGCTCATCGGAGGAGAAACCGCGGAAATGCCGGGATTCTATCCTCCTGGTGAATACGACCTCGCCGGCTTCATTGTTGGAGCTGTCGATCGCAAGAAGCTGCTCACCGGTAAAAATGTGAAGCCCGGCGACGCGCTGCTTGCGCTGCCCTCTGCCGGCTTGCATACCAACGGTTATTCGCTCGCGCGCAAGCTCGTGTTTGAACTTGCCAAGCTCAAACCGGACACCTACGTCGCGGAAATCGGCAATAAAATCGGCGCCGAGCTCCTCAAGCCGCACCTCTGCTACGCGCCGGCTCTGAAAGACATTCTTGCGCGCGGATGGGTTTCCGCGCTGGCGCACATCACCGGCGGCGGCATCCCCGGCAATCTGCCCCGCGTGTTGCCCTCCGGCGTGCGCGCGGAAATCGATTTGGCCGCCTGGCCGGTTCCGCCGATCTTCAAGTATCTTGCCAAGCTGGGAAAAATCGATTCCGACGAACTTCTGCAATCCTTCAATATGGGTGTGGGCATGATTCTGATGGTTCCGCCGCAGAACGTGAAATCCGTGGAAGCGGACCTGAAGCGCCGGCGAGAAAAATTCTTCCGCATCGGGCGCATCGAGCGCGGCGACTCCGGCAAAGCCCGCATCAAGTTTTCCGGCTCGCTTGGTTTGCAGTAATCCTGATTTCGCTATCGACGGATGAGGCGGGAATTCTGTGTTCAGCGGCGCCGGGTTTTCTTCGGGCGCATTTTCGACTTTTTACGAGGCCGAGCGCTTTTGTTCGAATGTTGTGCGGCGGCCATCTCGCGACGTTTGCGTGAAGCCCAGCGCGGCTTGTTGACTTGCTGGCCGCGGGCGATGCCCAAGCCGTCCGGAGGAACATTCTCCGTGATCGTCGAACCGGCTGCGACGTAGGCGCCATCGCCGATTCGCACGGGGGCGACCAGTGTCGAATCGCTGCCAATAAATACGCCCTTCCCGATATTCGTCGCGTGCTTTTGGAAACCGTCGTAATTGCAGGTAATTGTCCCGGCGCCAATATTTGTTTTGGATCCAACGCTCGCGTCCCCCAGGTACGTTAGATGTGGAACCTTCGCGCCTTCGCCGATTGTGGCGTTCTTCGTTTCCACAAAGTTGCCTACGCGGGAGCCGCTCTTGAGATGTGTTCCGGTCCGCAAACGCGCAAATGGGCCCACCGTAACGTTGTCGTCCAGGCGGCTCTGCGCCGCGACGCAGTGCGGTTCGACCAGAACGTCGTCGCCCAGGATCATGTCGCTCAGCACGCTGCCGGTCCGAATCGTGCAGCGCTCGCCGATTTTCGTCTTGCCTAAAAGCTGTACGCCGGGCTCGAGCACGGTGTCCTCTCCGGCGGTTACCTCGGGATCGATCAAAACGGTTTCGGGGAGCTGGATGCTGACTCCGTTGTTCATCAGCTCGGCGCGCTTCCACTCACGGAAAATGCGGTCGACCTCCGCGAGGTCGGCGCGCGTATTGCAGCCTAGCGCTTCGCGGGGATCGGACGCGACATGCGCCAGCACCGTTTCATTCTTCGCGGCCAGCACACCGACAGCGTCGGTCAGATACAGCTCGCGATGTTTGTTGTTGGGCTTCACCTGGGCCAGCGCCGGCCAGAGTTTCTCCAGAGTGAAGCAATAGATGCTGGAATTGATTTCGTTGAGGTCGCGCGTCTCGTCGGTAAGCTGCGATTCCTCGACGATGACCTGAACCGCGGTTTCAGACTTGCGCAAGATGCGTCCGTAGCCGCTGGGATCGCTGACTACCGCGCTTAGAATGGTCGCGGCGGCGTTCGCGGCACGGTGCGCGGCGATCATCGAGCGCAGAGTCTCCGTGCGGATCAGCGGAGCATCGCCCGGTAAGACAAGAGCGAGTTTCGCCGCGCCCAGTGCCCGGCGCGCTACCTGCATGGCGTGGCCAGTGCCGCGCTGCGGCTGCTGCAACACGCTCTCCGCCTCCAGCGGCCCGACTACCGCAGACACTTGCTCCGCCTGATGCCCTACCACGACCACGGTTTTTCGCGGTTTCAGTGGGGCGCAGGCAGCGACGACGTGTTCAACCAGCGGGCGCCCGCCGGCTCGATGCAGAACCTTGGCCAGGCTGGACTTAAGCCGCGTGCCCTTTCCCGCAGCAAGGATAACAACGGCAAGATCGTTGGCCGCCATAAGCCAATCATTCTGCGGGAGCAGAATCAATTTCGCAATGCATCGATTGCTTGAATATTCTCGAAATGCTTAATCGGCGGCGGCGACGGGCGCAAAAGCAGGAGCTAAAGGGGCGTCCGCTTGCTCGTGAAGCGCTTCCCGAGTCGTGACGGTCCAAAGTGTTGGATCCGCGAGCAGACGGCTCACCAACTGAGTATGCAGCGCGTGGCCGCCCTTGTGCGCTTCTACGCGACCCAGGAGCGGGAGCCCCGCTAAAGCCAGATCGCCAATCAGGTCCAGCGCCTTGTGGCGGCCGAATTCATCAGGAAAGCGCAGCGGTCCGTTCATCACTCCGTCCGAGGTCAGCACGATGGCGTTTTCCAGCGAACCGCCGCGAATTAGTCCCATGGAGCGCAGGGGCTCAATGTCGCGCTCAAAGCAAAATGTGCGCGCGCGCGCCAGCAGATGCCGGAAGGTTTCCGGGCTTACGACCATCTCGACTTCTTGTTGGCCGACCAGGGGATGCGGAAAGTCCACGTAGCAGCGCACACGGAATTCGTCGGCCGGATAGATGCCAATGCGCCGGTCACCCTCGATGACCTCCAGCGGCTTCAAAACTTTGAGGAAGCGGCGCTTGCGCCTGAGTCGCCGAGTGCCAGCTTCCTCGAGCATCTGCATGAACGGCTCCGCAGAGCCATCAAGGATCGGCACTTCGATCGAGTCGATGTCGACGTACACGTTGTCGAGGCCGCAGGAGTAGATCGCAGCAAGTAGGTGTTCCGTGGTGGAGAGCAACACACCTTGTTTCATCAAACTGGTGGCGTAGCTTACTCGCGCGACGTTGTGCCCGTGCGCTTCGATCAGGAAATTATCCAGGTCAACGCGGCGAAACACGATGCCGGTATCAGCGGGAGCCGGTACCAGACGGATGTGCCCGTAAACGCCGGTGTGCAGCCCCACTCCTTCAGCGGAAGCGGGCTTCGCGATGGTTGTTTGGAACATCTATGCAGGGGATTCTAGCACAATGTCATGCAATGATTTCGCTGTTTGTTCCTTAGTATCAATAACTTATAGTGGCCGGGGAGGATCTTGACGGCTTGCGTGTGGTAATTTAGCCACAATTCGCCTGCCCATCCGTGTCTTTGCAGCACTGCTGGTGATGTCTCCCGCCTAGCTACCTTTCGCTCTCCTTCAGCGTCCCAATGCTTGCGGTGTTATACTGAATACTGCTTTTCTTAGGCAAGGTGAGCGATGAATCGAGCGGCTCGTATCGGCATTCTAGTAGCTTCCGTAGCGATCTTCTGCTACGCAGGAATTGGCCACGTCCTCGGGCGCACACCCGACGACAAGGCGTACAAATCGCTGACGGTCTACGGCGAGGTCTTGCAAAAGATCCAATCCGACTACGTTGACGAGCCGAATATGCGGCTGGTCACCGCCGGTTCACTCCACGGCTTGTTGGAGTCGCTGGATGCGCAGTCCAGCTATCTCACCCCGCGCGAATACACTGAATACAAGCAGAAGGTGCAGAGTGCAGGCACGGGCGAGACCGGACTCAATCTGAGCAAGCGCTTCGGCTACATCATCGTGATTTCCGTTTTGCCAGACAGCCCCGCGGAAAAGGGCGGGATACGTAGCGGCGATATCTTTGAATCGGTCGCCGGATTCACGACGCGCGACATGTCCGTTGGCCAGGCGCTAAACCTGCTGAATGGTCCCGCCGGCACCGGAGTAAAAGTAGGGGTGATCAGGCGCGGCCGTGCCCAGCCTGAAGAAGTGGACGTGGTGCGGCAGAAGCTGGCGGTGCCGAAGATTACCGCGCAAAAGACAGAACCCGACGTCCTGGCGCTGCGTGTGCCTTCTCTCGATCCCGGACGCGCTGACGAAATTCGCAACCGCCTTGCCGATGCGGACAAGCAGGGAATTCACAAGGTGATTCTGGACTTGCGCGAGTGCGGCCGCGGCCCAGTTTCGGAAGCCGTCAACGTCGCTCGCCTCTTTATTCCTTCCGGGACGATTGCCTCGTTGCGCGGACAGACCGTTTCCGCTCAAACCTTTTCCGCCGAACCTGGCAGAGTGATTTGGCGAAATCCAGTGTCTATTTTGATTGATGGCACCACCTCGGGAGCGGCGGAAGTGTTGGCCTCGGCCATCGTAGCCAATCATCGCGGTGACGTGGTGGGTGAGCGCACTTTCGGCCTGGCCTCAGAGCAGAAGCTGATCACGTTGGATGACGGCTCGGCCTTGTTCCTGACCGTGGCCAACTATTACAACGCCGGCGGCAAGTCCATCCTGGACGACGGCGTGACACCATCAGAGGTGGTTCACGCGGCGGCGGCCGATGACGACAATGACGTCAGCGACGACGCCTCGGCCTCCCCCAAAGAACCGCTTACTGGCCCACGCCCGCTGTCTCCGGAAGATCCCGTTTTCCACAAGGCTCTCGACCTGCTAAAAGCGCCCGCAAAAAAGGCCGCTTAACATTCCGTGGCGGATAGAAGTTCCGCACACGCATCGGCTTCTTGTATTTTGAAACTGTGGTGCATTTGTCTCACGATTGTCCTGGCCCTTACCCTCTTTACGGCAGGCTGCAAAAAGAAGGAATCACCTGGGTCGCTCAGGGTTTCGCAAGTCCATAGCATCACGCGAGAAATGCTGCGGGCGGCCGGCGCCGTCGTTGGCCAATCCGGTCACATTGAACCCAAGTTGGAATTTGACGGGGCGCGCGCGGGGCACGTCGATCGTATTCGTATCATGCTTAACGCAGGGGCAGGGCAGCAGTCACAAGATGAAAAGCTACCACGGCTCATCCAGGCACTGGATCGGGTTGCGACGGCGAACGCGCTGACCCGGGACGCAGCCAAAAGCGCGGACTCTGCGGGCCATTTGGAGTACCGCCGAGGCGGACTGCCGACGCATGTGGTGGACATAACGACGCGACCTTCGGCTCCCTCCGCTCCGGTCTCCGCGCAAGCGGGGCCGGCCCGGCTGGCAATCATTCTCGACGACCTCGGCAACGACCGCAGCGCGGCCCAGGCCATTTTCGCGATGCCCTACCCGCTGACGATTTCGGTTCTGCCAAACCATCCGCATTCGGCGGACATCGCGCAGGAGGCGCGCCGACGGGGCTTCCAGGTGATGCTGCACCTCCCGATGGAGGCCAAGGGCAACGAGCGGCCGGAAGCGCAGGAGTTGCGGCCGGGCATGTCCGCCGGGGACGTAAGCTCATTGGTGGACGAGTTGCTGCGAGCCGTCCCCGACGTCGCCGGGGTGAACAATCATCAGGGCTCGCAATCTACCGCGGACGGCGCGCTGATGGACGAGCTGATGCCGGTGCTACGCGAACACAACCTCTTTTACGTGGACAGCCGCACCACCGCGGCCACCGTGGCCTACGATACGGCGCAACGCTTCGGCGTGCCTTCCGGGTTTCGCAATGTTCCCTTTCTCGACGATGTCGCGGAAGTAAGCGCGGTCCGCAAGCAACTGCAGCTTGCGTTGCGCGATGCGCGCAAAAAAGGCGACGCGATCGCTATCGGGCATCCCCATTCCGCCACGCTGCAGGCGCTGCGAGACGTTCTGCCCGAGGCGAAAGTGCAGGGAGTGCGTTTAGTCTTCGCGTCGGAAGTAGTGCACTGACTTCTAGCCTTGGCGGACCCGCCTAGTTGTCTTGCTTCTCTTTTTTCTTTTCGTCCTTGTATTTCTTGCTGCCGACTTCGGAGAAGCGCTTGTCCAGCGCGGCTTTGGTGAAGAAATCTTCGGAAAAACCGGGATTGTATTTGCAGGACTGAAAGAAAACCTGGTTGACGCGGCGGCCGTTGCGCTCGAGCGTAATCTGCAACGCAGTCTGCACGCCGTCCATTAGCTGATAATTCGTGTAGATGCGAGTTTCGACCGTACGGTCGGGGGAAGTATCGTCCGTCAGGGTTATCACGCTGCGCACCAGGAAATGCGAGCTGCGGTCCACCGCCAGGCGGAAATCACGTTGCTCCGTATCGGTGATTTCGACCCAATCCACGGTCCGGAGATCCACGACGTCGGTTCCGCCGTAGCGAATGGTCATCCCCGGTTCTTTCAGGCGCACGCGGAGTAGATTGTTGACGTCGCGCTTGGCCTGCTCCTGAAAATCCGCAACGGCTGTAGCGCTTAGCTCCGTGACTCCGCCACGATCGAGCGTCCAGCCACGATCGCCGTTATATACGTTGACGATGACGCCTTTCTTTGAAAAGTCCGTGCGATTTTTGTCCGGGTAGCGCCAGTAGACCTTGAAGTTCGTGTAACCGGCCAGTTCGCCGTTGTGGCCAAACTGCGCCAGGCGCCCTTCGCAATTGCTCTCGCGAATATCGAGGTAGGTGGGGCCGCCGAGCGCGGTGATCAGCTGCTCCAGAATCTGCTTGCCCTTGGCCGTGCGCTCCTCCGGCATCATGTTGTCTGGGTTTTGAGCGCGCAGACATTGCGCGGGGAACGCCGCTGACAGCGCGGCCAGCGCCAGAATCCTGCGGATGCAATTGGCAGGCATCAACCGCACAGTACCGCCCCTCCGTTAACGTTGATGACTTCTCCGGTCATGAAGTTGGCCAGGTCGGACGCGAGGAACAGGATAGGTCCGGCAATTTCCTCGGGAGTGCCCGCGCGGCGCAGGGGAATCGCCGCTACGATGGCTTTGCCTCCCGCTTTCGAGTTGATTACGGGGTTGGACATGTCCGTGGCCACCCAGCCGGGCGCTACACAGTTCACCAGAATGTTGTGGCGCGCGAGCTCGGTGGCGAGGCCCTTACTGAAGCTGATAATCCCGCCTTTCGAGGCGCCGTAGTGGGTGTGAAGCGATTCGCCGCGCTGCCCGGCGGTGGAGCTGATAGGAATAATCTTTCCGGATTTTTGCTTGATCATTTGCGGCACGGAAAAATGAATGATGGAGTAGACGCTCGTTAGATTGACGCGGAGCATCTCGTCCCATTGCTTTTCGGTCATTTTTTCAATGGGCAGGTCGTCTTGGTTCCACACGCCGGCATTGGCCACGACGATATCGAGCCGGCCCAGGCGCGAAATCGCAAACTCCACAAGTTTCTTGTTGTCCGCATGATGTCCCACGTCCGCTTTGAACGCTTCGACGCGCGTGCCATGCTTGCCGGCTTCTTGCTGCACATACTCCGCGGCGTCCTTTGCTTTGTTGTAGTTGAAAACCACATCCGCGCCGGCCTGCGCGAATAGTTTGACTGCTGCAGCGCCAATTCCCCGCGAGCCTCCCGTAATGAGCGCCGCCTTGCCAGCCAGTGAAATCATCAAGCCCCCGTTGATCGATTGGTGTCCAAAAACTGAAAGCCGTAGCTGCCGAGCAGGCGCGCGCCTGATTGCCGCGAACCATTTTAAGTAAATTTCACCTGCGCGCCGTGGCTGCGCGCGTGGCCTGCACCAGCGCACGAAAGAGCGCCCCCGCAAGCGCGTCATCGGCCATTCGTTCCGGATGCCACTGCACGCCGAGAACCCAGTGCTCGTGCGGTTCGTGCTCAACAGCCTCGATCACACCATCGGGTGCGACCGCGGCAATGCGCAAGCCATGCCCGAGGTCTCGAATCGACTGGTGATGCGAGGTGTTTATCCGTACGTTGAAAGCGTCGCCACGCTTCTCCATGCCGTTGCTGGCCGCCAATTGAGCGAGTTCGCCGCCCGAGTCAATCAGCGCGGCATGCAAAGGGTCGGGTGCATCAGGGGGAAGCCCGTCCTTGCTATGTTGGATGTTCGTGTGTAACTCGCTCGCGATGTCCTGGTAAAGCGAGCCACCGAGGCAAACGTTTAGACTCTGGCAGCCATAGCAAATAGCCAGGACAGGCTTGCCGGAGGCGAAGGCGTGCTCCAAGATGGCGAAATCGGTCTTTTCTCGATTTGCATCGGCTTCGTGACTTTTTGCGTGCCGAGGAGCGTTGTAGAGGGCAGGGTTAACGTCCGCGGGAGCCCCTGGGAGCACGAAAGCGTCCAAGCCGGTGAGTTGGTCGGCGAGTTGGGCTTTGGACAGGTTCAGCGAGATAGGGACCGGAGCGCCTCCACTTCCTTTGACGGCCTCAAAATAGTACCGAAGCCTGGCTGTGATGCCCGCGGCCTCCTCCAGAGAGGTGCGCCAAGGGATCCCTACGCGGGGAGAAGGATTCTCAGATGGCGCGGCGGGGGACATGGAACCCAGAATCGTAGCACCTGCCCGATGCAGGCGGCAACTTAATGGTCCCCGCGAACTTGCGGGTCTGATGCGTTTTCAAGCGCGCGAGGAGACGCTTCGGGTTAGGGCTGCGTCCAGAGCGAATTCGGGGCGATGGAAATAGGTGGGAAGTTCGCCGAGGCGCGAGGCGAGCTGCTCTGGGGAGGAGGCGCGCAGGGTGACATGGCCGAGCTTGCGGCCCGGGCGCGGGGATTTGCCGTATAAGTGCAGGTGCGCGTCGCGCACGGCGAGGACTTCGGCGGAGTCGGGCACATCGCCGATTAAATTGAGCATGGCCGAACAGCCGATCGCGCTGGTCGAGCCTAGCGGAAGGCCTACGACGGCGCGCAGGTGATTCTCGAATTGGCTCGTGATCGCGCCCTCGATGGTCCAATGGCCGGAATTGTGGACGCGGGGCGCCATTTCATTGGCCAGCAAACGCCCTTCGTGCTCGAAAAACTCAATGGCTAGCACGCCCACATATTGCAAAGCGTCGAACAGGCGGTGAGCCGCATCTTCCGCCGCCAGCTGAACTGCGCGATCGAGCTGCGGCGCCGGCGCCAAGGACAAGCGCAGGATTCCCGCGCGATGGTGATTTTCGACCAGCGGGTATACGGCAGTTTCACCCGTGCGCCCGCGCACCGCCAGAATGCTCAGTTCGCGAGTGAAAGGGACGAGGCGTTCGAGCAAGAACGGCGTGCTTTGCTGAGCGGGTTCAGAATCACTTCGTTTCCCCGCTGCCGCGTTTGCCGCCGGTAATTCGCTTTTCGCTCTGGAGACATCTTCGGCGGTACGCAGAATCCATTGCCCCTTGCCGTCGTAGCCCATGCGGCACGTTTTCAGAATCGAGGGCAAACCAATCTGCTTGACTGCGCCATCGAGCGCCTCCCGGTCTGCGACTTCGGCAAAATCGGTGGTGGCGATGCCCAGCTTTTGAAAGAGGCGCTTTTCGTTCAGGCGGTCCTGCGCCGCTTCGAGCGCGGCGGGAGGAGGGAGCACCGGCACGCGTTCAGCAAGAAAGCGCGCCGCTTCGACGGGTACGTTTTCAAATTCGTAGGTTACCAGCTCCAGTCCGGCCGCAAATTTCTTCAGCGCAGAGCGGTCCGTGAATTGGCCGGTAATGCGCGTGGCGATGCGTCCTACCGGAGCTTCCGGTGAAGGATCGAGAAACCGGAAGTGAAGACCGAGGGGATAGCCAGCGAGCGCGAGCATGTATCCGAGCTGCCCACCGCCGAGAATACCAATGGTCACGCGCGCGTTCCTTTTTTTGCCGGCGCGGAGGTCGTGGCTATTCCCAGCGCGCGAGCGGGGGCTTTCGGGTCCGGGTTGGAGAGGACGCGCTCCGTCTGCGCGTTGCGGAATTTGCGGTACGCCTCTCGCACTTCAGGATGTTTCGCGCCGAGAATGGCCGCCGCCAGCAAAGCGGCGTTAATCGCGCCTGCTTTGCCAATCGCCAGCGTGCCGACCGGAACGCCGCCGGGCATCTGGGCTATGGAAAGTAAAGAATCCAGACCCTTTAGCGTTTTTGACTCCACTGGCACGCCCAGCACCGGCAGCGCCGTTTTCGATGCCGTCATGCCGGGGAGATGCGCGGCGCCGCCAGCGCCCGCGATAATCACTTCGATGCCGCGCTTTTCCGCGGACGAGGCGTACTCGAAAAGAAGATCCGGGGTGCGGTGGGCGGAGACGACGCGTGTTTCATGTGGAACACCGAGCTCCTCTAGCGTCTTAGCCGCGTGTTCCAGCGTTTCCCAATCCGAGGAAGATCCCATGATAATCCCGACCAGAGGGGGCTTTCCCGCCAAAGTGGATTCTTTCGCCATTCTCGCTTTCACCGAATAGAGGCGGACATTTTACGGTGTTTTTCAGCCCGCCGCGACTTGCGCTCGCTGTTTCCAATAATGGCGGAGCTGCCCGACCAGATAGAGAGAGCCAGTGACGAAGACGGCGTCTTGGGGCGCGGCTCTGGACAAGAGATAGTCGAGCGCTTGCTCTGCGTCGGGAATGACGGAACTGTGGGCCGCATGGTGCGCGGCTAGCTCACTGAGCTGGGGAGCAGAGATGGCGCGCGGGGTGCGCGGCTCGGTGAAGACAACTTCCGCAGCGTATGGGAAAAGTACACCGGCGATTTCATCGACGGCTTTGTCGCGCAGCGCTCCGTAAAGAAGGAAAATCTTGCCGCTCGCGAAGTTTTCTTCCCAGAACGCCGCCAGCTCGCGCGCCGCGCCGGGATTGTGCGCGCCATCGACGTAGACGTCCGGGTGCGATTGCAGTTTTTCCAGGCGTCCCGGCCAGATGGCTCCTGCGATGCCTTGCTCGATCGCGCTTTCCGGGATCCGATAGCCGCGTGCGCTCAGCGTGCGAGCTGCTGCCACCGCGCTAATTGCGTTCTGCAACTGGAAACGCCCGGCCAACTGCGGGGCGAGCCTTGTGGACCAGCCTGAAGCAATTTCCGTGATCCGCGCGCGGACGCAGCCGTTTTCCATCGTTTGCTGATCCACGCGATACGCGAGGGGCGTTTCGATTACCGGACAGCTCAGCTCCTTGACACGAGCCAGAATGATTTCTCGCGCCTCCGGTCGCTGCGCGGCGAGGACAGCCGGAACGCCCTTTTTGAGGATGCCGGCTTTTTCCGCGGCGATTTCGCGCAACGAGTGCCCCAGAAAATTTTCGTGATCAAAGTCGATCCGCGAAATCACAGTAATCGCGGGAGTCAGAATATTCGTCGCATCGAGTCGTCCGCCCAGGCCAACCTCGAAGACGCCGAATTCCACGCGGGCTTGGGCAAAGTATTGAAACGCCATGGCTGTCACGCACTCGAAGTACGTGGGATGCGCGCGAAGCTTTCCTGCAGCGAGCAGTTCTTCGATGAGCGATTGAATCCGCGTGAGTGTTTGCGCAAAATCGGAATCGTTGATTTCCGCGCTGTTCACGCGAATGCGCTCGTTGATTTTTTCCAGATGCGGCGAGGTGTTCAGCCCGGTGCGAAATCCGGCGTGCCTCAGAATCGATTCAAGAAACGCGGCCGTCGAGCCCTTTCCGTTGGTTCCGGCAATGTGCACAGATGCATAGGAGCGGTCGGGCCGCCCCAGGCGCTCGGAAAGCACGGTGATGTTTTCGAGATCAAATTTAGCAGCCGCCGCCTGCGTCGGCGCAGCCAATTCCCGGCCAAGAGAGAGCAAATACCGGACCGCGGCGTCGTAATTCATTTCAGCTCAGCAGCAGGTCGAAGGAATTGGCTATGAAGGTTTTCATCTCTTTACGGGGCACTACCGCGTCCAGAAAACCGTGCTCCAGCAAAAATTCCGAGCGCTGAAAGCCTTCCGGCAGCTTTTGGCGGATGGTCTGCTCGATGACGCGCGGCCCGGCAAAGCCGATGAG
>Ga0137415_10001209_pt1 | contig 25613 bp, 22 predicted proteins | sample CZODoug3_1_1_16f_FD_183082 | JGI IMG/M metagenome (GOLD analysis project Ga0137415, IMG submission 183082) | Vadose zone soil fungal communities from Angelo Coast Range Reserve, California, USA - CZODoug3_1_1_16fungal (Hybrid Assembly) | ecosystem: Environmental > Terrestrial > Soil > Vadose...
CAGGAATCGCGCCCCCCACCCTGCCATGTCTTCGAGTGTGTCCGGCATGGTGTGCTTCACGAAGCGAATGACGAAACTTCCCACTCCTACCTGCGCCCCTACATAAAAGAACTGAGCAACAACGCCTTTGATCAAATGCGAATGATTGAAGACACTGCTCTTCGGCGAATTGCCGCTTGGCTCATCCTTTTCATGCGGCTGGACTTCCGGGAGGTGAGCGAAGTAGATCAGGGCGGCAACCAGCAGAAAGATTCCGGTGATGACCAGATAGGGCACCTTCACCGTATTCGCTTCCGACGTTATGTAGGCCTGCACCTGTTGCGGACTCATGGCGGCTCTTTGCGCCGGCGTGTACTCGATTCCAGAAAGAATGAACGCGGCACCCAAGGTTGGTACGAGGGCGGCGCCTACGGCGTTGAACGACTGGGCAAAATTCAGCCGGCGTTCCGAGCTCTCGGCCGGACCAAGGACGGTCACATACGGATTGGCGCCCACTTCCAGAAAAGATTGGCCGGAAGACATGACAAATAAGGCCAGCAAGAAGAATCCATAGACTCTGGAGCTTGCCGCCGGAAGAAACAGCAAAGTCCCGGCAGCGCAGATGAGCAGCCCGACGAGGATACCTTTCTTGTATCCGATCTTTTCCATGAGCCGGCCGGCGGGAAACGCTGCCAGGAAATATCCGCCAAAGAACGCAACTTGAATAAAAGAAGACTGGAAATCGGTAAGATCAAACGCCTTCTTGAGATGCGGAATCAGAACGTCATTTAGGTTGACACCGATCGACCACAGAAAAAACAGACTTGTGACCAGCACGAACGGCAGAACGTATTTTTGTTCCGTCAGCGGCGCAGATTGCGACAATACAATCCCTCCGTTTTAGACGCAGCGGAGAATTAAGTCAAAACGCTCTCAAGGTGTATATCATCACGATGAACAATTCTCATAGCGGGTCTTTGCCGCGGGCACCACACCATCGTTCATTTTTGGTAGAGTTGCCTCCGTGCGTTTGAGCTCCCGAGCGGCGATGAGTATTGAGAGAAGGTAAATGGACATCCACCAACTCGAATTGTTTCTCGCTGTCATGGATTCCCCTAGCATGACCCGGGCTGCGGAAAAAATTCACCTTTCCCCTGGTGCCGTCAGTCTTCAGCTCCATAACTTGGCCGATGAGCTCCGCACGGAACTATTTGTGCGCCGTGGCAAGCGCCTGATTCCTACCCCCGCAGCTTTGCGTCTCGCCGAACACGCGAAACAGGTCGTCAAGATGATGGGCCACATCCAGCAGGAATTTGAGAACGACCTCTCCAAAGACGTCCGTCCCTTTCATTTCGCCACCGGTGTCACCACGCTCATCTACCAACTGGGCGGCCCCCTGCGTCAACTTCGCAAACGCTATCCCAACGCGGAAATCCGCGTGACCGTTGGCGTGACCGAGGAAATGGTTGCCGGTCTGCTCGACCGCCGCTTCGACCTGGCTCTCATTTCCCTTCCCGTAGCCGAAGACGATCTCAATATCATTCCATTGTTTGAAGAGGAGCTGCTTGTCGTCCGCCCATCGGCAAACAAGGTCGGCAGCGGACATATCGGCTCTTTGCGCGCCTCCGACCTGAACAGCGCTCCCTTTTTGCTGTACCCGCGGCGAAGCAATGTGCGTCTTGTTATTGACCGTTTTTTTCAGGAGATCGGCGTGGCTCCTCACGTGGTCATGGAGGCCGATGACACCGAAGCCATCAAGCGCCTCGTGGAATCCGGTTTCGGCCATTCGATTCTTCCGGAACATGCGCTCAGGGGACGTTCGCACTTTTTTCAGAAGTTTCGCATTCACGGGCACACGCTCAAGAGAAGCCTGGCTCTCGCAACGGCGCGCACCGATTGTCCCCGCAAGCTGACGGAATCAATCGCCAGTTTCTTGGGTAGCGCTTTGCAACAGAGCCAATGATGGAAGGATTCGCAGCCCGAGCTCAACCGCCGCGGAGACCCGTCAAGTTTTCAAAATTCGAACGAAACAGCCGGTTCACGTCCCGCTGTATGTCCTTGCGGCTCACTCCTCGGCCATCTCTATGGAGCAGCTTGTAAGAGTTCGCAAGGATGGGGGCCATGGTCCGTCGAGTGTTCCGCCACTTGTAGATGACCTGCTCCAAAACGCGTGCATCCGAATGTTGCGGAATAAAACTAGTACCCAGCAGCTCAATCCGTTCTCGCGTGATCTCCTCCACGATGGACGGGTTGTTCAGGAACCACCAGCATCCGAACGGCATCAGGTTGTTGAATTTGCGCGCGCAGACGCACAGTTCATGCTGGTTTTCGCGGCTCAGCACACTCACCAGAAACTTGTTCTCCGGAAAACTCCGGCATAAATTCTCCAGTGCGCGCAAATCCGCTTTACCTACTCCGTCTCCGGCCAGCCGCAACGCGGGGTTCACTTGCCGCCGTACCCCAATCATCAGCGACATTGGCAGGCCGAGTTCCCGGCAGGATGGCAGGACGGCCTCTCCCAGGATTTTGCTCGTGATACTTTCGTCGGGGTACCGGAATTCGTCCGTCAGCGACACGGCCATGTACAACGGCTGCATGCGCTTCTGCCAATCGGCAAGAAACCGGCGAGTCTCGGCGATGGACTTCCCGCTCGCCCTCTCGTCAACAGCGTAGCCCTGACTCGCCAATTGCTGCCAATGCTTCGGCCAGCCCCACAAGATCCGGTCGAGTCGCAGCACGGCGTGGAACTGCTCGTGTTTCTGTCCCCCGCTCATCCACACCTCTTCTTCCTCAGGATCCAGAGGATCATTGGTCATTACGACAGAGCTCACGCCCGAAATTTCCAAAACTCTCCGAATGTGCTTTTCGAGCGGCTGCGCCCTAAAAAACTCCCGGGCCTCTTCCAGCCCGCTCGCGTCGGTTGGCAAATCGAACGCATTCAGCACCGCGACAATTCCTCGGGTGGACTCGGAGATAGGGGCATTCTCGACGAACAGCGCGCTCCAGATCGCGTCGGCGCGTTCTCGCTTCGAGAGTACCCAATACTGTTCGGGCGTGATGTCCGAGGAACGGAAGAATTCCGCCTCCAGATAGTGGTACGTCAGGAGTTCATCGATTCCCCACAGTCCAATCTTTCCGAACGCGGGAGAAAACAGGTGGGTGTGAATGTCAATGAAGGGGGTCGACTCCAGCACCTCCTCCACGACGCCTTGGAACTGGTCTTCCGGCAGCAGCTCGGCAGACACCTCTTTGCCGTTCAGATCGGATGAATTGACGGAAGTCGTTCCCATACGCAGCCCTGCGCAATACAGTTCGGGTCCTTGCGCGTCCTTTCGTGGAGTCAGCCCAAGGGAACCCGAAACCGCGCTGGCATCCCGCCGGTTGACGCTCTTATCCGCAATGACTCTGTGAATTAGAAGACAGGTAAGAGCGCAACAAAATATAGAAGCTGCTCCCCAAAGTGTCAAACCGAAAAAACTGCAATTAAGATTCAGCGGGACTTAACGAACGAACTTCTTGGCTTGCCTTTGCGCAGCACACCAGGGAATTCCGGCAAAAGTCCTGGCCTCCTGCCTCACCCGCGTCAAATCAGGAGCAATAAACGATTCCTTTAGTAACTTTCAATGCTGGAAGGGACCGTCTTGGCTTATGATTGCCTCGTTTGGAGGGATGCGAACCGCGGCGCTGGACGCCGCCCTGAGCCAGTCTCCAGAAGTCTCGACTGCCAGCGTAGTTTCACCAGCATCCCCGGAGGTTGTATGTCTTCAGCAAGAGCTTCCCGGCGGGACTTCCTGAAAATCACCGGTGCAGGCGTCGCCGGCACGGCCCTCAGTGTTTCGGCATCGAGTTACGCCCGAGTCGTGGGCGCGAATGATCGTGTGCGCGTAGCTATCTGCGGAGTGCGCGGTCGCGGCAAAGACCACATCCACGGATTCTCCCGCGTTCAGGGAGCGGACATTGCCGCTCTGTGCGACGTAGATGAAAGCGTGCTGAACCAGCGCCTCGGGGACGTGGAGAAGCTGGGAGTGCCAAAGCCAAAATCCTACGTCGACGTTCGTAAGCTCCTGGAAGACAAAGATATCGACGCCATCTCCATCGCCGCTCCTAATCACTGGCACTCGTTGATGGCCATCTGGGCCTGCCAGGCCGGAAAAGATGTGTATGTAGAAAAGCCGTGCTCGCATAACTGGTTTGAAGGAAGGCAACTGGTGCGCGCGGTAAAGAAGTACAACCGAATTTGCCAGCACGGCAGCCAGTCGCGATCGAACCCGGGAATGATAGAAGCCATTCAGCATCTGCATGAAGGCACGATCGGCGACGTGTACATGGCCCGCGCGCTTTGCTACAAGTGGCGGCCTTCGATCGGGCGCGCTGAGGTGGAGGCCGTTCCGTCCGGCGTTCATTATGACCTGTGGACCGGTCCCGCTCCTATGAAGCCCTTCACGCGGAATCGCTTTCACTACAACTGGCATTGGATCTGGGACACCGGCAACGGTGAAGTCGGCAACCAGGCCATCCACGAAATCGATATTGCGCGCTGGGGTTTGGGCGTTGGCTTCCCAGTATCTGTGTCGGCCATGGGTGGTCACTTTCTGTTCGATGACGATCAGGAGACGCCCAATACTCTGAACGCTACCTTCTGTTTCGATGCTCCGGCGGGCAAGCGCAAGATGATGGAACTCGAAGTCCGCCACTGGATCACCAATCACGAAGCGGAGATAGGCGCCGGCGCTTACGGGGCCAGCGGTGTTCCCGCGGCGGGACTCACCGCCGACGCGAGTAAAAAGCCTGCAAAGCAACAGCAGCAGTCCCTGGGGCCAAAAGATGCAAAGACGAACACCGTTGGCAACATTTTCTACGGATCAAAGGGTTATCTCGGCATCGATGGATACGATACCTACAAGACGTGGCTAACGGATGAGGCCGAACCCGGGCCACACGGCAAAGGTTCCGGCGATCATTACGCAAACTTCGTCGATTGTATCCGCAGCCGTCGCGCCCAGGATATTCATTCGCCGATTGAGGAAGCCCACATCTCGACGACGCTCGTGCACTTGGCCAATGCCTCGTATCGTCTGGGCCGTACGGTGCGCTTCGATCCTGCGCAGGAGCAGGTCATTGGCGATGAGGAAGCAAGCCGTCTCCTGCGCGGTAGCTACCGCGCGCCTTATGTTGTGCCGGAAGAGATTTGACCATCGCAGGAGGCCGCGGCTAACCATGCGCATTCTCATTGGCGGCGCAACCCTCGTTCTCGTTATTGTGGCCGTGTTTCTAACATCGTTCGTCTTCGCCGGCCCTCGTTCCTCCGACCGAATCTCCGTCACCGTCAACGAACAAGCCCGCCGCGTGGACATTTCAATTGACGGCCAACCCTTCACCTCTTACATCTGGCCCACCACGCTCAAAAAGCCCGTCCTCTATCCGCTCCGGACGGCCAAAGGCACCATCGTCACTCGCGGCTTCCCACTCGAGCAGCGCCCCGGTGAACGCGTCGATCATCCCCATCACGCCGGCCTCTGGTTTAACTACGAAAATGTCAATGGCATCGATTTCTGGAATAATTCCGATGCCATCAAGCCGGAAAACGCGCCCAAGATGGGCACCATCGTTCATCGCTCCATCGTCTCGTCAAGAAGCGGTCCAGAGCAGGGTGAGCTCGATGTCGAATCCGATTGGGTCACCTTCGACAAGAAAGTTTTGCTCCAGGAACACACCCACTTCGTCTTCCGCGGAGGGCCCGGCTTCCGCAGCGTGGACCGCATCACGACTCTTCGCGCTCTCGATACTAAAGTTGATTTCAAGGATGAGAAAGACGGCGTCTTGGGCCTTCGCGTCGTCCGCGCTCTCGAAATCCCTTCTGACAAACCCGAGGTCTACACGGACGCTAGTGGCCGCGCTACCACGGTCGCCAAGCTGGACAACGCCGGCGTCAACGGAACCTACCTCACTAGTGAAGGCAAGAAAGGCGATGCCGCCTGGGGCACGCGCGGCCGCTGGTGCAATCTCAGCGGTCTCGTCGGCGGCGAGCCCGTCACCATCTCCATGCTCGACCACTCCGCCAATCCCGGCTTCCCCACCTACTGGCATGCCCGCGGCTACGGCCTCTTCGCCGCCAACCCGCTCGGCCAGAAAATTTTCAGCAATGGCAAGGAAGAGCTGAATTTCTCACTAGCTCCCCATGCCAGCGCCACTTTTCGCTACCGCATTTTGATCTCTTCGGCGATTGCCACACCCGAAGCCACCGAAGCCGCCTACAAAGATTTCGTTGCTACCTATCACTAACCAGAGCCTAAAGCGAAGTTCTCATCTTGATGCGGCGAAGGTTTTTGTCGCGGCCGAAGGTCTCAAGGTGCACCCTTTGCGACACGCACATTTGGAAAAAGCCAAAATTCCGACTATCCTTCTTCTCTTAGTGAGCACTGATAGCGGATCACCGATAACTTTCCATGACCTTTCACATCGGCCTCATCGGCGGCGGCAACATCACGGAAACCCACGCCCGGGCCGCGCGCGCTATCCGCGGCGTCGAAATCTCCGCCATCCACGGAACCAATGCCGAAAAAATCGCCCGCCTCTGCCGCGAACACGGCGGCACTCCCTATCAAGACTCTGACGCCTTCCTCCAGCATCGCCCCATGGATCTCGTCATCATCGGCAGCCCTTCCGGCCTCCACGCCGCGCAAGGCATCGCCGCCGCCCGCCACGGCCTGCACGTCCTCACGGAAAAGCCCATTGAAATCACGACCGCGCGCGCCGACTCCCTCATCGAGGCCGCAAAACAATCCAAGGTTCAACTAGGCGTGATTTTCCAGGACCGCATGAAGCCGCACATTCGCCAGTTGAAGAGCTGGCTCGATCAAGGGCTCCTCGGCAGACCCATCATCGTCGACGCCCGCGTAAAGTGGTATCGCCCTCCCGAGTACTACTCCAATTCACGTTGGCGAGGCACCTTCGCGCTCGACGGCGGCGGCGCCCTAATCAATCAAGGTGTCCACACCGTCGACTTGCTCCTCTGGCTCCTCGGTGACGTCGTTCGTGTGCAAGCCCGTACCGGCACACTTCTTCACAAGATCGAAGCCGAAGACACCGCCGCCGCCATCCTCGAATTTTCCAGCGGGGCTCTCGGCATTCTCCACGCCACCACCGCCGCGTACCCCGGCTATCCTCGCCGCGTCGAAATCTCCGGCACGGAAGGCACCGTCATCCTCGAGCACGACCGTATCACCGCCACCAATCTCCGCAACGCTCGCGCTGCCGCAGAGCCTGCCGCCCTCGACGAAAACCAAAGCGCCTCTTCCGCCGCTGTCACGGACTTCCGCGGCCACCAGGCCGTCCTCGAAGATTTTCTCCAAGCCATCCAGCAGAATCGCGCCCCCGCCTGCGATGGCCTCGAGGGCCGCCGCAGCATCGCCCTCATCGAAGCCATCTACCGCGCCGCAAAAACTCCCGACCGCGTCGCCACGGTGTGACCCGTAAATTTCGCAACGATATACCCATTTCACAGAATTCGCCGGTTGGAGGAGGGTGCAACCGTGCCATTCCTGAAGGATTACTTTAAGTTGGTTGGTATCTCGCTAGAAAAGAAGGATATGCGCGGCGCGATCGCGGAAGGGCTGCCTGAAGGTTCTTCTGGCTTTGAGCTTTCAACTTTCAATCGAAGATCCCGGCTCGCTCGGGACAGTCGACTGAATCTTCAGTCCAGCGCGTGAACCGCGTTGCGCTCCTGCCGCCGCCGATGCAGATAGTGCATCGCAATGTTCAGATAAAGGTTGCCGCACGGCGTTTCAATGCAAATCACCAGGGCTTCCGTATCCGCGCTTCCGGCCAGTCCCGTTTCGTCCATGTGAATTTCCGGAGGAAACACTTTGAAATGAAAGCCTTGGTCGTTCAGCAGCGTCACGGAATTGCCGATGACCATGTTGGCCATCTCGCAAACCGTTTCGCGCACCACCTGGTCGCTCGCTTCCAGTTCCGAACCGGCAAGCTGGCTCGCCACCTTCATGGCCACTTCCGGCGAGAGGTCGAGAATCACGCGCCCTTCGATGTCGCCCTTGATGGCAATCAGCGCCGCGACACCCTTGCGGCGATACGCGTCCTCGTCCATTTCCAGGTCCACGATCTTCGTCGGTCCCTGCAGCGATTCCGCGAAGACCGCGTCCGCAGCGTTGATGAACGGCTGAATCAGTTCCATTCTCATGAGCGGTGCTCTCCTGCCATCGCCACCGGCGCGCCAACGGCGTTGGGATCGTCGCTCAGCACGTACCGAAGAATTTCGTACAGCACTTCCGGCTTCACCGGCTTCTGCACAAAGTGCTTCGCGCCCTTCTGCAGGGCCGCCAGGATATTCTCCTGGTATCCGACGGACGAGACCATGACGATGCGCGCGCTGGCGTGCTGCCGCACGATGCGCTCCACCGCCTCGATCCCTTCCATCTGCGGCATGGTGATGTCCATGAGCACGATGTCCGGAGTAACCCGGTTGAATTCCGCGATGGCCGTCAAGCCATCCCCGGCTTCGCCGGCCACTTCGCCGCCGAACATCTCGATCATTTTGATGAGATTCTTGCGCGCGAAGACGGAATCGTCCACCACGAGGTAGCGAACCGGCTGATTGTCTTTTCGAAGCAGAGCGGCAAACTGTTTCATGGCCTTCTCCTTATCCCGGCGCTCGCTTTCACGAACGCTGGGATGGTACGGGTGTCTTTTCGATCTTTTCGTGCTTGTCGTTCTTTTCAAGCTTTTCGTTCTTCTCGATTTTTTCGGTGGCGCCGCGTTCCGCGCCGTAATTGCTCACGAGGTACGCGCCGAGTCCATCGAGCGGAATAATTTTGTTCGCATAGCCCTTGATAATCGCCGCGCGCGGCATCCCACTCACGACGCAGGTGTCTTCGCTCTGCGCGATGGTCATTCCGCCGGCCGCCTTGATTGCGCCGAGACCTTCGGCGCCGTCATCACCCATGCCGGTCATCAAAATTCCAACGGCGATGAGCCCAAACTCTTGCGCGACGGAATGAAATAAAACATCGGCCGAGGGACGGTGCCCGTTCACGGGCGGGCCGTCGGAGAGAATTACCATGTCCCCCCGCGGCATCCTTCGAACCATCATGTGACGATTTCCGGGACAAATTAGCACCCGGCCGGCGAGAAGGAGATCGCCGGAACGCGCTTCGTGAACTTCGAGAGCGCAACATTCGTCGAGGCGCTTCGCAAACATTTCAGTGAAACCTTCGGGCATGTGCTGAACGACCAAAATGGTGGATAGAAAATCAGCGGGGATTTGCGACAAAACAAACTGCAATGCGTTCGGGCCACCCGTTGAAATCCCAATAGCGATCACGCGGCGCGGGGGCAGCGAAGCGCGAGTTCCTTTTTTCGGCGGATGCGTTTCTTCGGCAACAACTGCGGGCGGAAGCTTGCGGCCGGCGGCGCGCTTGGCAACTTTTATTTTTGCGATCAGCTGGTCGGCGATTTCCTCGAGGCGGCCGGCGGCGGCGTCTTTCGGTTTTGCGAGAAAATCCACGGCACCCATCGCGAGGGCTTTGAGTGTGGCGTAGCCGCCCTCTTTCGAATGAGTGCTAAAGAGAATGACCGGCAAGGGAGCGCGACGCATGATGAGGCGCAGCGTCTCCATGCCGTCCATGCGAGGCATTTCCAGGTCGAGTGTGACGACATCCGGCTGCAGCTCTTCAACCTTTTTCAATGCAAATGCGCCGTCCATGGCCGTGCCGACGACTTCGATGGAAGAATCGCGCGCAAGGATCGCGGGAATCAGTTTCCGCATGAGAGCGGAATCATCGACGACGAGAACTCGGATACGTTCGCTCATGCGATGGCTCCGAGCGGTGTGGACCGAGAGAGCCGCGAGAGAACGGCGGGAACATTGAGGATAAGGACAACGGTTCCGTCGCCGAGAATGGAAGCACCGCTGACCAAATCGCTGGAAACGATTTCAGCAGGCAGGGCTTTAATCACGAGTTCTTCTTCACCAACGAGGCTATCCACGACGAGACCGAAGCGTTTTTCGGCCGCGCCAATGACTATCACGAAATGTTTCTTTCGAACCGGCTGGGTGTCGATGCTGCGCAACCGGCTGAGATGATCCAGCCGAACGAGAGTGAGAATCTGCTCGCGAAGGCGCAGGACTTCCCGCTGATCCACGCGATGAATTTCGGGATCGGTGATGCGGGTGATTTCGACAACCGAAGAAAGCGGAACGGCGAAGAGACGGCCGCCGACGCGGAAAAGCAACGTCTGAATGCTTGCAAGCGTGAGTGGCGCGCGAAGTTGAATCGTGGTGCCGCGACCCAATTGCGAAGAAACCTGGACGGTACCCTTGAGGCGGTCTAGGACGGTTCGAACGACGTCCATGCCAATGCCGCGACCGGAGACTTCCGTAACTTCGGAAGCAGTACTGAATCCCGATTCGAAAATAAGATTGAGCGTTTCCTGATCGGTGAGGCGTTTCGCTTCTTCGGGCTTCAGGATTTTCTTTTCAACAGCGCGGGCGCGCAATTGAGCAGGGTCGATGCCGCGGCCATCGTCGCGGACTTCAATCACGACTTGAGTGCCCTGATGATAGGCGTTTAGATAAATGGTACCGCGAGCAGCCTTGCCAGCAGTCAACCGGGCATCCGCCGCTTCGATGCCGTGATCCACGGCATTGCGCACTAGATGCATCAGCGGTTCGGCAAGAGCATCGAGAATGCCCTTATCGAGATCGGTGTTTTGGCCCGAAAGATCCAGGGCCACATCCTTGCCGCACTGCTTGGCAACGTCGCGGACGACGCGAGGGAAACGGCGGAAGAGCTGTTCGACGGGCACCATGCGGATTTTAAGAACGCACTTGTGCAGTTCATCCAGGATGCGGGCCTGAAACGCCATGGCGTCAGCAAGTTTGGCGCGCAAGGGATCGCGAGCATGCTTCTGGTCAAACTCGGTCAGCGTGCGATTGAGCATAGACTTTCCGATAATTAATTCGCCGACAAGATTCATGACCGCATCGATGCGCGTGGCATCGACGCGAAGAGTGCTTTCCGCAACGGCGGCTGCAGCGGACCCGGAAGCACCGGGACTGATTGCCGGGGCACCTTCGGCGGCATCAGCGGCACCGGCGGCTAATTTCGCCGCCTGCGCCTCCAGCAGATCGCCGAGCAATTCATGTTCGGGTGTTTCCGCGGTGGCGGCCCGTTCGAGACGCACATCCGAAACAATCGAGGGAATGCGGCAGCGCTGGAGAAGCCTTTCTTCGGGATGGAAGCTGGCCAAAGCGGCTTCTACGATTTCGACGGTAGCCGCGGCAACATTGTCTTCCGGCCGCAAGGCAATGACGGTCCCGCTGCCGTGAAGAACATTGCGAATGAGCTGAAAAGCGGCGGCACGCATCAGGCTATGGGGATCGATGCGAAGCGCGACGTTGTAAACGATCTCGCCGCGATGCACGGCCTCCGAAATCATGAGCTGCTCGTATTCCGTCCAGGCGAATTGCGCGGGTAATTGAGGTTCCACGGAACCGGCGCTCTTCCGAGACGCGGGCGCTTCCAATAATTTTCGAATCATGGCGTGGAGCGCATCCACGGCAGGCGGTTCCTTGCGACGCTGGTAGGAGGTGAGCATAGCGCCGAAACTATCAGCGGCGGTCAGAACAAGCTCGGCCAGTTCGGCGCCACGTGCTTGCGCGACTTGCGGAGTCAGCACGTCTTCCAATTCGTGGGCCAGCTCACTGAGCTTGTGAAAACCGCAGGCGGCAGAATCGCCCTTCAGTGTATGGATGGCGCGGCGAATGCGGCGAATGACTTCCTCATCGGAGGGACGAGCCTCGAGCTCGAGCCCCGCCTCATTGAGGGACTGAAGGATCTCGTTGGCGCTCTCAAAGAAGAGAGTGCGCAACTCGCCGCCACGATCCTCGGGAGGACGACTCACGTGGTGGCCTCGTTGCGCTGGTAAGCGGTACCGTTGTTTTCATGAACCATGCGGAATTTCTGCGTCAAGCCGAACAAACTTTCCGCGTGCCCCACAAACAGGTATCCGGCAGGGTTCAAGCAGTGCCAAAACTTTTCAATCAAGCGCTTTTGCTCGGCTTCGTCGAAATAAATCATGACGTTGCGGCAGAGGATGATGTCGTTACGCCGAGGCAGAAACTCGGTCTTCAGGTTGTGAAAGTCGAACTGCACGAGTTCTCTCAGTTGCGACTTGACTTTGTACTTGTCGCCGGCTTTTTCGAAATAGCGGAGCCGGCACGTGTAGTCCACGGGTTCCATTTGTTGCTCGGTGTAAAGACCTTCCTGTCCGGTGCGAAGACTGGCGTAGCTGATGTCCGAAGCAACGATCTCCACTTTCCAGGGAGGAGGAATGAGCGGCTTCGGGGAGGGCATGTCAAACGGAAGCGGATTCCGCAAGTAGTAATAAGCGAGCGCATCGCAAATCAGAATGGCGACGGTGTAGGGTTCCTGGCCGGCGGAGCAACCGGCGCTCCAGACACGGAGAGTGTAGTCGCGGCGCTCCTGCTTGCGGCGCAGAATGTCCTCAAGGACGGATTTTTGCAAGAGATCGAGTTGCGGGCGATTGCGAAAGAAACTGGTTTCGTTAACCGTGAGATTTTCGAGCAGGAGAGCGAGTTCAGTACGTCCTTCCCTGCTGGTAAGCAACCGGTAATAAGCATAAAAAGAGTCGAGCTGGCAGGCTTTCAGACGGCGTTGGAGGCGATCTTTCAGGAAGTGAGAGCGGCGCTCGTCGAAAAACATGCCGCACTCCTGATAGACCAGCGTCTGGAGGAGCTTAAGCTCTGCTTCGGTGAGCTGGATCTGGGCAGTAATCGTTCCCATTGTGTGTTGGTGAGGCGGACCCGCAATTCGGCTCAACCAGGTGCAAGCCGGACGAACTATTACCTTGCGGTAGCGACGGGTTCCGCAGCCTCCTCGAGTCGTTTGTATTCCGGGCGATGCAAGAGTTTGGAGATGTCCAGCAGAATAATGAGGCGTCCCTTCAGTTTGCCGACGCCAGTGACGTAACCGGATTCGCCTTCCGCAAAGACGCTGCCCGGGGCTTCGATCTCGGAGGGCGGAATCTTGAGGACTTCCGAAGCCGCATTGACGATGAGGCCGATCAATTTGTTGTCGAGCTCGACGACGAGAATCCGGTTTTTCTTGTCCGGCTGAATTTCCGCCAGGCCGAAGCGCTTGCGGAGGTCCATGACCGGAATGATTTTTCCACGCAGATTGATGACGCCTTCGATCAAGTCCGGAGCGCTAGGGACGGAAGTAATCTCCGGAACGCGCACAATTTCGCGCACGGCAGCGATGCGAACACCGTACGTTTCATTGCCGATGCGAAAGCCGACGACTTGAAGGTCTTTTTCCATCGAGAGGTCTCCGGCCTCTAGGAGCGCGACATTTCGGCGTATTCGAGTTCTTGTTCGCGGCCCGACTGGGAGTTACGGCGATCGGAGCCGTAGGATTCCCCGCGACGCGGCCTCTTGGTGCTGGCGCGGTCGAGAACGAATTTGTCCATGCCATCGAGCAAGTTGCGGGAAAGCTTGAGCATCTGCTCGGCGGCGGCGGAAAGTTCAGTGGAGCTGGAAGCGGACTGCTGCACCAGTTCCCGCATTTTATCCATGGCGCGGACGACAGCCTGGGCGCCGGAAGCCTGTTCTTCGACGGCGGAGTTGATTTCCTGGGTAATTTCGGTGAGGCGGCTGGTGGCTTTGGCGATTTGCGAAGAGCCGACGGACTGCTCGTTGGTGGCCGCGCCGATTTCCTGAGAGAACTTGTAGACTTCGGTGACGACGTTGGAAATCTTGTGCAAAGCGGAGCCGAGATCGTTGCCGAGGGTGAGACCTTCTTCGACGATGCGGGTGCTTTTCTCCATGTTTTCGACGGCCTGGCGAGCTTCGCGCTGAATGCTCTGAATCAGGTCGGCAATTTCCTTGGTGGATTGTGTGGACTTCTCAGCCAGTTTGCGGACTTCGTCGGCAACAACGGCAAAGCCGAGACCGTGCTCGCCGGCGCGGGCAGCTTCGATGGCAGCGTTGAGCGCGAGGAGGTTGGTCTGTTCGGCCAGGTCATCAATGACTTCGATAATCTTGCCAATGTCATCGGCGCGGTGACCGAGGATGTTGATGATTTCCGCGGAAGACTGGATGGCCTGGTTGGTGCGGTTGAGGCCATCGGTGGCCTTCTCCATGGTCTGAATGCCGGTGACGACTTCTTCGCGCGAGCGGTTAGCGATATCGAGCAAAACTTTGGCGGTGTCGGCGACGCGCTGAATGGAAGTGACCATCTGATCGATGGAAGCGGAGGTTTCCGCGACGCTCGAAGCTTGCACTTGCGTGTTCTTGACGACGTTCTGCACGTTGATGCTCATCTCGTGCATGGTGCTGGTGACTTCTTCGATGGCAGATGAGGCTTGAACGCTGACCTTGGCGGATTCGTCGGCGGCGCCGGCAACTTGATTCGAACCGGCAGAAACCTGACCAGCGGAATCGCGAGTAGTGCGAACCAATTCCTGCAGGCCGTGGGACATGCGGAGGAAGGCATTGCCGAGGGTGTCGCGCTTGGAACGCGGAACAACTTCGACGGTCAAGTCGCCTTCGGCAACGGCCATGGAGACGCTGGCCATTTCCTTCAAATAGGCGACCATGTTGTTAAAGGTGGTGGCTAGGGCGCCAATTTCGTCGTTACGGTGAATATCAATGTTCTGGTCGAGGTCGCCGGAATCGCCGATTTCGCGCGCGACGGTGATGAGGTGGGTCAAAGGCTCGGTGATGGATTTGGCGGTATAGAGCGCGATGAAACTGCCGGCGATGAGGGCGAGAAGAGTTCCGCCGGTGGTAACCCAAGTGCTAGCCGTGCTGCTGCGACTCGCGGATTTTGTGGTTTCCTCAAGAAACTTGGTGATGTCCGCGTTGCTTTGATCAAGGACGACGGACGACTTGCTCAGCCATGAAGAAGGATCCTTCTGCAGGTAAAAGATCTGCAAATCGGAGACGGTAGCGTCTCCCGAATCGACTTGATGGCGCTTGGCGATAAGCGGCTTGGCAAAGTTGTCCGCCCAATTGGCTTCGGTGCTTTCGACCTGGATCAGAGCGGTGCGAACGGCTTCGCTGGAGGCGTTCGATTCGCCGCGCTTAATCTGGTCAACGATGTCCGTCAAACCCTTGTTCACTTTCTCTTCATCGCGGGGATCGCCGCTGAGGAGGAAATTGTTCATGTTGAGGCGGTTCAGCATGATCTGATAGCGCACCGATTCGACAGTGCGAACACTGTCCAGGGCCTTACTGGCCTCATCGCGCGCCGTTCTTTCCCTCCAGCCAGCGAAAATATTCACGATAAACAGTACCGACAGGGTGGCCAGAATCAGGCCGAAACCTGCATAAAGTTTTTTTCCGATCGTCATTGCAAAATGCCTCCGCTCAACTCAGCAGGACAGCGTGGAGATAACCGCTTCTGCCGGAACGACCCTTCCTCAACTCTTTCCCTAATTGGCATGAAACTCGAATTCAACAACCTGCGTGGTCTCTTCCGGGGCAGGCACAAACTTCCATTCCTTCACGGCGTCCTGGCAAGCCTGAACGAGCAAGGGATGGCCCCCGACAACGCGAGTGCTCTTCACACGTCCGTCCGGCGTAATCACGACTTCGATTTTGACCTTGCCGGCGACGTTCATCCGCTTGGCGAGTTCCGGATAAATGGGCGTCGTCTTAGTTTTGATCTTGCGCTTGGATTCATCCGTCGAACCCGACTGGGCAAGCGCGGAAGCACCCGAAAAAACGAGCGCCGCAGTTGAAACCACAGCCCACTTCTTCCACCGGCTAATTCTCATCGACACTACTCCTGATAGGTTTGTGAAGATGCCCCGCATAAGAGAAGGCACGTGGGATGCCATGGCACGGAGGGGCAGGAATAATCGAATTGGGCCCCATCCAGTCTCGGTAAGTAACAGAAGAAACAGCAAGTTATGAAGGATTTTCAAGATGCGGGAGATGAGGCTTTGGAGTACGATTTGTCTCAGCAAAGCAGGACTTAGCGGGTCGAGGTCTCAGGCTGAGACGAAGAGAGATTGGCAGGATTGCCCGTGTAGGCGATTTGGCCACACAGCACTGTCCGGCAATTGACTCACATTGAGACTACCCGGTAGGGTTGAAGGGGAGTCGTGGCTCGCAACTTGAGACGCGCTCCTCCCTCTCGTCGATGCATAGAATGAAAACAGGATCGTCGCCTCGCCCCAGGGCTCAGCGCGGAAGAGCAAAGCCCTCCGTGTCGATGTCGAAGCACGCTGAAGAATTAATGGAACTGGCGGTCGAGGCGGCACAGTCTCGGCATCTGCCGGATTTTCTGGAACAGTTTGCGCAGCGTTCGACGCGAATGGTGGATGCGCTGTGGGGAGGCGTGGCCGTTTATCGCGGACGCGAGACGGAGATTCACTGTATGCGGGGAGGAGCGGCGATAACGGAAGGCGTCGCGCGCTGGCTCATTTCGTGCGCGAGGGAGAGTCAAAGCGACGTGGAGACACGAGCGATACCGAGGGAGATTGCAGCAGCCGCGGCTTTTCCTGAGGAACCGGGGGCCGTGGTGTTCGTGCGAATCGCGGCAAGCGACAACGAGCAACTGGGAACGCTCTGTCTGATCCGGAACCGAAAGACGCTGGGCGCAGATGAGAAACGGTTGCTGCATGCGCTGGCGAGTCATGCGGCTTTGTCGCTGGAAAATTTCCGGCGGTTTTCGCAATTGGAGCGTTCGAAACGGCAGTGGGTGGAAGACATCGACGCGATCAGCGATTACATCGTGGTGCATGACCGCGCGTGGAACATTGTTCGAACGAACCGGTCGCTGGCGTCTCACCTTGGCGTGCCGCCGGTGGCGCTGGTCGGCGAGGCCATGAGCAGCTTGAGGCAGATTGCGGAGACGGGGAGCGATCTGCCCTGCCCGTTCTGCCGGGATACGCAGCGGCCGAAGGAAGAGTACGTGGCGGCGTCGGCGGAGCGCATTTTTCTTGTCTCGACTTCGCGCACGCCGGGAGTTTCGGATGACGATACGCGCACCATCCACGTGCTGAAGGACATTACCGACCGGCGAGAGGCGGAACGGCGGTATCGTGAGCTGTTTGACAGCATTCAGGAAGGATTGTTTTTCGCGACGCCGGATGGGAGATTTCTGGACGTGAATGACGCCATGGTGCGCATGCTGGGCTACGCGTCACGGGAGGAATTGCTCCGCGCTGACGTGAGCCCGCACTTGTACCCCGCGCCGGAAGCACGAGAAAAATTTCTGACGGCGCTTTCGGAAAGAGGCGTGTTGCGGAATTACGAAGAGACGCTGCGGCGCAAGGATGGAACGCTGCTGCACACGCTGCAAAACATCACGGCGGTGCGGGATGCGCGCGGAAAGATCGCGCAGATCCGCGGGCTGATGCTGGATGTCACGGAACAAAAGACTTTTCAATCGCAATTGCAGCGGGAGCGGGACTTCAATCAGAAGATTCTGAATACGACGCAGAGCATGATTCTGGTGCTGGATACAGCGGGGCTGATCAGTTACGCCAACCGGCGGTGTTATGAAGCAGGCTACCAGGAAGGCGAGTTGATCGGGCACCGGCTGGTGGACTGGGTAGAGGCTTCGCACCGAGAAGATTTCGATGCCGCGCTGGAGACGACAGCGCACGGGCATCAAGTGGAAAACCTGGAGCTGCGGGTGCGGCGAAGCGATGGATCGATGGGGCATTTCTCGATTAGCTTGAGCCCCATGAGAGACGAGCAAAACGCGGTGAATAGCGTAGTGGTGGTGATGACGGACATCACGGACGCAGCCCTGCTGCAGGCGAAACTGGCACACAGCGAAAAAATGGCGACGATAGGACGGCTGGTGTCCGGAGTCGCGCATGAGGTGAATAATCCGCTGGCGGCGATCTTGGGATTTACGGATTTGCTGCTGGAGAATCCCGAGGTGCCGGGGTCGGCGCGAGAAGATTTGCAGATCATTTTGCAGGAGACACAGCGGACGAAAGATATCGTGCAGGATTTGCTGAGCTTCGCGAGGCAAAGGCCGGTGCAGCGGGAACTCGTACAGGTAAATAGTGTATTGAGGCAAACGATCAAGCTGCGGAGTTATGATTTCGCCAGCCATGGGGTGGAGGTGATCGAAGATTTTGAGGAGAAGCTCGCGGCTGCGTTGGGGGACTCGCAACAGCTGCAGCAAGTCTTTCTGAATATTCTGAACAACGCCTACGACGCAGTGCAGGATGCGGGGCAGCGCGGCCGCATCAAGATTCACACGCGACGGCAAGCCGAGATGATCGAAGTAGCGATCAGCGATAATGGGACTGGAATTACCGATCCACAGCGCATTTTTGATCCTTTTTATACGACCAAGCAGGTTGGTAAGGGGACGGGGCTGGGACTGAGCATCTGTTACGGCATCGTGCGGGCGCATGGCGGGGAAATTCAATGCTGGAACAATGAAGCTGGAGCGGGAAGCACTTTTGTGGTGCGCATTCCCGTAGCCACGGAAGCCGCGCTGGCCGCCGCCGCAACGAAAGAAGCGGGGCGATGAAGGCGCAACAGGCGTTGTGGACCGGCGGGCCGATCCTGCTCATCGAAGATGAGCCGTCGGTAAGCGCTTTTCTGCGGGCGGCGCTGGAGCGCAAGGGGTACGCGGTGGAGAACGCTTCGTCGGGAGCGGAAGGATTGCAGCGGCTTTCGAATGGCCGCTACGCAGGCGTTATATCGGATATTCGAATGCCGGGAGCGGTGAATGGTGCGGAAGTGCATGGCTGGATTCAGAAGAATCGGCCGGAATTGAAGACGCGCATCATTCTGATCAGCGGTGACACGGCGAACAGCGATACGCAGGCATTCCTGGCAAAAAGTGGAACGCCGTGCATCGAGAAGCCTTTTCGGGTGCAGCAATTGATCTCAATGGTGGAGAAGACATTCGGGAAACCATGAGCGAAGACATGAAAACACGACTGTTGGTAGTGGATGACGAGCAGAGCATCCGACGCCTCTGCATGACGATCGGGAACACGCTGGGGTATGTCTGCGCCGAGGCGGAAAGCGCAGAAGCAGCGCTGGCGCGGCTGGATTCGGACACGCCGGACCTGCTTCTCACCGACTTAAAACTGCCAAACATGTCCGGCGTCGAGCTGCTGAAACAGACAAAATTGCTGCTGCCGCATACAGAAATCGCCATCATGACGGGCCATGGCTCCATCGAATCTGCTGTGGATGCGATGAAACTGGGGGCATACGACTACATCGAAAAACCGTTTCGTGTGGAGAAGATGCGGTTGCTGCTGCAACGAATGGCGGAAAAGGTTCGTCTGGTCACGGAAAATGAGTTCTTGCGCGAGCGGGTTACCACGGAAGAAAACCTCGACGGGATCATCGGCAGTTCCGCGAATATCCAGGATGTCCTGCGCATGATTTCCCGGCTGAAAGATACGCGGACGCCAGTGCTGATTTCCGGCGAGAGCGGCACGGGAAAAGAGCTTGCCGCCCGCGCGATTCATTTCCGCGGGGCCATGGCGAAAACCCCTTTCGTAGCAGTCGATTGCGGGTCGCTAGTGCCGACTCTAATGGAGAGCGAACTCTTCGGATACGAGAAGGGCGCATTTACCGGCGCGACCAAGTCTAAGGCCGGTCTTTTCAAGGCAGCTGACGGAGGAACGATCTTCCTGGACGAAATCGGAGAGCTGCCTCTAGAGATGCAAGCGAAATTGCTGCGTGTATTGCAGGAAAAAGAAGTGCGGCCGGTGGGCAGCAACGAGAAGGTAAACGTCGATGTTCGCGTGATCGCGGCGACGAATCGAGACTTGGAAGCAGCGTATCGCGCCGGAACCTTTCGCAAGGACCTTTATTTTCGATTGAACGTGGTGACCGTACACCTCCCTCCCCTGCGTGAGCGCCGTTCGGACATTCCAGTTCTGGTGCATCACTTCCTGGATCGTTACGCCAAGGGCGCGCACATCCAGGTCACAGCGGCGGCGATGAAGAGCCTGCTGCACTATGAGTGGCCTGGAAACGTGCGCGAGTTGGAGAACTGCATCGCGCGGGCAGTCACGCTGGGCGACGGGAAGATCATCGACGTTGCCGATCTGCCACCCGCTATTCGGAGCGAGCAGTCCGATTCGGGGATCGTTACGACTCAAGACGCCGCGAGCTTGTCCACCACAGCTCTGGCGGAAATGGAACGAATGACGATTCTGCGCGTATTTGAACAGGCGAATGGCGACAAGGCGCTGGCGGGAAAGATGCTAGGGATCAGCCGCGCGACACTGTATCGAAAATTGAAGCGGTACAACATTGCGCTAAAGGCAGGTTCGACAGGCGAAGGAGCCGACCCACAAGTAGCGCCCCAGTAGCCAGAGAAAAATCTCAACGCAAGTACGGCGTGCCCTGGATGCGTCACGCCGTGAGACGAAAACGTTTCACGGTGAGACAGGTGAGCCGTCGAGACGCCCGGAGAAAATCCTAAGCCTCGCCATTTCTGCAAGTTGCAACAGCCGCGTGTTTGTAGTCCTTTGGCGTGCAGCGTGCATCTCTGTCAGCGGAAGTCTGCGTCTCTGTTGGTGAGTAGTGTGTCCCGGCAGCGAGAGACAGGGCGATCCAGACCAGTAGGGCGAGGGGCGACGTGGGAAAGTCCGGCGGCCTGGCACTCACAGCGAACGAGCAAGACTGCGCCGAGCAGTTGGCACGTTTCTTTCCGCAGGCAAGACGCGTTCGAATTCCAGTGCATGTCACCGCGCTGCGCGGGGGCAGAAACAGTCTTCGCGAGGCTGCGGTTGTGGAATTTGGCGGACCGGAGCACGCTATTTTTCTTTCAAACTTGCCGCTGGAGTTCGACGATCACGTGCGGGTCGAGGCAACTGGAGAAGGGCGTCCGGCGGAAGCTAGCGTCGTCGGCGTGCAGTATCACGAAGGACGCAAAGCAGTGGCCGTCCGATTCATACAAGGGCCCTGCGACTGGGTGGTGACACAGCCGTGAACAAGACGAGTACAACGCTGAATATCCCCCCTCCGGCTCGATCGGAAAGCCCGCGGCAGGCCCAATGGAAAGAAGCCCGCGCGGTGTTCCCGATTTATCTGGCGCTTGCGAAACAGCTGGAAATCGAAATCCCTTTTACCCAGGCGAAACGCAACCTCCCTGAGAAACCGGACCTGGAGACTTTCAGCCAAGTGCACGAGTGGCTGGATTCGATGGACCAGCAGGTCATGGTACATCAGCTTCGCCACCTGCTGCAGATGACCACACTGAACGCCAGCGAAACAGGCCTGCGGGCGCTGATTCAACGGCATTTGCGCAAGCCAAAGAAAAGCAATGTGGACCGGGATAAAATCGATTTCCTGCTGGTGCAATACTTTGCGCTTTGCGCGCCTGCAAAGATCTATCACAAACAGATCGAACCGGCGGATGTCGCGCAGGTCATGCAGCCGGTGCTCGGAGACGTCGATCCGGACCCGCTCGCATGGTGCGCGCCGCTGGAACAAATGATCGAAGCGCTGCGCGCCTTCCGCAGCCTGCGCGAGATTCTAAAGACGAATTTCATCGAACAGGGCCGCAAGGTGAAGGAAACTGCCGGCGGAATGTTTTACGACCCCGCGGCGCTGGTGGCCTTCATTCGATTCAACTTCTTGCTGCGCCGGACTTTGATTGAGCTGATGCACGCAGATCTGATTGCCATCCGCGCCGGGCTCGGCCAATTGCAATCCGCCGGTGTGCGCATTATCGACTGCCACCATTTGGGGCTGTCAGCAAGTGAATCGCTCGCGAAGATTACTGCGATCGCCGACGAGTGGAAGCAGCCGTTTCAGAAGGAATACACGGAACGCTCGGTCAGCCAGGCCTTTGACAAGCTGCTCGGGCTGCGAACGGACGTGGAACAGGCGCTCGAGAAGGCACTCGGAAAACCGGGTGAAGCGGCCTCTAAGCCGGGAGGCTCAGCGGCCTCGAAGCCTCTCGCGGGAGCAAAGAAGCCGGCTGTCGAATCTGCCACTTCCAAGACAAGAACGAAGGAGCACCCTGCTACGCCAGTTCAAGCTGCACCGGATGACACGGTAGTTCTGGATTTTGAAAACTGCATGGAGCAAATCTGGGAGCAGCTGATTGCGACCCCGCCTACGCGCGGAAGGTCGATGACCACCGTCAAGATCGGCGGGGCGCGCATCTTGATGTCGTCCTGGGAAGTAACGGCATTCGTCAGCGAAGACGGGCCATCCGCAGAAGACTTGCGACGAGCCGTGGTCGCACGCGTACTGGTTACAGCGGCGATGGAATCTGCCAAAGAAACAGGAAATGCCACTTCACTCGACCGGGCAATGAACATGGCGCGCGTGGAAGTGACTCGATTGCAGGAGCGCGTGGACGTGGCCAAGCAAGCGAAGGATACTGAAGCAGCGGTGAATCTCGGAATCAGTACGAAACGTCTGCTCTCAGCGCTGGACGAAGCAGAAAAGCTTTAGCTGATGGCGAACGTGTCCGGCAAGGCCGGGCGGAAACTTCACGGAGCGGGTTTTCATTGCGACACGCCAACGTTGTCATCCTGAGCGACGATACTGAATTTGCCCGGCTTCTGACGGCCTGCTGGCAGGCCGAACGCCAGGCCCCGAATATTACTGTCCTCAATTGCGACTCTTGGCGCGAACAAGATGCGCCGGATCATGACTTAGTTGTGGTTGGGCCCGTGCGTGAAGGGAAAATTACCGGCGTGCTGCGGTCACTCGAGCCTGCGACGGCAGTCATTCTGTGCGTTCCCGCAGATTCGCAGGAATTCGGACAGTTGCGCACGAAGTATCCGCGGCTGGTGCACATCCCGCTTCGCGAAGATTGGGCGCCAACACTTCTGCTAGTTGCAGGAGAATCGTTACGCCGAGCGAAAGCCTTGCAGATCGCGCGGCAAGCGGAACGCAACGCCGCCAAGAACGAGAACCACGCCACCCTCGGGCGCTATATGCTGGAGATGAAGCACAGCGTGAACAATGCGCTGACCTCCATGCTGGGAAATGCCGAATTGCTTCTGCTGGAGCCCGGACAGCTTTCCGCACAGTCACTGGCGCAGATCAAGACCATGCACAGCATGGCGCTGCGCATCAATGAAGTGATGCAGCGTTTCTCATCACTAGCAAGCGAGATGCAGGACGCTGAGAATGCATCTCAAGCTGAGACGGAAGAGACGGCGGAGCCCCCTTCACGACGTCGCTAAAGCTCTCGAACATCCTCGTACTCCACTCACTCATAAGCACTTAGCCTAAAACGACACAAGGGCACGCGGAACGCAAAAGCTGGCTGCTGACGTGCACCTCTTCTCTATGGACAAGTATGGAGAAAGCACGGCTGTGCACAAAAAAGTCCTGATCGTTGATGACTCGCCCGCTGAGGTCAAGCTGATGCAAGGCTTGCTGGAAAAAGAAGGTTATTGGCCAATCGGGCTGCACGACCCCAAGCTTGTGGAGGAAACCATCATGAACGAGCGGCCCAGCGTGATCCTGCTCGACGTGGTAATGCCGGACCGCAACGGATTCCAGATTTGCCGCGACCTGAAGGGGAACGCCGAGTTCAACATGATTCCCGTGATCCTAGTGACCTCGAAGGGTACGGCAAGCGACAAGTATTGGGGCCAGCAGCAAGGCGCCGACGGATATGTGACCAAGCCTTTCACGCGAGAAGATCTGCTTCGCGCGGTTCGGCGGTTTGCATGAGAGTTTGTGAAGAAAAGAACAGGGCATGAGCGAAGACTTCCATCTCGAGCCTCTTCCGGCAGACGCCGATACCGGTGATCTGCTCGAAGCTCTTGGGCCGATCGAAGAGCGCCCGCCGGAGTCGCAGTATTGCGTTTTCCGCAGTGGACGCGAGCGGTTCTGCCTGCCGGTTTTGGATGTCGAGGAAGTGCTGGAATGGCCGTTGCTGACGAAGGTTCCCCTTAGTCCAGCGTATCTCATCGGGATCTTCAATTTGCGCGGCGTCATCGTGCCACTGATCGACATCGCCATTACGGAAGGTCGTAGGCCGGGATTGTTGCCCAAGCATGTGGTGGTCGCTTCTCTGCACAGCGAGAGCCATCACGAGGATATCCGCATCGGCATCGCCTCCGACGAAGTGATCGGAACGTATTCGGTGAACACAGAGGATTTGCTCGAGCAAGCGCCGGAGAACGTGCCGTACTGCATTGGAATGTTGCGGCATGACGACCGGCTGGCACTGGTGATCGATTTGCGCCGGCTGCTCGAGGCCTTTCCGGGGCCGAACATTTGAAATTTGTGGAGACAACGCCGATGGATGGCGAGGGCTCCGCGGAAGAGATTTGGAGGGTGGCATGAAATCGCGATTGAGTTCCACAATCTGGACGCTGGTCCTGCTGAACGGAGTGGTCGGCTTCGTCGTTCTTGGACTGGCCTTCAGCGCCGGGAAGAAGGCTGGTGAGGCGTCCTTGTTCGACTTCAGCTCGCCAGCCGGAGGAACGGTACTCTTCGCCGTGGTACTTGCGCTAGCGACGGCGGTGATACTCGCGTGGCGGTTCGGCGCGCTGCTGGGGCCAGTGCAGGCCCTTGCGGAATTTTCCGAACGGCTGGCCGCGGGCGATCCGCGGGCACGCGCAGAGGTCAATTCGAATGACGAGCTCGGCTACATCGCGGAGAACCTGAATCGCGCGGTGGCCAAGGTGTCCAAAGCCACGAGCAATCAGGACGCCAACGACGCGCTGCAACGCAGCATCACGGAATTGCTGAGCGTCATCAACCAGGTGGCGCGCGGTGATTTGTCGCAGCGCGGCAAGGTGACCAACGACGCTCTGGGAAACGTAACGGATTCGATCAACTATATGCTCGACAACTTCACCAAGGTTCTCGAGCGCGTTCGCAAAGCGGCCATGGAAGTGACCGCTTGCTCCAACAACATTTTGGTGGCCGCCGATGAAATGCAGGCAGGCGCCACACAGCAAGACCAGGAAATTACGAACACGTCGAGCGCGGTCGAAGAGCTGACGGTCTCTATGAAACAGGTTTCGAACAACGCCGAAGCGAGCGCCGAAGCGGCACGCCGAGCGCTGGATGCCGCCGAACAGGGCAACCGTGCGGTCCGCGACACCCTCGAAGGCATGCAGCGCATCCGCGCATCAGTGCAGGCGACCGCCAAGAAAATCAAATCTCTCGGCGACCGTTCCCTAGAAATTTCGGAAATTATCAACGTCATCAACGACATCACGGAGCAGACCAACCTGCTGGCGTTAAACGCGGCCATCGAGGCGGCACGTGCGGGTGAGGCGGGGCGAGGCTTTGCCGTTGTCGCTGACGAAGTCCGCAAGCTCGCTGAACACAGCCGCAGCGCGACGAAAGATATCGCGGCGCTCATCAAGGCAATTCAAGCAGAGACGAACGAAGCGGTGGTCGTCATGGAAGAAGGCACCAAGGAAGTGGAGAGCGGCGCGACCCTCGCCGATCAGGCAGGCCGTGCGCTGGATGCCATTTCCAACGTGGTGCGCCAGTCGGCGGAACTGGTACAAGAAATCTCGCTGGCGTCGAAACAGCAGGTGCGCGGGACAGAAGGCGTAGCGCACGCCATGCAGATCATTTCGAGCATTACACGGCAGACGTCGCAAGGAACCCGCGGGACGGTGGCAACGTTAAGCCAGCTCGTCAAGTTATCAGATCA
>Ga0137415_10001213_pt1 | contig 25553 bp, 29 predicted proteins | sample CZODoug3_1_1_16f_FD_183082 | JGI IMG/M metagenome (GOLD analysis project Ga0137415, IMG submission 183082) | Vadose zone soil fungal communities from Angelo Coast Range Reserve, California, USA - CZODoug3_1_1_16fungal (Hybrid Assembly) | ecosystem: Environmental > Terrestrial > Soil > Vadose...
TACACGGTGCAACTCGTAGACGTGTTCGGCAGGTTGAGCCCAGTGACCGTGACACTTGTGACGCTCTGGTTCGAGGGGGATTGGCGCGGGATTGCGCAAATGACGGTACGCGGAGAGGCATTGATGTTTCTCACGCCAATCGACAGATAGTCGATGTCGAGTGCCTCCGATGCGTTGTAATTTTGGCAAACGGTGCCAGGCGTGTTGATCGATTGGGCCTGCGCGGCCTCCCCGAAGGCGCCGAGGAGCGAAACGGCGAGAACCAACGTCCGGGTCTTCCACAGCTTCTTGTTCATTGAAGATTCTCCATTCATCGAGATGGGCCCATCGGGCGATGCTTCACAGGCAGGGAACGATGTGAAGGCGCCGAAGTGGCGGCGCATTGTAAGCAAGGTCGCGATTTTAGATGCCGTCATTCTGGAACGAAATTGAAGCCGAGGTACGACAAATCTGTGCACCCACATCGCGTAAATGCGGAAAACACCGCCGTCTGAGACGACGACGTATTGCGTTCGCTACGTCGCGACAACATGACATCTGCCTCCCGCCACCGGGAATAAGTATCTCGGAAGGTCCCTGACGCGAACGCGCCGGCAACGGCGCTGCGCGGGGCCTTCCGAGACGAGCCGTCGTTGCGCGTGCACGACGCGCTCCAACCCGAGGAGGCATGCATGCAATCCGCATCTGTCGCCGATTCCGATTCCTATGTTCCGATTCGCAAGAGCGATATCGACCGACTCTTTGCTCAATTCTGGGCCGCTGGGCTGAAAGATCCCCGGATCTTTATCGAGCAGATGACCATCCTCATGCTCGTCCGCATCCTCGACATCATCGAGACCGAGGACGAACGCTTCGCCGAGCGCACGGGCAAATCCTTCGAACGCGTCTTTCGGGGCAAAGACGATCCGCGCCGTTGGCAAAACCGCTCAAAAGCGGACCACGGAGCTGAAGCCACGCAGCCAGTGGGTGATAACCCAGCTCGTCGTTGAGCCGTCGGATCGCGCGATTTGCGACTTCGTTCGACGTTCGCAATTCGCGCATACCGCCGGCCTTTGCTGCCTTGATCTGGGCGCATTTGATGGCGCGTGCGATACCTTGCCTTCGCCATTCCCGGCGGACACCGGTGAGGCCATGGACGCCGCCCCAAGGTCGCTCGCAGACGTAGCCCACGCCGACGACGACCCCATTCGCAATGGCGGCGAAGGAGCACGCGCGCACCAAATCGCTGCCCAGCGTGCGCGCGCGCCATTCCTCGAAGGAGGGCGTGACCGTTGCCTCGATGGCCGGCAGATCGGGTTCGATCGCGATGGCGGCGTCGTAGAGGCAACGGTCGAGGCTTTCGTCGGTGAGCGGCACGATGTCGACTCCGGGGTGCGGTTCGACGATGATGTCCGTCGTGGCGAGATCGAGTGCGATTTCCTGCGCACGGAAGATCGTCTCGTATCCGCGCTTACCAAGATAATCGAGTGCGTCTTGCCGGTCCTCGCGGACTTCGATGATCATCCCCTCCCACCCCTGCGAGCGCGCATGTTCCGAGAGGGCACCCAAGAGTAGGGTACCGAGGCCCTGCCTTCGCTCCTCGAGCAAAACACCGACTTTGCCGAAGGCGTGAGCGCTGCCCGGGTCTTCGAGATTGGGTCCAATGAAGCCCATGCCGACGGGGACACCACCGCGCAAGGCCAGCAAGTCGAGGCGTCGCGGGCGGCGACGTGACTCACGAAAAACTGCTTCCGTGACGGGATCTGCCGGCTCGACCCGATTGCGCACGCTCAGGTACGCGGCGATTTCGGCGTCCGTTGCGACGGCGCGTAGCTCGGAGCCTATGGTTTCGACGGTGCTCATGGTTGAGCGACCCTCTGGTCCGACGCGGGCGTGGGACCCGACGGCGCTTGCTCGGCGCCTCCGTGTTGACATCCATGCGTGGCGAGGGCGAGGACGGGAAGCACCGATCGGGTCCAGGTATTCATCGGCACATTCTACGTCACACGCCGTACTGGCACCAATAAGCCTTACCGCCACAATACTCATCATCGTTACTTGGCAATCGCCGCCGGAGTCGGTCGAAGGCGTGGGCGTGCGTCCAGATGCATCCCTCGCCGACCCCGCGGTCTGCCTCGCGTCGCGTGAATTGACGGCGTGTTTCAAAACCGAAACAAATGCGATGATGCGATTGGTCGGGCTGCCGCAGCGCGACAGGTGCGTCGAAGATGGGACGAAGCATGTTTGCATGACGCATCGCTTTTTTATGAAGACGTTTGACAGCCCCGCTGCTTTTTAGGCCATCGCCCACGTGCGCAGCGGTGGGGGAAGAGGGAGAATTATCGCGCCGCGCTGTCCAGCCCCACGTGAGTCGATCAATTCGCGAATTGATCAATTGTGGGACCTTGCATTTCGTTCAACCACGCAATAGCGTCCCGCGCCATGCCTGGGGCGATCGTCACTGCAGCGCAGCGACGACCCCCACGGCCCATGTCGGATCCGTTTCAGAACGCAGCTATATCGAACCTGTTTCAGAACGCAGGTGAGGAGGACGAATGTCAACGAAAGCGCTCGTACTTGCAGTGGTGAGTTTTGGTGCCTTGACGTTCGGCTGCAGCGCCGAACAGCAGCAAAGCACTGCTGCGGACAACCAGGAGATTATCCATAATCTCGTTCAGGCTGGATTTCCGCAAAACGACATCATGGTCGTCGATGATGTCGTCTACGTTGGACGTGACGCTGCGGTCAGTCTCGAAGCATCTCGGGAGATGTTGCAGGTCGATAATTCAGTCCCCGAGGAGCAGTATCGGACGACCAATCTCGTCAGCCGCAGTCTGGCCGTGATTTGCGTCAATGGTTCAGCATTTACCGGATCGTTCAGCACCGCGCTGAACAATGCCATCACGAACTACAACAATCAGGCGCTCACCTTCCGGATGCAGCGGACCAGCGGTAGCACCACCGGCTGCAACGCGGTCATCACCGCGAGGGTCTCCAGCGGCACGGGCGGCAGCTCTGGATTTCCGTCGGGCGGCGCGCCGTTCAACACGATCAATATCGGCTCCGGGCTCACCAGCTTTGCGGTCAGCACGATCACCCACGTCATCACCCATGAGCTGGGCCATACGATCGGATTTCGCCATTCCGATTTCTTCAACCGGAGCATCAGCTGCGGCGGCGCCGCGACCAACGAAGGGACCGCCGGCGTGGGCGCCATCCTGATCTCCGGAACGCCGAGCGGGGCGACGGTCGGAGGTTCGATCATGAACTCTTGTTTCCGCACCGTCGAAACCGGTCAGTTCACCAGCACCGACGTCACGGCTCTGCAGGCGCTCTATTAGTCCACCTGGCCGAGAAGCCATTGAGCCTATGCTCTTGAAAGTTTCCATTCTCGCGGCCGCGGCGTCTTTGGGCGCTGCGGCCTGCGGGACAACGGCGGAGCCGAGTGCGGCGCCGATTGCGGAAACGAACTGCGCGGCGCCGCAGACCGCACAACCAACCGCGGGTCTCTTCGAGACGCGCACGGAATCGCAATGCGGCCCGACTCTCGATTTTTCACCGATCAACAGCTACCAGGGTGAGATCACGACCGTCCAAGCTCGAGAGGACGCGGTCGTCCTGGTCAATGGAGACTGCACCGGAACTTTGGTCGCAGCGCAAGCGGGCCCGATCGTCCTCACCGCGGGCCACTGCGTCGGACTCGGAGACCGACCGCTCCTGGCCTTCAACGTCGAGGCCAATCCCGACGGCGACCAGCTGGCAACCAACGGCACGGTCATCGAGCAATCCAGCAAGCCTGACTACGCGCTCATCCGGCTCGACAAGTTGCCCGCGATCGCACCGAGCTTGCTGACGAGCAGGTCCAGCGATCTGCTCGCGATCATCCAGCATCCCCGAGGTGGACCCAAAGTCATCGCCGAGGGCAATATTGCAGGCATATGCAATGGGATGATCTTCTACACCAATCTAGACACCCTCGTGGGGAGCTCGGGCGCCGGCGTGCTCAATCGTCAAGGATACCTGCTCGGCGTCCACACCGACGGAGATTGCGCCGCGGACGGCAGCGGCTCCAACTATGGTTGGACCGCTGCCAGTATCGTCCAAGCTTCGTCGTACTTGCAGGACACCGACATCGGCGATCGCTGACAAATACGATCCGCTGCGGCCCACCCGTCACCGCGTGACGATGCAGTTGTTGGCCACGTTCGAAAACTCTTGTTGCACGGTGTACGTGAAGCCGTTGGCCGAGATCGTGCCTTGCTGCGCGTTGCAAATGTCGCCGATCTCGCCGTTGGTCTGGTCGTACCAAGCGAGTGGCGGGCCGATGACCTGGGCGAGGCCCACTTCGCCGTCGGTCACCGTTTCAATCAGTTCGTGCGACGACACCGATTGTTGATTGGCGAACGGCGTGCTGTTGCCGCACCCGCTGTCGCAGCCCGAGCCGGCCTGCATGTCGGGTTGGACACCGTAGTAGACCTCCCCCTTGCCGCCCGCGTTGGAGATCGTTCCGTGGTAGGCACAGAAGCCACCTGCCTGGCAGCTCGGGGTTCCGCCAAGACTGATCCTCTTTCCATGCGGGAAAAAGATCGAATAGTACGTGTTGTTGTTGCCTTGGGCGTCGTGGGTCGGGGCGGGGAGGGTGCCTGCCTGGATTTGCGCCGAGATCTCTGCCTGGATCTGCGTGTCCGTGATCGTGGTCCTGTTCCGACTCGCCGCCGGCGTGATCTGAACCTGCCGCGAGAACGTGCCGTGTCCAATCGTTTGGTTGGTGCCGCCCGAGACGTTGGTGTTGTATTCGGTGAGCCAGTCGAAATACGGACTGCTCCCCACGTCCCGATAAAACGCCCCGATGCTTGCGCCAGCCGTGGTGCTGGTGCTGGAGACCTGCGAAAGGAAGCTGCCCGACCCGTAGAGCACCTGAACCACCTGGATGTTCGAGACCACGCGGCCGCCGTGATAAACGAGCTTCGCGCCCGCCGGAGCCGCAGCATTCTGGATCTCGTTGGGGTCATGCCACCTCATGATCTTGACCGCGGAGGGGCCAGTCAGCGCCGCACTACTGGTCGATTCGTCTTCCTCCTGCGCGCCCCCGGAGCACGCGGTGATGAGGACACCGATAGCAGAGAACACCACGGCCGAAGCCGCACGACCTATGATCTTGGAAGTCATGGAGTAACCTCGCGTTGAGCAGTCGACTCTCACCACGCCCCGAGAGTTCGGAGCGGCCACCGTGATACGCGATCTCATCGAGGTGGTTTCTTGAAATCGAGTCTCGCGATTGAGAATTAATTCTACGACATGATTGCACAATGAAAATTTCCGATGACGTGATAAGGCATCACGTTGAATATGCAAATCATTGTCGCATGCAGCGCAAGGGCCATCGTGAGAGATCCACGGGAAGACGGGAAGTGAAGCGAGATTGTGCGTGTCCGTCTCATTCTTCAAAAAAACTTCCCGTCTTCCCGTCTTTCTGTTCATTCATCCCCTCGCGAGTTTTCAGTGCAAAGTATTCGTATTGATATTTATGTGAGTACGAAGCCGATGTTGGCCATTGCCGTTGAATCAATATTCGATTAGCATGAGTCCATGATCGAAAGGTTGGTCGTCTTCGCCGGTGCGACAATCCTGTTTGCGATGTCTCCCGGGCCGGCTTCGGCGATGGTCATCCGGCAGACGTTGCAAGGCGGGCGGCGTACAGCGTTCATTTCGATTCTCGGTATGGCGACGGGTCATTTGCTGTGGCTTGCCGCCGCGGGGCTCGGGCTCTCCGCCATCGTCGCCGGGAGCCCTCGTGTGTATGCGGCCGTGAGAATCGCCGGCGCGCTGGTGCTCTTCGCCATGGGGGTGCGGACGCTCCTGCGGGCGCAAAAGCACCGGGCCAAAGGCGCGGAGACGGCCGCTCCGTCGCCCAGGGCGATGAGCGCCTACTCCGTGGGGTTGTTCACCTGTCTCACGAACCCAAAGGTCGCGGTGTTCGCGCTCGCGCTGTTGCCCCAGTTCGTGTCGACCGGAGAGTGGTCTTGGTCGCTGGGCGCTGCATACGTGGGCATCTGGGTCGTGTCGAACGGCGGATGGTACCTCGTGCTGTCGTTCATGCTCACCAAGATCCGATGGATCTTCGAGCGGTCCGTCGTGCGGCGGCGGCTCGAGCAAGTGACGGGGTTGGTCATGCTTGGCCTGGGACTCCGCTTGGTCCTGCAGAGCAAGTGATTTGCTAGCGTTTTAGGCGCGCGAGAGCGCGCTCGATGACCCGCGGCAAGTCGTCGATCGCCGCCTCGGGGACGACGAAAGGCGGAGAGATCTGCAGCGCGTTTCCGCCAGTCACGCGCATGAGCATCCCGTCTTCGGCGGCGGCCCAGGCGACTTCCTCGGCCACGTCGTGCTCTTTGAATGCCACGCCGGCGAGGAGCCCCACCCCACCGCGCACATCCGCGACCAGGGGATGTTCGCGCAGCGGAAGGAGTGCGGCGAGCAACCGGCCTTCCAGTGCACGCACCCGGTCCACGAGCTTCTCCCGCTCCAGGATGTCCAGATTGACCAGCGCCGCTGCGCACGCCGCCGCGTGGCCGGAGTACGTGATGCCGTGCCGGAAGACATACGGGAAACCTTCGCCCCAGAATGGCTCGGCAACCCTCCAGCCCACGACGGCAGCGCCGAGCGGCAGGTATCCGGAGGTGAGGCCTTTGGCCAGCAGCAGAATGTCCGGTCGCAGGCCATAGCGGTCGGCGGCCAGCCATGCTCCGGCGCGGCCCAGACCGGTGATCACCTCGTCGAGCACGAACAGCACCCCGTGCTTGCGGCACAGTTCCTGGACCCCCGCGAGGTAGCCGTCGGGCGGGGGGACGACGCCCGCGCCGCCGCCGATGATGGGCTCGCACAGCACCGCCGCGACGCGGTCTCCGCGGGCCACCAATACTGCTTCGAGCGCGGCGAGATCCATCGCCGCCACCTGGATATTGCCCGGCATCAATTCGCCGTAGCCGTCACGGAAGGCGGGCACGCCGACCACGCTGGTGCCGAAGCCGTGCAAGCCGTGGTAGCCGCCGCGCATGGTGATGATGGACTCCCGCTCCGAGCGACCGACAATTTGCCAGTAGCGCCGAACGAGCTTGAGCGCGGTCTCCACGGCCTCGCCGCCGCCGCTGGTGAAGAAGACCTTCGCCCGGTCCACCGGCACCAACGCTGCGAGCCTGTCGGCCAGCTCCTCCGCGCGCGGATTGGAGAACTCCCCGAATACCGGATAGGTCTCCAGCTCGCGCATCTGTCGCGATACCGCTTCGGCGATTTCGGCCCGACCGTGCCCGATGTTGGCGAACCAAAGTCCGGCGGGCACATCGAGGAGACGGCGGCCCGTGGAATCGAAGACATAGGCGCCTTCACCTTTGACGATGCGCCTCGTTCGACGCATCACACCCGGCATATGCGCTTGATTGTGCCATAACGCGCTCATTGGACCTCCCAAAGCATGACGTGTTTGATGCGTGTGTACTCATCGAGTGCGTAGACCGATAGATCGGTCCCGTGACCCGAACCGCCGAAGCCGCCGAACGGCATCTCCGATGCGATGGGGCCGTGCTCGTTGATCCAGACGGTGCCGAAGTCCAGCGATCTCGCCGCGCGCATCGCGCGGTCGACGTCGCGCGTCCACACCGACGCGGCCAGGCCGTAGGGGACGTCATTGGCCATGCGGAGCGCCTGCGCCTCGTCGGCCACGCGCTGCAGGGTGATGACCGGGCCGAAGATCTCGCACTGCACGATTTCGTCCCCCTGCTCCACGCCGGTGACGATGGTCGGTTCGAGGTAGGCGGGGCCAAGCCCCCGGTCGCCGCCTCCGATGAGGGTTCGCGCGCGCGTTGCCCGCTCGAGAAAGCCGTGGACGCGGGCGCGGTGGTTCGCGCTGATCAGCGGTCCCATCTCGGTCTTCGGATCCTCGGGATCGCCCACTCGGATCTGCGAGACCTCCTTCAGCAGCGCGGAGACGACGTCGTCGAAACGAGGCGCGCAGATCAGAACACGCGAGGCTGCCGTGCAATCTTGACCGGCGTTCCAGAAGGCACCCGCCCGCAGCCGCGCTGCCACCACCGCGGGATCGGCGTCGGAGAGGACCACCGCGGGAGCCTTGCCGCCTAGCTCCAGGTGGACGCGCTTGACCGAGTCCGCCGCCGCCCGCGCGACGGCGCGTCCCGTGCTGACGCCCCCCGTGAGGGTCACCATGGCCACGCCCGGATGACGGGCCAGCGCATCGCCCGCCGCGGCATCGCCGCAGACCACATTGAGCACACCGGGCGGGAGCAGATCCTCGGTGAGGCGCGCGAGCTCCAGCGCGGTGAGCGGGGTGAGCTCGGACGGCTTGAGCACACACGTATTGCCCGCGGCGAGCGCGGGCCCGATCTTCCACACCGCCATGTGCAGCGGGTAATTCCAGGGCACGATCGAGGCGACGACGCCCAGCGGCTCGCGGCGCACCCACGACGTCGCACCTCGCACGTATTCGCCCGACGGCAGTCCCCGGACGCATCGCGCGGCGCCGGCGAAAAATCTGAGTCGGTCTGCGCTGCGGGTGACCTCCCCTCGGGCCGCCTTCAGTGGTTTACCGCCGTTCGCCGACTCCAGCGCGGTGAGGCGATCGATGTTGCGTTCGAGAGCATCCGCCAACGCAAGCAGCGCGGCGGCCCGCTCGGAGACGGGGGTGGCCGCCCAACCCGATGCGGCTCGCCGGGCGGTGGTCACCGCGGCGTCGACGTCCGCTTCGCCACCGCGCGGTACGGTGGCGAGGACTCGGCCATCGGCCGGGTTCACCACCGAGATGCGCTCGCCGCTCGCCGTCTCCGTCCAAGCGCCGCCGATCCATTGTCCGTAATCGTTGGTGGAGATCATGCTCATGCTCCCGCGTCGTCAAAGCAGTAGTGCAGCTTCTGCAGCGAAGCGCGCAGCCCGCGGACTTCGTCTGCGATCTTGCGAGCGTCGTCGTGGCGCACCAGCACCCGGTGGATGAGATCTGCAATGGCCGTCATCTCCCCATCGCCCATCCCGAGCCGGGTGACCTCCACGGTCCCCAGACGCACCCCGCCGGGCTCGTCGGCCTCGCCGGGCAAAAGCATCTTGTTGACCATGATGTTCGCCTGCTCCAGCGCCTGGCTCACTGCCAGCCCGCCCCCGTGCGCCCGCACGTCCACCAACACCTGGTGCGTGTCGGTGAATCCCCGGTGCGCGCCGACCACCTGCAGCCCGCGCACATAGAGCGCCGAGGCCAGCGCGCGTGCGTTGGTCACCACCTGCTGCATGTAGCGCGCGCCGAACTCGCGCATCTCCAGCGACGCCACCGCGAGGGCGGCGACCCGATTGAGCTGATGGGAGCCCGTGAGCACCGGGAAGATGGTCTCCGTGATCCGATCGCGGAGCTTCTCGTCGTTCCACATGATGAGTCCACTCTGGGGCCCGCTGAAGGTCTTGCCGCCCGAACCGGTGATCACCGTCGCACCTGCCGCCAGGGGGTTCGGATAGCAACCCCCGGCGATCAATCCGGCCTGGTGCGCTGCATCGAAGTACAGCCGACCGCCCCAGGGCGCGACGATGCGCATCATCGCCTCGATCGGCAATGGGAACAGCGCCGTCGTCTGGTTGATCGAGATCAGGGCGGGCCGCAGCCGCTCGGCTTCCCGCCGGAACTTCTCGAGGTCCACCGTGAGCTCGACCGGGTCGAAGGGGATATCGTGAATACGCATTCCGCGCACCCCCGCGGGCCCATCTTCGCGCCCGCTGGAATCGCCGCCTGCCGACAGCGAAAGGCTCATCATTACCTCGCCGGGTCGTCCCAGCGCACCATAGGCCACCGCGCACGCCGCCATCCCGCCCATCAGTCGTTGATCGGCGAACCGCGCGTGGAATAGGTCCTTGAGCAACTCCACGCAGATGGCCTCGATCTCGTCGGCGTAGCGCAGGCCAGGAAAGCACCGTGAAAGTGCACCAATGTGCCCTCCCGAGGCGCGCGTGCCAATTTCGGACGCGAGCAAGGCGCGCACGGTGAGGCTGGTCGGCGACTCCGCCGCGATGAGGTTCACGCATTGCTCGCCGCGCCACGCGCGATTGCTTTGCACGAGCTCCTGAACCCGCGCGACGAGGCCCGCGTTGTCCAGCACGTGAATCAGCTCGCGGGCCGAGGCCAGGATCACGGGATCGTGCTGATCTCCGACGGTGAACGTCATAACGCCTGCTTCGCCGCCGCGACGTCCTTTTTCTCCCACCAGCGGTCGTTGCCGATCAGTCGCCCCTCGAGATCCTTCTTGGCGGCCCAAGTCATGTTGAGAATGATGCGCCGGGCGTCGACGTTGAGCGGCACGGTCCGGTGCAGGGTGGTATCGGTGCGCAGAAAGTAAAGATCGCCGGTCTGGAAGCCGTAGGTCGCGATGGGATTTTCGCACAGGTACTCGTGAATTCTCGGATTCGTCTTATCCCATCTCGTGTGCGGCACGCACTGCAGCATCCCCCCGGCCCCGAGGGAGGGGGTGTCGACAATCCAGATCAGCGCAACGCTGAAATCACCCCAATGCCAACCGTGGGTGTCCCCCTTCTTCTCTTGCCTGGTGATCAAAAACTCCTCGTCGTCGGAGGGGCAAGGAAAGAGCGGCTCCCCGGCGATCTGGCTCAACGCCTTGACCAGCGGCGCGCAGCGATAGACGCGCCGGATCAATTCGCCGTGTGCGGCGATGAATTCACTGCGCACGACGCTCATGAACCGCGGCGTATTCCCGGTCGTCTCCAAGAAAAGATCACGACGCTCGGCCTGCCGTTCGAGCAGACTCAGTACTTCCTGTCGTATGGCCTGCCGAATTTCGGGCTGGACGATGTCCCGGACGAGGATGAAGCCGTCTCGATGGAACCTGTGCTCGAGATCGAACGCGGTCTCCGGGTCGAGGAAGTCGTCGAGGTGCTTCGCAATGGCTCCTTCAATATCCATGAATATACCTGCCTTCCTAGGTTATGGCGCGCCCATACAAGGCGGGCGCTCTGGTAGAGGGGTATCGTCGGGCGTCATCCAAGTTTGAATTGGCGAGGTAGCCGATCGCGCCAATCCTGCCGCTGTTACGTGTAAATCATGACATGTCGACGAGGCTGCGGGGCGCAGCGTTTCACCGCATCAGCCTTCTCGAGGCTACGCCCGTCGATTCCCGCTTTCGTCACGAGAAATGCGCATTTCGCATGATTTCGTTTAATTTCGCATTGCGGACCTTAGCGGCATTTAAATTGAAGTCAAGCGATGGAATCGCGTCGCACCGACACATTCGATTTTAGCCCAAGACATATGGCTGCACGCCTCGTGTTGTTACACGAACACGCGGCTGGCTATTCGCATGTGAGTTTCCAGTCCGATGTGAACTTTCATTTGCTTTCAGGTGAACTTCGTCTCGCGTGCAATGCACATCCATTCGCTTTGCGTCATGGCTCGACCGCATTCGGAAAAACTCACCCCATCCAATCCGCCAGATGTCTTCACGCCAACTCGCCCCACTTTGGTCGGCGTGGTCGTTTTTAGAGGATCAGGTCCAAACCAAAATGAAAATGTCGGGTTCCCGAGAAGTAGGAGTGCCCCCGGGCGTTCTTTCGCGACTTTACAGCACAGGCGGACGGTTCCGGCGACCGATGATAGCTTTCGTTCCACTGCTATTCGGGGTCCGCGACCGCGCGTTCGCAAATTGTACGTCCCATGCCCAATGAGGCGCGACGGAGAGCGCGTATACACTCTTGGATACTGCCGCGGGGTCGCGGTGCTTGGGCATTTCGGCTGGTCGACGTGTAGGAGAAGATAAATGAAGAATTCAATTGGATCCGTGGTGGCGATCGTTCTCGTTTCCAGCGTGGCCGTCGCGGCGGTTGCCGCGGGGCCCGCCGAGCGCGAAGGAGGCTGCAAGAAGATTCGCGCGCAGATCGTGGACGCGATTTCGCAACAATGCCACCCGCCCGACGACGTTTGTGTGACCGGAAACGTGACGGGCAGTCACGGATTGGACGGCACCACGTATTTCATAGGCGACGCGTCCGCGCCCGGTCCCTCGACCGCGCCGGGTTACATCTCGATCAGCGGGACGCTCACCTACACCACCGATCGCGGCACGCTCACCGTGCGCGAGACGGGCATCACCGACCTCCATGTCAGCGCCGGGACCGGACATGGCGCTGCGGCGCAAGACATCCTCTCGGGCACGGGTCGATTCGCCGGCGTCACAGGGCGGTTGGAGCTCACCCAAATACCGGTCAATGGGCACTTCGTCAGCGACGTCGTCGGCGAACTTTGTTTTGCGGATTGACGGCGGCAAAAAGGCGGTGGCAAAAAGGCGGTGAGTGGTGTGTCAGCCGCCGTACGCCGCGAAGTGCCCGATGCCGCGCCGCCATATGAGGGTGACAGCGCCTGCTAGAATGGCGACTATGAGCCATTGCCTGCCGAGCAACATGAACGCCGTGGCATGATCGTGAGCACCGGTCATGAGCTCGACGGGTAAGCCGAGCTGATATCGAAAGGGAAGGCAATCTCCTACCGCTCGCACGGCCGGCGGAAACAATTCGACGGGAATCGTGTATCCGCTGAATATGAAGAAGAGGGCAAGCCAGATATCCATGATCTTGAGGCTGCTCTCCAAAAAAAGAGACGAACAGCCGATGGCGAAGTTCGCGAGCAGGCTGATGAACCAGGCGCCGATCATGGAGACGCACCAGGCGATCCACGAGACGAGATCGCGCGGGAATGGCACCGTTCCCTGCCGAGCCAACAGGAAAAGCGCGACGGCCGCGATCGGGATCGATACGATGCCGCGCACCGGTACCGAGATGAGTTGGTCGGTGGCGTACGCCACCAGCGGGTGGACCGGGCGCAAGAGGCGCATGGCCAGGGTGCCGTCGCGCACTTCGGCGTTGATCTGCCAGCAGGCCCACGAGCCCGTGAATTGGCGCACGATGAAGGTCGACAGGAAATACGTCATCAACTCGGTCTTGCCCAATCGGCCAATGGGCGATTCACGCGCGACGGCCAGCCAGAGCGAGAGCATGATGAGCGGCATGGTGTTGCCGAGCATCCACACCAAAAACTCCGCGCGGTAGGCGACGGCCCCGGCGAAAGCGATGCGCACCATGGTCGGCATGGCGCGGGCGGTGTCGCGGACGCTCACGGCGAAGGCTCCTGCGCGCTGCGATTTCGAGCGAAGAGCTCTCGCATCACTTCTTCGAGCGGCGCGTCTTCGACCGTGAGATCTTTCACGGACAGCGTGGACAGGGCGCGCGCGATGGTGTGGCTCACGCGGTCGGGGGCCACTTGCAGGATCGCCTCTTGCGGCCCGTGCCCGACGATCGTGCCGAGCGATTCCAGCGCGCCAGCCGCCGGAGGGGCCGAGAGGCGCAGGACCACACGCTTCTCCGGCCGGATGCGGTGCACCAGTTCTTCGAGCTTGCCGTCGAAGGAAATGCACCCCTTGTCGATGACGATGATCCGCGGGCAGAGCACCGCCACGTCATCCATGTAATGGCTGGTCAGGACGAGGGTGGCACCATAGCGCTCATTGTAGTCCTGCACGAAGCGACGAATGGTCGTTTGCATGGATACATCGAGGCCGATGGTGGGCTCGTCCAGAAAGAGAACTTTGGGATTGTGGAGGAGCGCCGCGACCAGCTCGCACTTCATGCGTTCACCGAGCGAAAGCTGGCGGGTGGGACGGCGCACGAGCGCGCCAATCTCGAGGAGCTCGACGAGCTCCGTCAACGTGCGCTCGTATCGGGGCCGGGGTATCCCGTAAATGGCGCGATTGAGCTCGAAGGTATCCGAGGGGGGCAGATCCCAGAGCAGCTGCTGCTTTTGTCCGAGCACCAGCATGATCTTCTTGAGAAATGCGTCCTCGCGTTTGCGCGGCTCATGGCCATCGATCGCGACCTGACCCGCCGTGGGGTGCAAGAGCCCCGACAGCACCTTGAGGGTCGTCGTCTTGCCTGCGCCATTGGGGCCCAGAAAGCCCACGCGCTCGCCCGCCGCGATCTCGAACGAGATACCCGCAACCGCGGCGACGTCTGTATATTGGCGCCGAAAAAGCGAGAAAGCCGCTGCCTTGAGCCCGGGCGCGCGCTTGTGAACACGGTAATGCTTTTCGAGACCGCGAACCGAGATCATCGCGCCCTGTCAGTGGTTCGAGCTTTCCCGAACCAGGCACCGGGTCACGTCAATTCGCTACGTGCTCGTCGTTGTCGTTTGGACCTCCGCACGTTCGTGGCTGAAGCAGTGCTGCTCCGCGCTATCCGCGCTATCCGCGCTAACCAGCATAGGGTCGCGTGATGAACTCGATGGCGACGGTGCCGCCGGGATCCAGCACATAGACGCCGCGTCCTCCGTCGTTGCGGTTGATCTCGCCCTCGCGGTTGCGGGTGGGGTCGGCCCAGTAGCGGATGGATTCCTCGCGGATGCGGCCGAAGATGTCGTCGAACTCCTGCTCGGTGACCAGGAAGGCGATATGGCTCATGTCGATGTCGGCTTTGCCCAAAAGGCCATCGGCAAAATCGATGTCTACCCCGTTGGAGGTTCGAAACTGTGTGAATGCCCAAATGTCCTTGGGCGGGGGAGCGGCGAGCAGCCGGGCGAGAAAGCCCGCGGTGACGTGACGATCGTGGCAGTGAACGATGAGGTGGTTCAATTCGTTGGCCATGGTGAGTCCCCTTCATGTAGGGCGCGTCGCGGGCGGGCGCCCCATCTTCCAACCGCGTAGAATTTTGCCAATCATTTGGACATCAAGCGGCACCGCCGCAATCGTTACCGCGACCGCAACGGGACATGGCGCTGAAACGAGTCTGTGCGTAGCTTGGCGCGGGCGATTGTTCCGAGCTTCGTGAGGAGGGGAATATGGATACCAAGGCTTTCCTGGTGTTGGTTGCATTCCTACTGTCTACGGAATTTGGTTGCGGGTCGACGCAACCGACGGGCACCGCGGCGCCACCCTCCGAAGATCGGGCTCGACAAGCTGCGCCGGTCACCGATGGGTCCACGCCTCAATTCGTCTATTGTGCTCCGGCCAAGTTCGCCAACTGCACGATTGCGCCGTGCGAGCCCGCGAAAGGCGGCTATACGTGCAAATGCTTCGTCGATACTCGGTATTCGGCCACGTCGTACGATTCGACGTGCCTGCCCCCGAACGGAAACACACTGCAATCCCGGTATCATCCGGTGACCAGCTACCAGGAATGCACCAGTCCCAGCGCGGACACGTCGAAGTGGGCCTGGTGCCTGGGCAAGACATGCACGGTGGCGACCGAAGTCGATTCCGGCGTGGGTCGCACCACCGCGCTTTGCGACTGCACCGTTCCGCCGCCGCACGTCTCCACCTTCCCCTATATCGTGGTCACGCCGACGTTCAGTGCGGGCGCCTGCACGCTCGGCCAAACGGGAAAATACTGGTCCTCGGCCACGCCTGGCGACGTCTCGCAAATCACCGCGTTCTTGCAGACACAACCCGGTCTCGGGAGCCTCCCGGCGCCGATGGTCGTGTTGAATCAAAAGTAACAACCTGGCGGGCGTCGTCGCCGGTTCCGGAACCGAGGTCGAGCACTTGGTGTCCGTCCCGGAGCTCGAGGAGATCCACGATCAATCGTTTGATATGGTTTTCGTCTTCGATCTCTTTACGTGCGTCGAGAAATCGAATGAGACCCGCGGCATGTGCCGCGTCTACCGCGTTGAACTTGGTCAGGTCGGCCTGCTTATTCATGAGGCGCTCCTTGCGTCGATGTTAACCCTTTAGGCTCGAGCTACGTAACAGAGTCGTTACGGGATCTGATCATCCATCCGTCGGCGGAGCCTTGGCCCACGTCAGGAGGCTCTCGATATGAGCCTTCGCTTCTCGCTCCAGCATGTTCCCGGGTCCGCCGTGGATCGAAATGTAATGAGCGAAGTCCCATTGGAGGATTCGTTCCAGCGAACGCGCTACCGCCTGCGGGTCACCGATCAATTGCCATTTGAGAAAATGGAAGCCCAATGTCCGCAGGTGCAATCCTCGTGCGCTCTCTTCGGGGGTCAGCGCGTCGGCTCCGGAATAATAGAGAACGTCGCCCGACGTGATGGTGCGCGAGGCCGGGTGATGGAAGACCAACTCGTAGCGCGGTCGCTTCCTTGGGCGCGCGGGGTCGAGAAAATCGACCAGGCCCCGGAAAATCGAGATCTGGAGGTGAGGGGCGAGCTCGGGAAATGGATTGTCGGCAAGAACGTCGATCGTCGCGTATTCGTAGGCGGGGCTCTGCGCGGGGATGCGCCCCGGCGGGACATGGGCACGCGCGTGCGGGAATGCCCGCGCGTGCTGCTCGATGAACAAATGATGCCAATCGCCCGGCGAGATCAAATAACGAACGACGGCGTTCGACTGCTGCTCGAGCTCCTCGATGGCCGCGCGGATCGAAGCCGACAGCTCCGCGGGATTGATGATCACGAGGCTGCCGCGACCGTCGCTCGAGGCGGTGGGGACGTGAACGATCAAACTTCGGTTGTGGAGCGGTATCTCACCGAATTGAAATCGCGTGACGAATGTGAACAGGCCTTCGGAGACCCGATGAAGCACATCGAAGTCGGGCTCATGGCGATTGAATGTAGGTTGCATGTTTCCCTCCGTTCGATGGACGCTATCGCGAGACGCCGTCGATGTCGCCAGTGCCGGGGTGTTGTAGGCGACGGTGAACGCGGCTGCGCTTCAAACCGTCACTTGAATTTCGTGAATTTCGCGACGTTGCGAGCACATCGTGGCGGCGCAAGCTCTGCCCGAGCAAACGATCGAATAGCGGCCCGTTTCAGCCCGTCTCGCTAGCTGGCTACTTGCCACCGAAGGACGCATCGAGCGAGAGGGCGAAGTCCTGTATGGCGGGGGCCCCGTCCGTTTCGGTCGATCCCACGGCGACGATGCGGCCGTCGTTCTGGACGGCAACGCCGAACGCCCTGTCCGTCTGGTCCTTCCCGAATTCCGTCCGGACTTTGCCCCCGCTGCCGAAGGTCGCATCGAGGCAGCTTTGGCTGCCATCCTCGACACCGCGCGCGGCGACGTTCGATGACCCTCGGTATTCGTAAACGAATTGCAAAGTATCGTTAGGATGGCCCTTCGCACGGACGCAAACCACCAAGTCGCGGGTTACGCCATCGGGCCGCAGGAAAGCGACCCAGAAGGTACCCATGAACACATCGACTCACCCCCCATCTTCCCAACGACTCGTCCACCACTTGCTCGCCGCACAATTGCAGGTCGATCCTGCGTTCATCCGCGATGTGCACACGTTGGACGAGCTGGCACTCGATCCTCTGGACCTCGTGCTCGTCGTGCTGCGGCTCGAAGACATCGAGCGCGGCAGTGGCGAGTTTCCTCTCGCGAGGCTCGAGCATGCGATCACCGTGGGCGAATTGGTCGCCGTCGTCGACGGGTGGCTGGATGGAGAAGCCCTATCCAGCTCGCTCTCGGTCAACCCGTCTCGTCAACATCAGGTCGCGTGAGCGAAGACGGCGCCGGCCGCCGAGAACGATCTCCGGATTCAGCAGTGCTCGCAGTGAGGAGGGACGGGATACTGGAATCACCCGCCGTCGGGCGGATCGCTCGGGGCCTCCAAGCTGATTCGTCCCAAGGTTCCATTTCGGAATTCGTGGACCAAGACGTCTCCCGCTTTGTGCAGGTCGACGATGCCGCCGCCTCGGATGCAGCCGCGCTTTCGTCCGATGGCGCGCAGGGCATCGATGGGTGACGCGGGGATCTCCTCGAGCTTGAATCGCACACGAAGCAGTTGCGGGTAGCGCGCGAGAAAAAACTCCGCCGCGAAGAGCGCGACCTGTTCGTAGTCCATCACCGTGTCGGGCACTGCCCCTCCGAGGGCGAGCCGCATGGTAGCGGCGCTGTCGATGTCGCTGCGCGGCCAAAGGATCCCGGGGTTGTCCGAGAGAGTCATCCCACTCTTCAACGTGACGAGCTGCTGGCTCTTGGTCACCGCCGGTTCGTCTCCCACTTTGGCGACCTTGCGCCCCATCAGCGTGTTGATCAGCGTCGACTTGCCGACGTTGGGGATGCCCACGACCATCGCCCGCACACTCTTGCCCGGGCCGGTTCGGTTGGGAGCGAGCCGTTTGCACAGCTCGGGAATTTTCGCGCGCATCTCGTCAGGACGCGCGGTCGTCAGCGCGACGGCGACCACCTTGCCATTCGCGCTCGCCGTCTCGAGTGCGCGGATCCACGCTTTGGTGATCTCGGGATCAGCCAGATCGCTCTTGCTCAAAATCTTGATGCACGCCTTGTGCGCGCAGAGCTCGCCCAGGACCGGATTGGCGCTCGCGCGAGGCATGCGTGCGTCGAGCACCTCGAGCACCACGTCTTTCGTGGGTAGCGCCTCGGCAATGGCCGCGCGGGCCTTGTTCATGTGGCCCGGGTACCACTGAATGGTCATTCGTATGCCCGCTCGTAGCACGGGTGCGCCAGAGATTCCAGTGAACCGGAGAATCTCGCTCGTGACCCCGGAGGATGGTCGCCGAGTCGAGGAGCGCATTGAATGCCGTAGCTGGCAATGCGATCAAAGCCAACAATGCGACGTACCTCGATGTCATGGCGCACCTCGCCCTCGTCGATCCATGCGACGGCAAGGCCTTGGCGCGCTATGGCCGCTCGATGGCCATGACGTCGTAGGTCGTCGTGGGTGTCGATGGCGCGTTCAATCGTGCGTTGGGCAGGTACAGGCGATCGCCGAAGGCGGCCACCGTGGTCGGCGTATCGAGTCGCGGATCGGTCACCCGCATGATGACCCTTCCCCGCGATCCCTCCGAGTCGAGTTCCACTTTGGCCACCTGGTTCAATTCGTTCTGCACGGCAAACAGGGTGTGGCCAAGACGAAGCAGCCCATCGCCGGCGGTCAGCAATTCGCCGCCGAGATCGACTGTCCGCGTGACACCGGTGTCCGGGTCGACACGAAAAAGCTCTCCTGTGTTGGTCTGCACGACGAGCAGGGACCGACCGTCGGGCGAAGTCACGATGCCATTGGAATTGAAACCCGCGCCAAAAACGAGATCGCCGCTGAGGGGCAAGCGCACGATCTGATCTTGTTCGGGCAGGGCACCATGGCGGCCCAACGGCAGCTTGTAGAGCACCGGCGTCAAGGAATCGGTGAACCACACGGCGTCCAGGGTGATCACCTCATCATTGATGAATGTCGACCCGGTGCCGAGTTGATAGCTTTTCAGCACATCGCCATCTCGCGCATCGATCACGCGCGCATCACCGGCCGCGCCACCGGCCACGAACAGGCGATTCCTGAAGTCGACTTTGATCCCCACCGAGCTCGTGCCGGGCCCGACGCTCAGGATCGAACCGTGACCATTCACCAGATTCACTTGGAAGATCGAGCCATCGAGCCGCGAGCCGAAATAGGCTGTCGGCGACCACTCGGAAATCGTGATTCCCTCGGGCGGAAACCCCTCGGGCAGCGAAAAATGTGTTGGGAAAAACGCATTGTTCGCATGGGCGGGCGTCACGAGCGCCGGCGTCATGAGTGCGAATACAGCAAGAACTGCGAGACTGCGAGCCATGTCCAACCTCCGTAAAACGGGTTTCGGATCGCTCGGTCACGCCCCGAACCAAGCCGGAGACACGGCGTGTCGAACGAGCGAAATTCGTCGTCTGCGAGCGGTGTCCTACCGCTGCTTCCGGATGATCGGTCATTCGGAAGTCGGTAGGTCGCTATCCAAACAAGGTGCCAACGTCGCGCGCTCTGTCAAGCGGCAGATCCGCACGCGAATTCGAAATCTGTATTTGTAACTGTATCGCGAGTACTGCTCCCGCGGTACGGTCGGTACACGTGGTACGCGATTGATACGATTTCGAAGTTTGGATTTGCTGCGCCACGAACCGTGCAGCCGCCGCTCTCCCTTCAGAGACAACGAGCCCCTGGTTCCGGAACGCGCACCTGCATCGACTTGAAATGCCATTGGGTCACGTGCTCGCTCCGGCGGTTTGGAGGAGATCTTCGAACAGCACATGGCGTGTCTTCCGCGCCAGGCGCAGGACGACGCGCGCCACTCGGTTGCGCTCGGCATGACATGCCTCGCGGCGGGGGTGTCGACCGTGATCCACAGGGCTCTCGGCGACGCAATGAAGGCCACGGCGGCCGCTGATTCCCCGCCACCTCAGGGGTCCGGAAGGTTCGCGCCACGAAAGCGCCCCTTGTCATTCAATAAGTGATGGCTTATGAAATGGGGGTGCAGACTCAAGACGCCATCTTTCGGGCGCTCGCCGACCCTAGTCGACGCGCCATCTTCGAGCGGCTGACTCGGGGCGAAGCGGCGGTGAAAGAACTGACAGCACGCTTCGACATATCGCAGCCCGCTGTCTCTCAGCACCTGGCGGCTCTTCGAGACGCCGGACTGGTGAGGGCACGCCGCGAAGGGCGCCTCGTTTATTACGAGGTCGAGCCGCGTGGGCTGAGTCCGCTCGTCGACTGGATCTCGCAATACCAGGCGTTCTGGAAGGAGCGCCTCGAACGCCTTGAACAACTGCTGGAGAAAATGGACAAATGAATCCCATCGACAAGACCGCCCCATCGCAAACCGAAACCATTTCATTCGAATTCGATTTTCATCATTCTCCGGAGAAGGTGTGGCGCGCGCTCACCGACCCCGTGCTGCTCACCGAGTGGCTCCTGCCGGTCGTCGAGCTCGAGCTCGAGCCGGGCGCCGCGTTCAAGCTCAAGACGCAGCCGTACCCCGGGTGGGACGGCACCGTGAACTGCCAGATGCTCGAGATCGAAGCGCATAAGAAGCTCAGTTACACGTGGGTCGTCGGCGACATGGCCCTGGACACCGTCGTGACCTTCACGCTCACGCCCACGGCGTCGGGCACCCGCCTGTCCCTCCTGCAGTCGGGCTTCAAACCGGGCCAGAAGCAGAACTTTGGTGGCGCGCGCTACGGCTGGAAGATGATGGGCGGGAAGCTCGTCGACCTGCTCGCGAGGATCCCATGAGTGGGCCGGAGCACCATGTCTGCCTCATCTTCCGAATCTGATCGCTTCGGCACCATCCAGGTCCGGGGCGCCCGCGAGAACAACCTCAAGAACATCTCCGTCGACATTCCTCGACGGAAAATCACCGTTTTCACTGGCTGTCGGGCGGCGAACGTCAACGCTTGAAACTGGCGGGTGAACTCGAGAAGCCTTCGCAAATCGTGGTTCTCGACGAGCCGACGACCGGTCTGCACATGGCCGACGTGGCGACCCTACTCGCGCTCCTCGACGCGATGGTCGACAATGGAACCACTTTGATCGTGATTGAGCACAACCTGGATGTCGTCGCGCGCGCCGATTGGATCATCGACATGGGGCCGGGCGCAGGCGCCGAAGGCGGCAGAGTCGTGTTCGAGGGAGCGCCGCGCGAGCTGCTGAAAGCGAGCAAGTCGCTGACGGGGAAACAACTCGCGGCGCGACTGGGATGAACCCGACCGACGTTTGGCCCTACGCGGAGGTTTAGTGCCCGGCCTGGAAGTGCTGCTGCTGCATCTGCTGCTCCTGATTTCGCATTTGCGTGATGACGCCCGCGGCGGCACCCATGGATCCGGCGGCTGACGCGAGCAGTCGTCGGCTTTCGATGGAGCTCGTTGCGCGCGGGACTTCGCACACGCACGCACTCGAATATTCACCCATGTAAACGAAGCCGGCGACCGACATCCCCAGGCCCTTGCACTTTGCGTCGCAGCCGGCGCGGCCGCCCTCCACGTGCGGGCTGCCCGTGAAGCTGGTTGCACATCCCACGGTCACCATCAACATCGCGGTCAAGGCGCACTTGAACGTATTCATCGGTTTCGTCCTTTCTTCTCGTTGTGCATCAATGGGAAATCGTCGTGCATCAATGGGGAAATGGCTGCCGCCATGAGGTGGTTGCACCGTCTTGCTGCCTCGCGCGGCTCGCGTCGTAGACCCAAATTCCACCGCCGATGAGTGCGGCGATCCCCACGCCCAGAAGGAGGCCTCCCTCTACGGAATGGTTGTCTTGGTCGTGGGATCCCGTCTGCGACGCGAGAAGAACACCCCCAACGCCGATCGCCACCGCACCAAGCAAGGCAATCGTCGCCGGCGCGATGCCGTCGGCGATGGTCGGTGTCGTGTAGGTCCCCGGTGCGCGACGATAAAATGTCGTGCCCTCGGTGACCTCGAGATCGTCGCTGTCGCCGCGCGGATCTCCTTGAACGTTGGTCATGAACAAGCGGTATCGGCCCAAGGGCAGGTCTACGACGCAAGGGGTGGTGCAAAGCTCGCCGGTGCGGGCCCCCGTTGGCGGCGTTCCCGGCGGCCGGAAGGTCGGGTCGTTCTGCATGGTGATGCGCATCGGACCATCCGTCGTGTCCAGAACGACGCGGCCTTGGTTTGCCGGAGGCAATGTCGGCGGCAAAGCCACTGCCGGCATCTGTGGGTCGGGCCGCGTGCGCGGCTCGAGAATGCGCGGCTCCCCCGCACAACCTGCGAGGATGGCGACGGCACCGCTCGTAGCGAGGCCCATTCGAAGACGCATCACGTTTCTACCTCTCTCGCCCTGTCGTATGTCTCGCCGGTTCAACGACATCGTGTCCGTTCAATGACCGCTGCACGACAAACCGGAGCCGCCTTCGTGCCGCGAGCGACTTAGCGTGAATCGTCGCCTTGATTGCAATACGTTTTTTCTTCCGATTCGAGTTTCGCCCGCTGAAACAGATGTCACATGGTCGGACTCCGCGCATGAAGAGCACCCAAGTCGCGACGTCGCGACGGGTCGTGGCGGCACTCGCGAATCGTCACAATCCCACATCGACGCCGAACGAAATGCCGATCATGGGCACCCAGCCCACGTCCGTATCGGCGTCGTGCAAGACCGAGGTATAGAGCGCGATCGACGTGGTGATCGCCTCGGTGCGCGCGTGAAATGCCCTGCCCGGAAGCTCCGGCCCGAACCACACGAAGCGCAAGCCGCCGCGCGGCCCTATCAGAAAGTACGAGCGATGCGGAAAGGTGACGGTGGGGGCAGGATCGAATACGAGCGAGAGCGCCTCCGCGCCCGCTTGCAGCCCGAGGCCGAAGCCCGAGCCGTGCGCGATGAGCGCATCGAGCGAGAGCCCGCCGCCTGCCATGCCGTAGCTGTTGTCCGAATTTTTCGGCGACGTGGGGCCTCCGAAGGCATAACCGAGAAACAAATCACCCGAGAGGCGCAATGGGCCTAAATAGAGACCACCGCGAATGGCGACGAAGGTCGCGAACGGCATTTTGGAGAGCGCGCTCGACGTCGGCACGGCGAAACGCAAGTCCACGCCCAGGGTGCCGACTTTGTCGTTCTCCCATTCCACCCGCGCGATGTCTGACACGACGGGCACCCGGTGACACGTGCGCGCGGAACCCTCGCCAAACTCAATCACCTCGATGGCCATCGACGCGGGCTCGCGCTCCAAGAGGCCCGCACGGCGCACATCATCGCTCGAAAATTGAGCCACCACCGAACCGACATCGCGCCCCGGCTTCGCGCCCGCGTTGTGGTTTACGTTGTAATCGCTCGGCACGATCCCGTCTGAACACGCCGTCGATGAAGCTTGCGCGAGCCGCGGCGCCGTCAAGGCGGTTCCCGTCGGCATATCGAAGTTCACCTGCACAATCACGGTTTTCTTGGTCGCAAAGACCTTCGCCGTCTCCAGCCGAACATCACGCTCCGCCGCTGCATGCGGTACCGCCCCGTCGTAGCTGCGAAGAGGCACGCCGGTGCAGCCCGAGAGCAGCATCGCCGCAGCGCTCCACACGATCCGTCGTCTCGCCATGCGCGCACCTCCAATGTGCTCCTCTGCATAGCTCGAAGACGGAGGCCACGCCCGGGTCGCGACGTCGCGACCAATTCGTCATTGCTGACATCTTCCCGTGGGGTCGCTGCCGCTGACGCTGGGGTTGCAGATGGACGAAGGCGCGGAGCGGCAAGGGCGGGCAGGGCACTCCACACGGCAACTGGCATCACCAAAGGCCTTGACCGCTTTTTCGAACGCGAGAACCGGCTCGCTGTCCGGAGCGTTCACGGAGAGGGGACAACAGAGATCGTCGACGAACTTCGCACACTGGAGCGACTTGCACGTGTCGCAGCACGCCATGGCCTGGGAACGCAAGTTGCTGATGTCCGCCGCGAGCTGCTCGCAGTTGCCTGCGTCATTCGCCGCGCCGTCGTGGGTCGTCCCCGCGTCGCCGATGAGGGTATCCGTCGATCCGCCACAGGCTACGCCAACCACACCCATCACCGCGACAATCGTGACCCGAAGAAGCATGGCACACTCCGATTCAAGAAAGGGCTTTGACGCTCAGTCTACCTCACCAGGCTCCGCGATACGGAGGTAGTCTATCAGCTCGTGAAACCTCCGACATTGGCGGGCGGCTGGTGGTGCATACGATCCCCGGAGGCCGGTCACCCCTGATGTGCGTTATCGTCCTGACGCGCATCTCGTTTCAAGCGAACCTTCGTCGTCGATGACCAGGAGAAATTCCCATGTCCAAAACGATTTTCATCACCGGCAGTTCGACGGGTCTTGGCCGTGCGGCCGCCCTGCTCTTTGCGTCCCGCGGCTGGAAGGTCATCGCCACGATGCGCAAGCCCGAGGGCGACGAGCTCGGCAAGGCGCCGGGCATCACCCTTTTGCCCCTCGATGTCACCAAGCCCGCGCAGATCGAGGCCGCGGCGCGCCAAGCGCTCGACCTCGGGCCCGTCGACGTCGTGTTCAACAACGCCGGCTATGGCCTGGTGGGTCCGCTCGAGGGCACGAGCGACGAACAGATCGTCGGGGAGATCGACACCAATCTTCTCGGCGTCATACGCACGACCAAGGCCTTCGTTCCGGCTTTCCGCGCGCGCGGTGAGGGCGTGTTCATCGCCACGACATCGATCGGCGGCCTTGTCACGTTCCCTTTCAACACGACCTACCACGCGACGAAGTGGGCCCTCGAAGGGTGGAGCGAAAGCCTCGCCTTCGAACTCGCCCCGTTCGGGATCAAGGTGAAGACGGTCGCGCCGGGCGGCATCAAGACGGATTTCATCAGCCGTGGGCTGGTGCTCGCGCAGCACCCCGCGTACGCCGACCTCGCGGCCAAGGTGTTCAGTGTGTTCGGGAACCCCGCTCGCGCATCCGGCGGCTCCACCGCCGAGGAGATCGCGGAGGTAGTTTGGGAGGCCGCGACCGACGGCAAAGACCAGGTCACCTACGTCGCCGGCAACGACGCAAAACAGATGTTCGCGAAGCGGCTCGCCGCCGGCGCCGAGGCCTTCCGCAAGGTGGTTGCCAAGGAGTTTCTCGGCTGAGGCATTGGCGGGAGTCGGTGTCGGTGCCATCATGTTCGACACTGCGATGTCGAAACTCACCCTTCGACTGGCGATCATGATAGGCGCCATTTCCACCCTCGGATCCGTCTGCGACGCGTTCTACCTCGTCAACGGGAGGGTGGAGAATTGCGTTACCCGGAAACCCATCGCCGATGCGAAGGTCGTTCTGCGAACCACGGGACCGAAGCGCCGGGGCGTGAGACAGACGGACGCGGATGGCACCTTCACCGTCGCC
>Ga0137415_10001214_pt1 | contig 25546 bp, 20 predicted proteins | sample CZODoug3_1_1_16f_FD_183082 | JGI IMG/M metagenome (GOLD analysis project Ga0137415, IMG submission 183082) | Vadose zone soil fungal communities from Angelo Coast Range Reserve, California, USA - CZODoug3_1_1_16fungal (Hybrid Assembly) | ecosystem: Environmental > Terrestrial > Soil > Vadose...
TGGGCCTCGACCGGCTCCAGCTCGGCCGGCTCGATCTTGGCGAAATCCGTCGCGCCGCTCTCAGTTGCTTCCGCATCCTCCCATTCGAGGGTCGCGGCGGGATCGGTGTAATCTCGCGCCCGTCGAAATCCGAGCGCAGCTGCGCAGGCATTGAGCGCCTTGAACAAATCGGCCGCATTCGTGAACCGATTCTTGCGGTCCTTCTCCAGCAACTGCACGAGCACATCCCGGAAAGGCGGCGGCAGATTCGCCGGCAATCGCGCCGCGTAACTCTCCCGGTTCAGCCGGCTTGCGGCGATCTCGGCAGACGATCCGCTTTCCGGCGCGCGCCCCGCCATTAGAAACCAAAGAGTCATGCCTAACGAGAACAAATCGGTGCGCACATCCATCGGTTCCTCCCGAAGTTGTTCGGGGCTGGCGAACAGCGGCGTGCCCAGGAACCGGGCGCCGTCCGCGGACTGATCGTCGCCAAACGAACGCGTCGCGCCGGGAACGCTCGGTTGCACCAAACCGAAATCGATCAGCTTCGCAAACGGCGGCCCATCGGGCGTGGTCAACATGATGTTGGAGGGCTTGAGATCCCGGTGGATGAACCCGGCTGTGTGCGCGCACTTGAGTGCGCCGGATATTTGTTGGGCGATCTCGATCGTTTGTCGTAACGGCAGCGGCCCTTTGTTCGCCACGTAATCAGCCAGGCTCCCGCCGCCGCAGTATTCCATCGCGTAATGCAACACCCCATCCATCTCGCCAAAGTCGTAGAGTCGCGCGATGTGAGGATGCGATAGCTTCGCTACCGCGCGCGCTTCTGTGAGGAAACGTTGGCGCACCGTGGCGTCGGCCACGTAGCGCTCGGTGATAATTTTGAGCGCAACGACCGTGTCCAGGAAACAATGCCGCGCCTGATACGTTCGCCCAAATGTGCCTTTGCCTAACAATATCGGGCGACCCTCGGGGTCGTTCATGACCTCGAAGTTGCCGAAGCGCACCTTTTCGGTCGCTTCTTCTCCGGGGGAGACAAGCAGTTTACCGGCCATTGAGAACTCCATATTTACCATGGTGCGACTGGTTAGCCAAGCTATTTGTCCCCCGGCCTTCTAGCTGGAAGCGGAGTAACATGGCTCGCACGCCGCGAGAACACTTCCCGGTCGCATGAAAAGCGTTTAGAAGATGTCGTTATCATGGCCATCATTCACGAGATCGAAAAAATTTCAGAAACGGTCTGGGAATTACCTCCGACGTACAAGCAAGGCATGCGGGTGCCAGCTCGAATCGTTGCGACGGAGAAACTGGTGCGCGAAATGGAAGAAGCCGTTTACCAGCAAATCAGCAACGTCGCTACTTTGCCCGGGATCACGCGCTACGCGCTTTGCATGCCGGATGGTCACAGCGGTTACGGATTTCCAATCGGCGGCGTTGCCGCGATGGACGTGCAGGAAGGCGGCGTGATCTCACCGGGCGGCATCGGGTTCGACATCAATTGTGGCATGCGACTCGTCACCACGAACCTGACGCTGGACGATGTGCAACCGCACCTGAAAGAAATTATTGATCTTCTATTCCAACGAGTGCCGGCGGGCGTCGGCAGCCATGGATTTTTGAAACTATCGCGAGATGATTTTCGCGAGTTAGTCGAACAAGGCGGGCGCTGGTGCATCGAACACGATTACGGCTGGCCGGAAGACCTCGAACTTACCGAGGAGAATGGTTGCATCTCCGGCGCCGACGCGTCGAAGATTAGTGATCGGGCGGTGGAGCGCGGCTACAATCAGATAGGCACGCTCGGCAGCGGCAATCATTACTTGGAAGTGCAGGTCGCGCGGCCGGAAGACGTGCGCGACAAGGAGCTGGCGGCAAAATTCGGAATAACGATACCGAATCAAATCGTGGTGATGTTTCACTGCGGCAGCCGCGGCTTCGGACATCAGGTCGCCACAGATTATCTCCAGAAATTCTTGAAAGTGATGGAACCGAAATATGGAATCAAAATTTTGGACCGCGAGCTGGCGTGCGCGCCGCTCGATTCGCCGGAAGGTCGCGACTATTTCGCAGCGATGAAATGCGGACTGAACATGTCGTTCGCGAACCGACAGGTGATTCTGCACCGCATTCGCGAAGTTTTTTCACAAGTGTTCGGCCGCAGCGCTGAAGATCTGGAGATGCGCATGGTTTACGACGTCGCGCACAACACTGCGAAGCTGGAATGCCATATCGTAGATGGACGGGAAAAGACATTGCTGGTGCATCGGAAAGGCGCGACGCGGGCGTTCGGACCGGGACACGACGAAGTTCCCGCGCGCTATCGAGACATTGGCCAGCCGGTGATCATCGGTGGCTCAATGGAAACCGGTTCGTATTTGCTCGTGGGCACGGCATCGGGCGCAGAAACATTTTTTAGTACGGCGCACGGCAGCGGCCGAACAATGAGTCGCACCAAAGCGCGCAAACAGTGGCACGGCAAACAACTCCAGCGCGACCTCGAAGCGCGCGGCATTTATGTCCGCAGCACGTCATGGGCGGGCCTCGCAGAGGAAGCCGGTGGAGCGTACAAAGACATCGACGAAGTGATCGCGGCAACAGAACTGGCGGGAATCAGCAAACCGGTGGTCCGATTCACGCCGATTGGGAATGTGAAAGGCTAAATTAAAAATGGCGAAATCCGAACGACGAAAATTGTAGGGCGTCCGTGCCAGACGCCATGGCGTTTCGCAGAAACAATGATTCGTGCTTCGTCATTAATTCGTCATTCGTCATTCGACCTTCGTCATTCTCTACATGCTTCGCACGCCCATCACATTGATCACCGGCCCGCTCGGCAGCGGCAAAACGACGTTGCTGCGTCACATTCTTTCCACACACCCTGCGAAGATCGCCATCGTGATGAACGAGTTCGGCGAGATCGCGATCGATGCGAAAGTCATCGAAGGCAAAAACGTGCGCATCGCCGAGTTGGGTGGCGGCTGCGTTTGCTGTTCGTTGCTCGGCGAGTTCGAAGCCGCAGTGAACGAGATCATCGAAAAGATTGCGCCGGAACGGATCGTCGTTGAGACCACTGGCCTGGCCGAGCCCGAAGCGCTCGTGTTCAACATTCAGGAAGCGCTGCCGCAATGCCGGCTGGACGGCGTCGTTTCGGTGATCGACGCCGACATGCTCATTCGTTTCCCCGAGCTGGGTTACACCACGCGCCTGCAAATCGAAGGCGCAGACATTTTGCTTTTGAACAAAGTTGATCTTGTTAATGCGAACCAAATCGAGCCGCTCGAAACGAAGCTGCGACAAATCAACCCGACCCCGGCAATTCTTCGCACCGAGCGCTGTCAGGTCGATCCGGAACTTTTATTCGGCATCGGACGCGGCAAAAAAATCGATCGGCCCAGGCATCAGCATCACCCTGAATTTGAATCGTTCTCGCTCGGCTCGGACAAGATTTTCTCGCGCGATTGCTTCGAACGTTTCGCGAACAGCCTTCCCGCGACCGTGATTCGAGCAAAAGGCTTCGTGCGGTTCGCAGAAGGCGCGCAGCTGTTCAATTTCGTCGCTGGCCGCCATGAATTGGAACCGTTTGAGACAGACCGGACGGAATTGGTTTTTATCGGGAAAAAAATCACTGCGGAAAAAGAGACGATCCTCGGTGCGCTGAAAAAATGTGAAGTTTAATCAACACGTCATTCCGAGCGGAGTCGAGGAATCCCGAGGCATTAGGTTGGGTACCGCCGCGAGATCCTTCGACTTCGCTTCGCTGCTCAGGATGAGAATGATTGCTCATGCCTTACAAATTCCTTGAAGAAATCGGCACCGCGGACATCGCGTTTGAAGCGATTGGGCGCGATCTGCCGGAACTATTCCGTGACGCGGCTGACGCAACGATGAACGTGATGATCGACAATCTCGACGCCATTGAGCCGCGTGAAACGCGAAACATCGAACTGTCGAACGAAAAGATCGACATGTTGCTGTTCGATTTTCTGCAGGAGCTAATTTATTTCAAAGATGCCGAACGCCTTTTGCTGCGAACTCGCGAGGTTCGGATCGATGAGCGAGACCAAAAATGGTTCTTAAAAGCCGAAGCCGCAGGTGAGCCATTGGACGCGGCGCGGCATCATCAGCGCGCCGATGTGAAAGCGGTCACGCTTCACGATTTTTCTGTGGAAAAAGAGGACGGCGGCTGGAAAGCAAGAGTGCTGTTGGACATTTGAAGTGGATCGGCTCTCGGCAATGTTGACGCGTTTCAGAATGCTGTAGAGTGCGCTGTCCTCAGCGCAGTGTCTCTACAGTGTGACAGGAGATCCGCTGAGGACAGCGGACACTACAGCATGATGGAGGACTTCACTTCGGCTCCAGCGCGACGAAACTGCTCTGGCCCTGGCTCCAGACCCGGATCAAAATCTTTTCGTCAGGCTTCAATCTTTTGCTAATAGCCACCAGGTCCTTCGCATTTTTCACAGGCTGTTTATTTACTTCCTGGATCACGTCACCTTCGCGCAGGCCAGCTTTTGCGGCTGGCGAATCGGCATCAATTTCGGCGATCACTGCTCCCTTAATGTCCTTTGAAAGATTGAGCGCGTTGCGGATCTCATCGGTGACATCTGCGACCGCAACCCCCCCGAACACGGTGGCTTTTTCAGGTTGAGCGTTCTCTTCCGGAGATGCCTCGGTATCTTGCTCCGCTGCACCCGCAGGCATTTCCGCAAGCTCGACATTGATGATTTTGCTCTGGCCTTCGCGGTTAACCTCGATCTGTATCTTTGTCCCGGGCGGCATTGAGCCAATCATCAGACGCAGCTCGCGCGCATCACCGATCTTCTTCCCGTTGACGGAAGTAATCACATCGCCGGTCTTCATCCCGGCTTTCTCCGAAGGGCTTTTGGGCGTGACGTCGCCCACGAGCGCGCCGTTTGGTTCTCCTTTGAGCTTCATCGCTTCAGCAAGTTCGGGAGTGAGCGTCTGCACAGAGGCGCCAATATAGCCTCGTACCACGCGGCCTTTTTCGCGAAGGCTCTGCATCACATCGCGCGCGAGATTGGCGGGTATCGCAAAGCCGACGCCCTGATTTCCACCACTCCGACTGAAAATCGCCGTGTTGATGCCTAATAAGTGCCCGGCGGTATCGACCAGCGCGCCGCCGGAGTTGCCCATGTTAATAGCCGCGTCTGTCTGGATGAAATTCTCGTAATCAACAATGCCGATGCCGCCACGCCCCACGGCGCTGATGATTCCCATGGTCACTGTTTGCCGTAAGCCAAACGGATTGCCGATCGCGAGCACGATGTCGCCGGCGCGCGCTTTCTCGCTATTAGCAAACGCGATCGCCGGCAGATTTTTCTCCTCGATCTTCAACAATGCAACGTCGGTGCCCGGATCGGTCCCGACTTTTTTTGCCTTGTATTTGCGGAGCTCGGTGCCCAATCCCACCATGACTTCCTCCGCGCCCGAAACGACATGATTGGCAGTAAGAATAAATCCATCCGGGCTGACGATCACACCGGAGCCAAGCCCTTGCAGCGTTTGTTTACCCTGCCTCTGCGGAGATCCCCCGAAAAATTGACGTAGCGTGTCGTCTCCAAATGGAAATGATGTCAGCCCGCGCGCGACCGTTTGCGTAGTAAATACCGTGACAACACTTGGCGCGACCTTCTCCACAATTGGCGCGAACGTCGCGGTTATCCCCTCCCGCGTTGGCGCAGGCGTGGACTCCTGCGCTGCGACCGCAAACACACCTCCATGCACGCACAGAATCGTGAGGACGAAGAGCGCACACGACCGGACAATTCGCTTTTGCATAATCCTCTTGTTTCAAAAAAGAATCGCATGCTCGACTGCGGACGGCCCTTTTTGCACTTCGGCGACTAAAGTGGAGCGCGTTAGCAAACAGGATGGAACGCGTTGCCTTCAACGCATTGGCACCAAATGCGGCGGAAGCCGTCTGATTTTCTCTCCAGCGGCTTAGCCCGGGTCAACGACCCCGGCTAAAACAAATCGTGATCACTTGACTATCGGACCCTATGGACGCGGCGGCGGCGTAGTAGGACGTGGGCGTGGTGTAGGAGCCGGCCTGGGTGTAATGCCTGGAGTTCCGGTTGGTGTAGCCGCCGGCGTTGTAGTGGCAGTCGGCGTTGCCGTTGGTGTACGTGTTGCCGTCGCAGCAGCAGTAGCGGTCGCCGTTGAGACTGCTGTAGAAGTTGCGGTCGCCGTTGGTGTACGTGTTGCCGTAGACGTGGCTGTAGCTATTGCAGTAGATGATGCCGTAACTGTAGGTGTTGGTGACGCTGTTGATGTTGCCGTTGGTGTACGTGTTGCCGTTGGTGTAGCGGTCGCCGTGGCTGTTGCAGTAGAAGTGGGAGTGGGCGTTGGCCCACCGCCGACGCAGAATCTTTCCGTCGAATCCGTCGGGCTAGTGGGAGCGTAGCCGCCTGCCAGCCAAATCCTGGTTGTCCCGTCGGTGTCGGTCGGGAAGTTGCGCCGTGCGGTCCCAAACGCAGCAACGGGTGAATTTACCGCCCACGTGTTAGTGCCCGGGGTATAGGCGTCCACCTCGTTGGATGGGTTGGGCGCGGTTCTCCCACCGCCCATCACGAGCATTTTGCCATTGAAGTTAAGCGCTCGCGTCTCTCCTGTCGCCCGCGGTATGGCAGCAATCGTGCCGATCGTATTCGCTACCGGGTTATAAACAAAGGAGTTGGTCGTATCGGTAAGAACGCCGGCCGTGATGTCGCTGCCTCCACCCGTGTAGATGAGGCTGCCGATTGTCGTGGTGGGTATGTAACCCAGCGGAACAGGCAGAACAGAGGGCTTCTGTACCCAGGCGGTAGGAGGAGTAAACTCCCAGATCTGGTTGGTCCCTTGCCCACCTCCCGTGATGGTGTCGAACCCGCCCAGGATATAGAGCTTGTTCGAGAAGACGCTGAAGCCACCGGGCAGAACCATTCCCAGGCCACCGGGCCAGGGAGCAGCAACCGGGCTGATCACGTCAGTGACAGGATCATAGCGGAATACGCGATCGAAAGTGCCGACGACGGTAACTTGCGAACCACCCACGCAGTAGATGTAAGGCGTTCCAGCGTCAGCTAGCACGCCACAAGCCATGTTGTTTACATGCGCGTCGGGGTAAGTGGCCGACTTGGTAGTCCAAGTATTGGCGACCGGATCATATTCAAATGGGTGAGTGAACTCGCTGCCAGCTGAGTCGGAGGCGCGACCGCCCATGGCGTAAAACTTCCCGTTGGCCTGAAAATAAACGCCAGCCAGACGGACCCCAACGCTAGGCAAGACAGGACCGGCCGACCATCCCGAAGGCGCGCAACCACCGGAAACATTGACCACGCCAGTCATGCCAAGAAGGCAGTGCGAGATGCAGTGGTACGAATAAGTGCCAGACCGCGAAAACGTGTGCGTGTAAACCGTGCCTATATTGGAGAGGGTTCCTGGGAAGCAGTTCGTGTCATTGGGAGAACAATATTGCGAATCGGGCACACAAGGCTGGCCGCTAGTGACACTGTGGCCACTACCGGACCAAGTCCACCGCACAGTGTCGCCAACTGAGATGTTGACCGTGTCCGGGTGGAACGCGAAATCCGGCCCCACTGTCACATCGACAATAGTGCTGGTAGCCGATGGAACGCCATTCACAGCTGGCTGGCCGTTTTCATCAAAAATGCGGATGGGGGGCGCGACGCGCTGTTTCTGTAGCGGCATACTCGCGCGTCTGTCGCCGGATTCAGCTCGCACCAGAAATGTAATCGTAAAAATGATTGCCAGCCAAAAGATGAACCGTCCTGCTGTGCTCAATTTTTTCATGGTCTTAACCCTTCTTCTGTGCGCCAGTGTGATTGGGATTTTGTTTTATATTGAACCGCATCTGACGCCCTGCGATTCAATGCAGGAATGGATATTGCGCAGGAGTTTCCAACAAAGCCAAGCAGAATCTTTGGGGAACCGCTGTATCTGGCTAAGAAAAAGGTAACGCAACTGTTACCAAGAATCGCGCCAACCTATTGCGCGATTGAAGCAGCTACGCTTTCTTGCGGCCAATTTCTTCCAGTAACTCGACCTGGATCTGCTGAATCTCGAACAGCCGGTTGTATTGCCGGCGCAGCAGATGATCGAGTTTCTCGTGCAAATGCCGGATCTCCAGCTCAGCTTTCAAATTGATCTTGTAATCGTTCTCCGCTCGCAACCGATCACGCGACTCCGCGCGGTTTTGGCTCATCATGATGACCGGCGCTTGGACGGCGGCCAGACAGGAGAGAATCAGGTTGAGCAGAATAAACGGATAAGGATCAAACGCTCTGGTAGCGAGCAACACGGCGTTCGCACCGATCCAGACGAAGATAAGAGCGCCAAATGTAATGAGAAATTTCCAACTGCCGCCGAACTCGGCAATGCGGTCAGAGAGCCGCTCGCCGAAAGTGAGTTTTTTTTCGAATTGCTTCTCGATGTCGCTGGAGAGAATCTCGTGCTGTTCCAAACTCTCGATCACTTCCTGGTCGAGCGCGGAAAGTTCGCCGATCTCGTCTTCCAAAACCTCTTTGATGTAATCCTTGCGGAATTCCCCCAAGTCATCGAGGCAAATGAACCCTTTGCTGTCCAAGTCTGGCAATTTCTTCTTGATGAATTCGAGAAGCGACGGCCGGATCAATTCCGCGATCATTCCGCTGTTCGGCGGCTTCGCTTTCTTGCAAATCTGACACACCAATGGCGCAGTTACGGTTTTGCTCATCGAGATTTCGCTGCTGAATTAAACTGGTTCCGGGCGGCTTGTCGATTCCATCTTGAATCAACGATGGTAATTCCTAAGCTCCCGCGATGGAAGAATCCGAAGTACCTCTTGAGCAATTGCACGAACACGTAAAGGAAAGCGCGGAACACAGCGGTGCGCCTTGGATTTCATGGGTGGCATTGAGCACGGCTGTTTTGGCGGTGCTGGCCGCGATCGCGGGGCTGCTCTCCGGGCGATACGTCAACGAGGCGATGATGAACCAAATCGAAGCGTCAGATCAATGGAGCTACTACCAGGCGAAGAGCATTAAAGCATCGGTGCTTGATGCAAAGATGTCGCTCGCTGCCACCCCAAGCGAATCGGACCAATCAAAGCGCGATCGTTACGAAAAAGAGCAGGAACAGATCAAATCGGAAGCCGAACGCAAGGAGGCTGCGGCGAAATCAAATTTTCACAAGCACGAAGTGTTCGCCGGCGGTGTGACCATGTTCCAAATTGCCATTGCCATCGCTGCAATTTCCGCGCTTACAAGGAAACGCCGGTTTTGGTTTGTGAGCTTGCTGTTCGGGGCAGCTGGATGCGCATTTGTGGTACTCGCCGCGATCGCAAGCTGACAGGATTGCCCAAATCTCTAGTGAGCGCAGTGCGGCGCCTGCGCAAAACCTGTGGCTGCCGGAATGGAATGTCCCATCCAATACTGAACCCCTGCAGCTCAGTCGCGATTCCAAAAAGAAAAGCTTGCTGTTCATTCACGCATCCACTGGATGGGCCACCAAAACGGGAAAAGTGTTGGCGCCTCTGGGGTTTAGGATGAGAACGTTTCGCACTTAAATTCCGTCCAAATCATAAAAACCCCCAGAGCCTTAAGACGAGCGCTCGGAAATTCTTAAGAAATTTTTGCAAAAAAGTCTTGCAACTTAGGGCGTTTGCCTTAAGAACTGACTCCCACCTAGAACTAACCCTCACATCCCCCCATGAAAAAAAACTCCACTAATCAATCCGTACCCGTCTGCCGTAACCTCTCGACCCGCCGTAGCCTTGCCCGAAGGCGGCTTGGCGAAGCCGGCTTTTTTAACCTCCGTGTTTCAATCGGCCTTTTGACCATCGCGACTGGCCTGTCTCTGGCGCTCTTCGTCGCGACGCCTTTCGGACGCGGCGCGGCCGCGCCCACTGCTGGCACTGGAAAAGCACAGCAGAAATATAACCCGGCTGGTCGCCCCATCGATTTCAGCATGCTGCCGCCCGGGTTTGATTGTTCCAAGATTCACGAAAAGGGTATCGACAAGCAGGATAACATGCGGGCCGGCATGATCATGATTGCCTGCGGCCTCGCAGAAGGAGGTTCAGCTCCCGATGGCGGCACGTCAGGCAGCAGCACATTCTCCAGATTGATCAACAGTCTGCTGCCGGCGCCATTGTTCATCGGCGGCGCCGACGTAGATGTTGTCCTCCCGGACGCCGCCTTTCCCAAAGTGACCCAGTCGGAGAGCATGGAATGGGGCGGCCCCAACAACACCTGGGTCGTCAACTACAACGACAGCCGCACTTCAGGCGGTTGCTATGCCGGCCTCTCTTATTCGACGGATAACGGCGCGACTTGGCACGCGAGCCAGCCCCTCTGTTCCGGCCACGGCACCAACTTCGGCGATCCGATCGTGGTGTACAACGCGCGCCTGGGCATGTGGTTCGCCGGCGACTTGGCAACCGGCTGCGGCGGCCAGGGCATCGGCCTTTGGACTTCGCCCGACGGCGTCACTTGGAGCACTGGCGCGTGCGCGCACAGCGGCACCAGCGACGACCGCGAGTCGATGTGGGTGGATAATAACCCGGCCAGCCCCTTCTACGGGCGAATGTATATTTCCTGGAACGACTTCAGCACCGCCGGTGGGCAGGGACTCTACGTCACCTACTCCGACAACGGCACCACTTGGACCGTCGCGCAGCTCAACCCCAGCTTCATCCGCGACATCCAAATCACCGGCGACCTGCAAGGAAGTGGCCGGGTTTACGTAGCCTCGATGAACGAAGGCGGGGGCGGCCTGACCACCCGCCAGAACGTTATGTATCGCTCGACGAACGGCGGCGTCACCTGGACCAGCGTCAACGCCGGGCCGAGCTTCCAGGCGCCGGGGCGGACAACTTGCACCGCGAACTCCTACTTCGCCTGCATGTTCGGCACGAACAACTGGCGACACATGGGCTGGGGCGAGCCGGCGGCCAGTGGCAACGTGGTTAGCCTCGACTACGCCGCCTGCGGCACCAACGTGGTTTGCAGCGGCGCGGCCGACCACGGCGACGTCTACTACATCCGCTCGACCGACGCCGGCCTTACCTGGGGCACGCCGGTCAAGCTGAACACCGACACCGGCACGGCCATGCAATGGCAGCCCTCGCTAACAGCGACGCAGAGCGGGATGCTCTTCGCCAGCTGGTACGACGGGCGCGAAGCGAATGGCGGGGCCGACTTGAACTGCACGGCCGGTTCATCCACGCAGAACTGCTATCGGCGCTGGGGTCGGGTCTCGCTGGACAACGGCGCGACCTGGCAGGCTGATGATATGGTGGGGCGGGCGCTAAGCCCGCTGCCGGCCCAGCCCGATTCGGCGGTGCAGCCGAACTACCAGGGCGACTACGACTACCACAGTTCCTTCGGCACTACGGCCATCGGCGGCTGGACCGACGGGCGGACGAGCATCAGCGGCACCTCGCAACAAGATGTCTTCGTCAACTTCGTGCAAGGCGCGACACCTACGGCAAGCCCAACGCCAACTGCCTCAGCTACAGCTAGCCCGACGCCAACTAACACGCCTACCCCTACGCCATGCGTCGGCCAGTACACGACAACTCAAATCGCCGGCACCATCGTCCCAGGGACAACTGACATCGGCAACCATTGCGACGACTGCGTCACCACGATCGCGCTTCCGTTCCCTTACACGTTGTATGACCAAAGCTTTACCTCAGTGAACCTGTCGTCCAACGGCAATGCCCAGTTCACGACCACCGATAACAACTGGGTTAACTCTTGCCCCCTGCCGTGGTTGACGCACAACTACACAATCATGCCGTATTGGGGCGACCTGTACACACTAAACGCCGGGTTTGGTATCTTTACTTCGGTCAGTGGAACTCCTCCCAACCGGATCTTCAATATCGAGTGGCGCAACCAGTACTACCCGGGCAGTGGCACTGCCAATTTTGAGCTGAGATTGTACGAGGGGCAAAGTCGTTTCGATGTGATCTATGGCAGTTTGACGAACGGCAATACAGCGGCCACTGCCGGTGTGCAAAAAGACGATGCCACCTTTACTCAGTACTTCTGCAACGGCGGTGGCGGCGCAGCCACGGGCGCGCAGAGCTACACGTTATTGCCGTGTGGAACACCATCGCCTATACCAACTGCCACAGCTACTGCAACGGCCACTGCCACTGCGGCAGCTACAGCGACATTCACTCCGACAGCCAGTGCTACAGCTACGGCTACAGCTACAGCCACCTTCACGCCCGCACCAACGGCGACAGCTACATTTACTCCAACAGCGACAGCTACCGCTACGTTCACTCCGACAGCCACTGCCACTGCGACAGCTACGGCTACATTCACGCCAACAGCCACGGCTACCGCGACGTTTACTCCAACAGCCACGGCCACCGCAACTGCGACAGCTGCAGCCACAGCTACGCCCACAGCGACGGCGACAGCCACGGCGACAGTTCCACCTAGTCCCACGCCTACAGCGACTGCAACGGCAGCACCGACGCCCGGTGCTCCGAACGCATTGGGTGCAACCAATGTGCTTGCCAATAGCTTCACCGCAACCTGGAGCAGCGTTACCGATGCGACTAGTTACCGGTTAGATGTGTCCGCGAGCAGTTCGTTTGCCAATTACGTACTGCCCTACCAAGACCTGGACGTCGGGAATACGACTAGTTACAACGTTACCGGCTTGGCTGCGAACACGTTCTATTATTACCGGCTACGCGCCCACAATGCCAACGGTTCGGGCCCAAATTCCAACGTGGTTAGGGTAAAGACGAAGCCCCACTAAGTAGCTGCAGCCGCGTAAGTGCGAACACGACTTACTTTTACCGGGGTGCGCGCCTACAATGACTGTGCTACAAGCCGCGATTCCAACGTCAAAAATGTGAAGACGCTGCCTTGCACGCCTAAGGCTCCGAACGCGCAAAACGCAACCGACGTGACTTCCAGCAGCTTTACCACGCATTGGGGCAGCGTGCCCGGTGCGATCGATTATAAGTTGGACGTATCCACAAGCAACGCGTTTGCCACTTACGTACCTGGTTATCAGGATTTGAGCGTCGGAAACGTGACCAGCTATCCCGTGACTGGGTTAAGTGCGCATACGACTTACTATTACCGACTGCGCGCCTCTAATGGGTGTGCTACAAGCTACAAGCCCCAATTCCAACGTGAGAAGTGTACAGACGGCGCCCTGAGATCAGAAGCGTGCTCGGGGCCCATTCCTGTACAACCCCCTGAAGTGTAGCTATGAAAAAGCGAGTTCCCCCCTCACCTGGAGCGCATCTTCTTCGAGGCGCGTTTTACGTGCTTGTGCTGTTGGCCGGAACATTGATGGTGGCTTCGTTTCGTCCTGACGCGAAAGCCAAGGCCGCCCATCCGGCGGGTGCCGGACTCACGTTTGCAGAGCGAGTAGCTTACCAGAGAGCAATTGAAGAGGTTTATTGGCGTCATCGCATCTGGCCGACGGAAAATGCCGAGCCTAAACCATCGCTCGATGCGGTGATGTCTCAGGCGCAACTGGAAACGAAAGTCGAAGATTATTTGCGCAACTCGCAAGCGCTGGATGACTACTGGCAACGGCCAATTACTACCGAGCAGTTGCAGGCTGAAATGGATCGCATGGCAAGGGACACGAAGCAGCCCGATGTGCTGCGCGAACTCTTTTCGGCGCTCGGCAACGATCCTTTTGTGATCGCGGAGTGCCTGGCCAGACCGGTGTTAGCAGAGCGTTTAACTGCCGATTTTCGGGGTCAAAACAGTACAAATCCCTTTGGGTCTGCATGGGTGAAAGAGGGGCTTGGCAGGTCGATCGCAACAAGCTCAAAAGATGCGGCCTACACTCTTCCAGAGATTCCCGAAGACATTCCTCCATGCACTGACGATACCTGGACAACTACTAACCTCACCAACGCGCCCTTCGCACGATACCACCACACGGCAGTCTGGACCGGCAGTGAAATGATTATCTGGGGCGGGTACAACGGCGGCGATCTGGATAGCGGCGGAAGGTACACTCCCTCCACAGACTCCTGGACTGCAACAAGCTCGATCAACGTGCCCACCGCCCGAGACAGCCACACTGCGGTCTGGACTGGCAGTGAAATGATCGTCTTTGGCGGATTTAACGGCAGCACTGCTCTGAACACAGGCGGGAGATACAATCCCGCCACAAATAGTTGGATCTCGACTGCCCTCAGTGCCCTGGTGCGCGGCAATCATACGGCGGTCTGGACTGGCAGTGAAATGATCGCCTGGGGCGGAACTGATCCTGTTCACTACTTAAACACAGGCGAAAGATTCAATCCTACTACGAACACATGGACAGGTACCAGCATCGTTAATGCCCCTTCTGGACGCTACCTTGGCACCGCGGTCTGGACTGGCAGTGAAATGATCGTCTGGGGCGGCATTAACACCGCTCTTCTGAACACGGGCGGGAGATACAATCCCGGGACAGACAGTTGGACGGCGACTAATGCTATTAACCCGCCTGCTGCACGATACTACCACACGGCAGTCTGGACTGGCAGTGAAATGATCGTGTGGGGTGGTGGGGGTCAGACCGATTATTTGAACACCGGCGGGCGATACGATCCCAGCACAGATACCTGGACTGCCACGAGCGTCACCGGTGCTCCCGTTGCGCGATGGCGCCACTCTGCAGTCTGGACCGGCACCAAAATGATTGTCTGGGGCGGCAACGGCACATCCGGTTCTTTAAACAGCGGCGGGCGATACAACCCGGGGATGGATAGTTGGACAGCTACAAGCACCTTCAACGTGCCGGATGGCCGAGGATACCCCACGTCCGTCTGGACCGGCAATGAAATGATCGTCTGGGGCGGACTTGGTTCCCTGTGGGTAAACACCGGCGGCAGATACTGCGTGCAGTCTGGTCCAACGACGCCTACTCCAACAGCTACTCGCAGCCCGACACCCACCCCAACCGCAACGCCTACTGCTACTCGCACTCCGACGCCAACAGCCACAGCGACCGTACCATCCAGCCCGACGCCAATACCATCACCGACTTCTACGGGAACTCCGACTCCGGTACCTGGAGGAACTAATGTTGCTCTAGCTGCCAATGGTGGAGTAGCCAGTGCCTCATCGACTTATAGTAGCAATTTTCCGGTAGGGGCGGTTAATGATGGAGATCGCTTAGGTCTAAATTGGGGTAATGGCGGTGGCTGGGCTGATGGAACAGCGAATGTTTGGCCGGACTGGGTAGAAATAGATTTCAACGCTAGTTATCCGATTAACGAAATAGATTTTGTCACTCTTCAAGATGGCTATCAAAATCCTAGCCCGCCCACGCTTAACATGACATTTACGTTATACGGCGTAACAAATTTTGAAGTGCAGTATTGGACAGGTTCCACCTGGACGGATGTTCCTGGCGGCAACGTAACTGGAAATAACCATGTATGGAGACAATTTACGTTTGCCAACATTACTACCGATAAAATAAGAGTACTGATAAATAACTCTTTAGCATCCTATAGCCGAGTTACCGAGATCGAGGCTTATAAAGCCGGGGGAAATCCCACGCCAACCCCAACAGCGACGGCGACGGCCACTGCCACTGCGACCGCTACGGCTAATGCAACGTTTACTCCAACGGCAACAGCGACTGCGGCTGCGACGGCTGCATTTACACCTACGCCAACGGCCACGGCGACTTTTACCCCGACTGCGACAGCTACATTTACTCCGACACCAACATCAACAGCCACAGCCACTGCAACTGCTACGTTTACACCCACAGCGACGGCGACCTTCACGCCCACGCCAACGCCTACAGTCCCGAGTCCGACACCTACAGCTACTCAAACGCCAACCGCCACGGCCACGTTTACTCCGACACCAACAGCCACAGCTACTGCGACAGCGACAGCTACGGCCACATTTACACCGACTCCGACTCCAACTCCAACAGCTACCGCAACGACCACGCCTAGTGCGACGGCGACTTCAACACCAACAACCACAGCCACAGCCACGGCGACTGCCACAGCTACCTTCACTGCGACAGCTACGGCTACCGCTGCAGCAACAGCCACCTTCACACCGACACCGACGGCGACAGCAACATTTACTCCAACGGCGACAGCTACTGGTACGTTCACGCCAACAGCCACAGCTACCGCGACCTTTACTCCAACGGCCACGGCCACCGCAACTGCGACAGCTGCATCCACAGCGACGGCGACAGCCACGGCGACAGTTCCACCCAGTCCCACGCCTACAGCGACTGCAACGGCAGCACCGACGCCCGGTGCTCCGAACGCATTGGGCGCAACCAATGTGCTTGCCAATAGCTTCACCGCAACCTGGAGCAGCGTTACCGATGCGACTAGTTACCGGTTAGATTTGTCCGCGAGCAGTTCGTTTGGCACTTACGTACAGGCCTACCGAGACCTGGACGTCGGCAATACGACTAGTTACAACGTTACCGGCTTGGCTGCGAACACGTTCTATTATTACCGGTTACGCGCCCACAATGCCAACGGTTCGGGCCCAAATTCCAACGTGGTTAGGGTAAAGACGAAGCCCAACTAAGTAGCTGCAGCCGCGTCACGTCCTGCCCCAGCAAAAGCTGAGTTTGCTGTTCGGCGCGGTCGGCTGCGCATTTCTCGGGCCCGCCCCGATCATAAGCTAGAGGTTCGAACACTAGCCGGGCTAGTAGGTGGAATGCTGCGAAAGCGTCCGCTCGCCGAGCCATGGGAAATGGCGTCGCGCGTGCAGGGTGCGCTTAAGACCGAACGACTCGATCGCTTTGCTCTGAATGTGCGCGATAGCTTCATCGATCGAATCGGTCGCGTAGATCAGCCTCAGGTCGGCATCGGCGATCATTCCTCGCTGCGCCATTGTTCCGATAAAATGCAGCAGTTCCTTCCAGTAATCGGTTCCCATAATCACGATCGGAAAATTTTTGATCTTTGCGGTTTGAATGAGCGTGAGCGCTTCGAACAACTCGTCGAGCGTGCCTGCCCCTCCGGGCATGACCACAAAGGCGTAGGAATATTTCACCAGCAGCGTTTTTCGGACGAAAAAATAATGCAGTCGCACGCAGCGATCGAGGTAAGCGTTTGTCGGCTGCTCAGATGGAAGCTCGATCGTGCAGCCGACGGAACGGCCACCAACTTCCTTGGCGCCGCGGTTCGCCGCTTCCATAATTCCAGGGCCGCCACCGGTAATGACTGTGAACCCGAGGCGCGCAATGGCTGCACCCATTTTCCTGGTCAACTCGTAATGTGGATCGTCACGATGAATCCGAGCTGAGCCGAATACCGTCACAGACGGACCGACGAAATGAAGTGTGCGAAAACCGCGCAGAAAATCCCGCATCACTCGCAATAGCGTGAAAAACTCGGCAAAGCGTGAGCGCGGTCCTTCGAGAAAAATTTCGTCGGCACGCTCCGGACGCGCGGTCAGACTCGAAGTGACTTCACCGATCGACTTCGCGAGAGAATCGTGCTCGTTCTGCACAACTATTCACTATTTCTCTGATCGAGTGCTGAGAGCAATGCGTAAACGGTCGAGAAAAGGGACTTGCGTAGCCTTTAATTTGCGTCTGGCAACTTCTTCGGAGAAGAAGCGCGCCTGATCGACTTCTGGGAATTGTTGGTATTTGCCCGAGCGCGGCGGCCATTCCAGTTCGAACAGATTTGACTTGCACTCGAACGGTTCCGGTAGATCGCCTTCGAACGCCCAGGCGTGTACAATTTTGCCGCCTTTTTGTTTGATCCAGCCGAGATCGATCCACTCCTGAGCGTTTTCGGGGCGGCATCCTACTTCTTCTTCGAATTCAATTTGAGCGCGTGTTAGTAAATCTTCTTCCGGAGCAGCCTCGCCTTTCGGGATTGTCCATATGCCTTCGTCTTTGCGGGCGAACAAGGGTCCGCCGGGATGCGCCAGGAAAACTTCGACTTGATCGTTCCTGCGCCGGAACATGAGCAGACCAGCACTGATCCGGCTGCGCGGAGATTCCGATGTTTCAGACATCATTTTGCGCCGGCAACATGCTCGACGTCTTTTGTGAGCGCCGCGCGATTTTCCTGTTTCCCACCCCAAAGATGAAATGTGTAAGTAAAAACGATGTAGCCGAACAGATCGTGCTTCGGACCATTGCTGACGTAGAGCGCGGGATTGAATTGGAAATCGCGTGTGACGTTGCAGGTGAAACCGATCGTCGATGAGTTTTCAGAGCCGCTCAGCCAATCAACCTGCACTCGCCACCTCTGATTGAAGTCGTAGGCATAACCGAGGATTGCTTCGTTTTTGTAGCCGCTATGAATAGCCCCGCCGAACACTTTGTGATGCTCGGTGCAGTAGCCAGCTTCTATAAACGGTTGGGGATTCACATTCAGGTGCGGCGACCAATTCACGAAGCCAACCGATAGAAGAAAAGGCTCTTTCGTTAACAATCCGATCTCCGTCGCGAAGATCCAATCGTCCGGTTGGAATCCGCGAAACACCGCTACCTCCGCCCATTTCGTCAGGCCCATCTCCGCTTGCAACTCATACGGGTTCGCAATGCGCTTGTCTTGAATTTGCAGACTTAAGGAGAGATTTCCTTCTGGCTGCAGGTCTGGCGTCACGATCTGACTCAAGCCTTTCGTCGTTGCGAAAGCCGAAGAGGTGCTCAAAAGAAAGACGCCAATCGCCAGAATGAGCGTCGTGAAATCGGTTAGCTTGTTGCTCGCAGGTGGCTTACGTAGCCCGTTCAACACGGCGCGAGTAAAACCATTATTTAGGAATTTGTCGATTCCATGTTGAACGTGCGCCGGGCGATTTTAAGATTGTGACAATGCGCGTGCTCGCCATCGACTCTTCTTTGCGCAACACCGGTGTCGCAATTGTCGATGCGAACAATGGCAAACCGCGTTCTATCTATTTCGGGACGATTCACAATGCGAGCTCGGTGCGTCCTTCATCGTGCCTCGTAGCAATTCGTGATCGGTTGGTTCAGCTTATCCGGGAACACGAACCGGATTGTTGCGCGTTCGAAGCGGTTATTTATGTGCAAAGCCATAAGACCGCGATTGTCCTGGGAGCGGCGAGGGGCGCGGCGATTCTCGCCGCCGCCGAGAACGGATTGCCAGTTTTTGAATATCCACCGAGAAGAATCAAACAATCCACCGTTGGGCGCGGCGCGGCCGGAAAAAATCAGGTCGCATTTATGGTGCGCGCGCTTCTCGGTTTGACGGAAACGCCGGAGGCCGATGCCGCGGACGCGCTGGCAATCGCTCTTACACATTTGCGCGCACAGGAAGCAGCCGCGCTAGGACTTTCCGGAGGTACACAAATATGAACGTCGCCCATGATTATTCGCTTAATGTGCGTTGGCTCGGCCGAATGGAATTTGCTCACGCGCTCGCGCTGCAGGAAGAGATTGTGGCCAAAAAGCGCAACGAGCGCGTATTGAAAGATGAATTGCTTCTGCTCGAGCACGAACCGGTTTACACAATCGGGCGCACTCCTGATCAATCCAGTTTGTTAGGGTCCGCGCATTTGCCGTATCCACTCTTCCCCATTAATCGCGGCGGACATGCGACCTATCACGGCCCCGGCCAGCTAATCGGTTATCCGATTATCGATTTGCGCGGCTGCGGACACGATTTACACAGGTATTTGCGCTGGCTGGAGCAGTTGCTCATCGAAACGCTGGCCGAATACGAGATCGCTGCGATTCGGCGCGAATCGCTCACCGGCGTTTGGGTCAGCGACCGCAAGATTGCGTCTATCGGCGTGGGTGTTCGCCACTGGATTACCATGCACGGATTTGCGTTGAATGTTTGCGGCGACCTGTCGCCTTTTAATCACATTGTCCCGTGCGGCATCAACGACGTCACAATGACATCTATGGAAAAAGAAACAGGCGTGCGATTTTTCGTTGGAGAGATTGCTGCGTCCGTTGAAAAATTGGCACTGAATCGGATTGGCGATTTGCGCACCTTGGCAGAACCAGAACCGATCAGTATTTAAGAAAGCGAAGTGCCATGATTCCGCTTGAAGACAACGTCGGTGACATCATTGGAAAAGCGCAACGCGGCTTGGGCATTTCCGATTCTGAACTGGCTGAAAAGGCGCGCGTCGGTTCGGAAACAATTCGCCAAATGAGGGATGGCAATTTTGACGAGCCGGCGCTGCTGAGCATTGCGCCGGTTCTTGGTCTCAGCGGCAGCGCGCTTTGCGAACTCGCCAGGGGAAAATGGCATCCGAAAAAAATTGAAGGATTCGAGGGACTCGCGCAATTCAACACGGATTATGGCGGCATGGCTGTTAATGCCTATCTCACATGGGACCCGGCCACTCGCGTGGCGGCGGCCTTTGATACAGGCGCTGATTCGAAGGAAATGGTGCACTTTGCGAACCGCCACAAGCTGAATGTCCAACTGATTCTTCTTACGCATGCTCACGCTGATCACGTTGCAGATCTGCCATGCCTCCGCGAAGAAACTGGTGCGGATGTTTTTACCCCAACAAGGGAACCAGTCCCTGGTGCGGAGGTAATTGATGAGGGAAAAAGTTTTCCGCTCGGCAATCTAAAAATCGATACCCGACTGACGTGGGGTCATTCGCCGGGCGGAATGACGTATGTGGTGACCGGGCTCGCGCGCCCTATCGCAATCGTGGGCGACTCTCTCTTTGCCGGATCCATGGGAGGCGGAAACGTGTCGTACCAAGATGCGTTACGAAACAATCTCGAGAAAATACTCACGTTGCCCGACGAGACGATCATTTGCCCGGGACACGGCCCGATGACGACAGTAGGCGAAGAGAAACAGCGCAATCCGTTTTTCGCGGGCAAAATTTGATTTCATGAACATTGGTTTTGTTGGAGTCGGCCGCATGGGCGCGAACATGGCGCGCAGGTTAAAAGATCGGCAGTTTCACATAACGGCTGTTTACGATGCTAATCGCGCAGCCGCTGTATCGCTCGCGGCCGAACTTGGCTGCGCGGCTGCGCAAGATTTGTCGGAAGTCACTGCGGCGTCTGACGTGATTTTCACCGTCGTGACAGACGATAACGCAATGCGAACAGTTTTCGCAGCAACCGGCGATAACCTGCTCGTGAACTCGCGCGGAAAGCTCTTCATTAATTGCGCTACGATCTCGCCACAGGTCCACGTCGACGTTGAAAAACTCGCGCACCGTGCCGGCGCTGAAACGCTCGAAGCTTGCATGGCCTCTAGCATTACGCAGGCGCGCGAAGGAAAACTTTACCTGATGTGCGGCGGGGACGAAGAGACATTCCACAAGGCCGAACCAATTTTGAAGGAGCTTGCTGCAAAGATTCGATTCATCGGCAAAGCCGGAGAAGCGGCGAAGGTAAAAGCGCTCGTCAACATGGTGATGAACATCAACACCGCAGGTCTTGCTGAAGGACTGGGGCTTGGCGCTGCGCTCGGCTTGGATTTAACGATGCTGCGCGAAGTGTTTTCGCAGACCGGCGCGAAGTCGCGCGTGTTGGAGACCGATGGCGAAGATATGCAAAACCGCGAGCACAGTTGCTTTTTCTCTGTTGCGCATGCGGCGAAAGACAGTGGGATCGCGCTCGACCTGGCGCGCACTCTCGGCCTCGACCTGCCGCTCGCACGTGCGACGAAAGAACAATACGACCTCATGGTCGCCGACGGCTTGGGCGAGCTCGATAAATCCGGCATCGCCGAGCTCACCTTCAAAGATCGCCAAAAACATTCCGGCGATCGCATGTGATGTGATGCGAATCAGTGCAGGGTTATCTTGACCGTGGTGTTCCCAGCCGGGATTAGAAACTGAAAAAGGCACATTTTGTCTGGAAACCTTTCAGTTCAAATTCGCCAAGCGAATGCGCCGGAACCAATTCGCCAAGCTTTGTGTGTGCCGATTCGCTCAGCGCGGACGGCTGGCCCAGTGAGCTAGCTAATTTTTCCAAGCGAAAGATCAAATTCACTTCGCCCCCCATCAAGCTTTCTTCGCCCATCGACGCGACGCCCCCCATCGCCACGGCTCCGAAATGAACAACGAAGCGAAATTCCGGCCACTGTCTTTGCTGCAATTCTTTTAGCGCAGACATTACCGCCACGATCTCTTCCCGGCTCGTAGCGGCTTCCGGCCAATAGGCAAGGAAACCGTCGCCGAGATATTTGTTAATTATCCCGTGATGATTTTCGATAATCTCCTTGCAAGTAAGGATCCACGATCCAAGAAGAACATCCAGATCCTCACTCTGCATGGAGCGGCTGAGCGGTGTGAAACCGCGAATGTCCGCGACGACAAGCCAGCACGGAACATTTTCGATCTCCCGCAATGTTCGTTGCACTAAATCGGTTCTGTACTCCTTTGAAATGGCGACGGACTGCCGAAGCGTAAGAGTCTGATCGCCGATTATGATTTGATCGCCGTCGTTTAATCGAATCGGGTGATGAATCCGCCGCTTGTTCAAAAAAGTTCCGTTGCTGCTGCCGAAATCAATCAGCCAAAGTTCGCCGACATTTTGCAGGTGGATGAGGGCGTGCCGACGCGACACTTTGGGAGAATCCAGGACGATTGTATTCGCGGCCGTGCGTCCGACCGAACAACTACCGCGGATCGGATGGCATGTGCCATCGGCCGCTTCCAACCAGGCACCTTCCTCTGGGGGTGCGTTCACGCGGAAAGAAGCTATCAAAAGTAATACCGGATGCAAAGCATCCGAGATGTACTGAATTTCGGCGGGCAAACGTAAAGATGGCGATTGTGGGGACGGCGCTATTAGCTTTTAACTTCCTCCCTACCTTAATGGTGTATACTTGCTCAAAGAGCGACGAAGGGACAGCCAACGTTGCTACATCGGACGCACGCTGGCGTCATTGTAGAATTCGATTTGCTTCCCGCCGAGACGACGTATGGCGCGCCAGCCGTGACGTTTTGCAAACTCGTCCAGCTCTGCGTGGGACATCTGTCGAAGAACCCGCAGTTCCGCAGGCTGCGTAACGATGTACTCGGAGCTGCGTGACAGGACCTTGGCGGCCTTCGCGGCAACAGCTCCAAGTTCTTCGTGCATATTGTTGCTCGCCTAACGGTTGGGCGCGCGGCTCGGGTTTCGGAAACTCTTCTTCGCCGGCTTGGAAGGCGTAGCCTGGGCGAAGGCGGGCAGGGGCGGCGGATGCTTCATCTTTCGATTTAATCGGGGTCCCAGTGCGCGATGCGCTTTACGGCTCGGCGAAGGTCCGCGGGCGCCAGGCTTTTCCATATCGATCTCGGTAATTGTAGAGGCGCTCGCCGCAACGAGCGACTATCCACTAGCTTGAACGGTGAGCACAGCCCGCGCCACAACAATTTCGCCTCACTGGCGCGATGGTTTTCATCAGGTAAATTCTTTAGGTGTTTTCCGAGACGATCGAGCTGCGCGGGCATATTATTGATTCGCTCATCCTGCCAAAAGTGCTGGATCAAATTCTGACCCACGGGGCCAACTTTAAGATCACTGAGATCAACATCGGCAAGAAACGGGCTGATCAGAGCTTTGCCCGAATTGAGGTGTCCGCCGAAACAGGCGAGGCGCTGGACGAATTGATCCTACGTCTTCGTCAGCAGGGCGCCGAAGTTTTGGAGCGCGCAAATGCGCAAATCGCTGCCGCCTCTGCCGACGGAGTTTTCCCGCCCGATTTCTACGTGACGACGAATCAGCAAACGTTCGTCCGCATCGACGGCAAGGAAATCGAAGTGCAGCCAGCCATGATGGACAGCGCCATAGCGGTCGATCGAAAAAGAGGCACCGCCAGAGCTGTTAAGTTCTTCGACGTTCGCAAAGGCGACGAGATCGTGATCGGTCACCAGGGTGTGCGCGTTGTACCGGTGCAGCGCGCAACCACGCGCACGGATGTTTTTCAGTTCATCAACACAATCGTCGATGCCGACGAACCGAAATCGGCCATCATTCGCGAGCTGGCCGGCGAATTGCATCGTGCGCATGCAGCGAAAGGAAAAATTGCCGCGGTCGTCGGCCCTGCGATCGTCCGAACCGGCGCCGGTCAGCATTTGGTGCGCCTCATCGAATCGCGTTATGTCGATCGGCTCTTTGCCGGAAATTCGTTTGCCGCTTATGACGTGGAACGCGCATTGTTCGGCACTTCGTTGGGAATGAGTCCCGATCTGGCCTTCGCGCGCGGAGGACGTGAGAACCTGATCCGAGCGGTCAATGCAATTCGCGAAGCGGGAGGAATCGCCAGCGCCGTTGAGAAAAAGATCCTGACCAGTGGCATCATGCACGCCTGCGTCCGTCACAACGTCGATATCGTGCTGACGGGTTCGATCCGCGACGAGGGACCGATTCCTGGTGTAACGACAGATGCGATCGAGGCCCAAAAGATGATGCGCAAAAAGCTCGCCGACGTGACGCACGCCCTGCTCTTAGCGAACATTCAGCATTCGCTTGCGGTGGCGAGCATGCTTGCGCCAACGGTGAAAACGGTGTGCGTTGATATCGATCCTTCGGCAGTAGAGCGCGCGGTCGAGCATCAGCCGTTGCAATCAATCGGCCTGGTCACGGATGTGGAACCTTTTCTTCGCGAACTCGCCGATTGTCTCACCCAGTCCCAAAGCTAGCAAAATACCGCCTCTCCCTTCCGAAGGGAGAGGGTAGGGTGAGGATTCGGACGATTGACTGGTGCAGCATATCAAACCCCTCACCTCAATCCTCTCCCCTTGAGCAAGGGGAGAGGCGGCGTGATGTTCCGGCCAGTTAATTGTCGATGATGCGCAAGCTGCTTCTTTGTCCGCCCGATTACTACGGCATCGAGTACGAGATCAATCCATGGATGAGCGTCGCCCGCGCCGCCGAGACGCCGGTTGCTCAACAGCAATGGAAACAATTGCACGCGACGCTTTCAAAATTGGATTGCAAGGTTCATTTGGTTACGCCACAGCCAGGGCTTCCCGACATGGTTTTCACCGCCAACGCCGGACTGACCGTCGGCCGCAAATTCATCCCCAGTAATTTCCGCCACAAAGAACGCGCCGGTGAACAGCCGTTCTTTGCCGAATGGATGAAACAACATGGCTACGAAGTGTCCTGGTTGCCGGAAAATCTTTACTTCGAAGGCGAAGGCGATGCGCTCTTCGGCGGCGACGTGCTCTTTTGCGGCTACAAATTTCGCTCCGACGTCCAATCGCACAGGGCCATATCAGAAATGCTCGGTTGTCTCGCTGTCTCCGTCGAATTAGTCGATGCGCGCTTCTACCACATTGATACCTGCTTTTGCCCGCTGCCTGACGGTGGCGCGTTTTGGTTTCCCAATGCCTTCGATGAATACGGGCAGCGCGCAATCCGGGAACACGTGACCGATTTGATCGATGTCGCGCCGGCCGAGGCGATGCACTTTTCATGTAACGCCGTCGTTATCGAGCGGGATATCGTCTTGCCCGAGGGCGCGCTGCAGCTCGTCACGACCTTGCAAAAGCGCGGCTATCGCTGCCACGAGTTGCCGATGAGCGAATTCATCAAAGCAGGCGGCGCCTGCAAATGTCTCACAATGTTCATGCCGCAACGGGCTGCGCTTTAGGGATCCGTGATGAGTGATCGGTGAACGGCGCTGTTG
>Ga0137415_10001215_pt1 | contig 25529 bp, 16 predicted proteins | sample CZODoug3_1_1_16f_FD_183082 | JGI IMG/M metagenome (GOLD analysis project Ga0137415, IMG submission 183082) | Vadose zone soil fungal communities from Angelo Coast Range Reserve, California, USA - CZODoug3_1_1_16fungal (Hybrid Assembly) | ecosystem: Environmental > Terrestrial > Soil > Vadose...
TGTTCGGCCTGGCTCGATGTGCTGGTGAAGACAATGTCCGCGCAATCCAGCAATTGTTTGATCGAGCGGCGATGGAAAAACTGCACGATGAAGTTCTTGTTCATGATCGGCCAAAAACCCCAGAGCTCATGAAACATGACCACCAGAAGACCGCGCGCTTTGGTTTTCCAGTCGATCAGCGCGCGGATGAGATTGCGCGGATAGCCGGCACGATCGAAGCCATAAGCGCTGTATTGCACGAGTATTTTACCGCCCCTGGACGGCAACCGCTTCAAGATTGCGTCCGCATCGGCGCCTAACTCTGCCACGAAGTATTGCCGCGAAGCTGTCCGGCTTTCTCGCACCTTCGGAACAAGCAACCGCAGATTTGGAAGCGACGGCCAGTGGGCGAGTACTCTCAGCGTATAATCGCCAACTCCGCCCGCACCCGGAGTCGATTCCGGAGAGATGATGACGATCTCATCCGTCACGTCATCGCCTCCTCTTGCACCTTGGCTGGAAGCAAATCGGAAATTTTTCGGGCGATGATGTTCCAGTCAGCGTTTTGATCGTACCACTCTTTGAGCGATTGCGTTCTTCCGCCAAGATCGGCCTCGGAAATCGTTGCGACTTCGTCCGGCGAAATCGTGAAGCACAACGGCGTCCATGCAGCGTGCAATCTGCCAACAATCGCGCAACCGTGCGATGCGTACGCCATTAACGGGCCCGATTTGCTCCAGTTTTTGAAGGTGGCGTGGGTCAGAGCAAACTGCACCCCAGCAAGCAATTTGGAAACTTCAAGAGACGGCAGTATTCCGTGGCGAATAACGACATGGGGATCAGGCCACGCAGCAATCAGTTCCTCTGATCGCAAATCAAATTTTTCATCGCGCGGTCCGACGAGGTGAAGCTTGGTTAAGCGTCCATCCCTTTGCCACGATCGAATTTCTGCATCGAACATCTGCAATGTCTGCCAGCGGCTGAAAGGCAGTCCGAAGATCACGAACTCAGTACGAACCCTTTGTTGTGAAAGATTATCCGGCGCAAGGATATTCGATCCGACCGGAGCTAGATGAACATCGGCGCGGCCGGAAATCTTCATAATCTTTGTCACGTGATCGCTCGTGTTCGTGACGATCACATCGGCGAGGCGCGCAAGTTTGCGGATGATGCGGCGGTTGCACAGGTCGATCCAATAATGTCGAGACGCGATTGGAAATTTGCCGGGCAATTCATGAAAAAAAATCAGCAAGCGTCCCGCGGGATATTTTGCCTTCCATTTGGCGAGGACCGCCGGAAGCCATATTGGACAACCGTAACGATGATAGGCCCGCCCCGCGTAATGCAGAAGAACATCCGCGCCACGCGCGCTCTCGAGCGCGCGGGAAAGGTTGGCGGCCTTGGCGTTGAATTCGGCGATCGCGCTATGATTGAGGGCGGCGGCTGATTCCGCCGCGCCTTCAACGACGAGGAATCCAACGTGCGAGGTCTCGCCAGGCCAATGTCGATGTAACAGCCAACTGTAAGCGCCGATTCCGCAGAGCTGCGGCGGAAGCCGCGTGCTGATAATGATGAACGGCCGCGCGTTCACGAGATCGTGACAAAGCGAGAAATCGTGCCCCAAAACTTCCGCGTCTGATCCGCGAGCATGAACTCGCGGCGCGCAAGGTCGAGAGCATTCGCAGCGGCCTCCGCGCGCTCTGAGTTCGTCAGGTGCGCCAGTGATCTCGCGATTTCCTCCGGACTTAGACACGTGAGAAAAATCGCAGCCTTGTTCCCGGCTAAAATATCAAATGCTGCGGAAGTGGTGGGGCCATGATAAAGAATTGGGATGCCGCTGCCGGCATAGGTCACCATCTTGGTGGAGACACTGTAGCGGGCGAAGTTTTCATGTTCTTCGCCGAAGGGGATTGGCATGTAAAGCAGATCGGCGTTTTCGAGATCGCGGTCGATCTGCGGCTCGCTCGCAAAAGGGAGAACCTTAACTTCTTTAATATCTTTGAACACGTGGGGCCGGATATGTTCGCAGCGGCATTTCACCGTGACAGCGACCGCGGGATGCTCGCGCTCAAAGATAACCGTCCCTTCAAGCAGAGCGCGCAGGTTGCGTTCGTAAGCCATATGGAAAAGTCCCATGAAATAGATCCGCAAACGGCCCGGCTCCGCCCTGTTCTCATGCGGGGCCAACTCGTTCAACCCATCTGTGACGACTTGATAATCGCGCGCGCCGTAGCGGCGCGAATATTCACGTCCCAGCGCCTCGGAAATAACGAAGCGGGCATGCGCATCGAGCCAGGCGCGGCGCATGGCTACTTCACTCAGGGCAGCTCGCCCGGCGCTGGCTGCGGTGTAGGCGAGATCGTCGTGCAAACTAATGAAGAACGGGAGAGAGAGTTCGCGAGCAACGGCGTGCGCCTGGGCAAAATCCAGACCGGCGTGCGGAATGGTATGAATGGCGCACACGCCCCGGCGCTGACAAAATTCTTTTAATCGACGCCGAAATCCAGAGGCGAACATCGACACGGTCATCTTCGGGAATATCGCCAGGCGACTCGTTTCAATTTTTCCCCAGGAGGGCCGACTGCGAAGATGTGTTTCGTTAGGCGAATTCTGCGGACGTTTCGGAGCGCAACAGAGGCTGTGCCATTCCATCGGCGCTCGTCCGAGCAAAGCGCGAAGAATGCGCGCGCCACCGCCAGCCCAGCAGAGGCTGAATGGTTGAACAAACAAAATCGTGTTCCTGAGAGAGCGCAACCGCCGGCGATAAACATGAAGCGTGTCGTCGGCAATCTTTGACCAGCCAAACTGCGCGGCTGCTTCCGCGCTGCGCTCGGACAGTCGTTGGTAGGAGGGTTGGTCGCGTTCAAGAATTTTGCAAATTGCGCCCGCGAATGCGTCGATGTCGCCACTCGGAACGAGCAGCTCAGGCAAACGCGTGCTTAAAATGTCGCGCGGACCGGCAACGTCGAATGCAACTGTCGGAAGAGCAGCGGCGAGTTGTTCGAGCACGGCCAAACCAAAGCCTTCGACGTAGCTTGGAAAAGCGCCGACCGCACAATCAGCCAGAAGCTTGGGAAGATCGACAGGCGAATAGTCGGAGATCGACTCGATTCCAGCGGATGATTCAAGGCCCAAGTCTGACAAAATTGTGTCCGCACCAACCATCGTCCCGAGAAAACAGAAACGAGCATTTGGAACTTCCTGCCAGATGCGCCGGACGATACGCCCCCAGTCGTGGGAACCTTTCCTTGCGGCCCACATTCCGATGAAACTGATTTTCTTTTGCGCCAAACGGACATCGGCGGGCGCCGCCGCCTGCAAAAGAGCGCGGCGTCGTTCGGCGGTGAGGCCATATGGTTGGACGACGACTGGGCGATCAGAAGCGATTTCACGGTGAAGACAAGCCGCTTCGTTTTCGTTAGGCAGATTGATGAGATCGGCATGCTGCACGGCCTTTTCGGAGGCATGCATCAGCCGCCGCCTGGTGAGCGTGTAGAGAATCCGGCCAAGAAATCTTCCACGCGAGCGGCGCGGCCAACGATGATGTGCGCTACGCTCGAAGCGATCATAAAGCCGGTACAAGCCGACAGAACGCGCAACGAGAAGTCCGTTAAACCTCAACTTTTCTTTGGACGCAGGCAGAGAACCAATGAGCGCGTCGATCACATCGTAGCACGCGCGTTTCCTCTTCACAAACGCGGCCGCTTTATAGGCAAAGAGCACCTGGCGTAGGGCAAATCCTGCACGCGAGCCACGCGCATTCGGGAAAGCATCAGACAAACTGAAGTGATCGACAACATGACCGGTGGCGCGCCATTGCTCCGCCAGTTCCATGTAAACACGCACGGCGCCAAGTCGCGCATCCCAGTGCAAATTGAGCACAACCAGGATGCGAAGCGGCCCTGGCGCCGGCGGCAAAGTCTCTGCCCTCACTGTTTCAGGCTTATCCAAAACTTGTGCCTCACCGGGTTAACGTAATGACGCAGAGCCAGAGCGGCGCCGGCGTATTGATCGGGATAAACGAACTGATCATCCAACTGCAATACATACTTGGTGGCATCAAAAGGACGTCCCCCGCTCTCGTGCATCGTCAGATGTGTCATGGTTTGATTCGTAAAAAAGTTGGGTTCGCCTTCGAGTTCGAGAAATCGTTGGATGCTCAGCGACCAGTCGAGCTTCTCGAACAAGAGCAAGACTCCCGTGTTCACCGGTTCCTTTCGCTCGCTCGGATCACGCAAAAGTCGAGCGTCACCGGAAAACTGACAGTCGGCCAAATAATACGCGGGCGCGTCGTGGGCCGCGGCGCGGATGGCAAGATCGGGAGCGCTTGCGAAAAAGAGAACGTCGGAATCGACATATAAGGCGGGGCCGTTGGTCGGAAGCGACATGATCAACGCGAGTTGCCTGCCGGTTGGATGGGTTGCGAGATATCGAAGAAACTTTTCCGGCAGTCCGCTGGGCGGCGGTTGGATCGACAATCGCACCGAAACAATCGGGTCGATGCGTTCGAGCAGCCAGATGCTTCGAGCTGAGTGCGAGCCATCCGAAACCACGGTGAAACTTTTTGGACGCCCCACCTGTTGAAGAAACGATCGGATCGAGGCGACTTGTTCCGGCAAGGTCGTCTCGCCAGAATAAGCGAACACCTCCAGGGCAAGTGAGCGTGGCAAGTGCAGTGGCCTGCGCACAATCACGGGCAACAAAGCGCGATAGAGTCGCCGCAGCGTATCGCCTTTTAGTCTGGCCAGATGGTAACCGAAGTTTGGCATCGTTATCCGGGCGCTGATTGGAAGGAACGGAAGCCGCGATAACTGAGCGCAATGTTGAGCAGAAGATTGGGAATCGCGGAAATAAGATTGAAGGTCAGAACGCCCATGACGCTCGAGAAATCAGTGAAGGGAATCAGTGCTATTTGCGCGGCGAGCGTGAGCGGAATGTAAAGCCAAGAGCCGGCGACCCAGGCTTTGGAGGCGTTCAGCGCCCAAAACGTTCCGGTCAGTGCAGAGAGGACGGCGCCACCCACCATGAGAAGCAGTTCTCGATGGAGGTGGGCGTATTTGCTGCCAAGAACAAAGAGAAATTGGTCCGGAAAAATTTCCGCGCCGCACAGAACAAGCAAACTGAACGCGCTTACGCTGCCAATGATTGCCGCATAAAGCCAGCGCAGTTTCCGTGCGCTCTGGCAGCGAGCGAATGCCGGAACGAAAACGTTGGTAAGAAGATTACTGAGCACCGCAAAAATCATCGCCAGTCGCCCGAGCGCGCCCACTTCGGCGACCGAACTCGTGCGGCGGGCGAAAAAGCTGATGAGAAAAACCGTGATCTGTCCCTGCAAACAATAGAAAACAGCATTGGCGGCGAGTTTTCGGATAAAGCCAAACATGGCGGCGCGATCCTCGGCATTTTCGGGCGCGTCCAGATCGATGACACCCGCCACGTACTTTCGGAGCATGGCGTATTGCAGGAGCAACGTCGCCGTGGCGACGGCGACGGCCACGCCGGCATTGAGAAAAAAATACATGAGCGTGACCAGAACGAGGAGTCGCGCGATCGCGCCGGTGAGATCGATGCTCTGGATACGCGCGATATCGGAGCGCAACCGAGGGACGACGTCCAGGACGCCGAGCGATAGTTGGATCAAAAGCCCGGCGAGAACCACGACGATCAAGACCGCCGTGTAAAAAAATGACGCGCCGTTCTTGACCAACAGGAAATACAAAACCGGAGTGACGATGATAATGGCGACCGCGCCGAGCTTTCTCCGCACGCTTAGCGCAGTGCTGATGAGTTGACCGAAACGATGTCGATCTTGCCAAACGCGCCCCCCGATCGAGACCAGACCGACGCTGATGCCAATGTCCGCGAGCAGGTTGATCGTTCCCTGCATGGTATTGGCGATGGTGAAATAGGCGTACTCGCGCTGTTCCAGTGTGCGAACGAGCAGAATCCCGCTCAAGAACCCGATGATCTGCACAACCGCCTGCACGATTGCGAGATTGCCTACGATCTTTGCCCGCTGGAATGCGCGGCGAATGATCGGCGCAGAGCCCTCCTCCATTAGCGGCGGTAAGACGGGATTGAAGAAACTCATGGCGCCTTCAATTGCTCAACAGAGCCATGAGCGGCCCAAGTGCCAAGACCAATTCTTTGAGTAGTGGTGCTTGGATCAAGTGTTTTTGGAGCCAGCCGCGGAAATCAAATGACGCGTTGAAGGACACGCGCGGCCGTGTGGCGGCGGAAAATGACGGAGCCCGAAGGACGAAGGAAGCCCGAATGCTCAAATGACGAAGGAGCAGTCGGCGAGTTCTTTCGTCATTCGGATTTCGTCATTCCTTCGTCATTAGACATCCGTCGTTCGTTATTCACACTTAAGGTTCCGCTTCGCAATTCGAGCAGAATGGAACCAGACAAAAGGCAAATTTCCGTTCGCAGTTAAGAAGGCTGTTTGGCGGGCTCGCGCGGCGGCGGAGCAGTGAGCGCTTCGTCATCCGTGACGGAGGCGGGCGGGTTGTAATACTCCGCATACTGGTAGTAATAATATTCGGGCAGGGAGGTATCGACGAAATTGAGAATAATGCCCGGAACGTTGACCTGCCGGCCGTAAAGGAGCTCGAGCCCTTTCCTGATCAGACGCGCCGAGGTGTAAGAAAGGCGCACGACGAAGAGCGTGGCGTCAATCTTGGGAGCGAGGCTGGCGGTGTCATCCGCGGCGAGGACCGGCGAGCTGTCGATGAGGATGTACTCGTAGTGCTTGTACATTTCTTTCAACAACACATCGGTCGAATCGCGCAGGAGATGCTCACTCGGCTGCGACAAGCTCTTGCCGCGGGGCAGAATGAACAGGCTCGGGTAGGAAGTCGGTACGACAACTTCCTGCCAGTTGACTTCCTGTTTGAGCACTTCGGACAAGCCGGGCTTCGAAGAGATGCCGAAAGCTTCCCGGAGCGCGCCGCGCCGCAGATCGGCGTCGATCAACAAGGTGCGCGCGCCGGAGAGCGCCATGGTGATGGCGAGATTGGCCGCGATGGTGGATTTTCCTTCGTTCGGCACCGCGCTGGTGACCAGAAGTGTTTTCGGCCGGGGACCCTCGTAGGGCATGAAGAAAATCGAGGAGCGGACGTTGCGGTATGATTCCGCAAAAATGTGGCGCGCATCGTCCGGTTGGAGCAGGGTGAGCTTGCCCTTGGTCTTTTCCTTTGGGATTTGACCGAGGACACTTTCGGAGAACTGGTGCTGGAACTCCCCGAACGAGGCCATGCGATCATCGATGCGATCGAGCAGGAAGAGAATGCCGATGCCCGCGAGCAGGCCGCCTCCCAAACCGATCAACAGACTCTTGATCAGCCCAGGCCGGACCGATATCGGCGGCGTGGCCATTTCCATGACGGAAACCTGATCGGCGCTGTCCACGACTTGGGAGACATCAACCTCTTTAAGATTGTTCGTAAGTCGGTCGTATAAAACCTTGAGCCGATCCACTTTTCCCTTGACGCGATTGAATTGGGCGAGGCGCTGGCTCAAATCGAGCGCTTTGGCCTCCCATTCCTTAATGTTGGCCTGCAGGTTTTCCATCTGTTTGCCGATGGATTTGCGACGCGTCTCGAGCTTCTCGACCGTGTCTGCGCGGAATAGATCGATTAGTTTCTCCTGTTTCGAGATTTCATCGTTGAGCTTGAGAATCTTGGGATGTTTTGGCCGGAGATCTTTCGCGAGCGTGTCGCGTTCCGCTTTCAAGAGCTGGACCGCCTGCTTCGCCTTCAAGTACTCGCCTTCCGGACCTACGCCGGAAAATGGCATCCCTTGATCCTCCGTGCTTTGTCCACCCAGATTCATTTCAGATTTGTTCTGCGCGCGATCAAGGTTCTGGTCGAGATCGAGGAGATTGAGGAGATCATACTCGGTTTTTAGCCCGGCATAGTCCCGGTTTAATCTCACCAGATAGGCGGCCGCGCTATTTCCCTCCTCCTGAATGAAGCCGATGTTGTTCTGTTTCTGAAACTCGAGCATTTCATCTTCGGCCGTTCGCAAATCTTTTTCGGTCTGAATAAGCTGCTCGGTGATACCGGTGATCAGGGTCTGTCCCTGCCCCTCACGCATTCCCTTTTTGAAATCGAGATACTTCTGCATGAGCGCGTTCAGATAAGCCTGCGTGTAATCCGGAGTGCGGCCAATTGCCTGAAGATCGAAAATGGAGGTGCGCGGTTTTTGCACGACCGTAATCTCCACCCGCATAGGCTGCATTTCCGGATGGGTAGAGCGAACGACCGCTTCCGCGCTGCGTTTGACCTCGGCGCTCTGCATGAGCTGAATCTGGGTGCCGTAAAAATTGACGCTGTCTTCGCTGTAAACCGCGCCTTGGGCGATGTTCAACTTGCCCGCGAGCATCATTTTGCTGGTAGAGAGAAATGAGGGCGGCATTTGATAAATGAGAAACGCTTCGACGAACAGCCCGAGACAGATCGTCAAGACCGGAATCCACCAGCGCCTGAGGAGCAGGGCCTTGTAGCGATGCAACCGGGTGATCAAGGTGTTGGACCAGGCGGCGGGGGTGGATCTCTCAACGGCGGGAATAGGAGCTTGCATACCTACATGTTGATCAAACGCTGCGGGACATAAATTTGATCGTCGGGTTGAAGCACCACGTCTTCTTCGGTGTGCCCTTCTTCAATGACCCGCTTGAGATCGACCGTGAAGTCTTTGCCATTTTTCCGAGTGACCTTCACTTTGCGTTTATTGGCAAAATCGCCAAAGCCGCCCGCCCGGATGACGGCTTTGCTAACCGTATAACTTTCATCCGGAGGGACCTCCTGCGGCCCCTGGCTTTTCACCGAGCCGTAAACATAAATCCGGCCGCGCGATTTCTCGCTCACCCGGTCAACCGCCAGGATCACGGTCGCGTGATAATAATACTCTTTCTCGAGGGCACTCTTGATGTTGAAAGCAAGCTCTTTGCACGTTTTGCCTTGGGCCGGGACCAGGCCGACGTACGGCACTTCCAGCTCCCCGCTATCATTTACCCGCAAGCGCTGCGAATCGTTATCTCGATCTTCCACCACGCGGAAACTGACGAAGTCATTCGGGCCAAGCTTCTTTTTGTCATCGAGAACCTCCATCGAGTTGGTCCGCATGACCGTGCTCGTGGTCGGCGGAAGATCGGCCGACGGTGTTTTGGCGATCGACGGAATCGGGCTGGCTGAATCTTGGGCGCGTCCTGGCGGTGAACCCCAAACGATTGCAGCGAAGATCAATGCATAAACACGCACTCTCATCAGCACTCCCGCTTCATCCCTTTAAAAACTGTAAGTGCCATCGAGCGAGACGCGGTTCTGAGTATAATCACGCAGCGGCACATTGGAATCTTTCTGCGTATATTGATAACGCAAGCCGAGCGTGATATGCGGGGTCAACTGATATCCAACAGCGATCGCGCCGCCGAAGCGGTGGAGATGTTCCCTGATGAAGCCGCCGGATTCATCCGCATCTTCGTAAAAGAACTCTGTGGAGAGGAGGGTATTGCGGATGATGTTCCATGATACCGTATGGCGGATGTAATTCAAAGTAATATAGTTGGAGTTGACGCCGAGCTGGCTCTCGTGACCCGCGCTCAAAGATTGAACGATGGCAGGATTAATGCGATGCGAGATCAGGATATTGGCGTAGTAATCGGAGAGCTTACCCGAATCGTGAAACGGGCCGGTACTAACCACGCCGCCATTATTGAACGAGATCCATTGATAGCCGCCCGCCACCCGTACTTTTAGGTAATTGGTCAACTGCGTTTCCGCGAAAGCGCCGATGGCATAGTCGGTGGAATCGTTTAAGACATTTTTGTCGTAATAATTGAAGACTGCGTAGGACTCGAGCCCGACGTTGGTGGTCGAGCTGACGGCGAAGTCAACATTTCCCGACAGTTCCTCGGCGTTTCGGTTCAGGTAATTGAACATCGAGGTCGTGGAAATGTAAGTGTAATGATCGTAACCCAGGGTGACGACGGCCTTGTTGAGGTCCCAAAGCACCGAGACGCCCACGGTGTTCTCGAAGCGCCCGTAATCGACCACATTGCTCAGCGCCAGTTCTGCAATCGGATCCTGCTGGAGCGAGGGGCGCTCGTGGAAGTTGATCCGGAAATCGCCTATAAAAATGTCGAAGGCCAATTGGGAACCCGGTGAAATCAGCACGCCACTTGTATCTGCGTTCGAATGGTCGACATAGAATGCGTAGCCCAGGCCGAGATCGAGTCTCAAGGTATTAAGCTGCGTCACCGGCCAGATGGCATTGACATTCACCTGGGGCCGGATGATCACGTCCTCCTGGGTGTTGACCTCGGCCAGGTTGATGTTGTCGTTATATTCCACACCAAGTGTGGCGCTAACGCGGAACCTGATCGGGCCCATCAGGAGATTATAGGGAATGTGCTCGATATCTTGCCGGCGCGCTTCCGCGGCCGCTTCTCCGGCCAGTGAGGGCCGAACCACGTCTTGCGATCGAGCAATCGACGCTGCGCACAGGAGCGGAAGGAAAAAAACGAGGGCGATGCACTTCGAGGGACGATTCACATGAGCAAGCGGTGGAGTGACGCTCATAGAGGCAAGTCGGGCGCGTTTACGTTAGCAGTTGTGATACCAAAAATATTCTGTTTGCAAAGCGATCCCCCGCGGCAACGCGCGCCTCATATGAAGCAAGCGTCTCCGTAAACGATAACGTTTGGTTAGATCTGTTTTGATACTGTTCCGGCTTTTTTACACAAAATTTCCCTGGGCAGGCAAGCGAAATTGCCTCGAAAAATAAATTTAATATTCTTTTCCTCCCCCCAGCGGGAGACCCGCCCCCGGCGGGCAAACCGAGCAGGCCTCTGGGGCCGCCCGGACATTCAAGGAAATTTCTGCGACTGGCCCAGCCTAAGCTCCTAAATGGAAACGATATGAGTCGTTTCCCATCACTCATCCGCTCCCGATGCGCTGTTGGGGGGTGGTTCGGGGCGATTGTCCTCGGCAGCCTTGTTGTCCACCTGGTTTGTGCCGGCACCGCCGCGATCACAAACGAGATCAACAATCGGAGCGAGAATCCTGATCCCTTGAATGGTGGCGCACAGATCGAATGCATTACGCCGGACGGGCGGGTATCCCCAGTCGCGAATCCCGGGACGAGTACTCCGGGCGCACCCGCCTTGATGATGGACGACGCGACGATCAGTTGCGCCTTGCAGGAGGGCGAAACCACTTTCATTATCCCTCTCTTTAGGGCCGCGTTACTGGATCGTTTCACGCTCATAAACCAAAACGCTGCCGCCCACGGCGAGTTCAACATCGCCGTTTCCAATTCGCATCTTTCGGCCGACAGCCCGAAGTGGACCCAAGTGGACGGGATCGTTTCCTTTGCGCATAAACGGCTCTTTAATCTTTCGATGCTCGGCGTTGAAGCAAAGTATATGAAGCTCTCGTTTCACGTAGAAAAGACGGGCCGAATGACCGGCCTTGGTCTTTATCGCGCTGAAAAAGAACCGACCGATGCGATCGCTAAAACGGCGAAGCTGCCAGCTCCAGCAGAGAGTCGATATGGAGAAGATCGCAATTTTGATTGCATCAGTCTTTTAGCCGCTTCGCTTCTGTAATCGTTTCGTTTCTTGAATCGCTGCGCTCTGCGAAACGCGCGCAGAGGCGCCAAAACACATGCGCACCGCGTCGCCCGGGCGACGACGGCTACAGCTTCCGCGCAAGGCACGGAACTAGCTCTTTTTACGCACGGTTTCGACTGTCGTGACGCATGCGATTGGCTACGGGGAATCAGTTACAAGGGCGAGTAGCGCGATCAGCGGGCGACGATCAATCGGATCCATCCCGCAATAAGTGCACAACCAATGAAAACCACAATCGCGCATTATCTGAAAACAATTCTTCTCAGAGCCCGGAGCATCTTCAGATCGTTGCCCGGGCTACGAACGATGCAGTTCGGGATTGGGATGTAAAAAGCGGCTCGCTCTTTTGGCCGCAAGGGCTCGAGAGTTTGCTCGGTTATTGTCGATCTTCCGCCACGGAGCAGATCGGTTTCTGGCAAGAGCAGGTTCATCCGGAAGATCGCGCGCGGGCCGCGGCCAGTATCGGCGATGCTCTCGCCGGAACGAGCGAGCATTGGAGTGGTGAATATCGGCTTCGCCGCGCTGATGGCAGTTATCTCCAGTTGCTCGAACGGGCGCTGATCGTGCGAGATGGCCAGGGCAAAGCCGTCCGTTTCGTTGGCTCGCTCATCGATATCACGACGCGAAAACAATTACATGATCAGCTTTGTCGTTCGCAAAAAATGGAAGCCTTCGGTCAGCTCGCGGGCGGTGTCGCGCACGATTTCAACAATTTCCTCACCACCATCCTCGGCTACTGCGACCTGGTCCTCGCCGAGACTGGCCGGAAGGGCGCGGTTGCCAGCCATGTCGCCGAGATTCGCGGCGCCGCCGGTCGTGCCTCCGTTCTGACCGGACAGCTCCTCGCATTTAGCCGCCGGCAGGCGCTTGAGCCACGCGTCGTCGAAGTCAATTCGTTCATCGCCAATCTCGAGGGATCGCTGCTCCGGCTCATCGGTGAGAACATTCGCGTGGTCTGTCATCTGCACGACGAAAAGCAAAGGGCTCACATCAAAGTGGACCCTGTGCAGTTGACTCAGCTCATCCTGAATCTGGCCGTAAACGCGCGCGATGCGATGCAGAACGGCGGCCAGCTCACGCTCGAAACATCGATTGTCGATGTTAGCAAGGACACGGAACCTGCTTGCGCTTCAGAAGAGTTTACCCCTGGCCAATACGTCCTCATCAGCGTCGCCGACACTGGAATCGGAATGACTGATGAAGTGAAAGCGCATCTCTTCGAACCGTTCTTCACCACCAAGGAGGAAGGACGTGGCAGCGGCCTCGGTCTCGCCACCAGTTATGGCATCGTGCGGCAAAGCGGCGGCCACATTCGCGTCGAGAGCGAATCGGGAAAAGGGACTGTAGTGCACGTTTATCTTCCCAAGGTTCCCCCGCCGCCTGCACCATCCTACAAGAAACCGAGCGCAAAGAAGCTGCCGCGGGGCACTGAGACCATCCTCGTGCTCGAGGACGACATCAGCGTGCGCCACATTTCCGTCCGTGTTCTTCGCAACCTTGGCTATCAAGTTATCGAAGCGGCCAATGGCGACGACGCGCAACGCTTAATTAGCGAAAGCGCCGGCCGAAAAGTTCATCTCTTGCTTACCGACATGGTCATGCCGCAGATGAGTGGCCGCCGCTTCGCCGATTGGCTGCGATCGGCCAGCCCGCACATAAAGGTGGTTTTCGTTTCCGGGTACCTCGAGGAATCGCTCCATCCGGGCGATCGCCGAGATCCCGGCATGTTTTTCTTGCCGAAACCGTTCGATCCCGAGCAGCTCGCTGCCAAAGTGCGCGAAGCGCTCGACAAACTGTAGATGCTCGCCGCGGCGAGCGCGGCGTACGGATTGCAAACGCGCGCGCGTGGCGTCGCTCAGAGGGCGACGGCTGTCGGCCGATCTTGCCGCGGCGACGATTTTTTTGATCGACGTGAGAACATTGCCGCTGTTGCGTGCGCGGTATATTGAAAAGCGCGTGATCACGTTCAAAGACATCGAAGCGGCGCGCGACCGCATCGCCGGCGCGGTTTACTATTCGCCCTGCCGGCCTTCGATTCCGCTGAGCGAGACCACGGGCATGGAAATTTTCTGCAAGCTCGACAACTTGCAGCGCACGGGCAGTTTTAAGGAACGAGGCGCGCGCAACGCCCTTGTCCAACTGTCGCCCGATCAAAAAAAACGGGGCGTGATCGCGGCCTCGGCTGGCAACCATGCGCTCGGTCTCTCTTACCAGGGCAAGTTACTCGGCGTTCCTGTGACGGTGGTGATGCCGAAGTACGCCCCGCTCATCAAGCTGAGCAATTGCCAGAAACTTGGCGCCAACGTTGTGTTGCACGGCAAAGATTTCGCCGAGGCAAAAGCGCACGCGCACGAGATCGCGGGCGACAAAAGTCTCGCTTACATCGACGGCTACGACGATCCCGCCATCATCGCCGGCCAGGGAACGATGGGCCTCGAGATTATCGAGCAAGTATCAGATGTCGATGCGGTGATTGTGCCTGTGGGCGGTGCTGGTTTGATCGCCGGCGTGGCGCTGGCCGTGAAAACTTTGCGCCTGCAGACGAAGATCATTGCGGTCGAAGCGGAAAACGTTGCCAGTTTTTCCGCTGCGCTCGAAGCTGGCAAGCCGACCAAGATCGCGCTCCATCCCACGCTCGCCGATGGTCTTGCGATTCCGCAGGTCGGTGCAAACGCGTTTGAGATCGCGCACAAACTTGTCAATCTCGCGACGACCGTCACCGAAGAGCAGATTGCGATTTCAATTCTGCGGCTCGTCGAACTGGAAAAAAGTGTCGTTGAAGGAGCCGCCGCCACGCCGCTCGCAGCGTGTCTTTCTGGGAAATTGAAAGAACTCGCCGGAAAACGCGTTGTGCTCTTGCTTTGCGGCGGCAACATCGATCCAAACGTCCTCAGCCGCGTCATCGAGCGCAGTCTGGTTGCTGACGGAAGACTTTGCCGGTTCACCGCCGTCATCAGCGACCGCCCCGGTGGCCTCGCCGATCTCGCCGCGCAAATCGCATCAACCGGCGCGAGCATCAAGCAAGTGGCGCATGATCGCGCGTTCGCCACCTCGGATGTTTCGACGGTGAATGTTCTCTGCACGGTCGAGACGCGGAACCACCAGCACCTCGCCGAGCTGCGTGCGCAACTGAAAAGTCACGGCGTCGAAACCTACGACTCCAAATAGTTGAACGCGCACTCGCGTTCCGTAGGCTCACCCATGCATAAGCCGATGGTAGGGCGAGACTCTGTCGAGCCTACGAATTTCGATTCCTTCGCACATCGTCACATCGGTCCGAACAAGGAAGAGATCGACGCGATGTTGCGCGAGCTCGGTTTCGAGAATCTCGATGCGCTCATCGACGCGGCGATTCCGAAAAATATCCGGCTCGACCGGCAATTAAATTTGCCGGAAGCAAAATCGGAAAACGAAGCGCTCGCCGAGCTGCGCGCGATCGCTCAGAAAAACAAGGTCGCGCGCTCGTTTATCGGCGCCGGCTACTCGGATTGCATCACGCCGCCGGTCATTCAGCGGAACATCCTGGAAAATCCCGGTTGGTACACCGCCTACACGCCGTACCAGGCTGAGCTCGCGCAAGGCCGGCTCGAGGCGCTTCTCAATTTCCAAACCATGGTGACCGATCTTACCGCGCTCGATATCGCTAACGCTTCGCTTCTCGATGAAGCGACTGCGGCGGCCGAAGCAATGGCGCTTTGTCACGCAGTCGTTGCTGGCCGGAAAACTTTTTTCGTCGCCGATAATTGTCATCCACAGACCATCGAAGTCGTGCGCACCCGCGCGAAACCGCTCGGCATCGAGGTTAAGATCGACAATTTCTCACGGTTCAAATTCGACAGCACAGTCTTTGGCGCTCTCGTGCAATATCCCGCCACCGATGGTGCGATTTACGATTACACTGGATTCGTTAGGCGAGGGCATGACGCTGGTGCGCTCGTCGTAATCGCGGCAGACATTCTCGCGCTCACATTGCTAAAGCCGCCGGGAGAATTTGGCGCGGATGTCGCAGTCGGCAACACGCAACGTTTTGGTGTTCCGCTCGGCTTTGGCGGACCGCACGCCGCTTTTTTTGCGACGCGCGATCAATTCAAGCGTCACATGCCCGGCCGGCTCGTCGGCGTTTCGCACGATGCCGAAGGCCGTCCCGCGTATCGCCTCGCGCTGCAAACGCGTGAACAACACATCCGGCGCGACAAAGCGACGAGTAACATCTGCACGGCGCAGGTTCTCCTCGCCGTCATCGCGTCGATGTACGCGGTTTATCACGGGCCGCGCGGCTTGCGGTCAATCGCGGAACGCGTGCACACGTTTGCTTCGAAACTCGCCAAAGGTTTACAGCAATTAGGCTTCGAAGTCGCGCATGAAAATTTCTTCGACACATTGCATGTCGATCTTGGCGACAAAAGCGCAGACACAATCTTGTCGCGCGCGGCAACGGCGGGAATGAATCTGCGCAAGCTGAGCAATAACACGATCGGGATTTCACTGGACGAAACAACGTCGGAAACAGACATCGAATTGCTCATGTCGATCTTTCGCGGAACTCACGTCCGCGACTTTGCCGATGACAAACTTGATCATTCTGCTTTTCGCAATCCGCAATCCGCAATCCGCGACTCGGATTTGTTGACTCATCCCGTTTTCAACACGCATCACACCGAGACCGAGATGCTGCGGTATTTGAAAAAACTCGAGTCACGCGATCTTTCGCTGACCACGTCGATGATTCCGCTCGGCTCGTGCACGATGAAGCTGAATGCGACCGCGGAAATGTTTCCGATTTCGTGGCCGGAGTTTTCCAGGCTCCATCCGTTTGCGCCTGTCGATCAAACAGCCGGGTATTGCGAAATGGGCGAGCAACTGGAGGAATGGCTGGCCGAAATCACCGGCTACACCGCGGTTTCATTGCAACCAAATGCCGGTTCGCAAGGCGAGTACGCCGGACTGCTCGCGATCCGCGAATATCACGCCTCGCGCAACGAATCGCATCGCAAAGTTTGTCTGATTCCGCAATCGGCGCATGGAACGAATCCCGCCAGCGCGGTCATGGCGGGCTTCCGCGTCGTTCCGGTTGCGACCTTGAAAGATGGCGATATCGATCTTGCTGATCTTCGGGGGAAAGCGGACGAACATGCGCACGATCTTGCCGCGCTCATGGTGACTTATCCGAGCACGCACGGCGTTTTCGAAACAACTATCCGGGAGATTTGCGAGATCGTGCACTCGCACGGCGGGCAAGTTTACATGGACGGCGCAAACATGAACGCGCAAGTCGGTCTTTGCCGTCCCGGCGATTATGGCGCGGACGTTTGCCATTTGAATTTGCACAAGACTTTTTGCATCCCGCACGGCGGCGGCGGTCCCGGCGTCGGTCCGATCGGTGTCGCCGAACATCTCGTTCCGTTTCTGCCCGCGCAGGCTTCGTTGAATGAAGATGTCGATCTTAACAAACGCGTTGGTCCCGTCGCCGCCGCTCCCTACGGCAGCGCGAGCATCCTCACCATTTCCTGGATGTACATTCGGATGATGGGCGCAACCGGCCTAACGGAAGCGACGAAGATCGCGATTTTGAATGCAAACTACGTCGCGAAACGTCTCGATCCGTATTTCCCGGTCCTGTTCAAAGGCAAACGCGGACTCGTCGCGCACGAATGCATTGTCGATCCTCGCCAATGGAAAAGCGCCGGCATCGAAGTGGAAGACGTCGCCAAACGCTTGATAGATTACGGATTTCACGCGCCGACAATTTCATGGCCGGTTGCCGGCACGATGATGATCGAGCCAACCGAGAGTGAATCGAAAGATGAGCTCGATCGTTTTTGCGACGCGCTGATATCGATCCACGCAGAGATCGAAGCGGTCGCGAACGGAAAAGCCGATCGACAAAGCAACGTCTTGAAAAACGCACCGCACACGGCGCGGCAAATTGCTGCGGACAAATGGGACCGGCCCTACTCCCGCGAACAAGCGGCGTTTCCCGCGCCATGGACGCGCGAAAACAAATTCTGGCCTTCTGTTGCCCGGATCGACAATGTTTACGGCGATCGGAACTTATTCTGCTCCTGTCCTCCGCTCGAAGAATTCAGCGCAGAATAGATTGAGAGATTCCTCGACTCCGCTCGGAAGGACAGCGTGCCCGGTCGGTCGAGGAATTTAGCGAATAAATTCTTCGTTGCGTCAAAGACGTCAAGACGTCTAATGTTCGTTGATTGAAGTATTCGGATTCCAAAACGAACAAACGCAAACCCGGTGCTGTCCGTGACGCCATCACGGAAACGCTCGCTTATCGGACGCGCGGAGCGACGGTTGCGGAAATTGCAGAGGATGTAAGCCAGCGGATCGGACCTACTCCAGCGTCTTCAATCCGATCGTATCTGCGACTGAACACGCCAAAACTCTTCACGAAGATTGATCGCGGGCGTTACGCAGTGCGCGAGGAAGCGCAAGCGATGTTGGGATTTGTGGAGCAAAACGGTGACCGAACATCGACATCTCCGATTTCGCGCGCAGCGTTCCGTTTCGGCAGCGCGACGCTGATTCATGGTGATTGTTTCGATTGGCTCGCAAACGCGCCAACAAAAAGCATTGAAGCGGTCGTGACTGATCCGCCGTACGGCTTGGTCGAATACAGTGAAGAAGAGCAAGAAAAATTAAGAAAAGGCCGAGGCGGAGTCTGGCGCATCCCGCCATCGTTTGACGGGAACAAACGCGCACCGCTGCCCCGTTTCACTGTTCTTTCACGCGATGACATCGGGGAGTTGGAACGATTCTTCTTCGCTTGGGCGCGCCTGTTGTTTCCAGTTCTTGTTCCAGGGGCGCACGTTTTGATCGCATCGAATCCACTGCTCTCGTTCGTTGTCGCTGGAGCCGTAACGCGCGCGGGATTTGAACGTCGGGGAGAAATCATTCGCCTAACGATGACGATGCGTGGAGGCGATCGGCCGAAAGCCGCGCACACCGAGTTCGCCGAGATCAGCGTGATGCCGCGCTCGATGTGGGAACCGTGGTTGATTTTCCGCAAACCGATCGAGGGACGCGTGCAGGACAACTTACGCAAGTGGAAAACCGGCGGATTTCGACGGCCCTCGAAAGACCAACCGTTCGGTGATGTGATTGCATCCGCACCCACGCGAAAGGTTGAGCGCCAGCTCGCACCACATCCGAGTTTGAAACCACAGGGGTTCATCCGAAAAATCGTTCGCGCGGTTTTGCCGCTTGGAGAGGGAACAGTGCTTGATCCATTCGCGGGGGCTGGATCAGCATTGGCCGCAGCGGAAGCCGTCGGTTACAAGAGCATCGGAATCGAAAGAGATGCGCGCTACTTCGACATCGCGCGCACTGCCATCCCGAAATTGCAGGCGCTCAAGATTTGATCACAGCTTTTCCTTGTAAATCCAGTTTTGGCGCAACTTAAGAATGCCTTCGCGGTGTAGCGTAGCCGTTCGTGTTCCTAATTCGCCGCGTGGATTTTTGCGAAAGTCTTCGACTGAAACCTGAGCGAGATAGATTTCAGTGAAGCTCATCGGTTCTCTTTCACGAGCAGGCTCGGTGACATTGTCGACGTCGTAAACAAACACAGCCATCCATTGATTCCTCGCGCCGTGCGTGTCCACAGCGCCGCCGGCTTTGCGCGTTGTTTTGATCTCAACGCCTTCCGTCCCGGCTTTCGCGGCATCGTTTGGATACACGCCTTTCACGACCAAATCGGGGTGTCCGTTGAAGTACGTGTTCTGCGTAAGCGTGCGCGAATGCTTCGCGACACTTGCAGTCAGCAGATCCGAAAGCAGACCGGACATAATGGCTGGTCGCAAAAAATCATCGAACCGTTCGAGACCCTTTTCGAGCAGTCCAGTATTCACATCGTAGAACAGATCGTAAACGTCCTGCATAGCGATCTCGAAGTCTTTGAGTCGCAATTGAAATGGCAGGTTAGCTTTTCGATTGAAGTTTTCCTGCTTCGGCCGATTTCGCCGCGTTGGCATGCGGAAATAAACGCCTCAGAGAAATCGGCAGAGCAAGGAAAAACGAACTGCTATCCTTCCGGCGCAAGTTCAGGCGTCGCGACGACGCGGGTTGGAACGAGGCGCAGCGCGGTGCCGCCGATTTCTTCCGCCGGCGCGGTGCCGGTTTCGTGGTACTCGGCGTCCTGGTTGACTTGCCAGAGATCGTAAAGCTTGGTGTCAGCCAGAATATTTTCGGCACACAACATCGCGGTCATCATGGCGTGGTCCTGGTTGTTGTACTTGTGCATGCCGTTGCGCCCAACGAGGTGCAGGTTCGGATAACGGTCCTCGAGTTCTTCGCGGATCGTGGCGACATGGCGCGCGTAATCGTCATCGTAAACTGGATAGGCCTTCTTCTGGCGGACGACGCAGCCGTCGAGAACGTCACCTTCTTTTGCAAGGCCAATCTTAATCAGCTCGCGTTTGCCAAGCTCGATTAAATCTTCGTCTTTGGAATCCCAAAGCCCGTCGTGCTCGAAACAAAAATACTCGAGGCCATAACACGCCTTATCGGGATCGGGCACCATTTCCGGCGACCAGGAACGGAAGTTTTGAATGCGGCCGACTTTCACGCTCGGGTCGTGGATGTAGATCCAATTATCATCGAACATGTTTCGCTCTTTGAGAATGAGCATGACGGTGATGAAGTCGCGGTACTTAAGGCTCTCGGCCGCGCGTCTTGTTCGCTCGCTGACTTGCGGCGACAAACCGCAAACCAATGCGCGCATCGGCGCCGAGGAAATGACGTGTTCGGCTTCCAGCGTCTGCAAGTTTCCATGTCGATCCTGGAATTGGACGCTCCACTTCGATGCAACATCGTCGTAAGCGCAAGCGGTCACTTTGCAGCCGATCTCGATTTTCCCGCCCATCGCTTTCACTTTCTCCGCGCATGCTTCCCACATCATGCCGGGACCTTTGCGCGGATAACGAAATGAGTTGATGAGCGTCTTGATCACTTTGGTTCGATCGCCGTTGTAGCGCTGGGGCAAAAGCGCGTTTTTGATCGCGCTGCCGAGCGAAAGACCTTTGATGCGCTGCGCCGCCCAATCGGCCGAGATTTCCTTGCAGCTCATGCCCCAAACTTTTTCAGTGTAGCTCTTGAAGAAAGTGTTGAAAAGACGCCGGCCAAATTGGTTGCTCACCCATTCTTCGAAGTTGCGCGGGTTGCGCACCGGAAAGAGCCGGGCTTTAAGCCAGGAGAGAACGCAAAGGAGCGATTGGAAAATGCCCAGCTTCAGGAGTGCCTCGAACGGTTTGAGCGGGTAAGTGAAAAATTTTCCGCCGTAAAAAATGCGCGATGAGCGCGGACGCTGCAACATGTCGTTAGGCAAAATTTCCGTCCACAAGTCTTCGACCGCCTTCGATTTGGAGAAAAAGCGATGGCCACCGATGTCGAAGTGAAAACCTTTGTAGGTGGTCGTGCGCGAAATGCCGCCTACGTAAACCGGATCGGCTTCCAGGACGATCACATCGACCTCGTTCTTGGAAAGCAGGTAGGCGGCGGTCAGTCCCGCCGGTCCAGCTCCGATTATGGTCACGGTTGTTTTCATCATTTGCTACGCCACCCAATTGCCCCGGGTAAAATTCCAGACATACCACCCCTGCACGCTTAACCCAGCGGCGCTGACTAACGCCACTGCCGCCATACCGAACGCCCGCACTAACACCGGCGGCATGCGAAATTGCCGTAAAAAATGCAGGAGCGCCAGCACGATTAGCGCATGCACGCAAAATTCGTAGCGAAGCATGCTTTCCATCTCCACGCTGGCCACTCCGCTTACGGAAATGTAATAGATGACGGCAGCGCAGAAATAGAATCCCGTGCGCGTCGTCCATTCGGTGCGCCGGCGAATCGCTGGAAGCAGTTCGCAAAGCGCGATCGCAGCGAAGAGCAATGCGCCCAAAGTCATCGACATTTGGCTCGCCTCTGTTGGACTATTCAGGGCCGGAACGAGCCAGCGATAACTCGACGGCTTAAACACCGCGAGGTAATCGGGAACAATGCCCCAGCCGGCCGATTGCGTGAGCATATAAATATTCCAGTGTCCCCAGTGCAACTGGCAATAAAGGAAGAAGAAGACTGCGCCTAATGTTCCGGCCAGCATTAAACCAATGGCCGGCACGTATCGACGAATCCAGGCCCCCGGTTCACGCAAACCGCTCCATCCTTTCGCCAAGACGGAGCGCACCACTGGAAAAGCCGCGCATGGGATCCCGACAATTCGGGTCGCCGACATCACGATCCCATGCAGCGCCGCCCACATTTTCGCAGCACGACCCTCTGCGCTGCTCCAATAGATGAAACCCACCAACGCCATGAGAAAAAGCGACTCGGAATAGCCAGCAATAAGAAAGAAGGCAGCAGGATGGGCGACGATCGACAACGCGCCAAGAAATTGGAGCGCCGGCGAAAGATTCCACCGTTCGCAAAAGAGAAAGAAATAACTCCAGAAACCCCACGCTGCTACCTGGGCGGTAACGAGCAGCGCGTTGGCGGTGTCGAAGTGCAACCCGTAGCGAAGCAAAGCAGCGATTGCAGGATAAGCGGGAAAAAAAGCAACATTGGACACTTCCATCATCTTGTGACTTATGGGCGGCACGATCGTTTGGTAGCCGCGGTCAACGATGTTTTCGAACCAGTAACTGTCGTGTTGAATAAGAGTGGAGTACCGATAAGAAAGCGGCCCTTCCGGCGCGAGCAGACAAACCGCCACCGCGATCTGCGCCAGAGTCAGGAGTAATCCGGCAAGCAACGGTTTGAGCGGCGGCGGCAAGCGAATCATGGCGGCACGAATGGGAACCGCCGAGGAGATACGAAACCTTTCCAGATTGCAAGAACTTGTCGGTCCCCCATTGAGCGCAGTTCCAGATTGCATCGGTTGGTTGGCTTTAGCTAGCGGCGAGAGTTTGACGACGCGGTCGCGCGTTTATTCGCTGCGAAATGTTGTCGCCGCTCGCCCCGGCGAGCGGGGCGCGGGAGACTCCATTCAAGCGCGCATCACGTCGCCCACAGGGCGACGGCTACAATCACGCGGCCACTTCTTCGTCGGAACCGACCAGCTCCGCATAAACTTGCTCGTAGCGCCGCGCCGATACGTCCCACGAAAAGTCGCGCGCCATGGCACGCGCCATCAGCACCGTCCACACCATTCGGTCGCGGAAAACTTCGCGCGCGCGTTTGATCGAATCCCAAAAGGCTTCGGTGGAATATTCGTAAAAAAGGAAACCGTAACCGCTGTCCGTCGTTGGATCGTAGTCCTCGATGATCTCCTGGACGCCGCCGGCAGCCCGCGCGATGGGAAGGGCGCCATACTTCAGGCTATACATCGCGCTCAAGCCGGCCGGCTCGAAGCGTGATGGGATGAGCGTGACATCCATGCCCGCTTCAATCAGATGCGCCAATCTCTCGTCGTAATTCTTTTGGTAGGCGAACTTGGCAGGGAATTTTCGCGCTGCCACGGCGAGCGCGGTCTCATACGCGGGATCGCCTTCGCCGAGAATGATCAGTCGGACATCATCCGAGAGCAGCCGATCCAGCAGCGGCATAAGAATCTCGAAACCTTTTTCCTCCACCACGCGAGTGACCATTCCGAAAACCGGACCATGCGGCGCCGGCGCGAGATTCATTTGTGCGAGCAAAGCATCGCGGCAAACCTGCTTGCCCCAAAGCGTGCTCGCGTCGTATTGCGCTGGGACCAAAGGATCGGACGCCGGATCCCAGCGTGCGTTATCCGCACCGTGCAAAATCCCAACAAGGCGATGCGCGTTTTCGCAGAGCACGGCGTCGAGACCACAACCGCCCACCGCCGTCTGCATTTCGCGCCGATAGCGTTCGCTCACCGTTGTGATCTTGTCGGCATGGAGAATTCCGCCTTTGAGGAAATTCATTCGCCCGAAGAACTCGACCCCTCGCAACGTGAAAAATCGTTCGTGCAAATTCGTTAGGCCGAAATCGAGTCCCCAAAAACTGCCTTGCTCGGCCAGATGATGAATGGTCAGCACGGTTGCGAAGGGCAAGTGGTGCGCACGCACGAACACCGGCACGAGCGCGGCCGCCCAATCATGCGCGTGCAGAATTTGCACGGAAGGCGTTAGACGCCGCGCCAGTTCCAGGGCGGCTTTGCAGAAAAAGATGAAGCGCGCGGCATTGTCCTCATACTTCTTTCCGTGCTCGCCGTAGAGCTCGGGCCGATCAAAAAAATCGTCGCAGCGAATGAAAAACAATTGCACGCCGCTCGCGCTCCGGCCTTCGAGGTATTCCGCGATGTAAATCTTATCGCCCACCCGCACATCGACAGTCACGCCGGTGTCTTCTTCTTTGAATGCGGTGTTCTCTCGAATCTCGCGGTAGTACGGCAGCGTTACGCTCACCTCATGCCCGCGCGCCCGTAGCTCGCGCGGGAGCGCGTCCATGACGTCGACAAGCGCACCAGCGCGCACAAGCGGCGGACCCTCCGCGCTGATCATCAGGATTCGCATCTGGTCACGAACCTAACGAGTATTCGCGCTTCAGCCATTCCAGCGCTTCTTCGCGATTGCGCAGCGTTCCCTCGAGCTGCCGCGTCTCCGCGGCTTCGAGAATTTCGCCGAATCTTGGACCCGGCTTCAAACCAAGGGCGATCAAATCATCACCGCGCACCAGCGGCGGCGGAATGATCGGTTCGTTTGCAAATTCTTCCCGCTTGCGCAGCAGAAATTCATAATTGTCCATCATGCGATGGCTGCTCGAGCAATCGACGCGGTGCAGCTCGAGTTCGTCCTCAAAAGTGGGTCGAGCCATGAAACGTTTCAGTTTCGCCACGCGCATTTTTGGCACGTCTTTGAAAACCATGTGCTGCCGGACCATCTCGACGGTGGCGTCGATCTCCGCGCGTGAGAAACGCAGCCGCCCCATTATCGCCTCCGTCATCTCCGCCCCGATCCGGTCGTGCTCGTTGAAACGAATTCGCCCGGTTTCATCGACCGTCGCCGTGACTGGTTTGGCGACATCGTGAAACAAAACGGAACAAACCAGCGGCCCGGAAACTTTCTCCGGCAGCAAACTCAACATCAGCCGGGTGTGCTGAAAAACATCGCCTTCCGGGTGAAATTGCTCCGGCTGAAGGCAGCCTTTCATTGCGTCAACCTCCGGTAAAATCGCGCGCATCAATCCACTCGAATCGAGCAAATCCCAGCCACGCACGCGCTGCGGAGACAGAAAAATGCGCACGAGCTCTTCACGGATGCGCTCGGCGCTGATCTCGTTGATCGACGCGGCATTCGCTACAAGCGCGTCCCACGTTTGATTGTCGATCTTATAATCAAGCGCCGTCGCGAAACGCACCGCGCGCAACATTCGCAGGCGGTCTTCCGTGAATCTTTGCGCCGGGTCGCCGATTGCGCGCACCAATCTCGCCTCGACATCGGCGCGGCCACCGACAAAATCGATCACTTCGTTCGCGACCGGATCCAAAAACATCCCGTTGATCGTGAAGTCGCGCCGTTTCGCGTCTTCTTCCGGCGAAGAGAAATGAACCGCGCTCGGTCGCCTTCCATCGACATATGCGTCGTCGGAACGAAACGTTGCTACTTCGAAATTGTCTCCGCCCACCACCACAACCACCACTCCGAAGCACGCACCCACCGCGTAGGTGCGCGGAAAAAGCTTTTGCACGACGTCAGGCGTCGCGTCCGTCGCAATGTCAAAATCTTTCGGCGGCAAACCGCGAACGATGTCGCGCACGCAGCCGCCAGCGAAGTACGCGATGTAGCCATGCTCGCGCAGGCGCGAGCAAATTTCGCGCGCCGCCTGTTCCATCTGGTCCACGCCGATTACTGTAGCGGCGGTCTCTGACCGTCGCATATCAAGATTCTGATTTACGCAGGTTGCGCGGCGCTTTTGTTTTGTCGAAACGAATGAATGATAAAACAAA
>Ga0137415_10001216_pt1 | contig 25522 bp, 23 predicted proteins | sample CZODoug3_1_1_16f_FD_183082 | JGI IMG/M metagenome (GOLD analysis project Ga0137415, IMG submission 183082) | Vadose zone soil fungal communities from Angelo Coast Range Reserve, California, USA - CZODoug3_1_1_16fungal (Hybrid Assembly) | ecosystem: Environmental > Terrestrial > Soil > Vadose...
GTGTCGCTGAGGTCGTCGACGGCGGGCTTGGCGTCGTGCGCCACGCCGGACACCTTGCCGAGCGGCTCGGGGGCCTCCCGGAACACCCCGCGCACGTCGGGGGTAGCCCGGCCGAGCGAGTGGGCACCGGAGCGCAGGTCGTCGGTCGCCGCCGCGAGGTCGGCCAGCGGCTGGTCCGCGTCGTGCAGGGCGCCACGGGCGGTGACCAGGGTGGCCGGCAGCTTATCCAGCGTCAGGCCGAGTGGCTGCCCGCCGTCCACGTCGAGCCCGCGCAGCGTGGCGTCGGTCTGGGCCAGCAGCTCGCCGATCTGCTGCTCGCGCCCGGTGAACCGGTCGGAGATGCGGTCGGCGGTGCGCAGGAAGCCGGGCAGGTCCGTCCGGCGGGACACCAGCGTGGTGCTGATCGTGCTCACGTCGGCGAGGTCGCCCGGCGCGGTGGCGACGAACTCGTGCAACCCCGGGCCGTACCCGGCCAGCCCGCCGCCCAACGCGCGCAGGGCCGTACTCAACGCGTCGCGGGTGGGCTGGTCGAAGACGTCCAGCAGCTGCACCACGTCGTGGGTGGACTCGGTCTGGGCGACCGGCAGCACCGCGTCCCCGAGCGGGCCGCTGGCCGACGTGCCCGGGCGCAGCTCGACGAACTTCTGGGCCAGCGCGGACTGGTCCCAGATGCCGGCGTAGCCGTCCCGGTACACCGGCGCCCCGTCGTGCAGCTCCATCGTGACCAGCGGTGTGCCGTTGACCAGCGCGATCGCCGACACCTGGCCGACCGTGATGCCGTTCTCCCGCACCTCCGAGCCGGGCTGCAGCTGGCCGACGTCGTCGAACGCCGCGCGCACGGTGGACACCGGGGTGCCGGGCAGCCGGCCCTGGTTCGCGGTGAACGCCACGAAGCCCAGCACCACCGCCGCCCCGAGCGTGCCGAGCCCGATCACGAACCGCCGCGCGGATCCCTTGGACGGAGCCACCTCTACCTCCCCCCGCCCAGCAGCTGGTCGAACATGTCGCTCTCCTGCTTCGACGTCATCCCCGAGGCACTGTCCGGATCAGACCGGGGCGCGGTCCTGGGTGCGTCCTTGGGCGTCGAGTAGCTGCTGTTGTCCGGCCCGTCCGGGTTGGGCAGCGACGGCATGAACGGCAGCGCCGCACTGCCCGGCGGGCTGGAGTCGGGGTTCGGGTCCTTGGGCACCGGGTTGAACGGCTCGGTCTTGCCGATCGGCGGGAACAGGCCGGCTCCGGTGTTGAACAGGGTTGAGGGCATCCCGGCCACCACGACCGCACGGAAGTAGTGCGAGAGCCCGTCGTAGCCGCTGGTCGCCATCGCCCAGTTGGCGGCGCCGGTCATCACGTTCTCCAGCTGGCTGGGCACTCCGGGGGCGTGGGTGAACAGCTGGTCGCTGAGGGTGTGCACCGAGCTGCTCACCCCGCCCAGCCCGTCCGCGGCCGGCCCGAGGTCGTCGACCACCGGGCGGGCCTCGTCGAGCAGGTGGTTGACCTTGTCCAGCACGTCGGGCAGCGAGTCCAGCGCGGGGTCGGCCGCGTCGGCGAACCGGTGCAGCTCCTTGCTGGTGTCCTTTAGCTTGTCGGTCAACGGCCGCACCCCGGAGAGCACGTCGGTGGTGTGGTCGGCGGCGTCGCCGAGCCGGCCCAGCGTGCCCCGCGCGGTGGCCAGCGTGGACGGCAGCTGGACCAGGGTGTCGTTCATCGCCTGCCGGTTCGCGGCGACGGTGCCCAGGGTCTGCTGCGCGGCGCCGACCAGCGAGTCCAGCGGCTGGGCGAAGGCGGTGGCGTTGCGCTGGGCCTGCACCACGAGGTTGTCCAGCACCGCGTTCTGCTGGTCGAGCAGGGTGGAGAGCTGGTCGGTCTGGTGCAGCGTGGGGGCCAGCGCCTTGATCGACTGCGCCACGTTCCCGCCCTGGTTGGCCACCCCCTCGCCCAGCGTGGTGACCATCGCGGCCAGTGCGGTGGAGGTGGGGTCGTTCAGGGTGCTGAGCAGCTGGTCCAGGTCCATCGAGGAGCTCGTCCTGGCCACCGGGATCACCGCGGGTGACGCCATCAGCGGTGCCGAGGGGGTACCCGGTTTCAGTGCGACGAACCGCTCCCCGAGCAGGCTGACCGGCTGGATCTGAGCGGTCGCGTCGTCGTGCAGCGGCAGCACCGAGGGGTCGACCTCCATCTCGACCTTGGCGAGCCCGTCCACCAGGGAGATCGACGAGATCGTACCGACGGCGATGCCGGCCAGCTGGACCTTGTTGCCCGGCACCAGCGGGCTGGAGTCGGCGAACATCGCGGTCAGGGTGGCCTTCGGCGCGCCGCGCAGCTGGGTCACCGCCAGCCAGGCCACGAGCGCGAGTACCACGACCACGGCCAGCCCGGTGACGAGCCGGCGGCCCCGGTGGACGTGCATGCTGGGCGTGGTCACCGGGGCGCACTCCCGTCGGCGTCGGTCCAGGGTTGGTTGACGTTGGCGCCCGGGGACCACTGGGCGTTCCCCCGCTCACCGGGGATCGTCAGCGGCGGGTTGTCGTCCAGCGCCGTCTTGCCGCCGACCACCAGCGGATGGGCGAAGTGGCCCTGCGAGTCATAGGTGGAGAACAGGCTGCCCCAGTCGTCCACGAAGCCCATGATCTCCGGGGTGTACGGCCGCAGGAACGCCAGCGCCGGGCCGGCCCGCTCCACCGTCGTGCGCAGCTGGGGCAGCACGTCGGTGGCCTTGTCAAAGAAGTCCGGAGTCACGCCGAACAGGTCGTCGACCGCCTCGAGCGTCGGCTTGAGCAGCCGGAGGGTCGGTCGCAGCTTGTGCATCACCGGGCTCAGGTTGTGCGCCACGCTCGGCAGCCGGTCGGCGGCCGGGCGCAGGTCCTCCAGCAGCGGGACCGTGGCATTCGCCGCCGCCGGGACCTTGTCCAGCGCGGTCTTCGCCGAGTCCAGGGTGGCCGGCAGCTGGCCCAGCCCGTCGCTGAGCTGCCGCTCGTGGACGGCCGCCGTGCTGGTCAGCCGGTTCAGGTCGAGCACGGTGGAGGACAGCCCGGCGCGCCGGTCGGCCAGCACGCTGGTCACCTGCCGCAGGTTGGCCAGCACGGTCTTGATCGACTGGCCGTCGCTGCCCACCGCGTTGAGCACCGCGCCGAGCGCCTGCACGGAGGGCCCGGCCGCCTGCAGCGTCTGGTTGAAGTCACCCTGGTGGCCGGCCATCGTCGTGTTCAGCTGCTGCACGAACGAGGTCAGGTGGGCCCGGGTCGGCTGGTCCAGCGACTGCAGGATGTCCTCCACGACCACCTGCGCCGAGCCGGCCGTGATCATGGCGTCGTTCGGCAGCACCGGGTTCTCGGCCGGCCCCGGCAGCAGCTGGATGTAGCGCTCCCCGAGCAGCGACCGCCACTCCACCGTCGCCGAGGTGCCCGCGTGCAGTGGCTGGGGCAGCCGGTCCACGCTCAGCACGACGACCGCCTTGCCGTCGCGGGCGCTCACGCTCTTCACCTGGCCGACGTCGAAGCCCTTGACCTGGACCGGGGTGCCCTCGACGATCCCGATGGCGTTGGGCAGCACGACGGTCAGCTGGTTGCCCAGCCGGATCCGGCTGAACGCGAACCCGGCCACCACGGCGAGCACGACCACGGAGACGAGCACAATTCCCGCGGTCGTCCTACGCATTGCGCCCGGACCCTGGTACGAGATTCACTGCGAGATTCACGACGAGATTCACGGCGACATAACCCCTGGGGAGCTCGGGACGACTGGACCGTAATGGGCTCATTGGGCTAGTTGGCGATGGGCGCATTCGGAAAACCACCCCAGAAAGCTTGCTGAGCGAGCAGTCCGATCACACTGACCAGCACCATGTTCACCACCATCGACTTCGCGGTGTTCTGGCCGACCCCGACCGGACCGCCGCTCGCGGTATAGCCGTAGTAACAGCCGACCAGCACGACAATGGTGCCGAGCACCACCGTCCAGATCATCGAGAAGAGCAGGTCGAGCGGGCTCTGGAAGGCCCACAGAATGGTCAGGAACCCACCCGAGGACACGGTGTGCAGCACGTGCACGACCATGAAGTAGGACGACACGTACAGCAGGCCGAGCCCGACGATGTACAGGAACGGCATGGCGATCAGCGCGGCGATCAGCCGGGTCGCGATCAGGTACGGCTTCGACTCGATGCCCATCACCTCGAGGGCGTCGACCTCGTCGGAGATCCGCGCCGAGCCGATCTCGGCGACCAGCCCGCAGCCCACCTTCGCGGCGAGGATCCAGCCCCACATCTCCGGCGCGCAGGTCCGCAGCCCGCCGAGCGCCGGAAAGATCCCGACATATCCCGCCGCGCCGAACTGGCGGGTCAGGTAATGGCCCTGCACCGCGAAGACCGCCCCGATGAGCAGCTCCATGAACCAGATGATCAGGCCACTGGAAATGATCAGGATCCCGGTCTGCCGGAATACCTCGCTGGCGTATTTCCGGGTCCGTGGGATGGACGCGAACACCTGGCCGAAGAAAACGATGATCTCGACCATGTTCGTGAGCTTCTCGGAAAAGCCCTTCCCGACCGCGTCGAGCGACTGCGTGGCCCTTTCCTGAGGAGCCTCGCTGCTCTCTCTGACCGTCACCAGGAACTCCCCTTCACCGAACGGTCTGCATCTCGGGGTACAGCCCGAGCGCGATGAGGTTGATGATCAGATCGACGACGAACACCAGCGCGAAGGAGATGACGACCGCCCGGTTGACCGCCCGCCCGACCCCGGCGGCGCCGCCGGAGGCGTTGAGCCCCATGTAGGAGCAGACGATCCCGATCACATAGCCGATGATCGTGCTCTTGAGCAACGCGACCACGATCTCGACCACGGTCAGGTTCGCGTACACCGTGGAGAAGTACTCGCCGGCCGGCACGGTCCCGTAGGTCACCGAGCTGACCAGGGCGCACACGACGCCGATCAGCACCGAGACGATCATCAGCAGCGGCGTGAGGATCGTGACCGAGACCATCCGGGGCAGCACCAGCTCGCGGACCGGGTCGGTGCCGAGCACCTCCAGCGCGTCCAGCTCCTCGCGGACCTTGCGGGAGCCGAGGTCCGAGCACATCGCGGCGCCCACGATGCCGGCCACGACCATCGAGTTGATCCACGGGGTGAACTCGCGGACGTTGACGATGAAGAAGTACTGGCCGTACCGGTTGCCGGCACCGAGCAGCGTGGTGAAGTTCAGCCCCAGGATGCCGATCATCAGGCCGAACGTGAAGACGGACAGCGTCATCGGGAACCAGGACACCCGCAGGACGCCGTACATCTCGTCCCGGACGGCTTTCCAGTAGCCGACCGGGTGCCGGATCGCGCTCCAGAGCACCTTGAGGCCGAGCTGGGTGAAACCGCCGGCCAGCTCGATGGGTGCGAAGATCACGCCCGGTACGAACCCGGCCCAGCGGCTCTGGGTGCGCGGCACGGAGCGCGCGCCGGCCGGCTGGACCGGCACCGGCCCACGCCCCGGCGTCGCGGCGCCTACTTCCGACATCCACCCCTCCTCACTAGCCGGGCTGCCGCCGGGCCGGGCCTCAGCGCCCGGCACGTGCGCGCGGAATCACCGACCGCACGTGATCCACCTAACCAAGCAACGATTGACTGCGGCCCAGGTTACGCCAAACAGTGATTGGTTTACGGCGGCTTCCTACAGCGGGCGGCCCAGGTGAGCGGGGGCGCACGGCAACCCCGACTTGACCCGCCGCCGCGCAACTGCCACGACCGCTCGAACGAGTGTGAGCGATATTAAACCAGCCAAGTTTGGATCATCGGCTGGGTCGTGGTATCGGCTTCCGCGTGTCTCCGCCGATCGACAGGCCCACGGCATGCGCCATCTTCGCCTCGAGCCGCTGCCGCGCGCCGGGCGTCATGACCCGGTAGACGAACATCCGGGCGAAGGTCCAGTTCAGATTGGGCTCCGGAATGGCCGCGAAGTAGGCCATCCCCCGGACCGCCACCAGGCAGAACGCCATCATGATCGTCGCGGCCACCCACTTGACCCAGGCCGGCACGGCGGCGTTGGTGGCCAGGATGTAGGGCCACCCGCAGACGAAGTAGGTGGCCATCATGGCCGACGGCGACACCAGCAACAGCCACGCCCTGCGGACGCCGCGCAGCCGGGGCACCAGGAACCACAGCAGGAACCCGCCGGTGCAGAACGAGGCGCCGTTGATGAAGCCCCACCAGTACGGGAACTCGAGGAACCGGTACGGCTGCACCCCGTAGTACTCGTAGGTGTGCAGGTTCAGCCCGATCGTCTCCATGATCGCGTCGGTCAGCCCGCCGACGGCGAACACCAGGAAGCACTGCCGGACCGTGATGCCCCTGCGCAGCATGAAGTAGCAGAAGTAGGCCTCGAGCCCGAGGAACGCGGCGTAGCACGGCGGGATCAGGTACGGGATCTCGATACCGAAGTTGACGAAGGCCGGACCGGGCAGGTCGCGCGCCCAGCGCAGGTGGCCCAGGAAGTCCAGCATCGGCTCGACCAGCGAGCAGAGGAACCCGCTGCCGATCACCGTGACCGGCACCCAGTTCCCCTTCCGCGTACCCGCGTAGATCGCCCACGGCAGCGCGACCAGGACCGCGGCCGCCCCGGCGACGAAGAAGAACCCCCATGCCGCCCACGGGCCGGCAACGAAGTCGGGCGGGCTCGGCAGAATGTTGGGTGGCACCGGCACACCTCCAGCGCAGCGGTTGGGTCAGTGACCAGCCTCGTTAACCGAACACTGTTTTTACCATAGCGTCAATTAATGCGGAGTCAAGAGCACGCCGCACACCACCCGCGCTCCACCCTTGATCATCAGGACCTGAGGTTCGTTTGATCATGGCCACAGCAGCCCTGGTGTCCTGATGATCACCGAGCCGTGCCGGACGGGGTGCGTGCCGAGGGCGTTAGGCCTCGATGACGGCGGTGAAGATGATTCCGGACGCGAGGAACGGGCCGGCGTCCATCGCGGCCAGCCAGCTGTCGGCCACGGCGCGCTTCATCCGCCCGGTCCGGACCGCCCGCTCCGTGATGTTGGTGAGCCCGAGGATGTCGTCGGCGACCTTGAAGTCACGCAGCACCGGGGCCACGGTGAGCACCGTGCGCACGGTGAAGCCGGCGTGCTGGGCCAGCCGCGCCAGCTGGCGGCCGAAGGTGGCGTTGTGCACGACCGAGGTGGACACGAAGCGGTTGAACGCCTGGTTAGCCGCCGCGTCGATGGGGTCGATGACCAGCGACCCCCAGTCCGGCTCGGTGACGCAGGCCAGCCCGCCGGGGCGCAGCACGCGGCGCAGCTCGTCGAAGAAGTAGAGTGCGTCGTCGATGTGCTGGACCACCCGGTCGGCCTGGATCCGGTCCACGCTGCGCTCGGCCACCGGCAGCTGGTAGGAGGCCCACAGCCCGGACACGTCGAACGAGGACCCGTTGCCGGCCGAGCCCGCCTCGAGCACACCCTCCAGGTCGATCTCGCGGACGTTGTCCCGCCCCACGGCGGCCGCGATGTCGTGCGCCTCGGTGCGCGGACCGAAGCCCATGTCGACCACTCGCAACCCAGGAGAGAGGTCGAGCGAGTCCAGGATCTGCATCCGGTAGGCGGCGCCGTAGTCGGACAACGGGGTGCGTGCGTACCGCGGCACAACGGGGTTGGCCTCGCCACCGGGCACCTCGGTCATCGGCGCAGTCAAGCACACCCCCGAACGGGCGATGGGTCCCGCCTCGGCTACCGCGCCGCGCCGACCCGGCTCCCGCTGCGCACCGGGAGTCGGGCGTCGAAGCCGGTCAGCACCGGCTCGCCGGGGGTGAAGCTGGCGGGCATCGCGAGATAGCCGTTGACCAGCGGAATGGTCGGGTAGCGGTCGACCTTCGACTGGTCGAGGGCGTAGTCCGGCATCCGGTGCAGCACCTCGCGCAGCAGCACGGTCATCTCGGCCGGGGCCAGGAAGGCGCCGAGGCAGCGGTGGATGCCACTGCCGAACGCCAGGTGTTTGCTGTTGTTGTCGCGGTCCAACCGGACGTCGTCCGGCTCGGGGAACATGTCCGGGTCGTTGTTCGCCGAGCCCAGCGCCAGCAGCACCCGGTCGCCGGGGCGCAGGGCCACGCCACCCAGCTCGACCGGGGCTGTCACGGTGCGCGCCACCCCGGTGCCCGGGGTGAAGTAGCGCAGCATCTCGTCCACGGCGGTCGGCACCAGGTCGGGGTCGGCGGCCAGCTCGGCGCGCCGGCCGGGGTGCGCGCCGAGGTAGCCGAACATACTGGCGATCAACGCGGTCGAGGTGTCGATCCCGCCGTTGAGCAGCATGAACACCATCTCGGTGACGATCTCGTCCGGCAGCGGGGCGCCGTCGACCGCCGCGCCGAGCAGCCGGTCCACCACGGTGTCCGGCGCCCCGGCGGCGCGGCGCTCGGGCAGCGTGGTACGCAGCGCCGCGAGGGTGGCGCGCAGGTCCGCGAGCAGCTCACCGACCGCCCGCGCGGAACCCTTCTCGCGGTAGGCGGCCTTGTGCAGCGCGCTCGCGTAGTCCGCCCAGCGCTCCAGAGGCAGCCCGAAGTAGTCCAGCGAGACCAGCGCCGGCAGCGGGTTGGACAGGTCGTCCACGAAGTCGATCCGGCCGGTCTCGATCACCCCGTCGACCAGCCAGCTGACGATCTCGGCCAGCCGGGGCTGGTACTCCTTGATCGCCTTCGGGGAGAAGTACGGCGCCATCAGCCGGCGGTAGACCTGCGAGTCCGGCGGGTCCAGCTCCATCATGCCCATCCGGACCGGGTTCACCGGCACGGTCACCCCGCCGGTGCGCCGCCCGGGGGCTTCGGCGAACTCCAGCTCCCGGCCGCAGGCGAAGGTCGCCGGGTCGTGCAGCACCCGCCGCACGTCCGCGTAGCGGGTGACCACGTGGAACCCGCCGTGCCGGTCGCTGTGCGCCACCGGGCAGCTGCCCCGCAGCTCGGCGTAGGTCTCCCGCCAGTGCTGGGCGAAGTGTTCGGTGTGGTGATCGAACTGCGCCACCGCGACTCCCCGTTCGACGGCCGAATCTCCACCTCGACAATATCCAACACCGTTAGGTAAAACAAGGCGTCGGCCCGGCGCCGGAGACCGTCAGTCGGCGAGTGCGATGGCCTGCTCCGGGCAGCTCAGGATCGCCTCCTCGACGTCCGGCAGGTCCGCGCCCGGCACCGAGTCGCGCAGCACCAGGACCTGGCCGGCGTCGTCGAGGTCGAACAGGTTCGGGGCGATCAGGGCACACCGGCCGTGACCTTGACATTTGCCACCATTGATCGTCACGTGGGCCACGCCGGACTCACCTTCCATCTTCACCGAACCCGTTCCCGAGTCACCGAGAGTGGCCACCGCCGCAGGTTCGGGGCCGTTGCGGCAGTGACGGGCGCCGCGCTAACCTAACGCCATTTGGTGAGTCCGGTCAAGAACACCCCGACCAGCACCGACTCGACGATCGGAGCACCCGGATGGGATTCGGCGCACACGACTGGGTCGCCCACCACGCCACTCAGCAGAGGTACGGACAGTGATTCACGAGACGGTGGACGAGCGCGGCGTGGCCGAGCTGGTCATCGAGAACCCGCCGGTCAACGCCTACAACCTGGCCGACATCGCCGCGCTGGTCCAGTACCTGCGCGGCTACGCCGACCCGGGGGCCGACCCCGAGCGGGTGCGGGCGGTGGTGCTGCGCGGCGAGGGGCGCGGGTTCTGCGGCGGCGGCGACGTCAAGGAGGTGCAGAACCTGCCCGGGTTCGAGGGCATTCTCGGCCAGACCCGGGGCTCGCTGAACCTGAGCCTGGCGATCGCGGAGTGCCCGGTCCCGGTGGTCGGCGCCATTCACGGCTACTGCATCGGGCTGGGGGTGCTGGTCGCCGGGGTGTGCGACGTGCTGCTCGCCGCGCCGGACACCCCGTTCGTGCTCGCCGAGGCGGACAACGGGGCGACCAGCGGCGTCGTGCAGGCCATCGGGTTGATGCCGGAGAAGCGGCTGCGCGCGGCGATGTTCACCTGCGAGCCGGTGGACTCCGCCGAGCTGCACGCGTTCGGCAGCGTGCTGCGGCTGGTGCCCGCCGACCAGCTGCGGGCCGCCGCCCTCGAGCTCGCGCACACCATCGCCGGCAAGCGCACCAACGTGATCCGGGGGCTCAAGGCGGCCATGGCCGGCAGCATCGGCCGCGACCTGCGCACCGCGTACCGCCAAGAGCTCAGCTACACGTTCGAGCTGAACATCTCCGGCGAGGCCCGCGAGGCCAGGGGCGACTTCGTCGAGGGCCGCCGCGGCAGCTACACGAACGGCCGCCCCTAACCCCGACGTTTCCCCCGCCTCCCCGCGCGCCCCCGCGGCCTGTTGTTACCGAGCTGCACACCAGGCAGGTTTTGGCGCGGAAAAACCTGCCTGTTGTGCAGTTGGGTAACAACAGGCCGCCCTGCGGGCGCGGGTCTGAGCTCAGCGGTTGCCGATGAAGCTGACCGTCTCGCCGCTCGGCGACGGCAGGCCGAGCAGTGTGGCGAGCAGCTGGCTGGCCGGGTTGTTCAGCGCCATGGTGGCCTCGGGCGGCAGCAGGCCCGCCGCGATCATCATGTGCGCGGCGCGCGCCATGATGATCGACAGCCGGGTGCCGGCGAAGATCTCGTAGTACTCCAGGTCGCGCACCTGGTGGCCGGTCAGCCGCTCGTAGCGGGCCACGGACTCGGCGGCGTCCGGGATCCCGTCGGGCAGCGGCAGCCCGATGCCCTCGGTGTGGTGGCGGATCAGGAACAGCCACCAGCCCAGCTCCAGCTCGCGGCTGGCCAGCGACACCATCTCCCAGTCGAGCACCGCCGCCACGGACAGGTCGTCGGCGAAGATCAGGTTCCCGACCCGGGCGTCACCCCAGTTGAGCACCCGCTCCCCCTCGTCGGCCGGCTGGTTGTCGCGCAGCCAGCGCAACGCGGCCTCGACCGTCGGGTTGGCCTCGCCGTCGGAGGCCCAGACGTGCGTGCGATCCCACTGGTCGAGCTGGGCGGACAGCCCGCTGCCGTGCTCGGGGTCGTCGAGGAACTCCAGGCCGAGCGCGCGCCAGTCGACGGCGTGGATCTGGGCGAGCACCTCGAGGCCGTTGTCCCAGAGTGCGCCGCGCCGGGCCGGCTCCAGGTCGAGCACCCAGCCGTCTGCCGTGAACGGCGGGTCGTCCGACGGGATCCGGCCGCCCACCCTGGCCATCACCAGGAACGGCGAGCCGAGCACCGAGGTGTCCTGCTCGTAGAACAAGATCTTCGGCGCTGGCACCGGCGTGTGGTCGGCCAGCGCGCGCATCACGGTGGCCTCCTTGCGCAGGTCGTAGGAGGGGAAGACCCCGGGGCCGTCGGGCTGTACCCGGGCGACCATGCCCTGGGTCCGCTCGGCGCCGTCCTGGCGCCAGGCCGCGTCGAACAGCACCGTCTCGGTGGACAGCCCGCTCGCGCTCGGCACGTGCACCCCGGTCACCCGGACATCCGTCGCACCGGACAGCTGGGTGCCCAGCCACTTCGCCAGGTCCCGCGCGGCCCGCTCGGGGTCGATCTTGTTGGTGAGCGCCATCGTGACTCCTCAGGAAAAGGTGGGGATCCGACTCTTGGCGCGGTTCAGTGCGCCGGACTTGCGCATCTTCTTCAGCAGCCAGAGGGCCGACTGCTGGCCGGGGATGCCGCTGATACCGCCGGTGGGATGTGTGCCGGCGCCGCTCAGGAAGAGCCCCGGTACCGGCGTGTCGTAGCTGCCGAAGCCGCTGGCCGGGCGCAGCGGTCCCATCCGCATCGCCGCCGGGTCCACGTGGTAGACGTTGCCGCCCGGCACGTTGAACCTGGTCTCCAGGTCCGGGATGTTGAACACCCGGCGCTCGATGACCATCGAGTCGAGCCCTTCGTAGTACTCGGCGGCCGCGCCGAGCGCCCGGTCGCCGATCTTGTCCCGGACGTCCTTCCACGGCTCGCGCGGGTGCGCCGGCGTGATGCCCGACCAGTACCAGAAGGTGTCCTTGCCCTCGGGCACCTGGGACGGGTCCAGCGCGCTCGGGATGATCCCGATGCCGCAGATCGGGTCGGGCCAGCGGCCGGCGATGGTGTCCTCCCAGGCGCGGATGTGCTCCTCGAAGGTCTGCCAGGCCACGATGGGCTCGCGCAGGTTCAGCCCGTCGGTGCGCCAGGCCTGGTGCCGGGGCAGGGAGAGCTGTCCGTCCAGCGCCACGTCGATCTTGAGCGTGGCGGCCTCCACGGTGTCGATCGGGATCGAGTCGGCGCGGCGCTGCATGGTGTCGTCCAGCACGCCGCGCGGCAGCAGCTCGCACAGGGTGAGCTTCGGGCTGCACGAGGCGAGCACGTACGGCGCGTGCAGCTCCTCCCCGCCCGCCAGCCGCACCCCGCTGATCCGCCCGTCGGTCAGCAGCAGCTCCTGCACCCGCGCGGACAGCCGGACCGTTCCACCGGCCGCCTCGAACGAGCGCTGGATGGCCGCCGGCAGCGAACCGGAGCCGCCGGCCATCCGGGACGAGTTCGTGTAGTGGCACATCGCGATGTAGATCAGCGCCCAGCCGGTGCCGTCCTGCGTCATCCAGCAGAACGGCGGCATGGAGGCGAGCGCGGCGCGCAGCAGCGGGCTGTCGAAGCGCTCGGTGATGATCTCGGCGTGGGACCTGGTGAGCAGGCTGACCAGCGGCATCAGCTCCTTGCGCCGCCGGGCAGCGATCGGGATGGCATTCAGGATGGCCTTGCCGGACGGCCGCGTCGGGTGCCCGTTCATGAACGGCAGCGCGAGCTTCATCAGGTGCTCGCAGCTGTTCGCGAACTCCAGGTACGCCGCCGAGTCCTTTCGGGAGAACCGCTTCAGCTCGTCGGCGGTGCGGCGAGGGTCCTTCCAGAAGGCCAGGGAGCCGCCCTCCGGGTCGAGGTGCACGTGGAACGGGTCGGCAATGATCTGCCGCAGCCCGTGCCGCTTCAGCTCGAGGTCCTTCTCGATCGTCGAAGAGCGGAACAGGGAGGCCTGGATGCCGCCCTCGTTGATCAGGTGCTGGGGCGCGCGGGGGAAGATCGCGTTGGTCCCGAGCATGCCACCGGGTGTGGGTGACGCCTCGAGCACGATGACCCGCAACCCCGCGCGCGCCAGATAGGCCGCCGCGGCCAGGCCGTTGTGGCCGGCGCCGATCACGATCACGTCCTGGGCAGCGCTCAGCTGGCTCATCCGGAGCTCCTTCGCTCGGGTTACGTAGACACGCCCTAGGCGCCGGCGGCGACGCGGGCCCGCTGCTTCATCGCCAGCTGGTACTTGTCGAACCAGAGCTCCTGGTAGGTCGCGTGCGCCACCCGGCCCCGCTCGTCCTGCCAGCGGTAGACGCTGTCGTGGAAGGACGTGTTCGGCCAGGCCGGCAGCGACGCGCAGGCGATCGCCTCGCCGGTGAAGTGGTACACGGCGCCCCGGTCGTCCTCGGCCTCGATCTCCTGGCGCATCGGCAGGTGGATCCGGGGGTGGTACTCCAGCACGTTGCGCCGCACCCGGGTGATCGACCGGGTCTCGTCGCCGAGCTGCAACCACGCGTAGTGGTGCGAGGGGCGGTTGCCCACCTCGTAGAGCCCCGCCCACGCCGGGTCGGTGTCCAGCGGCTCGAAGCTGATCTGGTTGAAGATCAGGTCGGGGCCGAAGTACATCGGGGACCAGCCGATCGGCGGCACCGGCACCGCGCCGCGCGTCTCCACCCGGACCTGGCGCCAGGACCGGTCCCTCGGGGCGTAGCAGTCCACCGCGTGCCGCTCGCCGCGCAGCACCAGCTCGCCGGTGACGTGCATGAACTGCTCGGTGCCGCCCGGCTCGCGGCTGGCCTTGAGCGCGGCATCGTGGTGGTCCTCCTCGCCGGGCATGATGTGGCCCCTGGCGAACAGCGGGGTGACCGCCTCGGCGACGATGTCCAGCGAGGTATCGCCCTCGCCGCTGGTGTAGGTCAGCCGCGCGGTGCGACCGAGCTCGAGGAACTCGATCCGCAGCCCGTTGGCCGTGGTGACTGTGTTCCCCTCGATCGTCGGCCAGGGCATGGTGATCTCGTAGTCGAGGAACTCCAGGTCGGTGTACTCGATGTTGTCGGTGCCCTGGAAGATGCAGACGCCGCCCTGCGACAGCGGGAATGCCGGCTGGTAGCGCACGTAGAGGAAGGCCCCGATGCGCGCCTCCGGGATGGAGAACCCGAAGTAGTGCGTGTGGATGAGGTGCGGGTCCCACTGCTCATGTTCGGCGGGCAGCGGTAGCCAGAGGTCGGTCTCGCCGGGGTGCACTCCGATCGACAAGGTCTCTCTCCTCTTTGCGTCTGAGTGGCTATGCGTCTGAGTGGCTAGGCGTCTGAGTGGCTAGGCGTCGACGGTCGTGGTGGTCGTGACGGCCCGTTGCGGGACCGAGGCGCCGGTGATCAGGCCCTTGACCTTCTGCCAGAGCGTCTCGGTCGAGTTCGGGTCGGCGGGGCTGGCGACGCCGAGGCCGATGATCCACACGCAGAACAGCGACAGGCCGAGCGTGGCCAGGCCGGCCAGGTGGGTCCACACGTAGGAGACGTCCTGCTGGTTGAGCGCGGCCCACATCGGCCAGGCCGCCGCGCCGTTGGCCATGCCGTCGGCCATTGGGATGATCGGGATGACGGCGAGCAGCTTCCACCCGGCGTTCAGCCTCGGCACGATGTGGTACATCAGCGCGCCGGCGATCATCGGCATGACCGGGTTCACGAAGCCCCACCAGAGCGGGAAGCCCCAGAGGTTGAACGGCTGGTGGCCGTAGTAGAGGTAGGTGCCGGCCAGGATGCCGGGGCTCTCCAGGAACACGTCCACCACGCAGTCGATCGCCCACAGCGCGAACAGGTTGCGCATGGTGAGCCCTCGGCCGATCAGCTTGTACGACAGGTAGCCCAGCCCGCCGACGTACCACGGGTAGACGAAGCAGATGTAGAGCGGCATCGTCCGGTCCAGGATGGTGAACGTCCCGAGGGCGTTGACCTCCTTGAGGTACACCAGGCCGAGTACGTCGACCACCGGCTCCATGCAGGCCGCGAACGCGCCGCCGATCAGGCAGTAGAGCAGCACCGGCCCCCGGCCCTTCGCCAGGTGGCGGATCCCGATCACCAGCCCGATGGCCAGCGGGATGAAGATGAAGATATTGAAGATCGTTTCCGCCGTCTTGGGCATCGGATCGTGCACCGGCGGCTCCGGAATCGTGCCGGCCGCTGTCGTCAACATGGACATCAACATGCTCGTCCCCGTCCTCACGTCGGCGTGCGCAGGATGTGACCGCACCGGAAAGCTACCGCTGACTGAGCATACTTTCAAGACTGAAAGACTTTTCATTTATACTCGGGCCGACCACCCCGTTCGCCTGGAAGGATGGAAACGTGGAGCAGGACAGCCGGTCGGCCGGCCCGACGCGTAGCGACCGCCAGCGGGAGCGCACCCGGCGCAGGCTGCTCGACGCGGGGCGCACCCTGATCGCCGACCGCGGCGTCGCCGGCCTGCGCATCCAGCAGATCACCGAGCGGGCCGACGTCGCGCTCGGCTCGTTCTACAACCACTTCGGCTCCAAGGAGGAGCTGGTCGAGCAGGTGGTCACGGAGAGCCTGGCCGACCTCGCCACGGCCACCGTCGCCACGGTCGGGCCGAACGCCGACCCGGCCGAGGCGGTCGCCGCCGCCAACCTGTGGTTCATCCGGATCGCCTACGACGAGCCGGACTTCGCCAGGCTCGTGGTCAACCTCGGGCACGCGGACACCCTGTTCGGCGCCGCGGTGCACCCCTACGCGCGGCAGGCCGTCGAGCGCGGCATCGCCAGCGGGCGGTTCACCGTGGCGAACCTCGAGGTCACGCTGACGGCGGTGATCGGAGGCGCGCTGGCGCTGATCCGGGAGATCCTGGACGGCCGGCACGCGCCCGGCGCCGAGCTGGCGTTCGCCACGCACGTGCTGACCTCGCTCGGCGTCGCCCCGTTGGAGGCGGCGGCCGTCTGCGAGTCGGTCGCCACGCGCACGGCGGGCTGAGACCCCAGCCCACGGGTCACCGGGACGTGGACTCCTCGGCGCGTCCGACCCGCCGTATTCTAACGCTGTACGTTTACCCGCGCCTCACCCGTTACGCCGGAGCCGTCCCCCGCCCAGACCCCGCCCACACCATGTCGGAGACACGATGAACGCGAGAAACCAACGGCTGTGCGCCTGGTCCGGGCCGCTGATGATGGTGGTGTTCGGCATCGGGTTTTGGGGCGTGGCCCGGCTCATCCCACCGCCGGTGCCCGGCGCGAGCGCGACCGAGCTGGCCCACTACCTCGCCGAGCACGCGACCCGGATCCGGATCGGCCTGGTCATCGCCATGCTGGGCGCCGCGCTGGGCTTCGCCTTCCCGGTCGCCATCCTGCTGCAGCTGCGCCGGATCGAGGGCCCTTCGGCGCCGCTGGGCTACATCCAGCTGGTCACCGGGCTGCTCACGCCGGTGCTGTTCATCCTGCCGATGTTCGCCATGGCGGCCGCCGCGTACCGCCCGGAGGCCCGCCCGCCGGCGATCACCCAGGCGCTCAACGACCTGGGCTGGCTCATGCTGGTCGGCTTCGGCGGGCCGGCCATTCTGCAGAGCATCGTGATCGCGCTGGCGGTGTTCGGCGACCGGCGGGCCGAGCCGGTGTTCGCCCGCTGGGTGGGCTACTTCAACGTCTGGGCGGCGCTGCTGTTCCTGCCCGGCCTGCTGGTGATCTGCTTCCAGAGCGGGCCGTTCGCCTGGAACGGGGTGTTCGCCTTCTGGGTGCCGCTGACGGTGTTCTCCGCCTGGTACGTGGTGATGACGGTCGCCCTGCTGCGGGCCGTCGACCAGGAGGAACGCGAGGCGGTGGGGCCCGGGGCCCCGGCGCCGGTCGGCGCGGCGCGGCCGGCCTGACCCAGTGCCCTAGGGGGTCCACCATCTCGACCAACGCCACCGAGGCAAGCGCGGCGCGCGGGCAACGGCACCTGCCCGGCGAAGAGGGCACCTGGGTGTTCATCCTCGGCGACATGACGGTGTTCGCCGTCTTCTTCGCCACCTACCTGTACTACCGGGGCGAACAACGCTCGCTGTTCGCCGAGTCGCAGCGCACCCTGGTGCAGGGCTACGGCGTGACCAACACGCTGTTGCTGCTGACCAGCTCGCTGTGCGTGGCGCTCGGCATGCGGGCGGTGCGCCGGCGGCTGGCCGGTGCGCCGACCCGGGCCGCGCCCCGGCTGTTTGGCGGGGCGCTGGCCTGCGGGCTGGGCTTCTCGGTGCTGAAGTTCGTGGAGTACGGCGGCAAGCTCGCCGCCGGGATCACCCCGGCCACCAACAACTTCTTCATGTACTACTTCATCCTCACCGGCCTGCACTTCTTCCACCTGATCCTGGGCATGGGCGTGCTGCTGTACCTGATCCGGGCCGGCCGGCAGGCGACCCTGAGTACCCGGCAGTTCGCCTTCGTGGAGGGCGGCGCCTGCTTCTGGCACATGGTGGACCTGCTCTGGATCGTGCTGTTCCCGCTGCTCTACCTGGTGAAGTGATGATGTCGCGCGCGTTCACCGGGCCGGTCGGCAGCCGGGTCACGGCAGTCTGGGCGCTGCTGGTCAGCGCCACGCTGCTGTCGTTCTGGCTGGGCACCGACCACGGGCTCAGCTCGACGGAGGCCCGCAGCCTGGTCATCCTGGTGGTGGCGTTCGTCAAGGTCCGGTTCGTCGGGCTGTACTTCATGGAGCTGCGCACCGCGCCGGTCGCGCTGCGCGCCCTGTTCGAGGGCTGGTGCCTGGTGGTCTGCCTAGGCCTGATCGGCTTCTACCTGCTCGCCTGATGCCTTGACGACACGAACCAAATAGCGTTAGTTTTCTGTGGTTCCGCCCACCACGCCGGGAGCCGCGCCGATGACCGCTGAGGCCCACCCCACGACCGCTGAGGCCCGCCCCGCCGCCACCGCACCCCGCTGCCCGGTGGTGGACTACGACTTCGCCGACCCCGAGCGGCGCGCCACCCTGCACGACCAGCTGGCCCAGCTGCGCGGCGAGTGCCCCGTCGGGTGGAGCGACCGGTACGGCGGCTTCTGGCTGCTCACCACGTACGCCGACGTACAGGCGGCGGCGCGCGACCACGAGCGCTACACCACCACGCAGGGCATCATGATCCCGCCGACCGGCGCCTCCATGCGGGTCATCCCGGCCGAGCTGGACCCGCCGGAGCACACCCCGTACCGCAGGCTCGCGCTGCCGTACTTCACCGCGCCGGCCATCGCCCGGCTGGCGCCGGAGATCCGGGAGATCGTCCGCAACTGCCTCCGGGCGTTCGCGGCCGACGGGCACACCGACCTGGTGCAGTCGGTGGCCGAGGTGGTCCCGCCGCTGGTCATCGGGGCGGCGTTGGGACTGGACCCGGCGGACTGCCGGGAGATCCGGGAGCTGGCCGGCAACTTCCTGTCCTCGGCGAAGGTGGGCCTCGAGGCCAAGGTCCGGGCGGCCAAGGAGCTGGAGGCCTGGCTGGAGGAACGGATCGCCGCGCGCCGGGAGCGGCCGACCGGCGACACGCTCAGCGCGCTCGTCAACGCGACCGTCGACGGGGCGCCGATCCCGCCGATGGTCGCGCTGGGCATGGTGCAGCTGATGGTGGTCGCCGGGCACGAGACCACGGTGCACGGCATCGGCAGCATGCTGTTCCGGGTGGCCGCCGAGCCCGGGCTGCGGGAGCGGCTGCTGGCCGACCCGAGCCTGCTGCCGGCCACCGTGCACGAGTCGCTGCGGATCGACCCGCCGATCATGCACATGGCCCGCACCTCGGTCGGCGACCAGGAGCTGGCCGGCGCCGGGCTGCGCGACGGCGACAAGGTGATGCTGCACTACGGGGCGGCCAACCGGGACCCGGCCAAGTTCGACCGCGGCGCCGAGTTCGACGTCGACCGCTCCCCCAACCAGCACCTCAGCTTCGGTACCGGGCGACACCGGTGCATCGGCGAGCACCTGGCCGTCACCGAGATGTTGATCGTGTTGGAGGAGGTGCTGGCGACCATCCCGGACTACCGGATCAGCGGCGAGCGGGACATCACCAAGATCAGGTGGCGGGGCGGCAGCAACACCCTCGGACCGGAACGGCTCGAGGTGACGTTCACTCCGGCGCGGCTCACATGAGCGCCGGGACGTCGGCCGGGTTCGAGCACGTGCTCAGCCCGTTCCGGATCGGGACGGTGGAGCTGCGCAACCGGGTGGTGCGCACCTCGCAGGGCACCGGGCTGGGCGCCGGCCAGCAGGTCAGCGACGAGATGATCGAGTTTCTGGTGGCCAGGGCGCGGGGCGGCGTGGCGCTGTCCTTCGCCGACATCGCGCAGATCCACTGGAGCTCGCCGGGCATGCTCGACCTGAGCACCGACCGCTGCCTGCCCGGCCTCGAGCGGCTCACCGGTGCCGTGCACGCCGAGGGCATGAAGCTGTTCCAGCAGATCTGGCACGGCGGCCCCACCCAGCTGACCTGGGACAGCTCGGCGCCGTGGGCGGCCTCGCACGTGCCGGACCCGGGCCTGGGCATGCTCCCGGTGCCGATGACCCAGGCCATGATCGACGAGCTGGTCGGGTGCTTCGTGGCGGCCTCGGTGCGGGCCAGGGACGGCGGTATCGACGGCATCGAGCTGCACGCCGGGCACGGCTACCTGTTCTCCAGCTTCCTGTCCCCCGCCACCAACCACCGCACCGACGCCTACGGGGGCTCCGCCGAGAACCGCGCCCGCTTCCTCTGCGAGGTACTGCGGGCGGTGCGGGATGCGGTGGGCCCGGACTACCCGCTCGGCGTGCGGGTGTCCCCGGACGGCCCGGCGGACCAGACCACGACGTCCGACCTGGTCTCGCTGGTCGGACGGTTGGAGCGAGACGGCCTGATCGACTTCGTGGACGTGTCGCTGGGCTCGCACTACGGCCGGGACCTGCTGATGGGCGGCGCCCACGAGCCGCCCGGCTACCAGCTGCCGACCAGCGAGAAGATCACGCGGCAGACCGCGCTGCCCACGATCGTGGCCGGCCGGTTCGGCACGCTCGCCCAGGCCGAGGCGGTGATCGCGTCCGGCGCAGCCGACCTGGTTTCCATGGTGCGGGCCACCCTGGCCGAGCCCGAGCTGATCACCAAGACGGTGTCCGGCCGGGCCGACGAGGTGCGCCCGTGCATCGCCTGCCTGCAGAGCTGCGCGGGCGGGCTGAACACCCGGGCCAGGGCGATGTGCGCGGTCAACCCGGCGGCCGGCCGCGAGCTCACCCTCGGCGACTCGCTGATCGCGCGCGCGGCGACCCCGTTGCGGGTGGTGGTCGTCGGCGGCGGGCCGGCCGGCATGGAGGCGGCCAGGGCGGCCACCCTGGCCGGGCACCACGTCACCCTGCTCGAGGCCGCCGAGGCGCTGGGCGGCCAGCTGCGGCTGGTCCCGCGCGCGCGCCCGGAGGTGGCCGGCCTGGTGGAGTTCTACGCCAGCGAGCTGGCGCGCCGCGGGGTGGACGTGCGGCTGGGCAGCCGGGCGGACGCGGCGGCGGTACACGCGTTGCGACCGGACGCCGTGCTGGTGGCCACGGGGGTGACCCCGCGCCGGGACGGGTTCCAGGCGCTGCGCCCGGCGGTGCCGTTGCCCGGGCTGGACGAGCTGGACCCGGCGCGCGTGCACACCGGGTGGGACGTACTGCGTGATACCCCGCTGGGCCACACCGTGCTGCTGCTGGACGAGATCGGCCACTACGAGTCGGTGGACGTGGCCCAGCGACTGGTCGACAACGGGCACCGGGTGCTCCAGGTGAGCCGGTACGCGCTGGTGGCGGCCAACCTCGAGATGCGCTGGGAGATGGTCGGCGCCCCGCTGGCCGCCCGGCTGCTGCGCGGCGACTTCACCCTGTACGGCCGGTCGGTGCTGCGCCGGTTGGCGCCGGGGCGGGCGGAGGTGGCCCCGTACGAGGCGCCCCAGCGCGCGGTGGAGCTGACGTTCGACGACCTGGTGCTGCTCTCCGGCGGGGTGCCGGACCGCGCGCTGCAATCCTCACTGGCGGGGGTTGCGCCTATGGTCCGGGTGATCGGCGACGCGAGCAGCCCCCGCCGGCTGGAGGTGGCGCTGGTGGAGGGCCGGCAGTCCGTCGACTCGCTCACCCCGACCTGGGTGCGCCCGCTGGCCCGCTACGGCTGGGGCGGCTCCGCCACGTAACTGCTGGTCAGACCCTGTGAGTGGCAATGGTCGCGATAGCGACCATTGCCACTCACAGGGTCTGAACCGGGCCGGGGTCAGTCGGTGACGGGGCGGGGGATGTGCGGGCCGGCGTTCAGGCCGCCGTCCACCACCAGGTCGCTGCCGGTGACGTAGCTGCTGGCGTCCGAGGCGAGGTGCACCACGGCTGCCGCCACCTCGTCGGGCCGGCCGCGCCGGGGCACCGGCAGGAAGCCGAACGGGATGCCGGGGCGGCGCACCGAGGCGGTCATCGGGGTGTCGATGGACCCGGGGTGCACGGCGTTGACCCGGATGCCGAACTCGCCGAGCTCCAACGCCGCCGACTTCGTCATGCCGCGCACCGCCCACTTCGTGCCGCCGTACACGGTGTGCAGCGCCAGCCCGCTCAGCGCCGCCCCGGAGGCCACGTTGACGATGGAACCGCCGCCGGCCGCCCGCATCGGCTCGATCACCGCCTGCATGCCGAGCAGGCAGCCCAGCTGGTTGACCTCGAAGCACAGCACGGCGTCGGCCACGGTGAACTCGGCGATGGCGGCCGGTCGCCACACCCCGGCGTTGTTCACCAGCACGTGCAGCCCACCGAACTCCGCTACCGCCGTCTCGACCGCGGCCGCCCAGGCCTCCGGCGAGCGCACGTCCAGCGGGGCGTATCGCCCGGCGGCGCCCAGCTCGCCGGCCACCCGGCCACCGTCCGCCGCCGCGGTGTCGGTGACCAGCACCCGGCCGCCCTCGACCACCACCCGGGCGGCCACCGCCCAGCCGATCCCACCCAGCCCGCCGGTGACCAGCGCGACCTTGCCGGCCAGGCACCCCACCGGCGGGTCATCCACCGCCGGGCCATCCACCGCCGGGCCGCTCATCGCGGGGCCGCTCATCGCCGGTCGAACTCGAGCCGCAGCGTGTGCAGCCCGAGCACGACGCCGGGCGGGTTCTCCGGACTGAACCCGGGGGACAACCTCGGCCGGGTCACCGCGCCCAGCAACTCGTCGAAGGCCACCGCGATCTGGAACCGGGCCAGATGCATGCCGATGCACCGGTGGATGCCCAGCCCGAACCCGGCGTGCCCGGCCCGGGGCCGGTCGAAGCGCAGCCGGTCCGGGTCCTCGAACTTGGCCTCGTCCCGGTTCGCGGAGCTGAAGCTGACCCGATCCGGTCGCCCGGCCGGAGCGTGCGGCCGCCCAGCTCCACCTCGGCCAGCACGGTGCGGGCCATGGTGATCACCGGCGACTCGAACCGGATGAACTCCTCCAGGTCGTGCTTGACCCAGCCGGGGTCGCGCAGCCGGTCCTCCAGCGCCGGGTCGGCGGCCAGTTGGGCCGCGATATTGCCCAGCGCGCCCCGGGTGGTGTCCAACCCGCCCAGGAACAGCACGGTGACCACCCCGATCTGCTCGTCCAGGGTCAGTCTGCGGCCGTCCACCGTGCCACCGACGATCGCCGCCAGGATGCTGCCCTCCCCGGAGTCACCGCGCTGCTCCTGCTCGGCCAGGTACTCCGCCGACAGCGCCGCGAGGTTGGCGAACGACTCGTGGTCCTGCACCTCGGCCACCGCGGTCACGTAGCTGATCGCCCTGGCCAGCCGGTCGCGGTCGGTCTCGTTGAAGACCAGCTGGGCGAGCACTCCGGCGGTGAACGGGATGGCGAACTCGGAGACGAACTCGCAGTGGCCCCGGTCCAGCCAGCCAGCGATGGCGCCGCGGGCGATGCGTCGCATGTCCGGCTCGAACCGGGCGAAGTAGCCACGGGTGAGGAACGAGTTGAGCAGCGTGCGGAACTCCTGCTGCAGCGGCGGGTCGACGTCCAGCGGGGGCAGCCGCACCGGCAGCCGGCCCATGATGTTCGGATCCCGCGAGGAGAACAGCTCGGGGTGCTCCAGCACGAACCGCACGTCGGCGTAGCGGGTGACCACGTACATGTTGTGGAACCGGGAGGCCACCACTGGGCACTCCGAGGCCCGGGCCTCGGCCAGCCGGTCGTAGGCCAGGCCCGACCCGCCGGGCGGCAACACGATCAGGCTGGCGTCCTCCAGCGGGCAGCGGTCCTGACCCACCGGGGTCGTCGACACGGTCATCGGCGGTCTCCCTCGAGATGCGCACGGTTCCGGGCACAGGTTGCCGGAAACCTATCGACGTTTGAATATCGGGTCAAGTTGGGCTTATGCTGCGCTGCGCGTCTTCGTCCGCCCCACCACCGACACGGAGGTCGCGGTGACCGTGCCGACACCGATGCCAGCCCCGGACCCGCCGGCGGGGCAACCCCCGGGCGAGCGGGCCTTCCCCACGTTGTTCAGCCCGATCCAGCTCGGCGCGGTGCGGCTGGCCAACCGCGTGGTGATCACGTCGCACGGCGCCAGCGAGGCATTCCGGAACCCCGCGCTGAGTCCGGACGCCTACCTGGAGTACCTGCGCCGCAGGGCCGGCGGCGGCGCCGGGCTGATCATCGCCCAACCCATCCTGTCCGACCCGCTGCACTCGATCACCGCCGAGACGCTGGACCGGCACGCCCGGCTGGCCGAGCTGGTCCGCGCCGAGGGCGCCGCGCTCCTGTTGCAGCTGACCCACCTGGGTGTCTACGCCCGCTCCGAGGCCGACGTGCGCCGGGCGCCGCTGCCCGGGTTCGACGCCACCACGTCGGCGGCCGGCGAGACCGCGCACCGGATGAGCGCCGGCGAGATCGAGCTGATGATCGAGGGCTACCGGCGGGCCGCCGAGCTCGCCGCCACGGCCGGCTTCGACGGGGTCGAGGTGCACGGCGCGCACGGCTACCTGGTGCAGCAGTCGCTCACCCCGGCGCACAACTCCCGGGGCGACGAGTGGGGCCGCGACCGCACGCTGTTCGCCAGGCGACTGCTGGCCGCCGCCCGCGCCGAGGTCGGCCCGGGCCGGATCGTCGGCTACCGCACCCCGACCGACGACCTGCGCTCTCCCGAGGACGGCGGCATCGGCTTCGCCGGCATGGTGGGGATCGTCCGGTCGCTACTCGCCACCGGGCACATCGACGTGCTCAACACGACCATCGGCGACGGCGGCCCGAGCTACGCGCGCGCCATCCCGAACTACCGCTACGGCGAGGCGCCGAACATGCCGCCGGTGGTGCGGCTGCGCGCCGCGGTGCCGGTCGACGTACCGGTGATCGGGGTCGGCCGGATCCTCTCCCCCGGGCTGGCCGAGTCGCTGCTGGCCAGGGGTGACTGCGACCTGGTGGCAATGACCAGGGCGCACATCGCCGACCCCGACCTCGTGGTTAAGGTCCGCACCGGCCGGGCGCACCGCGTCCGGCCGTGCGTCGGCGGCAACGTGTGCGTGAACCGCAAGCTGGCTGGCTACCCGGAGATCAGCTGCCTGCACAACCCGGAGGTGCTGCGCGAGCGCGAGCTGGCCCCGACGCCGGCCGCCGAGCCGAGGGACGTGCTGGTGGTGGGTGCCGGTCCGGCCGGGCTGAAGGCCGCCGAGGTCGCCGCGAGGCGGGGCCACCGGGTGCGACTGGTGGACGCCGAGGACCGCCCAGGCGGCCGGCTGCGGGCCGCCGGGCAGACCGCCGCGCTCGGGCTGCTCGGGGCGGTGGACCACCTGGTCAGCGAGTTGGCCGAGCTGGGCGTGCGGCCGCGCTACGGGGTCACCGCCGACGCGGAGCTGCTGCGCGAGCTGGCTCCCGAGCACGTGGTGCTGGCCACCGGTGGACGGCCGGTCGGCGCGGCAGCGTTCCCGGGTGCGGCGGAGGGCCTGGTGGTGGACAGCGCCGCCGCGCTGGCCGGGCGCACCGGGCAGCGGGTGCTGGTCTACGACACCATCGGGGCCAACGAAGGGCCGCTGGTCGCCGAGGCACTGGCCGCGCGCGGGCTGGGCGTGGTGTTCGTGACCAGCTACGAGACCGTGATGCCGTGGGGCGGCCAGCTGCACCGGGCGGAGGTCCCCGCCATCCTGCGGCGGCGGTGCACCGAGGTGCACACCGGCGGGCTGCTCGGCGACGTGGACGGCAAGCACGTGATCGTCGTGCGCCCGGACGGCGACACCGTCACCGAGCTGGACGTGGACACCATCGTCGCCGTCCAGCCGCCTCGGCCCGCGCTGGACCTGGTGCCCGCACTGGAGCGGCTCGGGCTGCCGTACCAGCTGGTCGGCGACGCGCTGGCGCCGCGCACCGCGATGCACGCCTTCAAAGAGGGCCACGAGGCCGCGCTCGCCCTGTAGCCGGTCGGCCGCGGGGCGCTCAGTCCATGCCGAGCGGGCCGGCGGACTCGCCGGAAAGGAACTGCCGCACGAACGGATCCTCCGAGGCGAACGCCTCCTCGGCCTCGCCGTAGTGCACAACCTTGCCCTTCCAGATCAACCCCACATAGTCCGA